>Ga0233380_1000337_pt1 | contig 25448 bp, 22 predicted proteins | sample ElkDunMinimDraft_9_FD_191541 | JGI IMG/M metagenome (GOLD analysis project Ga0233380, IMG submission 191541) | Fecal eukaryotic communites from dung pellets of Tule Elk in California, USA - Elk Dung F36 | ecosystem: Host-associated > Mammals > Digestive system > Large intestine > Fecal | place... | reverse complement strand
ATGCACGGCTGTTGCCGGAAATACGAAGATATAGACCGTCGACGCCGCCCACGGCATACCGACCTTCCTCCCTCAGCTTCGACACCGCGAGTGCAGACAGTTCCTGTGCCTTCTTTGCCATCCGCCAGCTCCTTATACCCTCATGCTGTCCCACATTAAGATGTGGATTTCATTAACACGCATGGGATCCCTTTGGACACGGAGCTTTCATAGCTGTTTGTTTTTTATATGGAAAATAGACGGAAGTGGGTCTGCGTGGAAGTCGCGCAGGCGGACACCGCTTCCGCCATTGCGCGATCACCGACCCGCGCCGGCTTAGTTTCGGCTTGGCGCAAACAGGCCGGCGAGCAAAGCCTGCGATCGCATGCGCGCGGGATGGTCGACGATGAGGTCCTGCACCATCAGTTCGTCGGGCTGCACCCGTTCGATCATGCGCCCTATCATCGCCGCGACGCGGGGCGGATCGCCGATCACGAAGCGCGGCCATAATTCGTCTTCGGCCTCGATCACGCCACCGAAATGGGCGATGGCCTGATCCGGACAGGCGAGCCTCGGGCTCATCTTGCCCGTCCCGATCTGGTCATACATGTGGCGGACGGTCATGGCCTGCCGCTCGGCCTCTGCCATATCGTCGGCACAGACGACGTGCATGGCGAGGATGACATAGGGCCGATCGAGCCCGGTCACGGCCGACGGCCTGAAATTCTCGCGATAATTACGGATCGCGCTTTCGGCCCCCTGCGGCGAAATGAAGCCGGCGAAGGTGTAGGGCAGGCCAAGCTGCGCGGCGAGGAAAGGGCTTTGCTGGCTGGAACCAAGCAGCAGCATTTCCGGCGCGTCCGCCACGTCATAGCCCAGATCCATGGTAGCGAAGGGGTGATCGGCGGGCATCGCGTTCTTCATCCAGAACAGCAACTCCAGAACCTGATCACCATAATCGTCGACCCGCCGGCTGTCCCGGTGCCGTTGAAGCGCGGGATCGGCGACACGCCCGGCAAAGGCGCGGCCGACGCCCAGATCGATGCGTCCTGGGTGCAGCGCATGCAGCATGCGGAACTGTTCGGCGACCTTGAGCGGGCTGTAATGGTTGAGCAGGACGGCGCCGGAGCCGACGCGGATATGGCTCGTCTTCGCGGCGATATGGCCGATCAATATCTCCGGCGCCTGCGATGCGATGGCGTTCGATCCATGATGCTCCGCCACCCAATAGCGCCGGCAACCGAGCGCCTCGGCCTGCAGGGCGAGCGCGACTGCATTGGCGAAGGCGTCGCGGGCCGTCCCCTCGACCGGGGTGGGGCAGACATCGACGAACGATATATGCATGAAGGCTTACCTCTCCATTATTTGACGTCCGAGCGGCACCACGACCGGGGTCGGACCGTCAAACTCTATCCTGCTCCTGATGCCATAGACCATCTGCAACCGCTCCTCGTCCAGCACTTCGCGCGGCGTGCCGTCGGCGACGAGGCGGCCCCCGTCGATCAGCAGCAGTCGATCGCAATAGCGCGCCGCCATCATCAGGTCGTGCAGCACAGCGACGACCAGTGTGCCACCCTGGGCTTCGCGCCTCAACAGCTCCATGACGTCGATCTGGTGCCCCGGATCGAGCGAGGCGAGCGGCTCGTCCACCGCCAGAGCAGGCGCGCCGACAGCGAGCGCGCGGGCGAGCATTACCCGCGCGCGCTCACCGCCCGACAATTCGGTCGCATTGCGGGCGGCGAGGGGCAACACGTCTGTGCGTCGCATCGCCTCCGCAATGGCGTCGCGGTCCGGCGCCGTCATGCGCGACATGGGGCCAAGGTGTGGCAGCCGGCCGAGCGCGACGAGACGCTCGACGCTGAGCGGCCAGTGTAGCGTCTGGCCCTGCGGCAGATAGGCGATTTGCCGCGCCAGGATTTGAGGGGACAGATCAGCCACGGCGCGTCCGTCCAGCGTCACCTGCCCCGCTTGCGCGGGGATGAGGCCCAGCACCGCGCGCATCAGGGTGGATTTGCCCGCGCCATTGGGGCCGATGATACCGGTCAGCGTGCCGGGGCGCAGCGTCGCGCTGATATCGCTGACCACCGTGCGGCGGCCGAGACAGGCGCTGAGACCCTCGATCGCAATCGTCACCATAAGCGGCGCTCCCGGAGCAGGTGGACAAGGAAGACGGGCACGCCAAGGAAGGCGGTCACGACGCCAAGCTTCAGTTCATTGGTCGTCGGAATAAGGCGCACGACGATATCGGCGGCCGTCAGCAAGATCGCGCCGCCCAGCATAGAAGGTACAAGGATCGCCGAAGGGCTGCGGTCGGTGAGCGGGCGGATGAGGTGGGGCACGATCAGGCCGATGAAGCCGACCGCGCCCGACACGGCGACCGCACCGCCGACGCCGATGGCGATGCCGACGAGCAGCCTTGTGCGCGTGCGGCCAAGATCGACGCCGAGCGACCGCGCGCCATCCTCGCCCAGCGACAGCGCGTCGAGTGCGCGTGCGTCATAAAGGACCAGCGCCGCGCCGATGGCGACGCAGGGGAGGGCGATCCAGACATGGCTCATCTCCCTGTCCTCGATCGATCCGAGCAGCCAGGCCATGATCTCCATCGCCGCGAAGGGATTGGGCGAAAGGTTGAGCGCAAGGCTGATCCCCGCGCCCGCCAGCGTCGAAACCGCGATGCCGGCAAGGATCAGCGTCAGTGGGCTTTCCGAACGGCCCGCGAGGGCAAAGAGGAGGCCGAGCGCGACCAGACCCGCCGCGATGGAAAGCAGCGGGAGCAGGGCGATATGCCATTGCGCGATACCGAAATAGATCGCCGCGACCGCGCCCAGGGCGGCGGCGTTGGAGGCGCCCACGACCGATGGCTCGGCAAGCGGATTGCGCAGATAGCCCTGTAACACGGCGCCCGACAGCCCCAGCATGCCGCCGACGATGAGGCCGAGCAGCATGCGCGGCAGGCGCAGCTGAAACAGGATTGCCTCCGCCACCCGGTCGCCATGGCCCGTCAGGGCAGCGGCGATGCGCTCGCCCGAAAGCGTCACCGGCCCGATGGCCACTGAAAGCAGCGCCACGAGGAGTACGCCAGCGACCAGGATCGGGATCAGGGCCGGGTGGCGCGCGGCAGGAAAAGGATGATCGGCCAATATCGCCTCTTTCTGAAGGGCATCCTCGTGGCCCTTGTCTCGTTGGGACGGCTCGCTATGGATATCGCCATATGGCGCGCGTGAAACAGTCATGGCAGCGATGGCCGCTGCTGGTCGGCCTTGTGTCCGCCATTGCCGGTGTGGCAGCGATGGCCGCGCCCGTGCGCCCGCCCGAGCCCAAGCATCGTCCGCAGCGGATCGTTTCGCTCAACCTTTGTGCAGACCAGCTCGTCGTCGCACTGGCGGATCGGGAGCAGATTGCGGGACTTACCCAGCATGTGCGTGATCCTGCGATGTCGGCGGCGGCGGAGGCAGCGCGCGGGCTGCCGCTGATAGCCGGATCGGCCGAGGAGGTGCTGGCCGCCAATCCCGATCTGGTGATCGGCATGCCCGCCCGGGGCAGCCGTGCGACCAAGATCCTGCGCGCGCAGGATTATCGCGCCATCGATCTCCAGACTACGAACAATTATGCCGATATCGTCGCGTCGATACGGCAGGTGGCGCAGGCGGTCGGTCATGTCGAGCGCGGCGAGGCGTTGATCGCGCGCATGAATGCACAGCTTGCCCGGCTGCCCAAGGCGCGCCGCCCGATGGTGGCCGCTTATTATCAGCGGCGCGGCTATATGACGGGGACCGGCACGCTGGTCGACGATCTGATGGCCCGCGCGGGTGTCACCAATCTGGCGAGCATCCTTGGCAAGCCGTCGCTGTCGCAGATCAGTCTGGAGGAAATGCGCGCCGCCGCGCCCGACTTCCTGATCGTCGAGAGTGCGACCGACCAGGTGGTCGATCAGGGGACGGCGATGCTTCATCATCCGATTTTGGCGGGCATAGCGCGCGTCAGCATTCCCGAGGCATGGACCGTCTGCGGCGGACCGGCCTATGTCGAGGCGGCGCGCGCCCTGTCCAACGTCGTGTCGGCGCAACAGGTTCGCCACCGCTAAACCGCCGGGCCGGTCTGCGCCTTCGCCCCTTTGGGGCCATGTTCGTCCTTGGTACGCTCCACCATGGTCATTCTCCCGCAGGCAGGGGCGGGCGACAGGCCCGCATCCGCCGAAAAGCGCGCGTGACCGGAATGGCCACGCCCGTCCGTCGCTCGAACGGAAGAATACCGTGCCCCGACCATCCCCTGGGCCAAGGCGAGAGCGACCCTGCGCCGGCAGGTCTCCTGGCTTGCGGGTCAAGGTTTGATGCGCGCCTTCCCGGATGCGCCCCTTGCATCGGGCACTGGTCCAGTGGCTGTTCCCTTTGGCAAGGGAACGATGCGCATCGCACTCACCGCTCACAGTTGCAGGGACAGCTGCGATCCCGCCGAAACGGAAATCGCCTTCCCATTTTAAGCCTCCTGACGGAAGCACCGGCGCGATCATGAACGGACACAGAAATGCCCGTCCGGTCGCGGTCATAGGCCCAATGCCGCGCCGTGCCAATCGAGGAAATAGCCGAACTATGCGTGCGATAGCCTGATGGTTATCAAGGTTGAGCGCCCTTACGGAATAAGCTAGTCGGACGGCACGAATTTTTATCGCCAGGCTGTAGACAAGGGGCTCACCATGAATTTTCAGGAGATGTCGGACAAGATCGCGCAGGGGAATGGTTTTATCGCCGCGCTCGACCAGAGCGGCGGTTCCACGCCCAAGGCGCTCAAGGGCTATGGCATCGAGGAAGGCGCCTGGAACACCGAAGAAGAGATGTTCGGCCTGATCCACGCCATGCGTGAGCGCATCATCGTTTCGCCTGCCTTCACCGGCGATAAGGTGATCGGCGCGATCCTGTTCGAACGTACCATGGACGGCCAGGCAGGCGGCAAGCCGGTTCCGACCGCGCTCATCGAAAAGGGCGTCGTGCCCTTCATCAAGATCGACAAGGGTCTTGAGGACGAAGCCAATGGCGTCCAGCTGATGAAGCCGATGCCTGAGCTCAACGCCCTGCTGACCAAGGCGAAGGGCCTTGGCGTGTTCGGCACCAAGGAGCGTTCGGTCATCAACCTCGCCAACCGCGAGGGCATTGCGGCCGTCGTCAAGCAGCAGTTCGAAGTCGGCCAACAGGTGCTCGCCGCCGGTCTCGTCCCGATGATCGAGCCCGAAATCAACATCAAGAGCCCCGAGCGCGCGCAGGCCGACCAGATCCTGCTCGAGGAAATCCTCGCCGCCCTCGACGCCCTGCCGGGTGACGACAAGGTGATGCTCAAGCTTACGCTGCCCGAAAAGGCCGGCCTGTTCGATCCGCTGGTCGACCATCCGCGCGTGCTGCGCGTCGTCGCGCTGTCGGGCGGCTTCTCGCGCCCCGAAGCGTGCGTCTATCTCGCGCAGAACAAGGGCATCATCGCCAGCTTCAGCCGCGCGCTGCTCCAGGATCTGCGCTCGCAGATGAGCGACGCGGAATTCGACGCTTCGCTTGGCGGCGCCATCGACGAAATCCATTCGGCCTCGACGCAGAAGACGCTCGTCGCCGCCTGACCTATGCCGGGCGAGGGAGGGGTGATCCTCTCCCGCCCGGACGGCAGACAAGAAAAAAAGGCCGGTGCGTTTCGACGCGCCGGCCTTTTTCTTATCCCACCATTAGGCGCAGCGGCGCGATGCGGCCTTGCTCAATCGTCATCCTCTTCGGCCACGCCGGCCGGCGGATGCAGGCGCAGGCGTGTGACGCGGCGGCCATCGCTGGCGAGGATTTCGAGCCGCCAGCCGCTCTCGTCATGGGTGACGATTTCACCGGGCTCCGGCACCCGGCCCGCAATCACGAAGGCAAGGCCGCCCAGCGTATCGACATCTTCCTCGACCTCGCTCAACTTCGGGTCGATCGCGCGGGCGACATCGTCCAGTTCGGCGCGCGCGTCCGCTTCCCACAGGCCATCGTCGAGCGGACAGATCATCGCCTCGGGCGCCTCGTCATGCTCGTCCTCAACCTCGCCGACGATTTCCTCGACCAGATCCTCGAACGTCAGCAAGCCTTCGGTGCCCGAATATTCGTCGAGCACGATCGCCAGATGCGTGCGCTTGGCGCGCATTTCCGCGAGCAGGTCGAGCGCGCCCATGCTTTCCGGGACATAAAGCGGCTGGCGGATCAACGATCCGATGCCGTCGGGCATCGGGTTCTTCCCCGCCAATATCGCGAAGGCGTCACGAATGTGGATCATGCCGATGATCGTATCGAGCGTCTCGCGATAGACCGGAATACGACTATGACCCGCTTCGGCGAACAGGGCGGCGAGATCGGAAAAGCTCGCCTTCTCCTCGATCGCGATAATGTCCGCGCGGGGCAGGGCGACGTCGTCGACCGTATGCTCGGAAAAATGCAGCAGGTTGCGCACCATCTGCCGCTCGATTGCGGACAGGTCGCCCTTGGGCTGCGACGCGCCATTTTCCTCGGCGTCGTCATCATAATCGTCGAGCGCCTCCTCAAGCTCCTTGCGGAGACTGGGCGCTTCTTCCTCGCCAAAGAGCAGCGCTTTTATGCCGCTCCATAAGCCGCCTTCCTGGCCGCTACTACTGTCCGGTTCCTTGGAACTGCCGCCATCTTTCGGGCTGCCGTCAGCCATCGTAAAATCCTATTCCCCTGTTGCCCGGTCCCCATAGGGGTCGGGAAGGCCAAGTGTAGCAAGGGCGTGGATTTCCAATTCCTCCATCGCCTCTGCTTCGGCATCGACCATATGGTCATATCCCATCAAATGGAAAGTGCCATGTACGATGAGATGCGTGGCATGGTCCGCGACCGTGATCCCCTTTTCGGCCGCTTCACGCGCGCAGACATTTTCGGCAAGCACGATATCGCCCAGCAGCACTTCGCCATCGTCGGTGTTGGTCGTGGCTTCGAGCAGGTCATGCTGCACCATGGGAAAGGAGAGGACGTTGGTCGGCTTGTCTTTGTCGCGATAGGCGCGGTTGAGTGTGTGGACTTCCTCGTCAGAGGTCAGCTTGACCGCCACTTCGTAGGTGGCGGCGTCCTTGATGAAGGCGGCATAGGGGCTGTGCGCAATCGCGGCGGTGACGGCGCGGGTCGCGATCGCTTCCCAATCTTCGCCGGGCCAGCCCTCTTCCCGTAACAGGGCGACTTCGATCATGCGTCGGGTCCTTCATAAGCCTGGACGATGCGACCGACCACCGGATGACGCACGACGTCCGATATGTTGAAGGGCACGACGGCGATGCCTTCGACCCCCTCGAGCCGTGCGACCGCATCGGCAAGGCCCGATATGCCCGGCTGCGGCAGGTCGACCTGTTTGGGATCGCCGCACACAACCATGCGGCTGCCTTCGCCAAAGCGGGTGAGGAACATCTTCATCTGCGCGACGGTCGTATTCTGCGCCTCGTCCAGCACGATGAAGGCGTTGGCGAGCGTGCGGCCGCGCATGAAGGCGATGGGCGCGATCTCGATCTCGCCGCTCGCGATCCGCCGTTCGACCTGCTCGGCCGGAAGCGTGTCGTAGAGCGCGTCGTAGATCGGCCGGAGATAGGGATCGACCTTCTCCTTCATGTCGCCGGGCAGGAAGCCAAGGCGCTCGCCCGCTTCCACCGCCGGGCGCGAAAGGATGAGGCGATCGACCGTGCCCGCGATCAGCTGGCTTACTGCCTGCGCGACGGCCAGATAAGTCTTGCCCGTGCCTGCCGGCCCCAGCGCGAAGATGATGTCGTTGCGGGTCAGCGCCTCCATATAGGTGACCTGCGTCGCGGATCGGGGAACGATGGTCTTCTTGCGCGTGCGGATCATCACCTTGGGCGGTTCGCCGACATCATGGCGAATGATGCCGTCGAGCGTCGGTTCGGCGGACATGGCGATCACCGCTTCCACGGCGCCATTGTCGATTTCCTGGCCGGCCGCGATGCGCTTGTAGAGGCCGTTGATGACATCGCGCGCGCGCGCAGCCGCTTCGGCCATGCCCTCGATCTGAATCTTTTCCCCACGCGCGGCTATGTAGACGCCGAGCCGGTTTTCGATGGCGACAAGATTCTGGTCATATTGACCGAACAGCGTGCCCAGCAGATGCGGCTTGTCGAAGCTGATCTCCAGCCGCGCACGCTCGCCCGGTTCGGAGCGAAGATGCGGTTTCTTGCTCATGACCTTTGTCCCCTTGCTCTCGTCGTCCGTGGTGATCCGCCCTTGCAGGCTGGTGGAGCGGAATGACCATGTTCAGCCCAAGCGGCTGTGACGAAGCTTAGGTTCAAGCGGCCTTCCTCCTGACAGTTTCGCCGGCCAGACTATTGGGACCGGCGCTGATGATATCGACTTCAACCATGTCGCCGATATTTAGGTCCGTGACGACGTGGACGGATTGCAGCCAGGGCGTCTTGCCGATCAGCTGGCCGGGATGCCGCCCCTTACGCTCGAGCAAAATCTGGGTGCGCCGGCCGACCGTTGCGGCGTTGAAGTCGGCCTGCTGGCGGTTGAGGAGGGCCTGCAGGCGCGCCAACCGCTCGTCCATGACTTCGGGCGCGATCTGGCCTTCCATGTCGGCCGCTGGCGTGCCGGGACGCGGGCTATATTTAAAGCTGTAGCATTGAGCATAGCCGACCTGCTCGACGATCTTGAGCGTATCTTCGAACTCGGCGTCGGTTTCGCCGGGGAAGCCGACGATGAAATCGCCCGACAGCGCGATGTCGGGGCGCACCGCGCGCACGCGCTCGATGATCCGCAGATAGCTGTCGGCGCTATGGCTGCGGTTCATGGCTTTGAGGATACGGTCATTGCCCGACTGCACCGGCAGATGGAGGAAGGGCATGAGCTTGTCGACTTCGCCATGCGCGGCGATCAGGTCGTCGCTCATGTCGTTGGGATGGCTGGTGGTGTAGCGGATGCGCTCAAGCCCCGTCATATCCGCGAGCGCGCGGACGAGGCCGCCCATGCCCTGGTTGCGGCCGGCGGCGTCGGCTCCGGTCCAGGCATTCACATTCTGCCCCAGCAGCGTGATTTCGCGCACGCCGCCGTCGACCAGCGCCTTCGCCTCGTCGAGGATGGCGGACCAGCTGCGGCTGATTTCCGCGCCCCGCGTATAGGGGACGACGCAATAGGTGCAGAATTTGTCGCACCCTTCCATGATCGTCAGAAAGGCCGTGGGCCGGGCCTGCCGCGTCCGCTTCGGCAGGGCGCCGAATTTCGATGCCAGCGGCATGTCGGTATCGACCGCTTCCTCGCCGCGCCCGGCCTTTTCGATGAGGTCGGGCAGGCGATGATAGGCTTGTGGGCCAACGACGATGTCGACGCTGCGCGCCCGGCGGCTGATCTCGCTGCCTTCCGCCTGCGCGACGCAGCCGGCGACCGCTATCATCGGCCGGGTGCCATCCTCACGGCCCAGGCGACCGATGTCGGAATAAACCTTGTCCACCGCTTTCTCGCGGATGTGGCAGGTGTTGAGGATGACGAGATCGGCCTCATTCCCCTCAGCCGCAGTCATGCCTTGCGCGCCCAGCATCTCTGCCATGCGCTCGCCATCATAGACGTTCATCTGGCAGCCGAATGACTTGACGTGGAAAGTAGCGGGCGTGGCGCGGGCGGGCTTTTGGGCTTCGGAGCGATTCATATAGGCCTGCTATACAGCGGGCCGGCCGTCAGCGGAAGGCGGGCGATGTGTGGTCATGCTTTGGGCGATGGCGTCGCGTGCACACGAAGCCAGCGCCTTGCGATCCGCGCATTGCGCCGGGTCGAAAGCGGGGAGGAAACGCAAGGTAACGTCCAACCGGCCGCGACGGCGGAGCAGGCGTTTGGCATTGGCGCCTGCGCCTTCCTGGCCGAACCAGGCGATGTCCCTGGTCGCGCTGCCATAATCGATATGGACCGGCTGCACCATGACCGGACGCGGCGGCGGGACCAATACGGCGAGCAGAGACGGCTTAAAGGGCAGCAGGGCGGCGCCGTCGCTCGTTGTTCCTTCGGGAAACAGGGCTACGGCCTGATGACCGGTGATCGCGTCGCGAATGGCGCCGATCTGTGTGGAGATCGCGCCCCGACGCTCGCGCGCGACGAAGATCGTTTTATTCTGGGCGGCGAGCCAGCCGATGATCGGCCAGCGCGCAATGCCATCATGGGCGACGAAGGCCGCGCCCGTCGCGCCACCCAGCGCCAATATGTCGACCCAGCTGACATGGTTGGCGAGCAGCATCATCTCGCCCTGCGGCACAGCACCCTCGACGCGCACCCGCGCGCCGACGCTGCGCGCCGCCATGGCAAGGAAGCACTGCGGCCAGGGCGAGGACCGCCCTGCCGCGCGCCATAATAGATGAAGCGGTAGGCAGAAAAGCAGCGCGGCTATGAGCGCCGCGCAGCGTCCGGCAAAGCGCAGCGTCGCCAGCGGGGTCAGGCCTTCCGTTCGAGTGAAACGCCGTACAGTTCCATGCGGTGATCGACCAGGCGGAAGCCCAGCTTTTCGGCGATCTGTCTCTGCAACTGCTCAAGTTCCGGGTCGACAAATTCGATGACATTGCCGGTTTCGACGTCGATCAGATGGTCGTGATGCGATTCCGGCGCAGCTTCATAGCGTGCGCGGCCGTCGCCAAAGTCGTGACGTTCGAGAATGCCGGCCTCTTCGAACAGGCGTACCGTACGATAGACGGTGGCGATCGAAATGCCGGAATCGATCGCGGCGGCGCGGCTGTGGAGTTCTTCGACGTCGGGATGATCTTCCGCCGAGCTCAGCACCTGCGCGATGACGCGCCGCTGCTCGGTGATACGCAGCCCCTTTTCCTGGCACAGGGCTTCAACGTCGATTTTACGGTTCATTCTGATAGGCTCACTTAGGTCATAGGGGGATGGCCGGCGGGAGGTATAGTAGCAGCCTTTTCCCCCGCCGTAAAAGGCGCATCACCGACGCGCCTAGCACCTAGACCGAGCCCTTACTTCGCGCGCGGCGTCCTGCGACGCTGCGTACCCAAGCCGATTTTCTTCGCCAGCGAACGACGCTGTTCAGCATAGTTCGGCGCGACCATCGGATAGTCGGCGGGCAGGCCCCACTTTGCGCGGTAATCGTCCGGCGTCATCTGGTAATGCGTCATCAGGTGACGCTTGAGCATCTTGAGCTTCTTACCATCTTCAAGGCAGACAATATAATCGGGCTTGATCGACGAACGCACCGACACGGCCGGTTCGGGCTTTACTTCCGGCGCAGCTACCGGCGTCGCCAGACCCGACAGGGCAGCATGTACATTCTGGATGAGCGACGACACATCCGCCACGCCGACGCTGTTGTTCGAGACATGTGCAGCGACGATGTCAGCCGTCAAAGTAATGAGCAGCTCGTTCTGAGCGGATTCGTTTTCCATTTTTCTATTTCCTGCATGGGCAATTATTATGGCGACCCGCCCAATAACATTTTTTCAGAGCGGAAGCGACCAGCTAGCCCCGTGTGCCTGAACGATCAAGACAATAATTCGTCATGCAAACATGTCTAAACGGAAGCTCAATGCATCAAATAGTTGTCCATCCTTGCCGCGATAATAACCGGGGCGACGATGAACATATTCAAAACCGGCCTTTTCGTAGAGGCGGACGGCGTCATTGCATGCGCGAACCTCGAGATTCATCGAAGTGATGCCGCGTCGCCGCGCCGTCAACAAACAGCTTTCTATCAGCGTCTTGCCAATACCGCGGCCTCGCCAAACGGGATCAACGCCAAGCAGTAGTAATTCGCATTCGTCCAGTACCGAGCGGACCAGCGCAAAGCCGAGTGGTGCCGCGTCGACCGCCGCAAGGGTGAGCCAGGTGCCCGGCATCGTCATGACCCCGCCTAGTTGGGAGAGAGTCCATGCCTCCCCAAATGCGGGATCGAACGCGCGATCCATGACTTGCATGACGTCACTAAGTGGTGCGCGCTCGCCGCTGTCCCACGTGTCGAGGCGTAGGCCGGGCGTCATGGTTTGATCGGTTCTGCCATCGGCTTGGCGTCCGCCTCCCGGCCGTAGATGGGGCGCGACGCCAGAGCAGGGCGCGCCGCGATCAGCAGATAGGAGGCCGCGTCGGGATAAAGGTTCACCGCTGTCCCTTCGCCCCGCGCTGTCACCAGCGCTTCGGCGCCGGTGCCATAGAATGTGGCAGTGTCCAGCGATTGCGCGAGTGTCGCGATCGGGGTGGAGGCGAGAGGGGCGAGGGGCTCCAGTCCGGCGGCGTCGAAACATTGCCAGAAAAGCTCGCCATGTCCGCCGGTAATCGTGATGGCGATCGGTCCGTCGCCATGATCGCGAGCGGCCATCGCGGCGATCAGGCTTGTCGCGCTGTAGCCATGTACGGGGGCATTCCAGGCGAGGCCCAGCGCACGCGCGGCGGCGATGCCGATACGGACGCCGGTGAAACTGCCTGGCCCCACATCTACGGCGATGCGGTCCGCCCGTCCTCCGTCCGGAAGAGCGGCGATCGCGGGAAGCAGCGCTTCGGCATGGCCGCGCCCCACCACCGCGTGAAAATTCCCAAGCATATGACTATCTTCGAACAAGGCGACGGACAGCGCCTGCGTCGCGGTGTCGATGACGAGAGTGCGCAATCCAGACCTCTGTTCATAGTCGCGGCTCAGGCCGCGCGGCTATGCCGGTAGTGGATGCAGGCGGATTTGCCAAATCCGCCGCCGGCTTTCAGACGGCGCGGACCTCGGTCACTTCCGGCACATAATGTTTGAGCAGCTGCTCGATCCCGTTCTTGAGCGTGGCGCTGGACGAAGGGCAACCCGAGCAGGCGCCCTGCATACGCAGGAATACGGTGCCACGGTCGAAGCCGCGATAGACGATGTCGCCGCCATCATTGGCGACGGCGGGCCGTACCCGCGTGTCGATCAATTCCCGGATCTGGGCGACGATATCGGCGTCGGCGGGGTCTTCGGCGAAATCTTCTTCATCGGCGGGGACGGCGATGCCGGCGGCCGAGCCCGGCGCGAACAGCGGCATATTGGCGGAGAAATGTTCAAGCAGGGTTGCGAGAATGTCTGGCTTCACGTCCGACCAGTTGCACCCCGGCGCGATCGTTACCGAGATGAAGTCCCCGCCGAAGAACACGCCCGTCACGTCACCCAGGCCGAACAGGGCGGCGGCGAGCGGCGATGCTTCCGCCTCCTCAGGGGTCGCGAAGTCGCGGGTCCCAGCGGTCATAACGGCGCGGCCCGGCAGGAACTTGACGGTCGAGGGGTTGGGGGTGGCTTCGGTCTCTATCAGCATGCCCGCTATTTGGCGGCGCACCCCGACAAGATCAAGGTGTCTGGAGCGGTAACGACGGAACTTACCGCGCATGCTGCTCATTAATTCGACGCACATCCTAAAGCTGGGAGATATTCATGAGCAACGAGACCGAAATTCGTGATCGCTTCTGGGCGGAATTGTCTGCCAGCCCGTTTCTGATGGTCGGCCTTGTGGGGTCGCAGGATCATCATCTGCCCATGACCGCGCAACTCGATCCGAACGCCAATCATTGCTTCTGGTTCTACACGAGCAAGGATAATCGTCTCGCACCCGGCGGCCGGGCGATGGCGCAATTTTCCGGCAAAGGGCATGATCTGTTCGCCTGCATCAACGGCAGCTTGTCGCCCGAGACCGATCCTGCAGTCATAGACCGTTATTGGTCCAACGACGTCGAAGCCTGGTATCCTGGCGGCCGGCAGGATCCCAACCTGTTGATGCTGCGCTTCGATCTGGGCACGGCGGAAATCTGGCGCTCGGACATGTCGCTTAAAGGTGTGTTCAAGCAGCTTTTCGGCGGCGATGTGCGCGACGAGATGCGCGGCAAGCACGCCGAAGTCCCACTCTGATATTTACGCCCTGTAGTTTGTCGCGGCCGCCCGGCATCCGGGCGGCCGCTTGCATTTTACCGGCAACTGAGCCATATGCGCGCACGGATGCAAATAGGAGCAATGGCTCTGAACATCCGGTAGCGTGATTGTCCGTCCGGCCTTGAAAGGCCCGTCTGGCCTGCCGGTTCCTGACATCCGTGTTTCGTTGAGGCTTCCCTTGTCACGCGGGTCGTTTCGTAACCCGCCCCGCGCGTCGGTACGTCCGTCGCCGCGTTGGCAGACTAATGGGAAAATCATGCAGTTCACCGAACTAGGCCTCGCCGAACCGATTATTCAGGCGCTCTCGGCCAAAAATTACACCACCCCGACGCCGATCCAGACGCAGGCGATCCCTGTCCTGCTCGAAGGACGCGACCTGTGCGGCGTCGCGCAGACCGGCACCGGCAAGACGGCCGCCTTCGCGCTGCCCAGCCTCGATTATTTTGCGCGCAATCCCAAGGCGACGCCGCTCAATGGCTGCCGCATGCTGGTGCTGTCGCCGACGCGCGAACTTGCCGCGCAGATCGCGCAGAGCTTCCGCGACTATGGTCGTTTCATGAAGCTGTCGGTCGAGGTGATCTTTGGCGGCGTGCCGATCAATCGCCAGATCAAGGCATTGAGCCGGGGCGTCGACATCGTCGTCGCAACGCCGGGCCGCCTGCTCGATCTCATCGATCAGCGTGCCTTTACCATCAAGGATACTGAAATCTTCGTCCTCGACGAAGCGGATCAGATGATGGACATGGGCTTTATCCATCCGCTTCGCCGCGTCGCCAAGATGCTGCCCGCCAAGCGGCAGAACCTGTTCTTCTCGGCCACCATGCCCAAGGAGATCGAGGCGCTCGCCGCGCAGTTCCTGAACGACCCGGTCAAGGTCAGCGTCGCACCGCAGTCCACCACGGCGGAACGCGTGATGCAGCGCGCGATTTTCGTCAATCAGGCGGAAAAGCAGGCGCTGCTTACTCTGACTATCCAGAATGAGCCGATCGACCGCGCGCTGATCTTCACCCGTACCAAGCATGGCGCCGACCGCGTCGTGCGCTTCCTTGAAGGTGCGGGCATTCCGGCAGCGGCAATCCATGGCAATAAGAGCCAGGCGCAGCGCACGACCGCGCTTCAGGCGTTCCGCCATGGTCATGTGAAGCTGCTGGTCGCGACCGACATCGCCGCACGCGGCATCGACGTTTCGGGCGTCAGCCATGTCATCAATTTCGAACTGCCCAATGTCGCCGAACAATATGTTCACCGCATCGGCCGCACCGCGCGCGCGGGCGCCGAGGGGGTGGCGATCAGCTTCGTTGCGGATGACGAGCGGCCCTATCTGAAAGCGATCGAGCGCGCGACGCGCATCAAGCTCGAGATCGAACCGCTGCCCGAGAATTTCATGGAAGCTGTGCGCAACCTTCCCAAGCCGGCCGCGCCGCGCAAGGGCGGCAAGCCGCAGACGGCCGAGCAGCAGTCGCGTCGCGCCGACGGGCAGCGTAAATATCAGGACCAGCAGAAGGCCGGTCGTGGCAGCCCCGAACGCGGCCATCGCCCCGATGGCGATCAGCCCGCCAAGCGTCCCAATCGTCGCCGTCGCAGCGGCGTGGGCGCGCATAAGGGCGCGGTCCAGCGGGTTGCCGCGCCGCGCTGATCCCTATGACTTTTCGACATCGCTGATGAAGGAGGGGGCACCAGCCCCCTTCTTTTTGTCAGTGGTCATTCAGGAAAAGGGCGCTAGGCTTTGTCGATGAGCCCTGTCCTTCGGCGTCCCGCCGCCTCGCTAGCCATCATCGCCATTCTGCTGACCGGTGCGCCGCCTGCGTTCGCCGCGACGAAAGAGGCACCCGTCGCCACCCAGTCGTCGCCCGATGCGGGGAAGGCCAAGGCGCGACCCTGGCTTTACGAAAATAGCGATGTTCCCATCGACCCGGCATGGACGTTTGGCACCTTGTCCAATGGCCTTCGCTACGCGGTTCGACGCAATGGCGTGCCGCCGGGCCAGGTCTCTGTCCGCTTGCGGATCGATGCCGGCTCGCTGATGGAGCGGGCCGACGAGCTTGGTTATGCCCATTATATGGAGCATCTGACCTTTCGCGGTTCGCGCCATGTGCCCGACGGCGAATCCAAGCGTATCTGGCAGCGCCTGGGCGTCACTTTTGGTAGTGACAGCAATGCGCAGACGACGCCCACCGGCACCAGCTATGCGCTCGACCTCCCACAGGCGACTGAACAGAGCCTGGGCGAGAGCATGAAGATATTGGCGGGCATGATGGCCGAGCCCAATATCATAGACGGCGCGGTCGCGGCGGAAAAGGCGGTCGTGCTCGCCGAACGGCGTGAAGGCGACGGGCCGCAGACGCGCATTTCCGACATCAGCCGCCAGCACTTCTTCGCCGGCCAGCCTCTGGCGACCCGCTCGCCGATCGGCACGGTCGAAACGATCAACGCGGCCACTGCGGCGAAGATTGAGGCCTTTCACGCGCGCTGGTACCGGCCGGAAAATGCGGTCATCGCGATTTCGGGCGATATCGAGCCGGCGCTTGCCGAAAAGCTCATCAAGGATAATTTCGGTCAGTGGCGTGGCGAGGGCACGGCGGCGACGGCGCCCGATTTCGGCGAACCCGATCCCAAGGCGCCTGCAACGCGCGTTGCGGTCGAGCCCGGCGTCCCGCTCGCGCTGACGCTCGCCTGGCTGCGGCCGTGGAAGCCGCGCGCCGACACCATCATCTATAATCAGGACAAGCTGACCGACATGCTGGCGCTCCAGATCATCGGGCGGCGGCTGGAACAGGTCGCGCGCGGTGGCGGCAGTTTCCTGCAGGCGTCGGTGGAGCAGCAGGACGTCAGCCGGTCGGCCGATGGCACGTTCGTGTCGATCATCCCGTCGGGCGGCGACTGGGAAAAGGCGCTGGCCGATGTGCGCGGCGTGATCGAGGACGCGAAGGCGACGCCGCCCAGCGTGCAGGAAATCGAGCGCGAATATGCGCAGATGGACACCGCGCTCTCCATTCAGGTCGAAAATGCCGACACCGAAGCCGGCGCGCGTCAGGCGAGCGATCTGGTCAGCGCCGTTGATATTCGCGAAACGACGGTCAGCCCGCAGGCGGCGCTCGATATTTTCCGTGCCGGCAAGCCTGCCATGACGCCGCAGAAGATTCAGGATTCGACACGGCGTCTGTTTTCCGCAGGCGTGTTCCGCGCGCTGCTCGTCACCGGCAAGGTGGAAGAGGGGCTCGATAAGCGCTTTGCGAGCGCCGTCGCCGCGCCGGTCAAGGCAGCGACTGGCGCGCGCCTGGCGGACAAGGTGGTGACCATGGACGATCTGCCCGCGCTCGGCGCGCCGGGCAAGGTCGTGTCGCGCGTACCGGTGGGGCTGGAGGGCATGGAGGCGATCACCTTCGCCAATGGCGTACGCCTCGTGCTTTTCCCCAATGATGCGGAAACGGAAAAGGTCCGCATCAACGTGCGCTTTGGCCATGGCCAACAGGCCTTTTCGCCGACCAAGCCCGTCGCGAACTGGGCGGGTGACGCGCTGGTCGCGAGCGGCATTGGGAAACTTGGTCAGAGGGAACTGGACGACCTCACCAACGGCCGCCGGATCGGCATGGACTTTTCGGTCGATGACGATGCGTTTGAGATGGCGGCGGTGACGCGGCCGGCGGATTACCGCGATCAGCTGCGGCTGTTCGCAACGAAATTGGCCGCGCCGGGATGGGACCCCGCGCCGATTGCGCGGGTCAAGAGCAGCGCGGCCATCGCCTATGACGCGCTGTCGCGCTCGCCCAATGCCGTGCTGACGCGCGATCTCAACTGGCTGCTGCGCGACCAGGATGTCCGCTATCGCACGCCGTCGCGGGAAGAGATCGCCGCGCTGACGCCCGAAGCCTTCCGCGCCACATGGGAGCCGATCCTGGCGTCTGGCCCGATCGAGGTGCAATTGTTCGGGCAAGTGAAGGCGGATGAAGCGATTGCCGCAGTGGCCGCGACGCTGGGGGCGCTTCCGCCGCGTGCCGACACGCCCGTTCCCGCCGCCAACAAGGCGCAGCGTTTCCCACGCTCTGTCACAAGGCCTGTCATATTGCGGCATGAGGGCGACAAGGAACAGGCCGCAGCGGTCTTTGCCTGGCCGACGTCGGGCGGGTTCACGATGCTGAAGGAAGCGCGGCAGCTTGAGATTTTGACGCAGATATTCAACGATCGCCTGTTCGACCGGCTGCGATCGACGGAAGGCGCGGCCTATTCCCCCAATGTGCAGAATAGCTGGCCTTTGTCGTTCGACGGCGGCGGCTATATCCTTGTGACCAGCCAGGTGCGCCCGGATCGGGTCGGCTATTTCTACAAGGTGGTGGCGGATACGGCGGCCGACCTTGCGAGCAAACCAGTCAGCGACGATGAACTGCAACGCGCTGTGGCGCCGATGCGGCAGATGCTGATGCGTATGTCGACGGGCAATGCCTTCTGGATGAGCCAGATGGAGGGTGCCACCCGCGATCCGCGCTATATCGAAGCTATGAAGTCGATGCCGCAGGATTTGCTGAGTGTCACGCCCGCGCAGTTGCAGGCATTGGCGCGCAAATATCTGGTCCCGACCAAGGGCTGGTCAACCGTTGTCCTGCCAGAAGGCGTGGCTGCAAAGTAGAAGAGCTGTCGGTTTCTGCTGTCGAGGAGATTTCGATGGAGCGGAGATATTGCCGGGGGATGTCTGGGTCAGATGGCTCATCGACCATTTGGTCGGAGCGTATCGATCTGGACGTCGAACTTGAAACGCAGACTTGTCCGAGCGGGAAGGGTCAGACCAGCGCGCGAAATTTCTGTACGCCAGTTGCGGCGATGCAGCAATTTAATGCTGCACTGCGATGAACCCGCAATTGTTTGCTTTAGGCCGCCCTTCCTGCGGTGGAAGGTTGAGGCTGGACGGTTGGGGCCAGGCCGGCCATGATCATGCGCGCGGTACGCGCCGCGGTGCGCTCCGCATTCAGTCGTGGTTGCGACAGGGTCCGGTGGCTAAGCCCGAACAGGCAGGCCAGGATCACCTCTTCCGCTCCGTCCAGCGCCTCTCCCGATAGATTGGGATTGGCGGCGCAGGCGAAGTCACGGATATAGGCGCGATAGCGCGCGCACATATCGCCAATGACCCCGCGCACGGACGAATTGCGTAATCCTTCTGCCATGATTTCAAAGGCTAAAGCCTCTTCGCGTTCTTCCAGTGCGAGGCTGACCAAGGCCTCGAAAAGTTTGTGGGCGGAGAGATGGCCCTCGTCGAGCTTGCTCTTCAGCGCCGCCATCTGCGCCAGGCGTCCGTCGAAATCGGCATGCACGATCGCACCGATAATCTCGTCCTTGCCCTTGAACATTCGATAGATCTGGCCGATCGACACTTGAGCGGCGGAGGCGAGTTCAGCGACCGACGTCTGGTGAAAACCCCTCCCGGTAAACAGCGTGCGTGCCGCATCGAGTATGGCCTCGCGTCCGTGGCGCTCATGCTGCGCTGCAACCATTTTTTTCTGTCTTTCGGGTTTTTGCTCTTGAACTAGCTGATACACATTCTTAACTGGCGAGCAAGGGGAATGAACGTTCATTCCGCCTCCGGTAACATGCGAACGAGGCGCGATCATGCAAAAGGGGATTATCGGTGGGTTGCTGGCATGTGTCGGCGCACTCGCCCTGGCCGCTTGTGAAAAAGAAGCGCCACCGGCTCCGCCGCCCCCTGCCGTGGGTGTGGTGACGGTCGCTACTGAGTCAGCCCCGCTGCTTCAGGAGCTTCCCGGCCGCATCGTCGCTTCGGAAACCGCCGAGGTACGCCCGCAGATCAGTGGCGTAATTCGCCGCCGCCTGTTTACGGAGGGTGGCTTCGTCAAGGCTGGGCAGCAGCTTTACGAGATTGAAGACGCCCCCTATCGCGCGTCAGTCGCCCAGGCGCAGGGGCAGCTTGCCCGTGCCCAGGCGTCGATCCGCGCCTCCAGCCTTCAGGCGCAGCGGTATCGCGATCTGGTCGGCATCAACGCGGTCAGCAAACAGGAAGCCGACAATGCCGAGGCCGCTGCGCAGCAGGCGCGCGCCGATGTCGCCGCGCAGCGTGCCGCGGTCCAGGCCGCACAGGTTAATCAAGGCTTCACCCGCATCCGCGCGCCCATCTCCGGGCGCATCGGTCGTTCGATCTTCACCCCCGGCGCTCTGGTGCAGGCAGGGCAGCCTGATCCGCTGACTACGATCCAGCGCACCGACATGGTCTATGTCGACGTGACCCAGTCGGCTGCGCAGATCATCGATCTCCGGCAGGCGATGCGATCGGGCGGCGTCAGCGACGATGGCGGTGCGCGCGTGCAACTCGTCCTGCCCAATGGCAGCGTCTATCCGATCGAGGGGCGGCTGCAGTTTTCCGAAGTGACTGTCGATCCCTCTTCGGGCGCGGTGACGCTGCGCGCGTCGTTCCAGAATCCTGACGGGCTGCTCCTGCCGGGCATGTATGTCCGCGCAAGATTGGTCGAAGGCCGTGTTTCGCAAGCGGTCATGGCCCCGCAACAGGGCATCGCCCGCGATGCGCGCGGCCGCGCGACCGCCATGGTCGTGGGCGCCAGCAACAAGGTAGAGATGCGCCAGGTCGAAACCGACCGCGCGGTCGGGGACAAGTGGATCGTGACCAAGGGGCTGAAAGCCGGCGACAAGCTGATCGTTGAAGGCTTGCTCAATCTGCGCCCCGGCGTGGTCGTGCGACCCGGCAAGCCCCAGCAGGTGACGGTGAGCGGTGGCGCGCCCGGCGCCCCTGCGGCAGGCGGGGCGCGCTGATCCATGGCACGCTATTTTATCGACAGGCCCATCTTCGCATGGGTCATCGCCATCGTCATAATGCTCGCGGGCGTGCTCGCGCTGCGTTCGCTCTCGGTCGCGCAATTTCCCGAGATCGCGCCGCCCACGGTGATGATCAATACCAACTATCCAGGTGCCGACGCGCGCACGTTGGAAAGCACGACGACGCAGATCATCGAGCAGCAGCTCAAGGGCATCGACAATCTGCGCTACTTCTCCTCGACGAGTGATTCCGCAGGCAATCTGTCGATCACGCTGACGTTCGAGCAGGGCACGAACCCTGACATCGCGCAGGTGCAGGTGCAGAACAAGCTGCAGCAGGCGACGCCGCTCTTGCCGCAGGAAGTGCAACAGCAGGGCCTGCGCGTCAGTAAATCGACCGCCAGCTTCCTGATGATCCTGGGCGTCTATGCCGATGACGGTATCCATGACCAGATGGATGCCGGTGATTTCGTTGCGTCCACGCTACAGGACCCGATCAGCCGTATCGAGGGCGTCGGCGACACCCAGCTTCTGGGCGCGGGCTATGCGATGCGCATCTGGCTCGACCCTTATAAAATGGCCAATCTGCGCGTCACTACGACGGACGTGAAAACGGCTATTCGTTCCCAGAATGCGCAGGTTTCGGCGGGCCAGATCGGCGGCACGCCGTCGCCCGCCGGACAGGCCCTGAATGCGACCGTCACGGCGCAGTCGCGTCTGCGTACGCCCGAAGAATTTCGTCAGATCCTGCTGCGTAGCAATCCCGATGGATCGACCGTGCGGCTGTCGGACGTCGCCAGGGTTGAACTGGGTGCGGAAGCCTATAGTTTCAGCGCGCGAATGAACGGCCATCCGGCGGTCGGCTTTGGCATCAAGCTCGCGCCGGGCGCCAATGCGCTCGATACCGTGGATGCGGTCAAGGCCGAGTTGCAGGCGCTGTCGAAGACATTTCCGGTCTGGGTCAAATATGATTTCCCGGTCGACAATTCGACCTTCGTGCGCCTGTCGGTCGAACAGGTCATTCACACCCTGATCGAGGCTATCCTCCTCGTCTTCGTCGTGATGTTCATTTTCCTCCAGAATTGGCGTGCGACGCTGATTCCTACCATCGCGGTGCCAATCGTCCTGCTGGGATCGCTTGCGGTCCTGTACATGGCAGGCTTCACCATCAATACGCTGACCTTGTTCGGCATGGTGCTGGCGATCGGCCTCCTCGTCGACGACGCGATCGTCGTCGTGGAAAATGTCGAGCGCATCATTCAGGAAGAGGGGTTGTCGCCCAAGGAGGCGGCGAAGAAGTCGATGGACGAGATCAGCGGCGCGCTGGTCGGCATCGGCCTAGTTCTGTCGGCGGTGTTCCTGCCCATGGCTTTTTTCGGCGGATCGACAGGCGTGATCTTCCGGCAGTTCTCGATCACCATCGTGTCGTCGATGATCCTGTCGGTGCTGGTCGCCCTCATCCTGACGCCAGCCTTGTGCGCAACGATATTGAAGCCTCATCGCAAGGATCATGGCGGCAAGGAGGGTGTGTTCGACCGTTTCTTCGGCGGCTTTTTCGACTGGTTCAACCGCACCTTCGACCGTGGCGTGAAGCGCTATGGCGAGGGCGTTGAAAAAGTCGAGCGCCACTGGGTGCGCACGATGATCGTTTTTGCTGTCATTACAGGCGGCATGGCACTGCTGTTTCTCCGCCTGCCTGGTGGCTTCCTGCCCGAAGAGGATCAGGGTCGCTTCATCAATCAGGTGACGCTGCCGGCCGGGTCGACCCTTGAGGAGACCGAGAGGTCGCTTTCCAAGTTGCGCAACCATTATCTGACGAACGAGAAGGACAATATCGACCTGGTCTTTACGATCGCCGGGTTCGGCTTCGTCGGGCAGGGGCAAAATGTCGGCGTCTCGTTCGTTCGCGCCAAGGACTGGTCGGTCCGCAAGGGTAAGGACAGGTCGGTGGCTGCCATGGCGCAGCGTGCCAACGTCGCTTTCAGAAAGTTTTCCGCAGGCATGATGATGGCGTTCGTACCGCCCGCCGTGCAGGAACTGGGCAATGCTGCCGGGTTCGACTTCCAGCTGATCGACAATGGCGGACAGGGGCATGAAAAGCTGCTTGCCGCGCGCAACCAGCTGCTGGGCATGGCGGCGGCCGATAAAAGGCTGGCGCAAGTGCGTCCCAATGGCCTTGAAGATGTCGCGCAGCTCAAGCTCAACGTCGATCAGGCTGCGGCCGGCGCCTTGGGCGTGGCGCAGGCTGATATCAATGACACGATCAGCACGGCATTGGGTGGGTCGTACGTCAACGACTTCATCGACCGCAACCGGGTGAAGCGCGTCTTCGTGCAGGCGGATGCGCCCTTCCGCACCAGCCCCGAGTCCATCGGCGCGCTTCATGTCCGGGGTAGCGGCGGGACGATGGCGCCGCTGTCGTCCTTCTCGACCACCGAATGGGGCTATGGCGCCGCCCGTCTGGAACGGTTCAATGGCGTATCGTCGATGAATATCCAGGGCGGCGCTGCGCCGGGCGTCAGCACCGGCGAGGCGATGCGCGCGATGGAAGAACATGCGGCCAAATTGCCTGAAGGGTTCGGATTCTCCTGGAACGGCATATCCTATGAGGAGAAGACGTCCGGAGGCCAAGCGCCGGCGCTCTACGCCCTTTCGATGCTGATCGTCTTCCTGTGCCTGGCCGCACTGTACGAAAGCTGGTCGGTGCCGATCGCGGTGATGCTGGTGGTGCCGCTCGGCGTGCTCGGCGCGGTCATTGCGGCATCGCTCGCGGGGCTGAACAACGACATCTATCTTCAGGTCGGCCTCATCACCACAATCGGCGTGTCGGCGAAGAATGCGATCCTGATCGTGGAGTTTGCCGAGGAGAGGATGCGTTCCGGTATGTCCGCGCCGCAGGCCGCGCTCGAAGCGGGCAAGCTGCGCCTGCGGCCGATCCTGATGACCAGCTTCGCCTTCATCTTCGGCGTGCTGCCCCTGGCCGTATCCACCGGCGCGGGCGCGGGTGGCCAGAGGGCGATCGGCTGGGCCGTGGTAGGCGGCATGTTGTCGGCGACCATATTGGCGATCTTCTTCGTCCCCGTTTTCTTCACCGTGGTCAAAAGACTGTTCCGCGAGCATCATGGCGCAAAGCAGGACGGTCAGCAGGCTACCCCCGTTCAGCCGCAGGAGGGCTGAGCCCATGTCCGTGACGATCTCGCGATCCACTTGCCTGCTTGCCCTCAGCCTGTCGTTGGCTGGATGTAATCTGGCCCCCAAATATGTCCGGCCCGCATCTCCGGTGCCGGAGGCTGCGCCGACCGGTCCTGCCTATGCCCCGGCCGCAGCGGGAGCGATCATCCCTGCTGAAACGACCTGGCGCGACTTTTTCGTCGATCCTCGCCTGCAAAGGGTGATCGACACGGCGCTGACCAATAACCGCAACCTGCGGATAGCGATCGCCAATATCGAACAGGCGCGCGCGCAGTTTCGCGGCCGTCAGGCAGACCTGTTTCCAACGCTAAATGCCAATGCCGGGGGCACGTTTCAGAAATCGCCGTTCCAGCAGTTTGGCGGTGCAGGCGGGGGCTCTCCTGCGGGGCGGATCGATATCTATACCGCGTCCGTAGGCGTGTCGGCCTGGGAAATCGATCTGTTCGGCCGCGTCCGTAACCTCAGCGAAGCGGCGCAGGAGCAATATTTCGCTTCCATCGAGAATCGCAACGCCGCGCAAACCACGTTGATTGCCGAGACCGCCACGGCCTGGCTTTCGATGGCGGCGGATCAGGAGAGGCTGCGCATCAGCCGGGAACTGGAAAAGCTGTTTGGCGAGACGCTGGCGCTGACCCGGGCGCGGTTCGACAAGGGCATCGCGTCGGAGCTGGAGGTGCGGCAGGCACAGACCAGCTATGACCAGGCCCGATCCGACATCGCTCAGGCAACGACGTTGGTGGCGCAGGACCAGAATGCGCTGAACCTGTTAGCGGGGACGACGGTCCCCGCCGCCGACCTGCCTGGCGCCATGCCTGAGGGTGACGTGACGCTGGCGAACCTGCCTTCGGACCTGCCGTCCGACCTGCTGTTGCGCCGTCCCGACATCGCCGCGGCCGAGCATCAGTTGCGGGCTGCGAACGCGAATATCGGCGCAGCACGGGCGGCCTTTTTCCCCCGTATCTCGCTCACCGCGACCTTGGGGACGCTCAGCACGGCGCTGTCGGGACTGTTCTCGTCAGGCAGCGACACCTGGTCGGTTGCGCCTTCGGGTGTGCTTCCCATTTTCGATTTCGGCCGCAACAGTGCCAATCTGCGTGGCGCCCGCGCACAATATGACGGCCTGCTCGCGACCTATGAGCGCACCATCCAGACCGGATTTCGCGAAGTGGCCGACGCGCTCGCCCGGCGCGGCACCATGGGCGCGCAAGTCGAGGCGCAGACATCGCTGCGCGATTCGACGCGAGTTTCCTACAGGCTGGCCGAAGCCCGCTTTCGCGCGGGGATCGATCCGTTCCTGACGACGCTCGACTCGCAGAGGGCGCTCTACACGGCCGAGCAATCTCTGCTCGCGACACGGCTGACGCGCGCGGCGAACATGGTGGAACTGTATCGCGCCATGGGCGGCGGACTGCGATAAGCGGCTTTGAACGCAAGGGCCGGGAAGGCTTCTTGCTCGTGACGGCTTAAGGTGGGCGCGCCTTCATCAAGGGAGCGGCTGCCATGACCTTATCGATCCGACCAATGTCCTCACCGCTCGGCTCGTTGCGATTGGTGGCGCAGGGCGGGGCGTTGGTGGCGATCCTTTGGCCCGACGATGCGCCGGGTCGAGTACCGCTCGGCTCTGTGCT
>Ga0233380_1000334_pt1 | contig 25633 bp, 20 predicted proteins | sample ElkDunMinimDraft_9_FD_191541 | JGI IMG/M metagenome (GOLD analysis project Ga0233380, IMG submission 191541) | Fecal eukaryotic communites from dung pellets of Tule Elk in California, USA - Elk Dung F36 | ecosystem: Host-associated > Mammals > Digestive system > Large intestine > Fecal | place... | reverse complement strand
GGCGCAGGTGCTCGACGAGCGCCTCGGTCACCACCTGCTTGAGGCGGCCCGCCCCGGCGGCGCCGACCTCGTCGGCGAGCGCCTCGGGCGTCGTCCCGGCGGCGAACGCGCCCAGCGTGAGGAGGTTCGCGACCTCGGGCCGACGCTCGGGCTCGTACGTGACGTGCCGCTCGGAGTCGGTGCGGTGGCGGCGGACGAAGCGCGCGGTCGCGTCCTCGTCGTCGCGCAGCTCGAGCGCGTTGCCCGCGGACTTGCTCATCTTGCGCCCGTCGGTGCCGAGCACCGTGGGCGCGGGGGCGAGCAGGACGTCGGGCTCGGCGAAGTAGGGCTGCGCCGCGCAGTAGCGCTGGTTGAACCGCCGAGCGATCGTCCGGGTCAGCTCGACGTGCGGGAGCTGGTCCTGCCCGCCGGGCACGAGGTTGCCGTGGCAGAACAGGATGTCGGCCGCCTGGTGCACGGGGTAGGTGAACAGCAGGCCGCTCATGGGCCGGCCCTGCCGGGCCGCCGCCGCCACCGCCTCGGCCTTGACGGTCGGGTTGCGCTCGATCTCGGCCGTCGTGACGAGGCTGAGGAACGGCAGCAGGAGCTGGTTGAGCGCGGGGACCGCGGAGTGCACGAAGATCGTCGTGCGCGCGGGGTCGATACCGGCCGCGAGATAGTCCAGGACGACCTCCCGCACGGTCGCGGGCAGGTCGCCCGCGTCGTCGCGGTCGGTGATGACCTGGTAGTCGGCGACGACGAGCACGACCTCCACGCCGTCGTCCTGGAGCCGGACGCGGTTGGCGACCGTCCCGAGGTAGTGGCCGAGGTGCAGCGCGCCGGTCGGGCGGTCGCCGGTCAGGACACGGAACCCCGAGGGGTCGGTCGCGAGACGCGCCTCGATCTGGGCGGACCGTTCACGCGCCGCCGCGACGGACGCGGTCGAGGACGGCACGGTCAGGGACGGCGCGGCGGCGTCGGCGGGCTGGGTTCCTGCGGGCGCGGTGAGGGTCGGGCTCATGGTGGGCTCTCCTTCGGTGGGGAGCCGCGCGCCGCGTCCTGGTGAGGTTCGGCCCGGACATGACGACGTCCCGGCTGCGGCGCGCAGCTCGGGACGTGGGCAGGTCAGGTCACGGCTGCGGGGGCAGCCACCACCAGCTCTGCGTGATCATGCGTCCACCTTACGCCCGACCGGCGGTGCGTCCGTGCGCCGTCACAGGGACCGGTGCCTCCCGGTCGACCATCACGAGGGTGCGGACGCACCCACCGTTCTCAGGAAGGCAGACCATGGCACAGATCATCGTCGTCGGGGGCTCGGGCCGCGTGGGCTCGCGCGTCGTCGAGAAGCTCGGCGCGCACGGGCACCACGCCGTCGCGGTGTCCCGCAGGAGCGGCGTGGACGCGTACGCGGGCGAGGGGATCGTCGAGGCGCTGCGCGGCGCCGACGTCGTCGTCGACGTCACCCAGGCGCCGTCGTACGTGCCGGACGAGGCGCGGGAGTTCTTCACTACCCTGACGAGGAACCTCGTGGAGGCGGAGAGGTCTGCGGGGGTACGCCACCACGTGGGTCTCACGATCGTCGGGACCGACCGCCCCCAGGACATCGGCTACTTCCACGCCAAGGCCGCGCAGGAGCAGGTCGTGCGCGCGTCGGGCGTGCCGTACTCCCTCGTGCACGCGACGCAGTTCCTCGAGTTCACGCCCGCCATCATCGGCACGTCCACCCAGGACGGCACGGTGCGCGTGCCCAGCGCGTCGATCCAGCCCATCGCGGCGGAGGACGTCGCGACCGCCGTCGCACGGACGGCCGCCGGCGAGCCGGTCGGAGACGTCGAGATCGCCGGGCCGGAGGTGCTCTCGTTCGGAGACCTGGTGCGTCGGACGCTGGCGGCCCAGGGCGTCGCCCACGAGGTCGTCACCGCGGCCGACGCCCCGTACTTCGGCGCACGGATCGAGGAGCAGACGCTCCTCGCCCGGGACGGTGCTCAGACCTTTCCCACGACGCTCGACGACTGGCTCGCCACGCTGACCGTCGGCGACTGACCGCCGGACGGCGTCGCGACGGCCATCCGGCGTCGCGGCGCCGTCGCCACGGCGACCCCGGCGAGGCAGAGCGCACCGCCCGCGAGGACGACCGGCGCGGGGACCTCGGCCAGGACGAGCCACGAGAGCAGCACGACGATCGGCGGCACGAGGTAGGTCGTCGCGGCGGCCCGGCCCGCGCTGAGGCGCGACAGCGCGTAGCCCCACGTCGTGAACGCGACGGCGGTCGGGCCGAGGCCGAGGAGCACGACCGCCCAGGTCGACGCCGCGGGCGCCGCCGTCGCCTCCGCCACGAGCGCCGGGCCGAAGGGCAGGAGCACGACGGTCCCTGCCAGGCACCCGACCCACGTCATCGTCAGCGCGTCGACGCGTGCGAGCAGGCGCTTCTGCGACGTCGCGGCACCCGCGTAGAGGACGGCGGCCGCCAGCCCGAGCACGACCCCGACGACGTCGCGCTCCCCCGAGGACGTCGCCGCCGCGATGAGCGCGACCCCGGCGAACGCCGACGCCATGCCCACGAGGAGGCGGCGTGGGAAGCCCTCGCCGAGCAGCACGCCGGCGAGGACCGCCACGAGGACGGGCGCCACGTTGACGAGGAGCGCCGTCGTCCCCGCGTCCAGGTGCTGCTCGGCGGCGTTGAGCGCGAGGTTGTAGAGGCTGAACCAGCCCACGCCCCACGCGAGGACGGCGACGAGGACGCGCCCGCGCGGGAGGACAGGGCGCGCGCCCCGCCGCAGCCAACGGACGGCGACGATCGCCGTGAGCCCGAGGCTGCCCGCGAGCTGGCGACCGAGCGCGAGGGTGCCCGGCTGGTAGTCGGCGCCCGCCGCCCGGACCCCGATGAACGCCGACGCCCACAGGACCACCGTCACCGCGACCGCGGCCACGACCAGACCGCCGCCGCCCGGTCGGCCGTCGGGGGCCGGCCGCGGGCGGGTGTCCGGTCGAAGGTCAGGGTCGGGGGCGGGGGCGGGTTCGGGCGGTGTCATGTCTCGATGGTCCTCCGCTCGACTCTTCAGCACCAGCACGCGTTCCTTCCGTTCGATTCAGTTGGGCTGTACGGTCAGTCCATGCTCGACGTCCACCGCCTGAGGATCTTCCGCTCCGTCGTCGCGAGCGGCTCGGTCCAGTCCGCCGCGGCCAACCTGGGCTACACCCCGTCGGCCGTGAGCCAGCACGTCTCCGCGCTGCAGCGCGAGACCGGGCTCGCGCTCCTCGAGCGCGCCGGGCGCGGGGTGCGTCCCACGGCGGCAGGGCTCGCGCTGGCGGCCGAGGCGGACGGGGTCCTCGCGCGCCTCGGCGAGGTCGAGGCCGTCGTCGCCGACCTGCGTGCGGGCCGGACCGGGTCGCTCTCGATCGCGTACTTCGCGTCCGTCGGCGCGGCGTGGCTGCCGCAGGTCGTGCGCCGCCTCACGACCGACTTCCCCGGCGTCCGGCTCGACCTCGCGCTGCGCGAGACGATCCCCGACGACCCGGACGGGCGCGCCGACGTGCAGGTCGTCGTCGCCCCGCGAGGCTTCGACCCGGGCAGCGGGTTCCGCGCGCACCACCTGCTCGACGACCCGTACGTCGTCGTGCTCCGCGACGACCACCCCCTGGCGCACCGCGACGAGATCGAGCTCACGGAGCTGCTCGACGAGCGCTGGGTCGACAACGACTTCGCGCGCGGCTGGTGCCGCCGCAACCTCGTGGAGGCGTGCACGGCCGCGGGGTTCAGCCCGCCGTTCCACGTCGAGGCGCACGACTACCCGACCGCGATCGCGTTCGTCGGCGCCGGGGTCGGGGTCACGGTGCTGCCCGAGCTCGGGGCGGCCCACCTGCCGCCGTGCCTGGTCGCCGTCCGCGTGGTGCGGCCCGCGCCGGTGCGGTCGATCCACGTGGTGCTGCGCGACGCCGTCGCCGGCACGCCACCCGGGCGCGCGGTGCTCGACACGTTCCGCACGGTCGTCGCCGGTCGTGTCGATCCCGCCCTGTCCCGTTCGACCTGAGGGTGAGAGGGTCGGAAGGACCGGCCCGCCGACACGGGAGACCACGATGAAGTACATGCTGATCATGCGGAACACCGACGAGGGCCAGGCTGCCTTCGAGAGCGTCCCGTTCGACGAGATGCTCGAGACCGTCGGGCGGTTCAACGACGAGCTCGTCCGCGCGGGCGTGCTGCTCGCCGCCGAGGGCCTGGACGAGGCGGCGAAGGGCGTCGTCGTGGACCTCTCGGCCGAGGTCCCCGTCGTGACCGACGGCCCCTACGGGGAGACGAAGGAGCTGTTCGGCGGTTACTACCTCCTCGACGTCGCGTCCCAGGAGGAGGCCGTCGAGTGGGCCAAGCGGCTGCCGTTCTCCGCTCCCGGGTCGAAGATCGAGATCCGACGCGTCCCGTCGATCGACGAGTTCCCCCAGGACAACGAGTGGATCCGCAAGGAGCGGGCGTGGCGCGAGGCGACCGGCCAGCTGTGAGCCGGCCCGGCGCGCGCGGCGCCGTCGTCGGCGCCGGCGGGCCCGGCACCGACGCGGTCCCCGGCCCGGGTCGGACGGTCGACCCGGGCCGGCGGGCCGTCGAGGCCGTGTGGCGCATCGAGTCGGCACGGATCATCGGCGCGCTCGCCCGGTACACGGGCGACTTCGCGCTCGCCGAGGACCTCGCGCAGGAGGCGCTCGCCGAGGCGCTCGTCGCGTGGCCGCGCGACGGCGTGCCGCGCCACCCGTCCGGCTGGCTGCTCACCGTCGGCCGACGTCGCGCGATCGACACCTTCCGGCGACGGTCCGCGCTCGACGAGCGGTACGCCGCCCTCGCCCACGGCCTGGGCGAGGGCGGCACCGTGACCGGTGGACCGCCGTCGGGCACCCCTGCCCGGGCGGACGCCGACGTCCTGTGGGACCCCGACCAGGTCGACGACGACGTGCTCGCCCTCATGTTCGTGGCGTGCCACCCCGTGCTGTCGCCCGAGGCACGTGTCGCGCTGACGCTCCGGGTCGTCGGGGGCCTGACGAGCGACGAGGTCGCGCGCGCGTTCCTCGTCCCCACGGCGACCGTCCAGGCCCGCGTCACGCGCGCGAAGAAGACCCTCGCCGCGGCGGCGGTGCCGTTCGGCGTGCCGCCCGCCGACGAACGCCGCGAGCGTCTGGGATCCGTCCTGGGCGTGCTGTACGTGATCTTCACCGAGGGGTCCACGGCGACGTCGGGCGACGCGTGGCTCCGCCCCGACCTCGCGCACGAGGCGCTCCGGCTCGCGCGCGTGCTCGCCGGCCTCGTCCCCGACGAGCACGAGGCCCACGCGCTCGTCGCACTCCTGGAGCTCACGGCGGCGCGCTTCCCGGCGCGCACCACGCCCGACGGCGAACCCGTCCTCCTGGCGGACCAGGACCGGCGGCGCTGGGACCGCTCCGCGATCCGGCGCGGCCGCGCTGCGCTCGCCCGCGCCGACGCGGTGGGGGCGCCGGGGCACGGGCGCGGCGCGTACGGGCTGCAGGCCGCGATCGCGGAGTGCCACGCCGTCGCGCCGTCGGTCGAGGAGACCGACTGGGAGCGCGTCGTGCTCCTCTACGAGGCGCTGGGCAGCCTCGCCCCGTCCCCCGTCGTCGAGCTCAACCGGGCGGTCGCGGTCGCGATGGCGCACGGACCGGCCGCGGGCCTGCGGATCGTCGACGAGCTCGTCGCGACCGACCGGCTGCCCAGGTTCCACCTCGTACCGAGCGTGCGCGGAGAGCTGCTGGCGCGGCTCGGCCGCGTCGAGGAGGCCCGCGCCGAGTACGCGCTGGCCGTACGGCTGTGCCCGAACGCGCGCGAGCGAGAGCTGCTGCGGCGCAAGGCGGCGGCGCTCGACGCGTGAGGTGCCGTCACGGCGCGGCGGACGGCTGTCCGCCGGTGGTCGCTGCCGCCGTGTACGGCTTGCCCGGCCAGTACGCCCACTCCTCGAAGTGCTCGACCCGCCCGTCCCGGGCGAACCGCAGCACCCACAGGTCGCGGTACTCCTGCCGCTCGGGCTCGAGGTAGTGCACCTCGAGCCGCACGACGGCGTCTCGCGCCTCGGCCGCGACGGCCTCCGCGGTCACGGTGAACGTCGCGCCGTCGTCGGCGTCCCAGAAGCCACGGATCGCGTCGTGACCGACGAGGGGTGCGTCGTCGTAGGGCGAGCGGAGGTAGCGCGCGTCCTCGGTGAAGAGCCGCCCGACGGCGTCCTGGTCGCCCGCGCGCCACGCCTCCTCGTACGCGGCGACCCACGCCATGACACGCTCGCGGTCCTCGGTCATGTTTCCTCCTCGGTCGTCGACGGGGACCTCGACGCTACCCGCACCCGGCGCGGCGGCGCCGGGGCGCGGCGGCGCGAAGGCGCCGCGCGCACGCGCCGGCTGGGAGAATCGGTCGCGTGAGCGACACCTCAGACTCCGGAACCGACTGGCGACCGCACGTCGCCGACCCGGCCGCACGACCGCCGTCGAGCCTGCCCCACGTGGTGTTCTTCGAGCCGCGCATCCCCGGCAACACGGGCAACGCGATCCGTCTCGCCGCGGTCACCGGGGCACGCCTGCACCTCGTCGAGCCCCTCGGCTTCGACCTGGACGAGCCGAAGCTGCGGCGCGCGGGCCTCGACTACCACGACCTCGCGAGCGTCGAGGTGCACGCCGACCTGGACGCGGCCCTCGCCACGCTCCCGGGCAGGGTGTTCGCCTTCACGACGCGCGCGACGACGTCGTACACGGACGTCGCGTACCGGCCCGACGACGTGCTGCTGTTCGGCCCCGAGCCGACCGGCCTGCCCGACGACGTGCTCGCCCACCCGCGCCTCACCGGCCAGCTGAAGATCCCCATGCTGCCGGGCCGACGCTCGCTCAACCTCACGAACGCAGCATCGATCGCCGTCTACGAGACGTGGCGGCAGACCGGCTTCGCCGGCGGCGCCTGAGGACGACCACCCCGCCCCCGTGAGTGCATGAAATAGTCGCGGTCGAAGCGCTCGACCGCGACTATTTCATGCACTCAGCGGGTGGGGTCAGACGAGGTCGCGGACCGCCGCGTACTGCTCGCGGATCGCCGCGACCGGCTCCGCCTCGAACACCGTCGCCGACGACGCGCCGCCCCACCTGGGCGGGGCGACGTCGCCCGAGTCCGCGGAGCGCGCGGCGAGGACCCATGCGGCCTGGCGCGCTGCGCCGTCGGCCACGTACTCGCCGGGCTCGGGGACCGTCACGGGCAGGCCGAGGACCTGCGGCGCGATGCGGCGCACGGCCTCCGACTGGGCCCCACCGCCGATGAGCTGCACGCGCTCGACCTGCACGCCCAGGGCGCGCAGCGCGTCGAGCCCGTCCGCGAGGCCGCACAGCATGCCCTCGACGTACGCGCGGGCGAGGTGCCCCGGCGTCGACGTGCCGAGGCGGATGCCGTGCAGCGTGCCGGACGCGTCCGGGCGGTTGGGCATCCGCTCGCCCTCGAGGTACGGCACGAGCACGAGCCCGTCCGCACCGGCGGGCACCTGGAGCGCGAGCCGCGACAGCCCCGCGTGGTCGACCCCGAGCACGGCGCGCGCCGCGTCGAGGACGCGGCTCGCGTTGAGCGTCACGGCGAGCAGCAGGTACCGCCCGGTCGCGTCGGAGAACCCGTTGACCAGGCCGGACCCGTCGGCGGTGCGGTCGTCGGTCACGGCGGACACGACACCCGACGTCCCGATCGACACCGCCACGTCGCCCGCGACCATGCCGAGCCCGAGCGCGGCCCCGGCGTTGTCGCCGGCGCCGGGGCCCAGCAGGGCCCCGCCCGTCACCTCGGCACCTGCGACGGACGCATGGGCGACGCCCGCCACGGCCGACGGCGCGACGACGCGCGGCAGCACGACGTCCGTCCGCCCGAACGCGAGCTCCAGCAGGTCGAGGCGGTAGGCGCCCCGGCCGTCGTCGCCGTCCGCACGCGTGGCGTCGTAGTACCCCGTGCCCGACGCGTCGGACGCGTCGGTGACGAGCGCGCCGAGGTCGGGACCGAGCGGCGCAGACGGGTCGCCCGCGGGCCCGTAGCCCGCGATGCGCCACGTGAGCCAGTCGTGCGGGAGCGCGACGGCGGCGACGCGGGCCGCGTTCTCCGGCTCCGCGTCGCGCAGCCAGCGCAGCTTGGTCACCGTGAGCGAGGCGACCGGCACCGAGCCGATCGCGTCGGCCCACGCCTGCGCGCCCGCCTCGGCAGCGGACTCGACGCGGTCGTGGGCGTCGGGGAAGCCGTCGGCGAGGCGGGCCTCGCCGAGCTCACGGACCAGGTCGCGCGCCGCGGGCGCCGAGCGCGTGTCGTTCCACAGGAGCGCGTCGCGCACGACGTTCCCCTCGGCGTCGAGCGCGACGAGCCCGTGCTGCTGACCGCCGACGGCGAGCGCCGCGACGTCGGCGAGCCCGCCCGCTGCGGCCGCGGCCTCGCGGAACGCGTCCCACCACGCGTCGGGGTGGACCTCGGTGCCGTCGGGGTGCTTCGCCGACCCGGTGCGCACGAGGACGCCCGACTCCGCGTCGCGCACGACGATCTTGCAGGACTGCGTGGACGTGTCGACGCCGGCGACGAGCGTGCGCTCGCCGCCGGCGTCCGACGTCCTGGCGTCGGTGGCCACCTCAGCCGATGAGGTGCTCGAGCGCGAGCTGGTTGAGGCGCACGAAGCCGAAGTCGCGGTTCGCCGCGGCGTCGACGTCGAACTCCTCGTACGCGCCACGGTCCGCGAGCAGGTCGGCGACGGACTCGCCCTCGGCGAGGGTCGGCTGGCCGAGCTCGAACACGCCCGAGTGCGCGAACGCCTCCTGGACGCGGCTGTCCGCGCGGTACGCCGCGGCCTTGCGCGCGAGCAGGCGGTAGGTCTCCATGTTGGCGCGCGCGGAGTCCCACACGCCGACCTCGTTCTCGGTGCGCGACGGCTTGTAGTCGAAGTGGCGCGGGCCGGTGTACGTCGGGCCGCCGTTCGGGAAGCCGTTCTCGAGCAGGTCGACGGTGAAGAAGGCCGAGAGCAGGTCGCCGTGGCCGAACACGAGGTCCTGGTCGAACTTGATGGAGCGCTGGCCGTTGAGGTCGATGTGGAAGAGCTTGCCCGCCCACAGCGCCTGCGCGAGGCCGTGCGTGTAGTTGAGGCCCGCCATCTGCTCGTGGCCCGTCTCCGGGTTCAGGCCCACGATGTCGCCGTTGTCGAGCTTCGCGATGAGACCCAGCGCGTGGCCGATCGTCGGCAGGAAGATGTCGCCACGGGGCTCGTTCGGCTTCGGCTCGAGGGCGATCTTGAGGTCGTAGCCCTTCTCCTTGATGTACGCCGCGGTGAGGTCGAGGCCCTCGGCGTAGCGCTCGTGCGCGGAGTGCAGGTCCTTGGCGCCGTCGTACTCGGTGCCCTCGCGCCCGCCCCACATGACGAACGTCTTCGCGCCGAGCTCGGCGGTCAGGTCGACGTTGCGCAGCACCTTGCGCAGCGCGTAGCGGCGCACGCCGCGGTCGTTCGACGTGAGGCCGCCGTCCTTGAACACGGGGTGGCTGAACAGGTTCGTCGTCACCATCTCGATGACGAGGCCGGTCTCCTCGGCCGCCTGGCGCACCGCGTCGAGGCGCTTGGTGCGCTCGGCGTCGTCGGAGCCGAACGGCACGACGTCGTCGTCGTGGAACGTGAAGCCCCACGCGCCGAGGTCGGCCAGGCGGCGCACGGAGTCGGCCGGGTCGAGCGCCGGCCGGGTCGCGCTGCCGAACTGGTCCTGCGCGGTCCAGCCCACGGTCCACAGACCGAAGGAGAAGTTGATGTCCTGGGTGGTCTCGTCGGCCACGGTGAGTCTCCTCGTCGAGAGGGCCGCGGCGCGCTGCGTCGCCGTCGGCCTATTTATGTCGTACGGATGAACTTATCCCCCGGAGTCGGTAAGGTCAAGACCGTGAACCGCAGCGCCGCGACCCGCACGGGTCCCCCCGCAGCCCGGCAGGCGACGCTCCGCGAGCACAACCTCGCCCTCGTCGCCCGGGCCGTCTTCGAGTCGCCCGCACCGTGCTCGCGCGCGGACATCGCCGCGGCGAGCGGGCTCACGCGCGCGACCGTGTCGACGCTGGTCGACCAGCTCGTCGCCGCGAGCATCGTCGCCGAGCTGCCGCCCGCCACGCCGCAGCGCGCCGGCCGCCCCGCGGTCCCCCTCGCACCGGCCGCCCGCACGATCGTCGGACTGGGCCTCGAGGTCAACGTCGACTACCTCGGCGGGCGCGTGCTCGACCTCACCGGGGAGGTCGTCGCGGAGCACGTCGACCCGGACGACCTGCACGACAGCGACCCCGTCGAGGTGCTCGGCCGGCTCGGCCGCATCGCGCGCGACCTCCTCGAGACCGTGCGCGCCGACGGCATGCGGGTCGCCGGGGCGCACCTCGCCCTGCCCGGCCTGGTCGACCCGCGCGCCGGACGCCTCGAGGTCGCACCCAACCTGGGCTGGTCGCACCTCGACCCGGTCGCCCTGCTCGGGCTCGACCCGGACCTCCCGGCCCGGGTCGGCAACGAGGCCAAGCTCGCGGCGCTCGCCCAGTCGGGCCGCGGCGTCGTGCTCGTGGACACGGCGGACACGCCGGTGCCGGCCAGCTACCTGTACGTGTCGGGCGACGTCGGCATCGGGTCCGCGATCGTCGTCGACCGACGCCTGTTCCACGGCCGCCACGGCTGGACGGGTGAGGTCGGGCACGTCGTCGTCGACCCGCGCGGACCGCGCTGCCGCTGCGGCGCGACCGGTTGCCTCGAGCAGTACGCCGGCAAGGACGCGCTCCTGCGCGGGGCAGGCCTGCCCGTCGACGCGGACACGGCCACCCTGGTCGCGGCGCTGGACGCGGGCGACCCGGCGGCGCTGCGCACTGTCGAGCGCGGCGGCACGGCCCTCGGGAGCGCGCTCGCCGACTACGTCAACCTCGTCGACATCGACACGGTCCTGCTCGGCGGCATCTACCCGGCGCTCCTGCCCTACCTGCGGGCGCACGCCCAGAGCGAGCTGCGCACGCGCGTGCTCGCGGCGCCGTGGACGGACGTCACCCTGCTCCCCGCGCCGGTCGGCGACCACGCGGCGCTCACCGGCGGGGCGCGCGAGGTGCTGCGCGCCGTCGTGGAGGACCCGAGCGCCTGGGTCGGCGAGGACTGACCACCCCTCGACGCCGCTCCGACCCCCCGGGGCAGGACCCCGGGTTCTACCTCGGCGGAGGTGCGGTGCTGGCGCGCTCGACGAGGCGGGTCGGCACGAGCCGAGTCCCCGGCTCGCGCACGCCCTCGCGCACCTGGCGCAGCACCTGCTCGACGAGGCGGCGACCGACCTCGGCGAAGTCCTGGTGGACCGTCGTGAGCGGGGGCAGGAACTCTCCCGACTCCGGCAGGTCGTCGAACCCCACGACGCTCACGTCCTGCGGCACGCGCCGACCCGCCTCGTGCAGCGCGCGCACGAGACCGAGCGCCATCTGGTCGTTGGCGGCGAACACCGCCGTGACGTCGTCGCGCGACGCGAGGCGGCACCCGGCCGCGTAGCCCGAGGCCGCCGACCAGTCGCCGCGCTCGATCGGCGGCACCTCGCAGCCTGCCTCCTCGAGCGCCGCGCGCCAGGCCGACGCGCGCCGCTCGGCGGCGAACGAGTGCTCCGGGCCGGCGAGGTGGTGCACCGTGGGGTGGCCGAGGTCGAGCAGGTGCTGCACGGCCTGGCGCGACCCGTCGGCCTGGTCCGTGTCGACGACGGCGTAGCTCGCGCCCGCGTCGGAGTCCGCGACCACGACCTCCACGCCGCGCGGCAGCGTGACCTGTGCGGCGTCGAGGAGGTGGACCTCCATGAGGAGGATGATCGCGTCCACCGCGAGCTCGCCGAGGCGTGTGAACGCGCCCCGCACGCCGCCCTCGGTCGGGGCGGCGACCGGGATGACCGTGATGGCGTACCCCTCGGCGGCTGCGGAGGTCGCGATCGCCTCGAGCGTGCGGACGTTGCCCGTGGTCGCGAGCGAGAAGAGGATCACGCCGATCGTGCGGAAGGACCCGCTCTTCAGCGCGCGGGCCGCGCTGTTGGGCCGGTAGCCGAGCTCGGCCATCGCCTCGAGCACCCTGGTCCGTGTCGCCTCGACGACGCCGGGCTTCCCGTTCGAGACCCGCGAGACGGTCTGGGCCGAGACGCCCGCGGCCCGTGCGACGTCCGCCATCGAGGCGCGTCGTGCGCGCCCGGCCTCGGCCGCGCGACCTCGGGCCTGCAGGGTGACGCCGTCGTCGGTCCCAGCGGTCATGCCGTTCATCGTCCTCGTGATCGTCGGGTGCAGCACGTGCGCCGCACGGGCGCAATTCTGCCGGTCTCCAACCAGGGTAGGTGGTGTTTGCGTAAACACCAGTCAGGAGCACCGGGTGATGTTTGCGTGAACACCCCTGGATCGTGCAGGATGATGTTTGCGCAAACACCGGGCGGTGCAGAACGCCGCACCCCGACGACGAGGACACACCATGACGACGACGTCCCTACCCGTGGCAGGGAGGCGGTCACCGGTCGAAGCACCTTCGTCCCGCCCGGTACGGCGCCGACGGCGCTCGTGGACCGGGTGGGGCTTCGTGGGGCCCTTCATGGCGGTCTTCGCGCTGGTGTTCCTCGCACCGATCGCCTACTCGGTCTACCTCAGCCTCTTCCGCACGCAGCTCGTGGGCGGGACGCAGTTCGTCGGGTTCGAGAACTACGCCAACGCCTTCTCCGACCCGCAGTTCTGGTCAGGTGTGTCGCGCGTCGGGCTGTTCCTGCTGGTCCAGGTGCCGATCATGCTCGGCATCGCCCTGCTCGTCGCGCTCGCGATCGACTCGGGCCGGCTGTACGGGAAGAACTTCTTCCGCATCTCGATCTTCCTGCCCTACGCCGTGCCGGCGGTCGTCGCGACGCTCATGTGGGGCTTCATGTACGGCACTCGCTTCGGCCTCGTCGCCAACATCAACGACGCCCTGGGGACGACGATCCCCGACCCGCTCTCGCCGGACTGGGTGCTGCTGTCCATCGGCAACATCGTGACCTGGGAGTTCGTGGGCTACAACATGCTCATCTTCTACGCCGCGCTGCGCGTCGTCCCCACGTCGCTGTACGAGGCGGCCGAGCTCGACGGCGCGAGCCAGTGGCAGGTCGTGCGGGCCATCAAGATCCCCGCGATCCGCGGGTCGCTCGTCATCGCCACCATCTTCTCGATCATCGGCTCGTTCCAGCTCTTCAACGAGCCCAGCATCCTGCAGAGCCTCGCGCCGAACGCCATCACGACGTACTTCACCCCGAACCTGTACGCGTACTCCCTGTCGTTCTCCGGCCAGCAGTACAACTACTCGGCGACCGTCGCCATCATCATGGGCGTCCTCACGATGATCGTGGCCTACGTCGTCCAGCTGCGCGGCATGCGCAAGGAGGCCTGACGATGACCGCCACCGCTCCCGCCCACCACCGGACCGACACCGCGCGCAAGCCCGTCCGGCTGCGCACCCAGGCGCCCCGCAGCGTGACGCGCCCGCAGCGCAGCGTGCTGCTCACGGTTCTCACCGGCGTCGTCCTCCTGTACGCGCTGGTCCCGCTCGCCTGGCTCGTGGTCAACGCGTCCAAGACCCAGTCGAGCCTGTTCTCCTCCTTCGGCCTGTGGTTCAGCGGCGACTTCGCCCTGTTCGAGAACATCGGCCGCACGCTGACCTACGACGACGGCATCTTCGGCCGCTGGTTCGCCAACACCCTGCTGTACGTCGTCGTCGGCGCGGGCGGCGCGACGTTCCTCGCCATCCTCGGGGGCTACGCGCTCGCCAAGTTCGACTTCCCGGGCAAGCGCGGGGTGTTCGCCACGGTCATCGGCGCCGTCGCGGTCCCGGGGACCGCACTCGCCGTCCCGACCTTCCTCATGTTCAGCCAGCTGGGCCTCACGAACACGCCGTGGGCCGTCATCATCCCGTCGCTCATCTCGCCGTTCGGCCTGTACCTCATGTGGGTCTACGCGGCGGAGTCGATCCCGACGGAGCTGCTCGAGGCCGCACGCGTCGACGGCGCGAGCGAGGCGCGCACGTTCTTCCAGGTCTCGCTCCCCCTGCTCGCGCCGGGCATCGTCACGGTCCTGCTCTTCACGATGGTCGCGACCTGGAACAACTACTTCCTGCCGCTCATCATGCTCAAGGACCCCGACTGGTACCCGCTCACCCTCGGCCTCAACGCGTGGAACGCGCAGGCCGCCACCGCCGGTGGCGAGGCGATCTTCGACCTCGTCATCACGGGCTCGCTGCTGACGATCCTGCCGCTCGTCGCGGCCTTCCTGCTCCTGCAGCGCTACTGGCAGTCCGGTCTCTCGGCCGGGTCGGTCAAGGAGTGAGCCTCGCTCTCCCTGGTACCCCGCGTACCCATCCCGTCCCGCTTGACGACGAAGTGAGAGGAACACTGATGTCCATCCGTACCACCCGCGCCGTACGCGCCGCCGCCATGACCGGCGTCGTCGCGCTCGCCCTGGCTGCCTGCAGCTCCGGGGGCGACGACGCCGGCTCCGGCGCCGAGGAGTCCGCCGGTTCCGCCGACGCCGTCACCGCTGCCCTCGACGAGGGCGGCACGCTCACGGTGTGGGCGTGGGAGCCCACGCTCGAGGACGTCGTCACCGAGTTCGAGGCCGCGTACCCGAACGTCGACGTCGACCTGGTCAACGCAGGCACCGGCAACGACCAGTACACGGCGCTGCAGAACGCGATCAAGGCCGGCAACGGCGTCCCCGACGTCGCTCAGGTCGAGTACTACGCACTGCCGCAGTTCGCGCTCGCCGGCTCGGTCGCGGACCTCTCGCCGTTCGGCGCGAGCGACCTCGACGGCAGCTTCACGACCGGCCCGTGGAACGCGGTCCAGCAGGACGAGGGCATCTTCGGCCTGCCCATGGACTCCGGCCCCATGGCCCTGTTCTACAACGAGGAGGTCTTCGCGACGCACGGCATCGAGGTGCCGACCACGTGGGACGGCTTCGTCGAGGCCGCGCGCGCCCTGCACGCCGCGGACCCGAACGTCTACATCACCAACGACACGGGCGACGCCGGCTTCACGACGTCGCTCATCTGGCAGGCCGGCGGCCGGCCGTTCCAGGTCGAGGGCACGGACGTGACGATCGACCTCGCGGACGAGGGCAGCACGAAGTTCGCGCAGACCTGGCAGACCCTTCTCGACGAGGACCTCCTCGCGCCCGTCAGCTCGTGGAGCGACGAGTGGTACCAGGGCCTCGGCAACGGCACCATCGCGACCCTCGCGACCGGCGCCTGGATGCCCGCCAACCTCGAGTCGGGCGTGCCCGACGCGGCCGGCAAGTGGCGCGTCGCCCCGCTCCCGCAGTGGGAGGAGGGCGTCAGCGCGAGCGCCGAGAACGGCGGTTCGTCGCTCGCCGTGCCGTCGGCCAGCAAGAACCAGGCGCTCGCCTACGGCTTCATGCAGTACGCGAACGCGGGTGCGGGCGTCCAGATCCGTCTCGACGGCGGCGCCTTCCCGGCCACGACCGCGGACATCGAGTCCCCGGAGTTCCAGAGCTACGAGTCCGAGTACTTCGGCGGCCAGCAGATCAACAAGGTCCTCGCGGAGTCGGCGTCCGACGTCGTCGGCGGCTGGTTCTACCTGCCGTTCCAGGTCTACTCGAACTCGATCTTCAACGACACCGTCGGCCAGGCGTACGTCTCCGACACGACCCTCGCCGACGGCCTGAAGGCCTGGCAGGAAGCGTCGGCGAAGTACGGCGACGAGCAGGGCTTCACCGTCAACGAGTGACCGTCCTCGTCTGACCCGCTCGTCGGGGCCGGCCGCAGCACGCGGCCGGCCCCGACGAACACCCCCCGCGGGGTGCGCGCACCCCCACGCGCTGGCCGAGAACCCCTCGGCCCGGCCGAGCGCACCCTCATCCCCCAGGAGCACGCATGACTTCCCCCACCCCGTTCCGCTGGTTGCGCCGCCCCGGGCCGCACACGCCGTCGGGCACCACCTCCGCGGACGCGCACACGCCGTCCGGCCTGTCCTACGGTGCGGACTACAACCCGGACCAGTGGCCGCGCGAGGTCTGGGACGAGGACGTGCGGCTGATGCGCGAGGCGGGCGTGACCGTCGTCTCCCTCGCGATCTTCTCGTGGGCCCGGATCCAGCCGACCGAGGACACGTGGGACTTCGCGTGGCTCGACGAGGTCATGGACCTGCTCCACGCGCACGGCATCACCGTCGACCTCGCGACCGCGACCGCCTCCCCGCCGCCGTGGCTCACGACGAAGCACCCCGAGATCCTGCCGCAGACCCGCACGGGCGAGACCGTGTGGCCGGGCGCGCGCCAGCAGTGGCGCCCGACCTCCCCGGTCTTCCGCGAGCACGCGCTGCGCCTCGTGGAGCGCATGGCCGAGCGGTACGCGGACCACCCCGCGCTCGTCGCGTGGCACGTCTCCAACGAGCTCGGCTGCCACAACGTGTACGACTTCTCCGACGACGCCACCGCCGCGTTCCGCACGTGGCTGCGCGAGCGGTACGCGACCCTCGACGCGCTGAACGCCGCATGGGGCACGGCGTTCTGGTCGCAGCGCTACAGCGACTGGGACCAGGTCCTGCCGCCGCGCCTGGCCGCGTCGCACCCGAACCCGACGCAGCAGCTCGACTTCAAGCGGTTCTCGTCCGACGCGCTCCGGCAGTACCTGCGCGCCGAGGCCGCGATCCTGCGCCGCGCGACCCCCGACGTCCCCGTCACCACGAACTTCATGGTCATGGGTGAGACGAAGGGCATGGACTACGCCGCGTGGGCGGACGAGGTCGACTTCGTGTCGAACGACCACTACGTGCTCCCCGGCCCGCAGGCGCTCGACGAGCTCTCGTTCTCGGCCAACCTCACGGGAGGCATCGCCCGGCACCGCCCGTGGTTCCTCATGGAGCACTCCACGAGCGCCGTGAACTGGCAGCCCGTCAACGTCGCGAAGAAGCCCGGCGAGCTCGCGCGCGACTCGCTCACGCACGTCGCGCACGGCGCCGACGCCGTCTGCTACTTCCAGTGGCGCCAGTCCGCGGCCGGCGCCGAGAAGTACCACTCGGGCATGGTGCCCCACGCCGGGGAGCACTCGCGCCTCTTCCGCGACGTCGTCGCGCTCGGCGCGACGCTGCGCGACCTCGCACCGGTCGCCGGGAGCGACCAGAAGGCCGCCCGGGCCGCCATCCTCTTCGACTGGGACTCGTGGTGGACGAGCGAGCAGGACTCGCACCCCACCGACCGCCTGCGCTACCGCGCCGAGGCGCTCGACTGGTACTCGGCGTTCCTCGCCCTCGGCGTGCGCGCCGACGTGGTCCCGGCCGTCGCGGACCTCGGGGGGTACGACGTCGTCGTGGCACCCGTGCTCCACGTCGTCCCCACGGCGCTGCGCGACCGCCTGACGGCCTTCGTCGAGGGCGGCGGTCACCTGGTGGCCACGTACTTCTCCGGCATCGTCGACCAGGACGACCACGCCTGGCTCGGAGGCTACCCCGGCGCGCTGCGCGAGCTGCTCGGCATCCGGGTGGAGGAGTTCGCGCCCCTCCTGGACGACGAGACCGCGACGGTCGAGCTCGACGGTCACCAGCTCGACGCGACGCTGTGGGCCGAGCCGGTCGACGTCGTCCACCCGGACGTCGAGGTGCTCGGCTGGTACAAGACGGGCGAGCAGGCGGGGCGCGCCGCGGTGACGCGCCGGACGGTCCGTGCCGGGGAGGGCGCCGGGTCCGCCGCGTACGTCTCCGCGCGGTTCGGCCGCCTCGGCCTCGTGCCCGTGCTCGCCCGGCTCCTCGAGGACGCGGGCGTGCGCAGCGAGCTGCCGTCGGCCGTCCGCGGCGACGTCGAGCTCGCGGTCCGCACGGACGGCACCGACGACTTCTGGTTCCTCGTCAACCGCACCGCGCGGCCCGTCGAGGTGCCCGACGTCGCGGGCGACGTCCTCGTGGGCCGTCGCCTCGCCACGGGCGCCGACGAGCGCCCTGGCGCCCTCGTGCTCGACCCGCGCGGCGTCGCCGTCGTGCGACGCGCGGCGCACGCGCCCGCCGCGGGGTAGGAGGGCGTTCCAGCACGCGGGCGTGGTCGCGCGAGGACGGCCGCGCCCGCGTACGGTATCGGGGTGGCCGGCACGGTGCCGGTCGAACAGGAGCGAGCCAGGTGACGACGAGCGGGGACGTCCGGACGACGCGCGGGGGGACGCGCTGGGAGATGCGGGGCGAGATCGACGCGGCCGTCCAGGCGCGGCACGAGGACGAGCTGCTGCGCCTCGCGCAGTCGGCCGACGAGCGGATCCACATCGACCTGGGCGGCGTGACGTTCATGGACTCCGGCGGGCTGCGTCTGCTCTACCACGCCGCCACGGCCGGTGCGGGTACGCCCGTGCTCGTCAACGTCCCCCACCGCGTCCTGGACCTGCTCGAGCTCAGCGGCGTCGACAGCCTCTTCGAGCTCGCGGACGAGGCCCCCGGCGCGACGACGGACGGTCCGGGCGCATGAGCGTGGTCCTGGCCGCGGTGCCGCCCGGGTTCGTCGAGATCGCCTCGTGGCCGCTCGGCGACCTCTCCGACCTCGCCCCGCTGCGCGACGGTCTGCACCGGACGCTCACGGGGGGCGCGGCCCCGCCGGACCGCCACCTCGACGCCGTCGTGGAGCGCGTCGTCCTCGTCGCGAGCGAGCTCGCGACGAACGCGCTGCGGCACGGACTCCCGCCGACGTCCGTGCACCTCCTCAGCGACGGTCGCGACTTCGTCGTGGACGTCGTCGACCGCTCGCCGGGCACCGCCCCGGTCGTCGCGCGGCACCGACCTCCCGGCGCGGGCGGGTTCGGCCTCATGCTGGCGCGGCGTGCCGCGTCCGCCGTCGGCTGGTACCGGTCCGGGGCCGGCGAGAAGCACGTGTGGGCGCGATTCGACGTGCCCGTGCAGCGCGCGGGCGCCGGCGCCCGCAGCGCGCTCCTGCCCCTGGGCTGAGCAGCCGCCGCCCGCCGCCCGTCGGGCACGCGGGCGGACGGGTCAGGCGTGGCGGCGCACCACGAGCAGCGTGGCGTCGTCGGCCGAGCGCGGGTCGCGCGCCGCGGCGACGATCCGGTCGACGTCGGCGCCCGGTCCCCCGGCGAAGACGGCCGCGAGCCGCTCGAGCCCAGCCTTGATCGACTCGCCGCGGCGCTCGACGAGCCCGTCGCTGTAGAGCACGAGCGCTCCCCCGCGCGGCACCTCAAGCCGGTACGCCGCGGGGACGCGGTCGACGAGGCCGAGCGGGGGGACGCTCGCCCTCTCGGTCCAGCGCGTGCGGCCGTCGGGTCCGACGACCAGCAGCGGCGGGTGGCCCACCGAGACGTGCTCGACGACGCCCGTGCGCGGGTCGAGGACCGCGACCGCGAGGGTCGCGACCTCGCCGGGCAGGGTCCACCGGGCGACCTCGCCGAGAGCCCGTACCGCCTCGACCGCCGACCCGGTGCGGACGAGCGCACCACGAAGCGTCGTGCCGAGCTGCCCCATCGTGGCCGCCGCCTGCAGCCCGTGCCCCGTGACGTCACCGACGACCAGGGCGATCCGTCCGGTCGGCAGGACGAGCGCGTCGTACCAGTCGCCCCCGACGAGCCCCGTGCCCGCCGACTCGTAGCGGGACTCGAGCCGCCAGCCCGCGACCTCCGGGAGCAGCGCCGGCAGGAGGCTGCGCTGCAGCTCCTCCGTCGCCCGCACGGCCTTGCGCCCGCGCAGGTACAGCGCCTCGACGAGGTGCCCGCGCAGGGCGCTCGCGACGTCGGTCTGGTCGGGCGTCCACGGCGCGCTGCGGCCGCGGACGACCTCCCGCCACCGGTCGAACGACCGTCGCGGGCTGAGCCGGACGGTGTCGCCCTCGCGCAGCGCGAGGGCCTTGTTGCGCGGGTCGCCGCCCCAGTCGACGTGGCGCAGCACCTCGTCGCGCACCCACACGACGACCTGCCCCTCGGGGAGCACGATGCCGAGGACGCCCGCGATGTGGGGGACGCGCGCGGCGACGTCGGGCGCGTCCTGCGCGAACGCGTCGGTCGAGACCAGGTCCTCGTCGTGCCCGAGCACCCACGCGACGAGCGCCCGGCACCCGTCGTCGTCCGGCACGTTGCCGACCGCGATGAGCCCGCCCTCCGCCACGACCACGGCGCCGTCCGCCCGCACGAGCCGACGCAGCCATCCCGAGCGCGTGAGCGCGGTGCCGAGGGGGACGCTCTCGTCGCGGCTGTCTGCCGCCAGGTGCGCCAGGACGCCCTCCGCCCGCCGGACCTCGGCCTCGCGCTCGACCTCCGCCTGCGTGACCAGGCGCACCGAGAGCGTCGACCCGAGGAACTCCGCGGCCGTACGGACCTCGTACGGCGGCTCGTGCGGGCCCGAGTAGTGGTGGCACGCGACGAGACCCCACAGTCGGCCCTCGTGGAGCAGCGAGATCGACATCGACGCGCGGACGCCCATGTTGCGCAGGTACTCCAGGTGCACGGGGGACACGCTGCGCAGGGTCGAGTACGTGAGGTCGAGGGGCGCGCCCGTGACCGGGAGGAGGGTCGGGACGATCGGCTGCGGCTCGTAGTCCACGTCGGCGATCAGCCGGATCCAGTTCTTCTCGTAGAGCGCACGGGCCTGCGGCGGGATGTCCGACGCCGGGTAGTGCAGGCCGAGGAAGGAGTTGAGGTCGTCGCGCCGCGCCTCGGCGACGACCTCGCCGTTGTAGTGGGCGTCGAAGCGGTAGATCATCACGCGGTCGAAGCCGGTGAGCTCGCGCACGTGCCGTGCGGCGTCCTCGTACAGCTCGTCCAGGGTCGCCGCGCGGTCGAGGTCGCGCACCGCCTGCCGCACCGCGAGGTAGGTGTTGGGGAAGGTCAGCGGGCGCGCGCCGGCGGCCGTCTCGAGCTCGACGACGAGCACCCTCCCCGCGTCCGGCACGCCACCGGTGACCGGCGGACGGTGGAGCACGGCGTCCACGACCCGAGGTCCGCCCTCCCACCGGTCGAGGTGCAGCGTGACCGGGTTGCGCGTCGCGAGGTCGCCGACGTTCGCCGCGTGCTCGAGCACGCGGCGGGCCGCGTCGTCGCCGAGGAGCTCGCCGAGCGGGCGGCCGAGGACGTTGTCGACGGGCGCGCCCAGGCTGCGCTCGACGTTCGCGGACGCCTGCAGCACGTCACCGTCCGACTCGCGCACGACGAGCAGGACACCCCGGGGCTGGACCAGGCCGGGTACGTGGATGGGTTCGCGCGCGCAGTTGTCGAGGTCCACCGCCTCGCCGGGGCTGAGGAGGCCTTCCGGCTCGTCGACCGTCATGGACACAGGGATCCTCCGTCCGGTGCACCGGACATGGTGCAGGGCTGATGGATCACCTGGGCTCGAGGATCCGGTCGGGCGTCCAGGCTACCTGGGTAGCGGTCCAGGGCCCAGCCGCCCCCGCTCACGGTGTGTCAAAACTGGGCATACCGGACGTTCTCAGGCCGCGCTACGGGGTGGGCGCGGAGGACTGCGCGGGGTCGACCGGCCCGCGCGTCGCACCGGTGACGAGCCCGAGGACCAGCACCGCGAGGGCCGCGGTGAGCAGGGGCGCCGCGGGCCAGGCCGACCCGAGCGCGAACCCGGCCGCTCCTCCGGCGGCGAACGCGACGACCACGAGCCCGTAGGTGCCCGCGACCCGCAGGTGGGGCTCGCCGTCGCCGAGCCTGCGCCCGACCACGGCGCGTCCGAGGAAGCTGAAGGCCGACTGGACCACGAAGGTCATCGCGGTGTTGCCGTAGAGCATGCCGTGGTCGCGGTGGAACGCGTTGCCCTGGATCCCGGCGACGAACGCGACGACGAGCGCGACCGCCATCGCCGGGGCCGCGCCCGTCGCCGCGAGAAGACTGCAGACCGCCAGGGTGAGCGCCTCGAACAGCAGGACCCACGGCGAGTAGGCACGGCCGCGGTGCAGGACGAACGCGACCGCGACCGCGCACAGCGCCGCGCCGAGCCCGAACGCGAGCAGCGTGGTCAGCGCCGCGGAGGCACGGCTCCAGTCGCCCTGCGCGCCGAAGAAGCCGAGGGTGACGAGGTTGCCGGACTGCACGGTCGCGAACGTGCCGACGTTCGCGAAGGTCCAGGCGTTGAGCACCCCGGACGTGAACGCCAGGACGAGCGCCGAGGTCGGACGCTCCATCACCGGGAAGACCGCGGCCCGGTCCTTGCTCGAAGGGCTCGAGGTGCTCGGCGTGCGTTCGCTCACGGGGTCACCGACCCGGGCCGGAGCCGGGCGGCGGAACCGAGCTCCTCGGCGTCGGCGAGCCGGCTCGTGCGGCGGTCACTGCGCGATGAAGTCGAGGATGTCGCGGTCGAGGACGTCCCGGTACGCGCCGTAGATGCCGTGCGGCGCGCCCGGGTAGACCTTGAGGGTGCCGTTCGGGACCAGCTTGATGGCCTCGAGCGCCGCGGCGGCGATCGGCACGATCTGGTCGTCGTCCCCCTGGGCGATGAGCATCGGGACGTCGATCGCGCGGAGGTCGTCGCGCTGGTCCGTCTCGCTGTACGCCTTCACGCAGTCGTACGCCGCAGCGAGGTTGACCATCATGCCCTGGCGCCAGAAGTCGTCCTTGGCACCCTGCGACACGGACGAGCCCTCGCGGTTGGCACCGAAGAACGGGACCGCGAGGTCCTTCCAGAACTGGGAGGCGTCCCGGAGCACGCCGGCCCGGATCTCGTCGAAGGCCTCGATCGGCGTGCCCTCGGGGTTGGACTCCGACTGGACCATGATCGGCGGCACGGCTCCCGCGGTGACGACCTTCGCCACGCGGCCCTGACCGTGCTGGGCGGCGTACCGGACGACCTCTCCGCCTCCGGTGGAGTGCCCGACGACGACGAGGTCGTGCAGGTCGAGGGCGTCGACCAGCTCGGCGAGGTCCCGCGCGTAGGTGTCCATGTCGTTGCCCGTGTACGTCTTCGACGAGCGGCCGTGGCCACGTCGGTCGTGCGCGATCGTGCGGTAGCCCGCGTCGGCGAAGGTCTTGAGCTCCACCTGCCACGCGTCGGAGCAGAGCGGCCAGCCGTGGCTGAGCAGGACGGGCCGGCCCGTGCCCTGCTCGGTGTAGTAGATCTCGGTCCCGTCGCTCGTGGTGATGTACGGCATGAGTTCTCCGGTGTCTGAGGTGGTCCGCGGGTGACCGCCAGGGAGCTGCACGGTCGGTTCCACTCTGGGCCGGGTGCTCGTGCTGCGGATCGGTCAAACGACTCGACCACCGCGAAGAGGCGTCCCTCGCGAACTGGCTCGCGCACCACCCGGGCATCGTCCGCTCCCCGAACGACCATGACCGCGACGGGACGCCCGGCACGGTGGACGACGCCCGTCCCACCCAGGCGTCCGGGGAGTGGACAGGTGCCGAGCGACCGGGTGCCCTAGCCTGAAACGGTGCTCGCCCGACACGCGGAACGGGCTCGGCTCGACCAGTTCCTCGAGCCGGTCCGTGAGGGACGGAGCTCGACACTCCTGCTCGAGGGAGCCGCTGGTGTCGGGAAGACGACGCTGCTCCGGTACGTGGAGCAGCGCGCGGGCGACATGCAGGTCCTGACGGTGAGCGGGATCCAGTCCGAGGTCGAGCTCCCGTACGCCGGCGTGCACCAGCTGTGCCGCCCGCTCCTCGGCTCCGTGGCGAGGCTGCCGCCCCCGCAGCGTCAGGCGCTCGAGGTCACGTTCGGTCTCCGGGACGGCCCGACCCCCCGCAAGCTCCTCGTCGCGCTGGCCGTGCTGGGCCTGCTGGCCGAGGCCGGCGCGGCCGGGCCGTGCGTGTGCGTGGTCGACGACGCCCAGTGGTTGGACGACTCCTCCGCGTCGGTCCTGGGCTTCGTCGCGCGCCGGCTCGAGGCCGAGCCGGTCGGCCTGGTGCTCGCCGCCCGCTCCCCCGCAGCCCTGCCGCACCTGCGCGACGTGCCGCGGCTCGTCGTGGAGGGCCTGGGGCTCGACGGCGCGCGGCAGCTGCTGTCCTCGCTCGTGCCCGGGCCGGTCGACCCGCGGGTGCGCGACCGTGTGCTGGACGAGGCCGGCGGGAACCCGCTCGCGATCGTCGAGTCCGTCCGGGCGATGAACCGCACCGAGATCTCCACCGGGATCGTCGTTCCGGCGTTGCCGGCACGTCCCAGCGAGCTCGAGGAGAACTTCCTCCGCCAGGTCCACGCCCTGCCCGAGGCGACGCGGCGACTGCTCCTGGTCGCGGCTGCCGAGCCGTTCGCCGACGCGGGCGCGGTCCGTGCCGCCGCCACGGCCCTCGGCCTGGACGACGACGCCGCCGTGCCCGCGGTCGAGGCGGGCCTGCTCGACCCGGGCTCCTCGCTCCGCTTCCGTCATCCGCTGGTACGGTCGGCCGTCTACCGCTCGGCCCCGCCGGAATCGGTCCGGGCCGCCCACCGGGCCCTGGCCACGTCGCTCCCCGCGTCCGCCGACCGGGACCTCCTCGCGTGGCACCGGGGGCGCGCGGCCGACGGCCTCGACGAGGGCGTGGCCGACGAGCTCGCCCGCGCCGCGGAGCGTGCGGCGGAGCGCGGCGACCCGGCCGCAGCAGCGGCTCTCCTGCGCCGCGCGGTCGAGCTGACCGGTCGCGGGGACCTCCGTTCCGGGTGGTCGTTGCTCCTCGCCCGGGCCGAGCTCGCCGCCGGGCTGTACGACGCCGCCGCGGCGGACCTCGTGACGGCGACCCAGGGGGACGTGACGACCACGGTCCGCGCGCAGGCCACGCTGACCGCGGCCCGGATCGCCTTCGCCCGGGAGCGCGGCGGCGCGGCGGTCCCCCTGCTGCTCGACGCGGCGGTCCAGCTCGCGGCCGTCGACGCCGACGCGGCCCGCGCCGCCTGTCTCGAGGCGCTGGCGGCCGCCCTGTTCGCCGGCCGGGTCGCCGGCACGGACGTGCTCGCGACGGTCGCCCGGGCCTGGCGCGCGGCACCCGTCCCTCGGGTCGGGTCGCCGACCGACATGCTCCTCGACGCCGTCCAGGACGTGATCCTCGACGGCGGTGCCCGGACGTGGAAGTCGCTGCGGAGCACCCTGGCCACGATCGCGGAGGAGAGCGGCCCCGTGCCCGCATCCACCCTCTGGGTCGCGAGCGCCGCGGCCGCGGCGGCCTGGGACCTCGACAGCTGGGAGTCGACGGCGCGGCGGCAGGTCGAGTCCACGCGGGCGGCCGGTGACTACAGCGAGCTGCCCACGGGGCTCAGCTCGCTCACGTTCGTCCGGCTCTTCCAGGGGCGGCTCGAGGACGCGAAGGAGGCCGTGCACGAGTTCGAGGTCGTCGTGTCCGCCACGGGCGGTCGGCTGAGCCCGTACGGGGCGCTGGGCGTCGCGGCCGTCCAGGGCCGCGAGGCCGACGTCTACGCGCTCCTGGGCGCGACCGTCGCGGACGCCGAGCGACGGTCGGACGGCACCGGCATCGCGATCGCGCACTGGGCGGTCGCGCTGCTGAGCAACAGCCTCGGCCGGTACGAGGTGGCGCACACGTGGGCCCGGCGTGCGGACGACCTGCACCACTCGCTGCACGCCACGAGCGCCTGGGCGCTCGTCGAGAGGATCGAGGCCGCGCGGCGGACGGGCGACGTCGCCGACGCCGCCACGGCGCTGGAGAAGTTCGCGGTCGTCGCCGAGGCGAGCCGGACGGACTGGTCCCTCGGCGTGCTCGCGAGGTGCCGGGCGCTCACCACGGACGAC
>Ga0233380_1000333_pt1 | contig 25719 bp, 26 predicted proteins | sample ElkDunMinimDraft_9_FD_191541 | JGI IMG/M metagenome (GOLD analysis project Ga0233380, IMG submission 191541) | Fecal eukaryotic communites from dung pellets of Tule Elk in California, USA - Elk Dung F36 | ecosystem: Host-associated > Mammals > Digestive system > Large intestine > Fecal | place... | reverse complement strand
CGACCATAATGTCGAAGCTGCCGGTGCCCTGAAGCCCGAACGTGTCCCAGGTGCCTTCGATCACCTGATAGTCGCTGCGCGGCAGGAGGAAGGTGCGCATGTCGGGCGGGCCGCCATCGGTGTCGAAGTTGATCGCACCAAGCAGCACCCAGCCGCAATGGGTCGAGCCCGAGGAGAAGCCCCAGCGGCCCGAGAGGTAGAAACCGCCCTCGGCCTTCTCGACCTTGCCCACCGGCTGATAGGTCGACGACACCAGCATATCGGGATTGTCGCCCCACACTTCGCGCTGCGCCTCGTCATGGAAGAGCGCCAGTTCATATGGATGGCAACCGAGCACGCCATAAATCCAGCCGGTCGACATGCAGCCCTCGGCCAGGATCTTCTGGATTTCGAAGAAGACATTGGGGTGCATTTCATAGCCGCCCCAGCGCTTGGGCTGAAGCACGCGGAAGAAACCCGCCGCCTTCATCTCAGCAACCGTCTCGTCCGGCACATTATGCCCAAGCGTGCATTCGCGCGCACGCGCCTTGAGCGCAGGCACCATCGCTCGCGCTCGCTCAACCAATATGGCAGGCGTGGGAATGGCGGCCGCCGCCGCACCGTCCGCCTGATTCGCCGCTAGTCCCGCCATCATAATCTCCATTCAGAACCGGCGGTCACCAAAACGCCGGTATGCGTAACACATATAAATCCGCCCTACGCAAAACGTCAAGTCAAAGAGGGCTTGCGCATTTAGCGCGATGCTTATAGGCCCTCTTCGAGCGAATTGCCATTGCATCTCTAAAGGGGTGACGACGCACGCTGAAAGATGCCTGCCTTGCCTACGCATTATTTGCGTAGAATGCTGGCATCCTGGCTGCTGTCGAGGCTAATGGGCTCCATGAACATTCGAAGGGCGAGAGAACAGGAAATGGCAATCAAATCCCTTGGCTATGTCGTGATAGAGGCAACCGACCTATCGGCCTGGCAGGATTTCGCCTGCAACATCGCCGGTCTCATGAGCGCCAACTCGCCGCGCGACGATGTTGCGCTGTTTCGCATGGATGACCGTCCGTTCCGCCTGTGGGTGCAGAAGGGCGAGAAGAACGCCTTTATTGCACCGGGCTGGGAATGCGAAAATGAGGCGTCCTTCGAAGCCCTGATCGCAAAACTCGAAGCTGCTGGCCGCCCGGTAGAACGCGCTGACATCATGGAAGCACGCGCGCGGCAGGTCTATGCGCTTGCACGCTCGTCCGACCCCGCTGGCAACGCCATGGAAATCTTCTACGGCCGCTTCGTCGACTACCTCCCCTTCGTCTCGCCCGCAGCCGTCAGCGGCTTTGTGACCGGCGACAATGGCGACATGGGTCTTGGCCATGTCGTGCTGACCGCACCAAATTTCGACGAAACCCACAGCTTCTATAAGGATGTGATGGGCTTTGGCGACACCGATCTGGGCCGCTTCTACCTGAATGGTGGCGGCCGCGACGATCCGGGCGTCGGCTTTGCCTTCCTCCACTGCAATGGTCGTCACCACAGCCTGGCACTTGGCCAGATGCCAGAAAGCCCCAATGGGGCGGTGCATATGATGCTGGAGGTGGCTACTTTCGAAGACGTCGGTCGCGCCTATGACCGCGTACGTAAGAACAAGGTCCCGCTGTCTGCAACGCTAGGCCGTCATGTCAATGACAAAATGACATCTTTCTACATGCAGACACCCGGCGGGTTCGACATTGAATATGGTTGGAATGGCCTTGTAATCGATCCGGCAACCTGGGTGCCGACGACCAGCCTGGGCGTCAGCGACTGGGGCCACAAATGGGCACATGAGAGTGAGTGAGATGACAGCTATGCTAGACAAGCGCCTGTCCGCAAAGGACATGGTGGCATCCTTGCGCGATGGCATGACCATCGGCATTGGCGGTTGGGGACCGCGCCGCAAACCGATGGCGCTGGTGCGCGAAATCCTGCGCTCGGACCTCAAAGATTTGACCGTCGTCGCCTATGGCGGCGCTGACGTCGGCATGTTGTGCGCGGCGGGTAAGGTCAAGAAGCTCATCTTCGCCTTTGTTTCGCTCGACGCGATTCCGCTCGAACCCTGGTTCCGCAAGGCACGTGAAGCCGGCACCCTCGATGTGCTGGAACTGGACGAAGGCATGTTCCAGTGGGGCCTCAAGGCCGCCGCTTATGGCCTGCCCTTCCTGCCGACCCGCGTTGGCCTGGGCACCGATCTCGCCGAACTGGGCGGGCTCAAGATGATCCAGTCGCCCTATGAAGATGGCGAGCAGCTGGTCGCCATGCCGGCGATCAAGCTCGACGTGGCGCTGATCCACGCCAATCGCAGCGACTGGCGCGGCAACGTCCATCTGATGGGCCCCGACAGCTATTATGACGAGTGGTTCGCCAAGGCTGCTGAGAAGACTTATGTCTCCTGCGAAGAACTGGTCGACAAGATGGAAGACCATTATCCCCAGGACGCGCATTACAACGTCTTCGAGCGTTGCTTTGTAAGCGGCGTCATCCACCAGCCCGGTGGTGCGCATCCCAGCTCCATGCCCCCCGCCTATGGCTGGGACATGAAGGCTTTCAAGGCCTATGCCGATTCCGCCCGCGATCCGGGCGACTGGTCGGCGGTTGCCGATCGTTTCGTCGGCGCGACCGAGGAAGCCTATATGGAAAGCATTGGCGGAAAGGAGGCGGTGGCGGCTCTCCCGCTCCCGATATTGTAATGACTGACGTAACACTCGCAGAACTCTGCATTTTCGCCTGTTCGGAAGCGTTTCGCGGCAACGGTGAAATCGTCGCCACCGGCGTCGGCCCCGTGCCGCGCCTAGGCGCGAGCCTCGCCAAGCTGACGCACACGCCCGAGCTGATGATGACCGATGGCGAAGCCTATCTGGTCGAACAGCCCGTGCCGATCGGCCCGCGCGCCTATGACGACCGCAAGGCCGCCGGCTACCTGCCCTTCTCGCGCTTCTTCGACAGCGCGGTGTGGACCGGTCGTCGTCATGCTATGGTGACCCCGACCCAGCTCGACCGCTTCGGTCAGATCAACCTCAGCTATCTGGGCGGCACCTACGAGAAGCCCAAGACGCAGATGCTGGGTGTGCGCGGTTTTCCGGGCAACACCATCTACCACATCAACAGCTTCTTCTTCCCGATGCACAGCGCGCGTACGTTCATTGCGAGCGAAGTCGATATGGTGTCGGGCGTGGGCTATAATCCGGCCAAGCGCGTCCCGGGTGGCAACTATTCCGGCGTCGATCTGCGCCGGATCGTCACCAATCTTTGCGTCATGGACTTTGGCGGCAAGGACAATGCGATCCGCGTCGTGTCGCTGCATCCGGGCGTGACCTTTGAACAGGTGCAGGAAGCCACCGGCTTCCCGCTCGAAAAGGGCGACATCGTCGAAACGCCGATGCCCAGCGCCGAAGCGCTGGCGATCATCGCATCGCTTGATCCGCACAACATCCGTGCCTCCGTGATCAAGGACAACCCGCCCGCGCGCGCAACGGGCGCAACGGCATGAGCGAGACGCCAAGGGCCGTCATCGAGGGCTTCTTCACGACCGGGCCGGCGCCCGCGCTCCTGGGCTCGCGCTGCGCGGCCTGCGGCGTCTATTATTTCCCCCGGGTCGAGAGCCTCTGCCGCAATCCCGATTGCGAAAGTTCGCAGTTCGAAACGGTGGAACTGTCGCGGACCGGCAAGGTGTGGTCCTTCACCAACGCCTGCTATAAGCCGCCCGAGCCCTATCATGCGCCCGAGCCGTTCGAGCCCTACGCCATTGCGGCGGTGGAACTCGAACGGGAGCGCATGATCGTGCTGGGACAGGTCGCCACTGGCGTCGGCGTCGAGCAGCTGCGCGCCGGACAGGACATGGAACTGGTCCTCGAAACCATCCCCGACGCGGCGGACCCCGCCGGCAAGCTCACCTGGAAGTGGAAGCCCGTGGCATGACCCAGGAAATCGCGATCATTGGTGCAGGCATGCACCCTTGGGGCAAGTGGGGCCGCAATTTCGTCGATTATGGCGTCGCCGCGGCGCGTGAAGCGCTGACCGACGCGGGCATTGCCTGGCGCGACGTGCAGTTCGTCTCGGGTGCCGCGACGATGCGTTGCGGTTATCCCGGCTATGTCGCTGGCGCCACTTTCGCACAGGCTCTCGGCTGGCAGGGCGCAGAGGTCAACACCAGCTATGCCGCCTGCGCATCGGGCAGCCAGGCGCTGGCCGCCGCGCGGACCAAGATCCTCTCGGGCCAGGCAGACGTCGCGCTGGTCATCGGCGCGGACACGACGCCAAAGGGCTTCCTCGCCCCGGCAAAGGGCGAGCGGCCCGACGATCCCGACTGGGTGCGCTTCCGCATCGGCATCACCAATCCGACCTATTTCGCGCTCTGGGCGCGTCGCCGCATGGAAATTTTCGGCGACACGCAGGAAGATTTCGCAGCGGTCAAGGTCAAGAATGCCGACCATGGCTTCACCAATCCCAAGGCACGCTATCGCAAGCGTTTCACGATGGAAGATGTCGCGGCCTCCCCGATGGTCGCCGATCCTCTGCGCCTGATGGACATTTGCGCGACGTCGGACGGCGGCGCCGCCCTCATCGTCTGCAGCCTCGACTATGCCCGGCGCATCGGCAAGGCGAACGCGCCCCGCATCGCTGCTATCTCGACCGTAACGCCGACTTTCCCGTCGGCAATCATCGAAATGCCCGACATCGCGACCGACAGCGCCGCAGTGATGGAGGCGCACAGCTTCCGCGCCGCCCTGCCGCGCAAGGCCTATGAGGAAGCGGGCATTGGCCCCGAAGACGTCTCCGTCGCGGAAGTCTATGACCTGTCGACGGCGGTCGAACTCGACTGGATCGAGGATCTTCAGCTCTGCGCACGCGGCGAAGCGGCCGGCTTGGTCCGCGACGGCGCAACCCGGATCGGTGGGCGCATTCCGGTCAATCCTTCGGGCGGTCTCGCCTGTTTCGGCGAAGCCGTGCCGGCGCAGGCGATCGCACAGGTTTGCGAGCTCACCTGGCAGCTGCGCGGGCAAAGCGGCGACCGGCAGGTCGAAGGCGCCAAGGTTGGCATCACAGCCAATCAGGGATTGTTCGGCCATGGCTCATCGGTCATCGTGAAGGCTTAAGGGAAGGACAGCCTGCACCATGAATGACATCGACCGTCTGGTTGAACCGCGCGAAGCGGAAATAGTTTACGAGACCGACGAACCCGTTCGCTATGAAGTGAATGGGCCGGTCGCGCACATCATCCTCAACCGCCCGCGCTATCATAATGCGCAAAATAGTCAGATGACCTATGCGATCGACGCTGCGTTCCGCCGCGCCGTCGATGATGACGAAGTGCGCGCCATCGTGCTGCGCGCGGAAGGCAAGCATTTCTCTGCCGGCCATGACATCGGGACGCCGGGGCGCGATATCACGCGCAGCTTCGACCGGCAGGCGCTGGTGCCCGACCATGTCAACAAGCCAGGGGCCGAACTGCTCTACACGCGCGAGCATGACGTCTATCTTAACATGTGCCGCCGCTGGCGCGACGTGTCGAAACCCACCATCGCCGCCGTGCAGGGCGCCTGCATCGCAGGCGGTCTCATGCTCGCCTGGGTATGTGACATCATCGTTGCGACCGACGACGCCTTTTTTCAGGATCCGGTCAACCGCATGGGTAGCCCGGGTGTTGAATATTTCGCGCATGGTTTTGAATTGCCGCCGCGCATCGCCAAGGAATTCATCCTGTTGGGCGAGCGCTTGAGCGCCGAACGGGCCTATAATTTCGGCATGGTCAATCGTCTCTCGACGCGCGAGACTCTGCTCGCCGACGTTCAGAAGATTGCAGAGGAACTGGCGACCCGTCCGCGCCTTTCGAACTGGTTGACGAAGCAGGCGCTCAACCATGTCGAGGATCTGCGTGGCAAGCGCACGGCGACAGATGCGCATTTCCACATGCATCATTTCGCCCATGCGCAGAGCGACCTAATGTCGAGCAATTCGCTGGGGGGCATGGATAGCCGCAAGATGGCGGCTGCCAACAAGAAGCAAGCGGGGGAAGGCTAAAATGGGGGAACCCTTGCACACGATCATGGTCGAGCGGCTGGGGTGCCGCTGGCCGATCATCCAGACGGCGATGGGCTGGGTCGCGGAGCCGAGCCTTGTCATCGGTTCCAGCAATGCCGGCGCATTCGGCTTTCTGGGTGCGGCAGTGATGACGCCCGATGAGGCGCGTGCCAAGCTGCTCGAAGTACGCCGGGGCACCGATCGTCCGTTCGGCGTCAATTTTCACATGTTCCAGCCCGGCGCCGACCAGATCGTCGAGCTGATCCTTGCCAACAAGGACCAGGTGCGCGCCGTCAGCTTCGGGCGCGGCCCCAATGCCAAGATGATCGGTCGCTTCAAGGATGCGGGCATCCTCTGCGTACCGACCGTCGGTGCGGTCAAGCATGCGCAGAAGATGGTCGAGCTGGGCGTTGACATGGTCAATGTCCAGGGCGGCGAAGGCGGCGGCCATACCGGTTCGGTGCCGACAACCGTTCTTCTGCCCCAGGTTCTGGATGCGGTGAAGGTGCCAGTGATCGCCAGCGGCGGCTTTGCCGATGGCCGTGGCCTTGTCGCGGCGCTCGCTTATGGCGCAGTCGGCATCGCAATGGGCACGCGCTTCCTGCTGACGAAGGAGAGCCCGGTTCCCGACACGACGAAGGCGGAATATCTCAAAGCCAATACCGACAAGATCGTCGTCACGACGAAGCTCGACGGCATCCCGCAGCGCATGGTACGCAACGGCGTGATGGACCGGATCGAAAAGTCGGGCAATTTGGGCATGTGGCTGCGCGCGATCGAAGCCAGCATGTTGATGAAGAAGCAGACCGGCGCCAGCTGGCTCAGCCTCATCAAGTCGGCGCGCGGCATGACGTCGCATGGCGCCATGCCGCTCAAGCAGGCGATGATGGCCGCGACCATGCCGATGCTGATCCAGAAAGCGGTGGTCGATGGCGACATTGAGCATGGCGTTATGGCGACGGGCGTTGTCGGCGGACGGATCGGCGAGGTGCCGAGCTGCGCCGAGCTGGTCGACCGCATCGTGGCGCAGGCGCATGAACGTCTGGCAGCCCTGTCAGCACTTGGTCATGAAACCGCTTCGGCGGCCTGAAGGGAAAGACGATATGCCCATTACTTGCACCATTCAGGATAAGATCGCCGAAATCGTCTTCGACGTGCCGCCGGTCAACGCATTCGACAGCGAAACCTGGAACAGCCTGCCCGACATCATCAAGGATGCGGCGCGCAATCCCGACGTGAACTGCATCCTCATCCGTGCCGAAGGGCGCGGCTTTTGCGGCGGAGTCGACATCAAGGAAATGGCCGCTCACCCGGAGCGCATTCCCTATCTGAACCGCGGCAACTATCTGACTTTCAAGGCGATCCATGAGGCGGAAGTCCCGGTCGTCGTGGCCGTGCACAAGTTCGTCATCGGCGGCGGCATCGGCATTTGCGGTGCGTCCGACACGGTCATCGCGGCCGACGACGCCTTCTTCTCGCTGCCCGAGGTTGATCGCGGCGCGATGGGCGGTGCGAGCCACATGTCGCGCATGCTGCCGCTCCACAAGGTGCGCGCCGCTTTCTTCACCGGCGGCAACATCCCGGCGCAGGAAGCCTATCGCCTGGGCGGCGTTGAAAAGGTCGTGCCCCGCGCCGATCTTGAAAAGGAAGCGCGCGCGTTCTGCGCCATTATCGCGTCCAAGTCGCGCAAGGCGCTCGTGATTGCGAAGGAAGCGCTGAACGGTCTCGAAGCGCGGGATGTCGATCGCGGCTACCGCTGGGAGCAGGGCTTCACACTCGAAATGTACATGCATGAAGACAGCCAGAAGGCGCGCGACGCCTTCGTCGAAACCGGCAAGGCGGCCAAATTCTGATGGATCTGCGTTATACCCCCGAGCAGGAGGCATTTCGTGCCGAGGTGCGCGCATGGCTTGATGCTCATGTGCCTGCGCACCCGCTCGAACATTATGACGACACGCGCGCCGGCTTTGAAGCGCATCGTGAATGGGAAAAGACGCTCAAGTCCGGCGACTGGGGTATGGTCACCTGGCCCGTCGAATATGGCGGCCGCGGCCTCGACCTCATCCAATGGCTGATCTTTGAGGAAGAATATTATCGTTCTGGCGCGCCGGGTCGCGTCAACCAGAACGGCATCTTCCTGCTTGGTCCCACGCTGATCGAATTCGGCACGCATGAGCAGAAGCAGCGCTTTCTGCCCAAAATGGCGAGCGGCGAGGAAATCTGGGCGCAGGCCTGGTCCGAACCGCAGGCGGGTAGCGACCTTGCCGGTGTGCGCGCAACCTGCGTTCGGGATGGCGACGACTATGTGCTGAACGGCCACAAGATCTGGTCGAGCCGCGCCGTCTTCGCCGACTGGGCATTCGGCCTGTTCCGGACACCGGGGACCGAGCGCCACAAGGGGCTGAGCCTCATCTTCTTCCCGCTCAACGCACCTGGCGTCACGGTCAATGCGATCAAGAAGATCAACGGCCATGTCGGCTTTGCCGAAATCTTCTTGGAGGATGTGCGCGTTCCCGCCTTCAACCGCTTAGGGGACGAAGGCCAGGGCTGGCACATCTGCATGGCGACGGCGGGCTTTGAGCGTGGCCTGATGCTGCGCAGCCCTGCGCGCTATCAGGTCGCGGCCGACAAGCTCGCCAAGCTGTGGCAGGCGCACAAGGACGACGCCGACCCGGCGCTTGAAGCCGATGTCGTGCGCGCCCACATGAATGCCGACGCCTATGCGCTCAACATCTATCAAACCGCCTCGCGGCTGATGGCGGGCGCGAAGATCGGGCCGGAGGCCAGCACGAACAAGATCTTCTGGTCGGAAATGGACATTCACCTGACCCAGACCGCACTCTCGATCCTTGGCCCCATCGCCGAACTGACGCAGGCCGCGCCGGCCGCCGATGCGGTCGATTGGATCGACGATTATATCTTCGCCCTCGCCGGCCCGATCTATGCCGGGTCGAACGAGATTCAGCGCAACATCATCGCCGAGCGCATGCTCGGCCTGCCGCGCTGAGGAAGGGAAGCCCATGGATTTCACCCTGAACGACGAACAGCTGATGTTCGCGGAAACCGCGCGGACGCTGTTTGCCGATAACTGCACCGCCGATCACTGGCGTAAGATGATGGAAGAGGGCAAGGCGCGCGACGATGCGCGCTGGGCCCAGATCGTCGAAACGGGCCTGACGCTCGTCCTGTTGCCGGAAAGCGCTGGCGGCATCGGCCTGACCGAGACCGACTTTGCGCTCATCGCCCAGGAAGCGGGCTATGTCGCACTGCCCGAACCGCTGGTCGAAAGCGCTGGCGTGGCCGCGCCGATGCTCGCCGCACTGGCGCCAGATCATGCGCTGCTGAGCGACCCGACCGCGACCATCGCGATCTCACATCCGCTCAATCCTTTCGTCGCCAATGCCGACAGCGCAGCCGCGATCCTGCTCGAAAAGGATGGCGAGGCCTATCTTGCCACGCCCGATCAGGTGACATTGACGCCGCAGGCGAGCATCGATCCGTTTCGCCGTCTTTTCTCGGTCGAATGGGACGCCGGTAATGCCACCGCGCTCGGCAAAGCGGATTGGGACCTGGCGCTCGATCGCGCGGCGCTGTTCAACGCCGCCATGGGCCTGGGTCTGGCTCAGCGCGCGGTCGATCTCGCGGTCGACTATGCCAAGGAACGGCAGCAATTCGGCAAGCCTATCGGCAGCTATCAGGCGGTCAAGCACCACCTCGCCTCGGCGCAGGTCGCGATCGAATTTGCCAAGCCGGTGGTTGCCGCCGCAGCGGCCGAAATCGGCGGACGTGACGTGCAGTCGCGCGCCCGTGTCAGCCACGCCAAGATCGTTGCGCTCGAAGCCGCCGACAAAGCTGCCCGCGCATCGATCCAGGTGCATGGCGCAATGGGCTATAGCTGGGAAGTCGACGTCCATCTCTTCCTCAAGCGCGCATTGGCGCTGACGCAGACATGGGGCACGCCTGCCTATCACCGCGCGCGAATCTCGCAGCGCATTTTCAGCCAGCCCATGGGGCCGGACCAGACCTTTGCACGGGAAACGCAAAATGCCTGAAGCCTATATTGTTGACGCGGTGCGTTCGCCCATCGGACGCAAGAAGGGCAGCCTTGCCCAGATCCATCCGGCTGATCTCGGCGCCCATGCGATCCGTGCGCTGGTCGAGCGCACCGGCATCGATCCGGCCGCGGTCGAGGACGTTGTTTGGGGCTGCTGCGACACGATCGGCGGCCAGGCCGGCGACATCGGCCGCACCGCATGGCTGGTTGCCGGCATGCCCGAGGAAGTGCCCGGTGTGACTATCGACCGCCAGTGCGGATCGAGCCAGCAGGCCGTCCATTTCGCCGCGCAGGGCGTGCTCAGCGGCACGCAGGACATGGTGCTGGCTGGCGGTAGCCAGGCGATGAACCAGATCCCCATCTCTTCGGCCATGATGGTCGGGCAGCAGTTCGGCTTCAACACGCCCTTCGACAGCTCGCCGGGCTGGCTCGCGCGCTATGGCGATGAAGAGGTCAATCAGATCAAGTCGGCCGAAATGATCGCCCAGAAGTGGGGCATCAGCCGCGAGGCGATGGAAGAGTTCAGCCTTGCCAGCCACCAGCGCGCGCAGGCGGCGTGGGACAATGGCTGGTTCGACCGCGAGGTCGCACCGCTCGAAGGCCTGACAAAGGACGAGACGATCCGCCCGACCACGACGCTGGAAGGGCTCGCGAGCCTCAAGCCCGTCAATGAGGGCGGCCTGATCACTGCCGGTGTCGCCAGCCAGAATTGCGACGGCTCGGCAGCACTGCTGATCGCCAGCGAACAGGCTGTCAAGGAGCATGGCCTGACACCGCGTGCGCGCATTCACCATCTGTCGGTCCGCGCAGCCAATCCGGTGTGGATGCTGACCGGTCCCATCCCCGCGACGCAATATGCGCTCAAAAAGGCGGGCATGCGGATCGAGGATATCGACCTGTTCGAATGCAACGAAGCCTTTGCGTCGGTGCCGATGGCGTGGATGCAGGAACTGGGCATTCCGCATGAGAAGGTGAACGTACAGGGCGGCGGCATCGCGCTTGGCCATCCGATTGGTGCCACCGGCGCGCGTCTTATGACCACGCTGCTGAATGCACTGGAGCGTACCGGCGGCCGCTATGGCCTTCAGACGATGTGCGAAGGCGGGGGCCAGGCCAACGTCACCATCATCGAACGCCTGTAAGAAGAAGGAAGCGCAACGCCCGTGCCCTGCTATGCCTATCAGGGGATCGTTCCCGTCGTCGACCCGACCAGCTATGTCCATCCGCTGGCGTCGCTGATCGGGGACGTGATCGTCGGGCCCGGCTGCTTCATCGGGCCGGGTGCGTCGCTGCGTGGCGATTTCGGGCGGATCGTCGTGGTGGGTGACAGTTCCGTACAGGACAATGTCACCGTCCATGCCAACCAGCTACGCGACACGGTGATCGGGCGCGGCGCGACGATCGCCCATGGGTCGATCATCCATGGCTGCGAAGTCGGCGAAAATGCGCTGATCGGCATGAACGCCGTCATCCTCGACAATGCGATCATCGGCGCGGAAAATCTGGTCGCCGCGCTCAGCCTGGTCAAATCCGACACGGTGACACCGCCGCGCAGCCTGGTTGCGGGCAACCCGGCTAAGGTCGTCAAAAGCTTCGAGCCGCATCAGGTAACCTGGCGCAATGACGGTGACGGCGAATATCAGAAGCTCGCCCGCTCTTCGCTGACCGACATGATTGAGGCGCAGCCGCTGTCCACCGCCGACGCTGGACGACAGGAGCAGCGCATCGTCTCCGACGCGGTGGCCGTGCGGCTGTCGGGTAAGACGGCCACGCTGCGTGAAGAGCGCGCAGCCGCTACGCGAATGGAAGGGTGACCGCTATGAGCAACGACGCCCTCCGCATCACCAATCTTCTTTATCGCTATGCTGAACTCATGGATTCAGGCGATCTGGAAGCAACCGCCGCGCTGTTCGCCGATGCTCGGATCATGCTGAGTGGCGGCCAGGTGGTAGAAGGGGCGGCGCCCATGCTCGAACTCTGGCGCGCTCATGTGCGTATCTACGAAGATGGGACGCCGCGCACCAAACATGTCGTGTCGAACCCGATCATCGAGATTGACGAGGCGGCAGGGACGGCGACGGCGCGTTCCTATTATACGGTGCTTCAGGCAACTGCGGAGTTGCCGTTACAAGTCATTGGCGCTGGGCGCTATCACGACGCCTTCGTGCGTAACGAGGCGGGCGAATGGCGCTTTTCGGCGCGCGATTATTCCATGTTCGATCTGGTCGGGGATGTGAGCCAGCATCTGCTCATCCCCGTAACGGCCTGATGGCCAGCGATTTTGTGAAGGAGTAGATCAAGTGGGTATCTGCGAAGGACGCGTTGCTATCGTTACCGGGGCCGGCAACGGGCTTGGCAAGGCCTATGCGCTGGGTCTAGCGGCGGAGGGCTGCAAGGTCGTCGTCAACGATCTGGGCGTCGGCACGCATGGCGAAGCGGGCGAGACCAAGGGCGCTGCCGAAAAGGTCGTCGACGAAATCCGCGCGATGGGCGGGGAAGCCGTTGCCAACACCGACGACGTCGCCGATTGGGACGCGGGCAAGCGCATGGTCGAGCAAGCGCTCGACAACTTCGGCGGTCTGCACGCCGTCGTCAACAATGCCGGCTTCGTGCGTGACCGCATGTTCTTCACCTGCTCGCCCGAGGAATGGGATGCGGTGATCCGCGTCCATCTGCGCGGCCATTTCTGCACCTCGCGCCATGCCGCTGAATATTGGCGCGCGCAGAGCAAGGCCGGCAATCCGGTCGATGCGCGCATCATCAACACGACTTCGGGCGCTGGCCTTCAAGGTTCGGTCGGTCAGTCGGCCTATTCGACGGCCAAGGGCGGTATCGCCAGCCTGACGCTGGTCCAGGCGGCTGAGTTGGGGCGCATCGGCGTCACGGCAAATGCGCTTGCGCCGAATGCGCGCACCCGCATGACCAACACCGGCGCCTTCGACATGGACGTCAAAGAAGGCGAGTTCGACCTGTTCGCGCCTGGAAATATGGCACCACTGGTCGCCTATCTGGTGTCGGAACAGTCCAAGGGCGTGTCCGGCCAAGTCTTCGAGCTGAAGGGCGGCGAAATCTTCCTGTCGCAGGGTTGGACCGACAGCCCGTCGCACGACAAGGGCGCACGCTTCGAGGCAAGCGAGCTGGACAGCGTTGTGCGCAAGCTGCTCGAAACCCGCGAGCCCGCCAAGCCGGTTTACGGAGCCGCCTGATGGACTTCGCGCTCAGCGACGACCAGCGGGCGATCCAGGAAGCCGCGCGCGACTTCCTGACCGATGCCGCCAATCCCGACATGATCCGCAAGGTGGTCGAAGGCGAGACCGGCTATGATGACGGTCTGTGGCGGGCACTGGCCGGGGACATGGGCTTTGCCGGGCTGATGGTGCCCGAGGCTCATGGTGGTCTTGGTTTGGGCGCGGTGGAAATGGCGCTGGTGCTTGAGGAAACGGGCCGCGTCCTTGCGCCCGTTCCCTTTTTCGAAACGGCAGTTCTGGCCGTGCAGGCGGTGCTTGCGGCGGGAAGCGAAGCGCAGCAGAGCGCCCTCCTCCCCCGCCTCGCCACCGGCACGCGCGCCTGCTTTGCCGGCACGGCGCAGCGCCCGACGCTGTCGGGTGTTCGGCTGACCGGGACGGCGACCTTCGTGACCTTCGGTCATGTCGCAGACCTCATCATCGTCGCGACAGCCGACGGCAGCCTCGTCGTGCTGGAAGCCGGTACGCCGGGCCTCAGCGTCGAAGCGCTGCCCGCGCTCGACCGTACTCGCCGCTTTGCAACGCTGACCTTCGACTGCGCGATCACGCCCGACATGGTCCTGGGCCAGGCGGGCAGCGCGAAGGCAGCGATCGAGCGGACGCTTACCGTCGGCGGCGGACTGCTGGCGGCTGAACAGACCGGTGGCATGCAGTTCAGCCTCGACGCGACGGTCGAATACGCGCAGCAGCGCGTTCAGTTCGGCCGCACCATCGGCTCGTTCCAGGCCTATAAGCATATGCTGGCCGACATGATGCTTTTGGTCGAAGCCTCGCGCTCAGCGGCCTATTATGCCGCCGCCGCGATCGACGAGGATGGCGACGAACTGGCCCAGGCCTGCCATGTAGCGCGCTCTTATGTTTCGGACGCCTATCGTTCGGTCAGCGGCGACGCGATCCAGCTGCACGGCGGCATCGGCTTCACCTGGGAACATCACTGCCATCTCTATTTCAAACGGGCGCGCGCGACGGCTAGCTGGCTCGGCACGCCGAATGCCCATCGCGAGGCACTCGCCACACTGCTGCTCCAAGAGCAGGCGGCGTGAGCCAGGCCCGCTAGACCAATATACAGGCGCGGCCCTGCCCGCCCGATCATTTTGAAGGAAGCTCATCATGCCCGTTACCAGCCCCGTCCCGCCCTACACCGCGCCCACCGGTCAGCTGAAGGGCAAGACCGTCGTCGTGACGGCGGCGGCCGGCACCGGCATCGGCTTTGCCGTCGCCAAGCGCGCCGCCGAGGAAGGCGCCAAGCTGCTGATCAGCGACTTTCACGAACGTCGCCTGGGCGAAGCGGCCGACCGCATCGCCGATGAAGTGGGCGTCGAGCGCCCCGCGACCTTCGTCTGCGACGTCACCAGCGAAGAAGCGGTCCAGGGCCTGCGCGATGCCTCGCTCGCCGCACTCGGCAATGTCGACGTGCTCATCAACAACGCAGGCCTTGGCGGCGAGGTCGACGTCGTCGACATGACCGACGAACAGTGGAGCCGGGTGTTCGACGTCACGCTGACCAGCCTGTTCCGCATGACCCGCGCCTTCCTGCCGCACATGTATGCCAACCGCTCGGGCATCATGGTCAACAACGCGTCTGTCCTTGGATGGCGCGCGCAAAAGGGCCAGGCCCATTACGCCGCCGCCAAGGCAGGCGTCATGGCCTTCACCCGCTGCTCGGCGCTGGAAGCCGCTGAATATGGCGTTCGCATCAACGCGGTCGCCCCCAGCCTCGCCATGCATCCCTTCCTCGCGAAGGTGACGACGCAGGAACAGCTCGACAAGCTGGTCGAACGCGAAGCCTTTGGCCGCCCCGCCGAAGTGTGGGAAGTCGCGAATGTCATGATCTTCCTCGCGAGCCCGCTGTCCTCCTACATGACCGGCGAAATCCTCTCCTGCTCGAGCCAGAGGGCGTAAGGGCGATGGCCGTCATCTTCGAGTCCCCACGTGACCTGCTCGGCGCCGAAGGGCGCAAGCTCGACACGTCGGAATGGCTGACGATTGAGCAGGACCGGATCGATGCCTTTGCGGACTGCACGGGCGATCATCAGTGGATCCATGTCGACCCCGTGCGCGCGAAGGACGGCCCGTTCGGCGCAACCATCGCGCATGGCTATCTGACGCTTGCGCTGGTCAACCTGTTCCTGCCGCAGATCGTTGAGGTTCGCCGCTTTTCCGCCGGCGTCAATGTGGGCATGGAAAAGACCCGCTTCCTCAGTCCGGTGGTCGTGGGTTCGCGCATTCGCGGCACCGGCGAGGTCGTGTCGGTCGAGGAAGTGAAGGGCGGCGCCATCCAGGCGGTGATCCGCGTCACGGTCGAGATCGAGGGCAAGGATAAGCCCGCCTGCATCGTCGACACCATCAATCGCTATTTCCCGGAGTAAGCATCATGCCCGATACTGCCAAGATGGAAGCCGCCGTTCACGCCTATGTCGCCGCGTTCGAGGCTGGCAGCCCCGATCAGGTGGCCGCGCTCTACGCGCAGGATGCCACCGTAGAAGACCCGATCGGCACGCCCATCCATCATGGGCGTGAGGCGATCCGCGCCTTTTATGCGGAATCGATGACGACGGGCGCGAAGCTCAAGCTTGAGGGGCCGATCCGCGTGGGCGCCGACTACGCAGTCTTCCCCTTCTCCGTTAATCTCAATTTTGATGGCGGTGCCAAGCGCATCGACGTGATCGACACGTTCCGCTTTAACGAAGCGAACGAAGTCATTGAAATGCGTGCCTTCTGGGGCCCAACCAACATGCACGGTTTTTAAGCTAAGGAACGTCTCATGCGTGAAGCAGCAATCATCTCCACCGCGCGCACCGGCGTCGGCAAGGCCTATCGCGGCGCGTTCAACGACACCGAAGCGCCGCGCATGGCGGCCCATGTCGTCGACGCGGCCATCGCGCGCGCCGGCATCGACCCCGCGCGTATCGACGACGTCTATATGGGCGTCGCCAACCAGTGGAATACGCAAAGCTATAATCTGGGACGGCTCGCCGTCCATGGTTCGGTGCTGCCCGACAGCACGGCCGGCTTTGCGATGGACCGCAAATGCTCCTCGGGCCTCAACGCCATCGCCTTCGCCGCGCGCGGCATTGTGTCGAACGAAATCGACGTTGCGCTGGCCGGCGGAACGGAAAATGTGTCGCTGACCATCAACAAGCAGGCACCGACCTTCCGCAACCGCTCCGAATGGGTCAAGGAACATGACCCCTACGCCTATATGGTGATGATCGAGACGGCCGAAATCGTCGCCGATCGCTACAATATCAGCCGCGAAGACCAGGACCGTTTTGCAGCCCTTAGCCAGCAGCGCGCCGCCGCCGCTCAGGAAGCAGGCCGCTTTGACGACGAAATCGTGCCGATCACCGTCACCAAGGCGCTGTTCGACAAGGAAGGCAATGAAACCGGCAAGGAAGAAGTAACGGTCACGAAGGATGAAGGCATCCGGGCTGGCACCACTTACGAAAAGCTTTCCGAGCTCAAGCCCGTCTTCAAGAATGGCCAGGTCGTCAAGGAAGGCCGCCACATCACGGCCGGCAATGCCAGCCAGCTGTCGGACGGCGCATCGGCGCAGGTGCTGATGGACCTCAACATGGCCCAGAAGGAAGGCCTGCCGATCCTGGGCATCTATCGCGGTTTCCAGGTTGCAGGCTGCGGCGCGGACGAAATGGGCATCGGCCCGGTTTTCGCCGTCCCCAAGCTGCTTGAGCGTGCTGGGCTCAAGATCGACGATATCGGCTTGTGGGAACTGAACGAGGCGTTCGCCAGCCAGGCGGTCTATTGCCAGCGCAAGCTGGGCATCGATCCTGAAAAGCTCAACGTCAACGGCGGCGGCATCGCCATCGGCCACCCGTTCGGCATGACCGGCTCGCGTCAGGTCGGCCATGCGCTGATCGAAGGCAAGCGTCGCGGCGTTAAATATGTCGTCGTTTCCATGTGCGTCGCGGGCGGCATGGGCGCCGCCGGCCTGTTCGAGGTCGCCTGAACTATGCAGCTTGCCTTCGCCCCTGAACTCAAGGCCTTTCGCCAGGAAGCGGCGGACTGGCTGAACGCGCAACTGTCGGGGCCTTTCAAGGCCCTGCGCGGGCAGACCAACCAGGTCGACAATGTCGAGGAACGCCGTGCCTGGGAAGCGGCGCTCGGCGAGGCGCGCTGGAGCGTCGTCGGCTGGCCCGAGCAATGGGGCGGACGCAACGCATCGATCGCCGAGCAGGTCATCTTCGCGGAAGAATATGCCCGCGCCAAGGCGCCCCCGCGCGTTGGCCATCTGGGCGTGGAGCTGCTCGGCCCGACGCTGCTGGCGCTCGGCAATGACGACCAGAAGCAGCGCTTCCTGCCCGACGTGGCAAACGGCAAGGCGATCTGGTGCCAGGGCTATTCTGAGCCCGGCGCTGGCTCCGACCTTGCCAATGTGAAGACCAAGGCGCGTCTTGAAGGCGACAAATATATCATCGACGGCCAGAAAATCTGGACCTCGCTGGGCATGATCGCCGACTGGTGCTTCGTCGTGGCGCGCACAGAGCCGGGCAGTGTCGGCAATAAGGGCCTGTCCTTCCTGATGGTCCGGATGGATCAGCCCGGCGTCGAGGCGCGTCCGATCCGTCAGATGACGGGTGAGGCCGAATTCGCCGAGGTCTTCTTCGACGGGGCCGAGGCGCTCGCCATCGACCGGATCGGCGAAGAAGGCGACGGCTGGAAGGTGGCGATGGCGCTGCTGGGCTTCGAACGCGGCGTCTCGACGCTCGCGCAGCAGATGCATTTCCGCAATGAGCTGGACGAGATCATCGCCATCGCCAAGGACAATGGCGCGGCACAGGACGCCACCATCCGGCAGAAGATCGCCCACGCCCATGCGGGCCTCAAGATCATGCGCTATAACGGCCTGCGCATGCTGTCCGATGGCGAGGGCGGCGCAGACCTTTCCGGCGCGGCCTTCACCTACAAGCTTTACTGGTCGCAATGGCACAAGGCGCTGGGCGAATTGGCGATGGACGTCATGGGCCAGGATGGCGAGGTCGGCATCAACGAGGAACGCTATGGCGGCCTCACCACCATGTATCTGATGAGCCGGTCCGACACCATCTATGCCGGCACCGATCAGATTCAGCGCAACATCATTTCCGAACGCGGGCTCGGCCTGCCCAGGGAGCCACGCGGCAAATGAACGACGTCATGGGCGAGTGGCCCAAAACCATTCCCGCCTCCGCGCAGCAGGCGGCGCAATGCTGGCCCGACCGCGTGGGGCTTGTCGAAGGCGCCCAAAGCTGGACCTTCGCGCAGCTGTGGGCAGACGCGCGGACATCGGCCTCCGCGATGGCCAGCTATGGCGTAGGGGAAGGCGACCGTGTCGGCATCTGGGCACCCAACTGCCGCGCCTGGATCATCGCTGCTCTGGGCGCGCAGATCATGGGCGCGGCGATCGTGCCGCTCAATACCCGGTTCAAGGGCGGAGAAGCGGGCGACATATTGCGGCGCGCGCGAGTGAAGCTCGTGTTCGCGGCGCAGGATTTCCTCAGCACCGACTATAAGGCGTTGCTGGCCCAAGAAGACCTGCCCGACCTGATCGACCTCATCTACACCGACACCGGCTTCGACGCGTTCCTGGCGCGCGGCAAAGGCGCATCTGACCCGGCCGTCGACGAGGCGCTCGCGCGTCTTTCGCCGGAAGCGATCAGCGACATCATCTTTACGTCCGGTACCACCGGTCGCCCCAAGGGCGCGATGACGACCCACCGTCAGGTCGTCCAGACGTTCGGCGACTGGGCTGTGCGCGTGGACCTGCGGGAAGGTGACAATTACCTCATCGTCAATCCGTTCTTCCATACGTTCGGCTACAAGGCCGGCTGGGTGAACTGCTTTACGCTGGGCGCTACCATCTATCCGATGGCGATGTTCGACGGCGCGGAAATGGTACGGCAGATCGAGGTCAACCGCATCAGCTTCATTCCCGGGCCGCCGACCATCTACCAGACGCTGCTTCAGGAACTGGCAGGCGACAAGCCGCGCGACTTTTCCTCGCTGCGCGTCGCTGTGACGGGCGCTGCCCCGGTCGCCCCTGCGCTGGTTGAGCGGATGCGTAACGAACTTGGCATGTCTAACATCGTCAACGGTTATGGGATGACGGAATGCGGGGTCATTTCCATGACCTGCCAGGGCGATGACGCCCATACCGTCGCCAATAGCTGCGGCTATCCGATGCCGGGGCTGGAGGTGCGCTGCGTCGACGATGCCGGCAATGACGTGCCGACCGGCGAGGCTGGCGAATTCTGGGTGCGCGGACCTGCGGTGATGCAGGGCTATCTCGACGATCCGGCAGCGACCGCCGAAACGATCGACGCGGATGGCTGGCTGCGCACCGGCGACATCGGCACCCTCGATGCACGGGGTTATCTGGCGATCACCGACCGCAAGAAGGATCTCTACATTTCCGGCGGCTTCAACTGCTATCCGGCGGAAATCGAAAAGCTGCTCGCCGCGCACCATGCGATCGAAATGGCAGCGGTCATCGGTGTACCTGACGAACGGATGGGCGAAGTCGGCAAGGCCTTCGTCGTCCTGCGCCCCGGCGCAGAGGCGGACGATCGCGCGATCATCGGCTGGGCGCGCGAGAATATGGCGAACTATAAAGTCCCGCGCAGCATCGCCTTTGTCGATGCGCTGCCGCGCAATGCCGGCGGCAAGGTACTGCGCACCGCACTGCGCGAAATCGGCTAAGTTAGACGGGCGGGCGCCTCAGGCGCCTGCCCGCTCCGCCTGCTCCCAGGCCAGCCGCGCCAGCGCCGGGAAGGCGTCGGCGCGCAGCTTCGCCTGCGCATTGGCGGCCGTCCCGCGAATGTAGCGCCCGCGAATGCCATGGATGATCGCGGCGAAGCGGAAGAAATTAAATGCCATCGCGAAATCATAGCCCGGAAGGTCCGCGCGACCGACATTGCGGCAGTAGAGGGCGACATACTCCTCTTCGCTGGGAATGTTCAGCGCCTGCAAATCCATACCCGCCAGACCAGGCACGATCAGCGGGGGCATGCGGTACATCATCGCATGATAGCCAAAGTCCGCAAGCGGATGACCAAGCGTCGACAGTTCCCAATCCAGCACCGCGTCGATCCGGGGAGCCTGGCGGTCGAAGATCATGTTGTCGATGCGGAAATCACCATGGACGATTGTCGTTTCGTCGCCCTGCGGGATCGCGGTCGGCAGCCATTCGATCAGTCGATCCATATAGGGGTCGCGTCCCGCTTCCTCATCAGCCAGATATTGCCGCGTCCAGAGCGCGATCTGCCGTTCGAAATAATTGCCCTGCCGGCCATAATCGCCGAGGCCGACCGCTTTATGATCGACCTTGTGAAGCGCGGCGATCGTCGCATTCATCGCCTCGAAATAGCGTGGCCGATCCTCGGTCGAAACCTCTTGCAAGGCGGCGTCCCAGAAGATGCGACCTTCGACCATTTCCATGACGTAGAACCAGGTGCCAATGACGCTGTCATCGACGCACAGTCCATAGACATGGGCGACGGGAAAGCCTGCCTTGCCAAGCGCGGTCAACACCCGCGCCTCGCGATCCACGGCATGCGCGCCCTTTAGGAGTTCGCCCGGCGGCTTGCGCCGCATCACATAGGCGCGGGTCGGCGTAACCAGCTTGTAGGTCGGGTTGGACTGACCGCCCTTGAACTGCTCGACGCTGAGCGGACCCTCATAACCATCGACATGCGCCTCCATCCAGCGGGCGAGCGCCGCCTCATCGAAGCGGTGCCGGTCTCGGACCGCGCTGGTGCCCTCCTGATCCGCAAAGCTCATGCCGCGTTAGCCTTCGCCCAGTCGCGCTTGATCTTCTTGGCAAGGCTCCATTTATGCACCTCGGTCGGGCCATCATAGATACGGAACGCGCGGATTTCGCGGTAGAAAGCCTCGACCGGCGTATCGCCCGTGACGCCTTGCCCACCCATCACCTGGACGCAGCGATCGGCGACGCGGCTTAGCGCCTCGCTCACCGCAACCTTGGTCATCGAACTTTCGACCGTGCCGAGATCCCCGCCATCCAATATGTCGGCGCACCAATCGATCATCAGTTCGGCCTGTTTGAGGTCGATGAGGTTTTCCGCCAGCATGAAGCCCACGCCTTCATGGTCGATCAGCAGCTTGGAAAAGGCCTGGCGGCGATTGGCATAGTCGGTCGCAATTTCATTGCACCGGGTAGCGACACCAAGCCAGCGCATGCAGTGCGAGAGGCGCGCGGGGCTGAGGCGGACCTGCGCATATTTGAAGCCCTCGCCCGGCTCACCCAGCATCTGATCGGCGGGAAGGCGGAGGTCTTCGATGGCGATTTCGGAGTGGCCGCCAGGTGTTCCGTCGTCGATCGTGTCGAGCACCCGGACGATGCGGATCGCCGGGTTGGGCAGGTCGACCATGAACATGCAGGCGCCGCCATCCGCGCTGCCGCCTTGCGCCTTTGCCATGATGATGCCGACCTTGGCGCCGTCGGCGCCGGTTATAAGCGTCTTGCGCCCATTGATGACCCAATGGTCTCCATCCGGGCGACAGGTCGTCTTCATCATCGACGGATCGGAACCGGCGCCATTATCAGCGGCCGGCTCGGTCATGAAGAAGGCAGACCGGGCGCGCCCTTCGACCATGGGCTTCAGGAAGCGTTCCTTTAGCGTCGCGCTTCCCACCTTCCCCAACAGATACATATTGCCTTCATCAGGCGCACCCGTGTTGCAGGCTGGCGGGCCAAGGATCGACAGGCCCGACTTGCGGAGCACCAGCGCGGTCTCGCGCTGCGTCAGATGGCCGCCATCGTCTAGGATATGGGGAGTAAGCACCCCGGCTGCCCGCGCTTTGTCGCGCAGTTCGTCAATCAGCGCATCGGACGGGCCGTGAGACGAACGCCGCTCATCCTTTTCATAGGGAATGACGACATCGCGCACGAAGCGTTCGACCCTTTCGGCAAGGTCGAGGGCGCGCGCCGAATAGGCGCCGGTTACTGGCCCGGATGACATGAGCTGATCCTTCCTATTTTATCATTTATGGCAGGCGTGGCGCCCTTTTGTTTGATTGTCGACGGCTATCATCCCCCATCCCGCTCTAGCCGCAGAGCGCTGCCTTCGCAGTCCGATACTCCGCAACGAGACGAGCGATCCGTTCGGCGGCGGGGAGGACTTCCGTCACTGCGCCAATCCCCTGCCCGCATCCCCAGATATCACGCCACGCCTTCTTGCCTTCGGTCAGCTGGGCGAAATCCATTTTGGAGGCATCGCTCCCCGGCAAATTGTCAGGATCAAGCCCCGCGCGCACGATCGATGGTTTGAGATAATTGCCATGCACCCCGGTAAAGAGGTTGGAGTAAAGGATATCCTTGGCGCTGCTCTCGACGATCATCTGCTTATAGCCGGCATCGGCGATCGCCTCCTGCGTCGCGATGAAGACCGACCCCATATAGGCAAGGTCCGCGCCCATCGCCTGCGCCGCCAGGACCGCGCTGCCAGTGGCGATCGCGCCCGACAGTGCCAGCGGGCCGTCCCACCAGCTGCGAATTTCTTGGACCAACGCGAAGGGGGAAAGCGTGCCGGCATGCCCCCCCGCCCCCGCTGCTACCGCGACCAAGCCATCCGCGCCTTTTTCCACCGCCTTGCGAGCGAAGACATTGTCGATGACGTCATGGAAAACGATGCCGCCATAGCTATGGACGAGGTCATTCACATCCGCTCGCGCGCCGAGTGAGGTAATGACCATCGGCACTTTATATTTGACGCACAGCGCCACATCCTCCTCGAGGCGTGGATTGCTTTTATGCACGATCAGGTTGACTGCATAGGGCGCGTCCTGCGGCCTGATTTCTTCGTTCAGCCTTTGCAGCCACTGTTCCAGCTGGCCAGGCTTCCGCGCGTTGAGCGACGGGAAGGAACCCACCACGCCCGCCTTGCACTGCGCGATCACAAGGTCGGGCTGCGAGATGATGAACATCGGAGAGCCGATCGCGGGAACCGACAAGCGACCTTCGAACAGGGACGGCATAGCCATGAGATTCGCACCTTTGCGTCGGAGAGGCCGGAGCGGCAGCGCGTCCCTCGGCCCATGCTGGACGCCCGAATGATGCTCATAATGAGCGAACCCGGTGGACGCCCCACCCGTCTCGGCGAGCCGCCCGGCACGTGACCGGACGGCACAAAGCCCCTAGTTTGCGCTGCCCCGCGTCACTGGAATGAGCGCGCCACTGATCGCACGCGCAGCCGGAGACGTCAGGAATTGCACGATATCGGCGATCGCCCCGGCCTTCACCCAGGTCGCGGTGTCGGCATCGGGCATGTCGGCGCGGTTGGTCGGCGTGTCGATAATGCTCGGCAGGATGGCATTGACGGTGACGTTGCTGCCGGCAAGCTCGGCCGCGAGCGCCTCGGTCAGGCGGTGGACGCCCGCCTTGGACGCAGCATAGGCGCCCATGCCCGCATCCGCCTTGACCGCGGCGCCCGCGCCGATGTTGACGATATGGGCTAGCGGCGCCTTTTCGAGGGCGGGCAGCGCCGCCTTTGCCATGGAGGCGGATGTCAGCACGTTCATCGCGAACATGCGCTGCCAGGTTGCTATGCTGCCGTCGCGCAGTGTTTCCCAGGCAAAGCCACCGGCGATGTTGATTAGCACGTCCAGCCGTCCGAACTTCGCCAACACCTGATCGACGATCTGCCCCGGCGCTTCATCCTTGGTGAGGTCGACACCTGGCAGGTCAAGGCCGCTGGCATTCTCATCCGGTGCGGACGGCGCAAAATCGACGCGGACGACCTTGTCACCCTGACCAGCAAAGGCACCGGCCACCACTCGGCCAAGCGCGCCGAACGCACCTGTTATGACAACAACCCGGTCGCTCATTCCACTGCTCCTCACCTAATTATCTCCGCAGGCGATAGCCGCATATGCGCGGCTTCCGCAACTGTCGCGTCGATGATCACATGTGAAGAGCTATCGCGGGTGCGCCGCTCAGGAAGCGGCGGCTTCAGCCTTCACGATCTCAAGGAACAGCGGCCGTTCGCCACCGCCATGAACGTCGAGGCGCGCGCCGCTGACATAGGCGGCTGCCGGCGAAGCAAGGAAGACGATTGCTTCGGCAATGTCGCTGCCCCGGCCCATACGCTTCAGTGGCAAAGAGGCGGCGATGCGCGCCTGCGCGTCCGCGCTGCCATAGGTCATTTCGCTATTTTCGGTGTCGATGAGACCGACGATGATCGCATTGACGCGGATGTCCGGGCCCCATTCCTGCGCCAAGCTGGTGGTGAGGCTGAGCAGGCCCGCCTTGGCCGCGCCGTAAATGGCCGTATCGGGCGAGGGCCGCACCGCCGCGACGCTGCAAATATTGACGATAGAGCCTTTGACCGCCTTTAGATGCGGATAGGCGGCTTGCGAGACATGCAGCGGCGCCAGCAGGTTGAGCTGAAGGATGCGTTCGGAAAAACGCGGACTTGCAGTCGCGGCATCGGCCTGGGGCGACCCGCCGGCATTGTTGACGACGAGGTCGATGCGGCCGTGGCGCGCGACCAGCGTCTCGATCCAGGCGGAAACGGCAGCGGCATCGCGAATGTCGCAAGCATCGAATTCCGCCTCGCGCCCATCGACGGCAATCGGCTGTTCCGGCGGCGTGCGCCCGCAAACCGCGACGGCATAGCCCTCGGCCAGCAGGCGGCGTGCAGTGGCCGCGCCAATCCCGCGCGTGCCGCCGGTTACGATCGCGAATTTCCCCTCACCCGTCTGCGTCACGTCTCACTCCTCCTCAATCACGCCGGCCGCTATGGCAGCATCGATCCGCCCGATCAACGCAAGTCGCGGGCATCCTACGCATCCCTCCGCGTTTTTGCGTCGCTACGGAGGCTTAGGGTCGAGCCGCCTTGGTCAGCCGGATTCCAGCGCCTTCTGCCACCTTGTAACGCCGGTTGATGAAGATGAGGACTGACGTCAAAGCCTCGGACGCGGCCGAGTTGGCCAACGGTCCGGCATGCCAGGCCGTCACGCCGATATTGGCGGCCAGCTGACACACGGTTTCGCGCGCGGCTTCGTCATCACCGCATACGAGCACATCGCAGTCGACCTCGCCGTCGAGATCGGCCAGCTGATGCGCAGACACGTTCTGGAAAGCGGACACCACGCGAACCTCGTCGCCGAGCAGTGCCTGCAACGCCACCACCGCCGAACCGCTTTCGGGCAACTGCACGCGTGAGACTTTGGGCGGCACCAGGGGGACCGTAACGTCGATTAGGATCTTGCCGGCAAGCTGCGCCGCCACTTCCTGCGCAAGCGCCTGCTGCGCGCTATAGGGGACGGCGATCACCACCACTTCGCCCTGCGCTGCTGCCTCTTTGTTCGACGTGCCGGTCACAGTGCCGCCGGTGCGCGCGGCAATGTCCTGCGCGGCGGCAG
>Ga0233380_1000331_pt1 | contig 25854 bp, 25 predicted proteins | sample ElkDunMinimDraft_9_FD_191541 | JGI IMG/M metagenome (GOLD analysis project Ga0233380, IMG submission 191541) | Fecal eukaryotic communites from dung pellets of Tule Elk in California, USA - Elk Dung F36 | ecosystem: Host-associated > Mammals > Digestive system > Large intestine > Fecal | place... | reverse complement strand
ATGATCTCTGAACGGGCATTGCGTCCGTCGTAGGCGGTGTACGTCCCGTAAATGTCCGCCTCACCATCGGCATTGGCAAACGAAACCAGCCGCATGTCCTCGATGCCCTTCTGTTGGGTGGGCGTGGACGGAAATATCACGACTTCCGAAAGGTCACCGCCATCCTCGCAGATCAGTCGGGTGATGGAACTGTCGGTGGGATCGGTTTCGATGCGCGGGATGATGCTGCGATGACTGGATGGATCGATCTCGAACCCGGTGCTGCTTCGCCACGTTCCGGTTCGAAACGTCACTGAAGAGACATGGCCTTCGCCGACAGCACGCAGGGACATTATGAAGCTGATGCCGTCGTCCGGCTGATTTACGGCCCACGGATTGAGAATGATGCTGGGATTGAAAAGCGCGGCTGCCTGAAAGGAATACTCGACGCAGAAATAGGCTGCGATCAGTTTTTTGCGCTCGTCACTGACCGAGCAATATTCGATCAGCTTCCCGTTTACCTCGTCAAATCGCTCAAGCAGATACTGCGAAAAATTCCTCGGCCGATTGTCCGCCGCAAGGATCAGTATGTTCAGTGCGTACCTCACCTGGCTCTCCGCGAGCGAGTGAACACGATCGGCAATGCGCTGAGGGCGAGGGCGCTCCTGAACGTAGTTTTCGGGATCACCCGGTGCAAACGGCAGAACGATTGTCCGCCCGGGATCCGGATGGAGTTCGATGTCTGAATGCAAAACGCCGTCGAGGTTGCCATCGAACAACGGCATGTGTGTCGGCCTCCTTGATCCAAGGTGACAACGGGGTCTTCGCCTAAAGCAAGCATAGGATAGTGCGCCTTTAGGTCACGGAAAGGAAGGGCGAATTGCCGCCGCCTCGTAGATCGTGCCGCCATGACCGCAATTGGCGGGGGCCGGAAAGGGCGGCTTTTGGTCTGAAATCACCGATAGCGGTCATGTCCGCTTTCAGGGGTGGCGTTGGTGTAGCGCATTGACAGCAATGTTGGGGAAGGCGGCCTTTGTCGCCAGCGTGAAGATCGCCCGTTATTGGCCGATATCCGACCGTCAGGTGTTGAGTGATCAGCACCAGATAGCTGACCGCCGATGGCCTTCAACGCGCGAGGGTTTCGCGATGCCGCCTAGCCGACTATCGCGTACGATATTTTGATAGATCAGGCAGATAATCGGTGAGCAAGCCCAAGCGAACGATCGTTCTTATCGGAACCGCAGTTCTTATTTCGTGGTCCCTATTTGCCATAAACGGCGTGCGACTGGCGCGATGGACAACGGGTGACGCGACGCTGACTAGTGCCGGAACGTGGGGAGATTCATTTGGCGGTTTCAATGCCATCGTAAGCGCATTGGGCTTTGCAGCAGTCATCGCCACGCTCGTTCTTCAGGAGAAGTCTTTAAACGCGCAGCAAGCCGATCAACACAAGCAGGGTTTTGAGCGTACGTTCTTCGAGCTTCTGCGCTTGACGCGCGAGCTTCGAGATGAAGTGCGATTTCGGTATTCGACTGATTACCTGAAATCCAGACAATCCAAGCGTGTCATAAACACGGCCACGATCCATGGCCCTGACGCAATTACCACAGCGTTAAATGAAATGCGCTTCTGGTTGAGACGCGGTGGTTCGAACGCTTCAACGGACAGAAAGCAGGTGGTCAGCCTATACGAACGGTATGTCCAAACGCGCTTTGAAAGCCGACTTGGGCCATATTTTCGAATGATTTATACCATACTTCGCCGCATTCGGGACGACGAGATTCTTACTGAAGATGAAAAAACGCTTTACGCAAACATTCTTCGTAGCCAGCTGTCTTCCCACGAACTAAGCCTAACTGCGTTGAACTCCCTGTCTCCTGTTGCTAACGATTTAATGGAATTATTAACTCATTTCCATATGCTAAAATATTTACCGAATGGTCGGTTAAGAACTTATTTGGAAGTCGTGTTTCCGGAAGCTGCATTTGCGGCCAGAGACTGAGCATAAGCGAGCGACTGCTCCTAGGATCATCTATCATGCCTATAAACGGCAAGGTTTGGGCGCGAATTGCCATTCCTGTGAACGGCCGCTATGATAGCGGGTTCGGAAAGGCAGCTTTTGGTCTCAAAAACCCCGAGAGCGGGCACGTCGTTTTCAGAGGCGGCGTTGGCGCCAACGCAATGGCAGTTATGTTGGGAAACCGGACGTTGGTCAGCGAAATGTGCCAATAACCGCATAGTCCCAGCCGCCGCCTCCTTTGAAGAACGCTCAGGACAAACAGCTATCCGAAAATCACTTTGACCAGCCTACAGGACAATTCCCGACCATCCCCGTTAGCCTTTCCTGTCCTAAAAGGATGGGCAAGTGGCAGAAACGAATGCGAACACCCGATCTCCAAAACGCGAACGCTGTTGCCATTCCGGCAAACTACGCGCCTCCCGCTCGTCAAGTCGATTCGGGCCACAATCTTGTTGGGTCCCCCTCCCATAGCCTCGACCTCAGACAAAACATCCCCATCAACGTCGGATATGCTCCAGCGAAGCGTGTCAAATGCATCTGCGGTCGTGCCAGGAAAAGCATACCAAAAGTGGATTTCCGCCTGGACCTGATCGGGTTCAGTGACCAGTAGCAGGATTGCGTTACGACTTATCCATCCATTATCATATCCGCCTGCGATGATCTGCCACCCAGGCGCCAAGCTTGCTTCGACTGCACGGCTTTCTGCAAAAGCCGGGTAGCCCAGTCGCTGCATCGTTCCTTCCGTAATTGCGTCAATCAACGCCTGTTCATCCAATGAGAACGACGATCGGGGACAACGGGGGGCCTGTTTTCTGATCGTCCGGGCCATATCCGTTACCTGCGCAGGCGTGACCGAGAGCCCAATTTGCGCGGCAACTTTCGTGAAGGCCTTTTCCGGATGTTCGCTTACATCCTCGAACCGATACAAGTGCGCGTCAATCTCTGCCATTCGAGCCGCGGCAAGGCCATGTTTGACGTAAAGTCCGGCTTGGTTGGCTATGCCGCCCTTGAATTCGGATGCGAATTTGTCATTTTCGTTTTTTGCCCGCTTTCGCATTGAACGAATGACCGAATACGGGTTTCTTACGACCGCGAAGGTCGGGACGATGCTACCTTGCCCCAACATATCGAGCGCGGGAATGTTGTTAGGCGTCTTCTCTCCTATAATCTTCTTTTTTGATCGGATTTTAAGAAGGGAGCCAAGTGAGCGAGATACGTGTGCAATTAGATTGGCTCCTACTGCACCGCGGGAAATGTGGCCCACTACCTCGTCGGCAAGCCTTTCAATCTCAGCTGCCGTGAAGCGAAACAAAGGACGGGGGCTTCCTTGACTAAGGTTGTAGTCGACCATCTCGATCAGTGCCTGCTTCAACACCTTGATGAGATGCGCTCTCAGTCCGGGAAGTCCCGCAGAGGAGGGACTCGCAAACGCTGCGGCTTGGGCAACGAGAGGCAATAGATGCGTCTCGGAAGCGTAGCAGAATATGTCAGGATGTTGATTGAGTGCATCGGCGAATGCCGTTGTCCCCCCGCGCGGTATCCCGCCCACGAGAAAATTAATACCCGGCATTTCGACCCCCTTTTTTCTTGCCGTCGCCCTAACCCCCGCGCAAGCTTCGTCAAGAGTGATCTATTGCGTGCTTCGGAAGCACCCGAGGCAATCATGGGGGGTTTGTCCATCGTGCAAGGACGCTCGGTGCCAACTGCCCGCAATGCTACGGTAAGGGGGCGCTATGGCTGTTTTGCTGGGGGCCGCACTGGCCACCGGTCTGAACGCATGACCGCTTTCGGGCGGGAGGCTTCAATAGCGGACCATGTAACCCCGAACCGAATTTGCCCACGTCGCCTAGGGCGCCGCTTCGATTTTCCGGATATTCGTTTCTACTGTCGCGATCTTCAGTCCAAAGCGGTGATAGGTAATGCGGTTCTTTGCGGTCCGTCCGCCGGGTTGCAGGGTGATCCACTGCTTGACTGACGGGCCGTCTTTCATGCGGTAGCGTAAATGGAGGACGTTGCCGGTGATCTCTCCGGCGACTTCACCCTGCACATTAGTGACCGTCCCCGTTACCCGGTTGCCCGCCTGCACAAGACGCCAGAGGCTTCGGCGGACGGGCTTGCCGTCCTCGTGCACGGTCTGGTCCAATACCAAGGCGCCGCTGGCATCCTTGCGGCCTTGGCACCGATAGCGAACGGCGTGACGGCCTGATGCGATCATCTGCACGGTCCCGGTCCCTTCGGTCGCACCAATAAAGAATTCTTCAAGAGCCGACCCAGTGTCAGAACCAGAAGATGCAGTCAGCAGGGACGCAAGGTAGGCTGAGACGAACAACATGACGGTGTTCCACTATGGGCGCCGTCAGACTGTGCAGACCAGTCAATGTCAGTCAAGTCACGTCAGCGTGGCTTTATGAGTAAGAATGAAGTGAAGGAGAGCAGGGTTTCTGGATTTAGTGAAACGTTGCAAGTGAATGCGACTGGAATTCACGCGATTTAGTCGATCGACTGCCAGAACGAGGTTTCATAATGGGCGGCGCTTGACCAGCGTTGAGGCAGGGGCGGAAGCGTTTCAACGTGCCGAAGCCATCCGCTGTCCGCCAGAACAGTATCCGCCACAGGATTGACATAGGCAATGCGCAGGGGCTGCGATGTGCTGGCGCTCTTCCGATCTGCCCGTGCCTTTTCCAGGACTTCGGCAACAATGGAATGGCCGAACGGATGGAACATGTAGAGCAGGGTCGTCTGTGAAAAATCATGGGCCCGTGCATCGGAGCGGATGAAACGGATATCGTGGTCTTTCAGTTTGCTGCGGGTCCGGTTGGCTTCTGCAGCTTCGGTAAGCCATTCCACCAGTTCCACGCCTTCCGCTCGGCGGGCGCCTGCCCAGGCGGCCGAAAACACCACGCGGCCTAAGCCGCTGCCAAGGTCGGTGACGACATCGTCCGGCTTTAAACCGGCATGGTGCAGCGTGTGAAACACATCGCGGTAACTGGACGGGGCATAGTGCATATACCATTCGCGGTCGCCGGGCTGGCCCGATCCGGGATGATAGCCAAAGGTCCGAATGCCCAATCGGCGATCCCACAGTTCGTCTGCGGGCTGGGTCAGCCGGGCCGTCAGGTTCTTGCCGCGTAAAAGGTTCATCACGGGGCTGTGTCTGATCGAGGAACTGTTGCGATCGTGCCGTTTCGGTGCACTGCGATCCGCGCTTTTGCTTCTGCGGAGAGCCTGTCGAGCAGGTCATAACGCCGCCGGTATTGGGTGCGTTTGCGCGGGGTTATCTCTGCCGCGCTGCGGCGGCGGCGTAGCATGGGCAATTCGAACATAGCGTCATCAAGCCGGCGTGCGCCGCGGTCGGCCCAGATGGAATCATAGTCGGTGGTCAACGCTTCGGTTGTCTCGCCAAAATAGGCGTGGCGATGATGCCGGTGGCTATCGGAAACAAGGGTTATTCTTTCAACGCCAATCTCTTCGCACAATGACTGGAACATCTCGATCAGCAGATCGCGCGGGCGCAGTCCATGGCTGGCGCGGGTGAGTTCGCGATAGGTGGAACGGATGTCCGGCAGCGAGCGCCCCTGAATTGCGCCCACGCAGGCCTCAAGCTCCTCACCATTGTTGCGCAGGGCGAACGCCAGCGAATAAATCCGCTCCGACCCGAGAAAGAGGTTGATCACTAGTGGGCCTTCATAGGTGAACCAGGTCGCCTGATCCAGAACGAGGCGCAAACCGGCCTGCACCTCATCAAGGGGCATGATGTCTACCACTGCATCGGGATCGCGCAGCTGGGGCCAATCCAGACGCCCGACCTGTTCATAATGCAGGCGCAGCATCTCAAGCCTTCTGTCAGCATTCCAGGCAATCGTCTGGTAGGGCCGGATAACGAGTTCCAGCAGCTGCGGGCGTGCATGCAGTGCGTGGCCCAGAACGCTATCGGAGGGAGCCCACTGAAATGGCCGGAGTGCCTCACGATAACGAAGGCCTTCGCGGATAAGGCGCAGCCGTTTCAGCCATGGATGCTTGCCTGCCCCGTCGATTTGACGAGAGCAGCGCCACAGCCAGCGCGCTTGGGCAATCAGGCCTTCAAGTGGTGTGGATGGTGCGGTTGTTCGTTCATCATCTTTAGCGTCGTCTTCCCCCAAGGCATGATCAACATGCCTCTCCCGCGTCATCAACATCGGTCGCCCCCGCGTCCCTTCGTGTATACTTTGGATATAGTGCCAAAAGAGAAGATAACCTAACCCAAATGGGTGCATAGATCGGTAATGGGTGGGGGCATCTACCCCGTGTAAAAATAGAAGGTAAAATTACCCATGGTGCCGGAGATGATGTTCTACCGTTAAGCATATGGTTTTTATAGTAAAAAATTGTGACTGCGGGGATTTGGTCATGCCGCGGGCGGCGATCCACCATCGCCATGAAGAGGGCGATGACGGATCGCTTTCCTGGTTCTAGAAGTCGAACTTGAAGTTGACGCCATAGGTGCGCGGCGGGGCAAGCGTGGTTGTCGTTCCGCTGCTGGTGGTCAGTTTCTGTACGGAATATTCGGTATTTGTGAGGTTGCGACCCCATATCTCGATGCCGAAGGCCGGGGCAGGACGATATTCTGCCGATGCGTTGAGCAAGTGAAAATCGCCCTGTTGAGACCGGTTGTCGGGATCAAAGACATAGCCGCTGTTATAGCTGTACAGGGCCGTCAGGCGAAGTTCGCCCGTTTCGCCAGTCGGTACGGTGATCGATGACCCCACGCTCAGCGCCCATTCCGGAGCCAGTGGTGTCCGATTGCCAGACACATCGCCAAAGCACGTGGTGAACCCTCCAACCCGAGGGCCGGGAGTTAGAACTCCGGGATCACGCGTCCCGATCTGATTGGCAGGGCAGGTTGCCGGGCTGGGGTATACGATCGGGGCCTGGTACTCTGAGTCCGGCCCGCCGAACTTTCCATAGCGGGAATCCGAATAGTTGACCCCACCAAAGATGCGCCACTGGTCGGACGGCGCGGCTTCAAATTCAAGATCGATGCCATCTACTTTTACAACGGCTGCGTTCTGCAGCAAGGTGCCGATCAGGGTGGCAGAGCGAACCTGATAGTCGTCGATCTTGTAATGATAGGCCGACACATTCACGCGAAGCTTTCGGTCCAGCCACTCCGATTTCACACCCGCTTCATAGGCCATGATGTATTGCGGCTTGATCGGCGGGTTCAGCGGGCTCGTCAGCGAGAACGCACCTGCCTTGAAGCCCCGGTTTATGGATGCAAACAGGTTAAGGTCGTCGTTGACTTGCTGACGCAGGGCGACGCGATAGGTCGCTTCTTCATATTTCAGCTTGCCGATCTGGATCTGTTGCGGACCGGGCATGCCGCTGGCCGGGATGGAGGTTTGCCGCCCGTCAAAGCTGCGGTCGTCGATTGTGTAACGAATACCGCCGGTCAGATGTGTGGTAGGTGTGATGGAATAGGTCGCTTCGGCGAAAGCCGCATAGGAATCGGTGTCCATTTCTGCAATCGTGTGCAGCCCGGTGCTGCCGCGGCGTGTGCTGTCCTGGCTGGCTTCCGAGCGGAGATAGAACAGCCCGGTCTGCCATGAGAGTGGTCCGCTATCGTTTGATGCCAGGCGCAATTCCTGCTGATAGGTGCGCCCGCGTGATATGTAATTAAGGTTCGCGACATTGGCGGGACCACCATCCACGTCGAAATAGCTTTGGTTACGAAGGCGGCGCATTGCGGAAACGCTGGTCAGCGTCGCGAAGCCAAGATCGAACTCGCCAGTAAGGCTGCCGCCCCAGCTTTTGATCCGTGACAGTGAGGGGTAGTCAGCCGTGGTGTCCTGTCCGGCAGGTCCGGTAATGCCGCCCACGTAGAGTTCGTCGTCGACGATCTTCCAGGCGAGCCCCAGATTATCTTCGCTTTTCGAATAGTCGCCCGAGAGGACGATTTTTACGTCGCCATCGGGTTTGAACATTACTTTGGAACGCAGGCCGTTGAACGTCTGGACCTTTATCTCCTTGTCCAGCGTGAGGTTCCGGCCCCATCCCTTGTTCTGGTATGTGCCGGCATAGGCAATATCCGCGCTCAGCGTGTCGGTGATCGGTGCGCCGACGTAGATCTGGCTGCTGACAGTCTCGTAGTTCGCGGCGCCGAATTGCCCCTTGAGTTCGGCCCTGTCCTGCGGTGGGTCGCGGGTGATGACGTGTATCAGGCCGCCCGTCGCGTTCCGCCCAAAGAGAGTGCCCTGCGGCCCCTTCAAGACTTCTACCCGCTCGATATTGTTGAAATGGGTGAAGGTCTGCGTCAGGTCGCCAAGATAGACGTTGTCGATATAGACTGCGTTGGCGCCTTCTTCCCCGGCTGCGGCATTGGTCGTGCCGACACCGCGGATGAAGAAAAGCCCGCTGGGGCCAGAGCGTGTCATCTGCACGCTGGGCACAAGCTGCGGCAAATCCGCAGTGCTCTGAATGCCGGTGCTTTCCAGCGTGGCGTTATTTAGTGCTGACACCGATATCGGTACGCTTTGCAGGTTTTCCGCGCGCCGCTGGGCCGTCACGACAATCTCGCTGAGGCCACCCTGAGCCGCTACCGGAGCGCGTTGACTGCCTTCTTGCGCGGATGCGGAAGCGGATAGGGTTGCGAGGGCAATTGTCAGCGCTCCTGCGGCCGTCCGTGTAACAGGCCAGAATTCAGTCATCGTCATCTCCCTTTTTGTTATCTATTTGTTTTTATAATATTTATTCTGTCGCGTTCTGCTCCCACGGGCGCGCCGCGCTGCCGCTCTGGATTATTGGCACCCTTGGGGTTTCATTTTCTTCGCAATCTGCAGATAAGTCGATTGAATTGTCCTGACCCCCGCCATCAGGAAAATTCATACCGACACGCGCCGCGGCCGCGCTGTTCGGTTTCAGTTCGGATGGCGTTGGCTTGGGAGAGGATTTTCATGAGCGTCAGCCTGGCAGAGCTTAAAGCCATCAGCTTGGCAGCACGGCATGGATCGCTCAGCAAAACGGCGGCATTGCTGAACATCACCCAGCCGGCGCTTAGCCGGCGCATTACGGAGGCGGAGCACACTCTTGGCGTGATCCTGTTCAAGCGGATGCCCCGGGGTGTCCAGCCGACGCCAGCGTGCCTTGCGTTTCTGCGCCATGCCGAAATAGCGCTCGTCAGCATTGATGAAGGTGTGGAGGCGGCACGAAACGCGGGCGAACATGAACTGAAGAAGCTTGCCATCGGCGCGATCGAAGTCATGTTCGATGACAGACTTCTGGCCCCTTGCCGGAATTATCTTGCCCGTCACGACGGAGCCAGCATCGCGTTCAGATCGTACAGTTGGAGCCAGGAGATCGGTCACGACCTTATGTCCGGACAACTGAAGATCGGCCTGTGCTACCGCAAGAACGGCGATGCGCAGTTGGAATCGATCTGGCTCGAGGATGATCGCATCGCAGTGGTATGCGCCGCGTCGCACCCCTTGGCGCAGGAGGGGCGAATAACCATGGAGCAGTTGGAAGCAGCCCAGTGGATAGGCAACCCGGCTGCCACTGACGTCGCTTTCAATACTATTTCCGACGATATGCGCAGTGGCCGCATGCAGATATGGAAGACCATGCACGTGGGAACGATCCACGCGCGGGTTCGGCTGGCGGAAGCCGGATTCGGGCTTGCGCTTGTGCGACGGGCCAGCATCCTGCCGAACCTGATTTCAGGAACACTTGTTGAACTCGAAACGCCCTTGGCGACAACAATGCCGATATTCCTGACGCTGCGGCGCGGGGCCTATCTTGGCGCTATGACCGAGCTTTTGATCAACGAGATTCAGGCCGCTTATGGCGGTGTGACGGGGCCTGGTGGGGCGGCCGAAGTTGGGGTTGATGATGGGGCTGGGGCTGGGGAGATGCCAGTTCGGCCCCGCTCATCTTTTCCTGTCGGCGGGCCCGGTGATGGCGCTGGCTGCCACCCATGAGGCGACGTGGAACAGCAACTGCAAGGCGCCTTGCGCAGCCATCAGCGCAGCAATCTCTGTCGATGCATCCTCGGTCAGGCTGACCGCGATGGCGGCGAAGAGGATTTCCTTGTTGGGAACCGGAAGCCGCATGATCACCATGCGCAGCGCGCCCAGCAGAAACCACGTGTTGAAGCTGATGCCGGGAAGCGCCACCGCCCAGCTGGCGACAAGCAGCGCCTGTGCTGCCAGCACACGAAACAAGTGCCAGCCGAAAGCAAAGAGATTCGCCTTTGTGGACAGGCTCATGATCTTGCTGCGAAACGCCAGGATGCCGACGTTCAGAACGATCAGCGCTACGAAGCTCCACAGCAGGATGTTCTGCGTGCGCCGGTCCAGCGCAGCGCTCAGGATCGAGGCTCCGTCCATCGACAGGGCTAACAGCAACAGGATTAACGTCGCAAAATTACCCGCCAGGCCAGACGTGATTGCCATGTCCTTCACAGCCGCAAACGGGCTTTCGGCGGGATCGATACCGGGGCCATCGCCCCGGCCCAACATCCGCTTTGGCGGCGCCTTGGGATCGAACTGGATGCCAAAGTGCCGTGCTGCCCATACCAGCAGATAGGTGTGGCCCGAATAGCTGAACAACGCGTCATTCATCACGCGCATGCGCAGGAAAATGCCGATGGCGCGCCGATCGAGCTTCCACCAGTGGCGGTAGATGAACCATTCCGTGATTGGCGGCAGAAGATAGGAGCCAACGAACAGCAGCCAGAACAGCAGGCTGGCGGGAATAACAGCCACGACCTGATGCCAGCCCACCTCGGCAATGGCGCGGACAAGCAGCATCAGGATCAGGATGGAAAGCAGGCCGTTGAACGCCTTGCCGATCCGCGCAGCCATTGCGGTGCGTCCCCAAGCTTGCAGAGGAACAGTGATCCCCATGAGGCGCGAAAAGAGCGAATTACCAGTCACATGAAAAAGCTACCCGTGGTTTTTGCCGTGGGCAATGCGTGGTTTACTCTTGCCGCTGCGGTTGCGGTCGTACAGCATCGCGGCTTCGCGAATTCAGGACATAATCATAAAGGGAGAAGTTCATGCCGCGTATTTCCGTTAACGGTATAGGCATAGCCTATGAATTGCTGGGCAAGGACGGCGATCCGCCGGTGATCCTGACCCCAGGCGGGCGCTTTACCATGGATAGCCCCGGCATCCGGGAATATGCGGCGGAACTGGTAAAGGGCGGGCGACAGGTCGTGATCTGGGATCGCCCGAACTGCGGCGCATCCGATGTCTGTCTGCTGGGCGATAGTGAATCCGAAATGCAGGCAGAGGCACTTACCGGCCTGCTGCGAGCGCTGGGCCTTGGTCCGACGATTATCGCGGGCGGATCGGGCGGTGCGCGCGTTTCCATGCTGGCCGCCGCGCGTGACCCCGATATATGTTCGCATCTTGCGATCTGGTGGATCAGCGGCGGGCCGATCGGTTTGATGCAGCTTGCAACCTATTATTGCGGCGAGGCAGGGTCGCTTGCCAGCCAAGGCGGTATGGAGGCTGTGCTGAACGCAACCTCATGGGCAGAAAACTTCGCCAAGAACCCCGGGGCTCGGGAAACCATCCGCAATCTGGATCCGGACCGTTTCATTGAAGTGATGCAGCGCTGGGCCGCGGCCTATGTTCCTTCCGATATTACGCCGGTTCCGGGGATGAGGCCGGTAGATTTTGCGCGGCTGACAATGCCGACACTGGTCTTCCGCAGTCACAAAAGCGATCTTTCGCACACCCGCACCACCAGCGAATGGGTGGCACGCCTGATCCCGCACTGCACCTTCATTGATCCGCCGTGGCGCGAGGATGAATGGAACTACCGTTCGCAGGCTGTGATGGCGGGAACGGAAAAGGGGCTGTTCGAAAGCTGGCCCAAGCTGGCGCCCTACATTCTGGATTTGGCCACGCGGTAACTATCCGACTGTCGGCGGAGGCAGGATACCTCCGCCGCATCAGGGCTGCAATGGCGCAATCGTGCGCGGGCTGCGCTTCACTATCGGCAATAGCGGGGCCGCCTCAACGGGGGGCGTTGTTTACGTTCTGGTACCTGAAGCGAGCCCAAGCTCGTCAACGTTGAAGTGTCCAGGCGCAGCTAAGGTCCGCGGCAGCAACCGGCCCATGCTGCTTGTCTCTCATCTCGATTTCGGCTGGAACCGCGATACGCGCGTACTCGGTGCGGGCCCCATTGCAGTGGCCTGCATGACGATTGCGGCACGCTGATATGGATATTGTCTAGTAACAATAAATAATTCAAAAATATCATTGTCGCTTTTCTTGTAGCTATCTTTGTGTCATTTACAGAATCTTAAATACGAATCAATGAAGTGGGTTGGAGGGAAGTGAATCATGCTGGGTTCAACTCTTCGAAGTGTGGCGCTTGCTGCACTCCTTACATTTCTACCTACCGCCGCGCATGCTCACACGATTCTTGGTAGTAGCAGCGGATTTATTCACGGTTTCTTTCATCCACTCAGCGGAATTGACCATATACTGGCGTTTCTGATGGTTGGTGTTTTCGCCTGGCAGCTTGGCGGTCGCGCCACCTGGCTGGTTCCAGCCACATTTATCGCGGTGCTGGCGCTTGGAGCCTCCCTTGGCATGGCTGGCATCAACCTGCCGCTGGTCGAGATAGGGATTGCGTCTTCGGTCATCATCCTTGGGGCAATCATCGCCCTGGGCGTAAAGGCACCGATCACGGCGGCGGCAGGCCTTGCCGGTCTGTTCGCAATTTTTCACGGCTATGCTCATGGTGCAGAAATGCCCCAAAGCGCCGGTGCCATGACCTATGCGGCAGGTTTTATGCTGGCATCGGCTGCACTCAATATCGCCGGGATCGCCCTAGGCTACACTATCGGCCGCGTCAGCGAGCGGTTCGGCCCTTCAACCATGCGCCTCTCAGGTTGCGCAGCGGCTGTGGTAGGCGTCGGTATTCTCGCTGGCGTAGTCTGAACGGCGCTCGCCGGGACTTTCCCAACGCGAGCGCATACACCTTGGTCGGCAAGGAGTGAGTTATGCATTTCACCCCCCGCGAAATCGACAAGCTGATGATCCACATGCTTGCGCAGATAGCGCAGCAACGGAAGGATGAAGGCCTCAAGCTCAATCATCCCGAGACAGTCTCGCTGATTGCGGCAGCTGCACTGAACGGTGCCCGTGCTGGCAAGACAGTCGAAGAGGTGATGGAGCTTTCACGCAAAACGCTGACACGTGACGATGTGATGGAAGGCGTGGTCGAGGCGATTCCGTATGTTCAGGTCGAAGCCGTTTTTAGCGATGGAAGCCGCCTCGTCACCGTTCACGACCCGATTCAATGATCTGAAGAGAGGGTTCAACCATGGCGTCAAAGACCGTCAAAACACCTGTCGGAGGCCTCGTGCTGGGCTCAGGTGATATAGAGATCAACGCGGGTTATCCCACCACGGCATTGAAGGTCCGCAACACCGGGGACCGACCAATTCAGGTCGGCTCGCATTTCCATTTCTTCGAGGTGAACGCGTTTCTCGAATTTGACCGCAAGCAAGCCTTCGGCAAGCGGCTCAACATCCCGGCAACGACCGCAGTTCGCTTCGAGCCGGGTGACGAGAAGGCGGTCACGCTGGTTCCTTATCAGGGCAAGCAGCGTGTGGTGGGTTTCAATGGCCTCGTCACAGGCTGGGTCGGGGATGAAAGCTACGACGACTATCGCCCCCGCCTTGCCGACGCGATGGAGCGTATCGCCAAATTCGGTTTCCGCAACAAGGCATAGCGCGCCGCCATTATCAGAAACGGAGTGCGTAGATGGCAAATATCTCACGCAAGCAATATTCCGATCTCTATGGACCAACCACAGGCGACAAAATTCGCCTGGCTGACACCAATTTGTTCATCGAGATCGAGAAAGACCTGAGGGTCTACGGAGAGGAAGCTGTCTATGGCGGCGGCAAGACGCTGCGAGATGGCATGGGCTTCGATAACGAGCTGACCAATGCGGCGGGATCGCCCGATCTTATCATCACCAATGTGACAATTGTTGATGCTATTTTGGGCGTGATAAAGGCTGATGTCGGCATCAAGAATGGTTTGATTTGCGGGATCGGCAAGGCCGGCAATCCCTCGATCATGCCGGGCGTCACCACTGGACTTGCGCTGGGGCCCGGCACTGATGCCATTTCCGGCGAACACCTGATCCTGACTGCAGGCGGCATTGACGCGCACGTTCACTTCATTTCACCGCAACAGGCGGAGGCCGCCCTCAGCAACGGGGTTACCACACTGTTCGGCGGCGGCATCGGTCCTACCGATGGCACTAACGGCACCACGATCACGCCGGGCACGTGGAACATCGAGATGATGCTGCGTTCATTCGATGGGTGGCCGGTCAACGCAGGGGTACTAGGTAAAGGTAATTGTTCAACACCCGCCCCGCTGGAAGAGCAGATACTTGCCGGTGCGATGGGTCTGAAGATTCATGAGGATTGGGGAAGCACGCCAGCTGCGATCCGCAACGCACTTACTGTTGCCGACAAGCACGACATTCAAATCTGCATCCACACCGATACGCTGAACGAGGCAGGATTTGTCGAGAGCACGATTGCTGCGTTCGAAGGCCGGACGATCCATACTTACCATACAGAAGGCGCAGGCGGTGGCCATGCGCCGGACATCATTCGCGTTGCTGGCGTGGCGAATGTGATCCCAAGCTCTACTAACCCCACGCTTCCTTTCGGCATCAACTCGCAAGCTGAATTGTTCGACATGACGATGATCTGTCACAATCTCAGCCCCAAGATCCCGACCGACGTTGCCTTCGCCGAAAGCCGCGTCCGGGTTGAGACCATTGCTGCCGAAAACGTGCTGCATGATCTTGGCGCGATCTCCATCCTGTCGAGCGACAGTCAGGCCATGGGCCGCGTCGGTGAAAACTGGGTGCGTGCGATGCAGACCGCTGATCTTATGAAACAGCGCAGGGGGGCCTATTCGGGGGATACATCGGGCAACGACAATGAACGCGTCCTGCGTTTTGTGGCCAAGGTGACGATCAATCCTGCTATTGCGCAAGGGGTTAGCCGGGTCATCGGCTCGGTCGAGGTCGGCAAGATGGCTGATCTCGTGCTTTGGCAGCCCGCCTTCTTTGGGGCGAAGCCAAAGATGGTCATCAAGGGTGGATTTATCTCGTGGGCGCTTATGGGCGACCCGAATGCGTCTCTGCCGACACCACAGCCGGTGCGTTACAGACCGATGTTTGGGGCGATGGGCTCTGCGCTCCCAAAGTCACGCGTGACCTTTACTTCGCCTGCTGCATACCAGGACGGGATTGTGGATCGCTATGGCCTGACCTCCAAGGTCGTGCCCGTTTATGGGACGCGGACGATCAGCAAGAGTTCGATGGTCCGCAACAACGCGCTACCGACGATTGAAGTGAACCCCGAGACGTTCGCCGTGACCGTCGATGGGAAGCATGCAACAATAGAGCCCGCCTCGAAGGTACCGCTCAGTCAGCTCTATTTTTTCAGTTGAGGGGCTGTAACCATCGGACTGCCCACATGTCGGCGGCTCCCCGCGATTTGCGGACGTGGAGGCACAAATGATTCTGGTCGAAAGCAAACTGGGCAATCTCGCCGACCCCGTTTGGCAAAATCGCGCGCGGCGAGTTTCTGTGGATCCGCTGGTTCTGGAGCAATGGGAAGCGCCTAAAAACCGGCTTCGCAAGGCGAGCGAGGGAGGAGTCGAACTGGCGATTTCCCTGCCGCGCTCCGAGCGTCTCCAGGACGGTGATGTACTTTATTTCGATGAGCCGAGCGGCGTTATCGTCGCGGCCAGGATTGCGCTGCGAGAAGTGCTGGTGATCGAGCTTCAGGGCCTCGAAACCCTGTCACCGGCGGAAATCCTGCGCAGCTGCTTTGAGCTTGGTCACGGCATTGGCAATCAGCATTGGCCAGCGGTGATCAAGGGCACCACCGTGTACGTGCCGCTCTCCGTCGATCAGAAAGTGATGGCATCGGTCATGCGCACCCATGCCTTTCCGCATGTGAAGACGCATTTCGTGCCCGGAGAGGAAGTCGCCGCGAAGCTTGATGCAAAGGAAGCCAGGATGCTGTTCTCCGGCGCCGATGCGACCCCGCACCATCATCACCCCGCAGAGGAAACGGTCCCGGCTCACGATCACGATCATGGCCACACGCACACGCATAGTTATGGCCATAAGCATGAGGGGCATGAACACGTTCATGAGCATGAAGACGGTCACGTACACAGCCATGCTCATTCGCCGGTAAAATAATGCTGCACGATACGAACATCCCGACGGGCGGAGCCGACATGCTGCATCTGGCGCGGCTGCTGCAGTTTTCTGATTCAGCCCTGCCGATCGGGACTTTCGCGTTTTCCAACGGCCTGGAATCCGCAGTTCAGACCGGCATTGTCAGCGATCCCGCCAGCCTTCAGGAATATGCCGAGCTGGTGCTTCGCCAGTCAGCCCGGATGGACGGGGTAGCCCTGCTTCATGCCTATCGGGCGGCGCTTGATGAGAACCGCGACGGCATCATTGCCGCTGACCACGAATTGCTGTGTCGGCGCGTGGGCGAGGAACAGCAGCTGATGCTGACCCGTGTGGGCAAGAAGTTCGCCGAACTGGTGATGAAGATCAGCCCCTCACCGTTGCTTGAGGCCTGGCTATCCGACATTCGGGCAGGTGCCACACCCGGTTGCCATGCCATCGGACAGGGTATCGTCCTTGCCCATTTTGGCGCTGACGAGACTGAGGCCTTCGTCATGCACCAGTATGGCATCGCTTCGATGATCCTTGGTGCTGCCCTCAGGCTCATGCGCATCGACCATGTGGATACGCAGCGTATCCTGTTCACGCTCCAGCAGCGCGCCGAGGCCGACTTCCGCGCCGTTCGCGATCTCGCCCTCGATGAAATGTCGGCCTTCGCGCCGGTGTTTGACCTGCTCGTCGCTCATCACACCACGGCACATGTGCGGCTATTCATGAACTGAAGTCGTATTCGGAAGGAAGGATGATGAAGAAGATTACACGCATCGGTATTGGCGGGCCGGTAGGCTCAGGCAAGACGGCGGTTATCGAAGTCCTCACGCCGCGCCTCATCGAAATGGGCATCAAGCCGCTGATCATCACCAACGACGTCGTAACGACAGAGGACGCCAAGCAGGTGCGCCGCACGCTCAACGGCATTCTGATCGAGGAGAAGATCGTCGGCGTGGAAACGGGCGCCTGTCCGCACACAGCGGTGCGCGAAGATCCGTCAATGAACATCGCCGCGGTCGAGGAACTGGAGGACAAATATCCGGACAGCGACGTTATCTTCATCGAGTCAGGCGGCGACAATCTGACCCTGACGTTCAGTCCCGCCTTGGCCGACTTCTACATCTACGTGATCGACGTGGCGGCCGGCGACAAGATCCCGCGCAAGAACGGCGCAGGCGTGTGCCAGTCTGATATCCTTGTGATCAACAAGGTAGACCTGGCCCCCTACGTCGGTGCCAGCCTTGAGGTCATGGACCGCGATTCCAAATTGATGCGCGGCAAGAAGCCCTTCGTCTTCACCAACTGCAAGACAGGTGAGAACGTCGACCAACTCATCGATCTGATCATGGACTTGGCATTGTTCGACATAAAGCCGTCCATCAGCGCCGTAGCCGATTAAGGTCGTGGCGCTCCATGAACATCTGAGCGCCCTGGACGACGCGCGCGAATTGCGCGGCTATCAGGACCAGCCTGCGCAAATGCGTGCGGCGGCGCCGGGCAAGATTGGAGAACTGCGACTTGGGTTCTCGATGCGCAATGACCGCTCGATATTGCATGACCTCTACCGCGTAGCCCCGCTTTTGGTGCAGCAGGCGTTGTACTGGGACGAGGCAATGCCAGAGATGCCGATCTGCTCGATCATCTCGGTGGGCGGCGGCATTCTTCAGGGCGATCGCTACAGGATCGACATCTGCGTCGGCGAAGGCGCCTGCGCTCACGTACATACGCAAAGCTCCAATCGCATTCATCGCATGGATGCGAACTATGCCTCCCAGCACCAGATGGTGAGGGCAGAAAGCGGTGCCTATCTGGAATATCTACCCGATTTTACAGTTCCCTATCGCGAATCGCGCTTCATCAATCAGACCGAAGTCGTCGTCGCAGAGGATGCCACCATTCTTTACGGCGAGATGGTGACCACCGGGCGCAAGCACCATCGTGCGGATGAGCGCTTCGGTCTCGACATGCTTTCGATGGCCGTATCGGTACGCAGGCCCGGCGGCAAAAGACTCTTTGCCGAGAAAATCCTGATCGAAAAAGGCAATCCGACCGTGGATGCCGCTGCTGTCATGCGAGGTTTTGATGCTTTCGCCAACATCATGTGCCTCACTCCGCCAGATGTCGCATCGCGTATTCTGCAGCGATTTGAAGCCTGCTTCCCCACCGACGAGGCGCGGGCAATGGCAGGGGTCAGCCGGCTTCCCAACAACGCCGGCTTGATGCTGCGCGTTGTTGGCGTCGAAACCTACGATGTGCGCAGCCAGGTTCGCCGTTTCTGGCGGATTGTCCGGGAAGAAGCGCGGGGACGCACACTCCCGGAAGAATTCCTTTGGCGCTGAACAGGGAAGGGCATGGCAATGGCTGAAAAGAAGGACAATTTCCTTGCCACATGCCTACGCGGCGCGAGCCAGGTGTTCTTCATGGAGAACGCCATCACCGGCGCACTTTTCTTGCTGGCCATCGCCTATGCCTCCTATGCGTCCGGCAACTGGGCGACGACAATCGGGGCTGTTATAGGCGTGGCCGTCGCGACGCTGACGGCACAGTATCTGCACTGCGCGGATGAGCCCACTGGACAAGGGCTTTTCGGATTTAACGGCATCCTTGTCGGTGTCGCGCTACCCACATTCATCGCCGTGTCCCCGTTACTCTGGCTTTATATCGTGGTCGGTGCGGCGGTGAGCACCGTTGTTACGGCGGCTTTTGCCGCGACTCTAACCAAATCCTGGGGAATCCCCGGTTCGACAGGACCGTTCGTCCTGACGGGCTGGCTGATGGTCGCAGGCGCGTACTCTTTCGGAGGGTTGGCCGTGACGGGCGAGGAACCGAAACTCGGTTCGGACTATGTCCAGGGGCTCGTCAGCATTCCCTCGCCAATAGACATGCTCAAGATATTCTTTCGCAACATCGGGCAGGTTTTCCTTCTTGGCAGCGAGGTCAGCGGGGCGATCATACTTGCAGGCATATTCCTTGCCTCGGTACGCGCCGGTATTGCCGCCGTCGCCGGTTCGGTCATTGCGATGGTGATCTCCATGGCAATAGGCGCTGACCCTTCCGCCGTTAACGCCGGCCTCTATGGGTTCAGCCCGGTCTTAACCGCCATCGCCGTGGGCGTTATCTTTATTGAGCCATCACCGCGCGTCGCCGTTTACGCCGCAATGGCAACGGTAATGACGGTGTTCGTGCAGGGCGCGCTCGACGCGATAGTCCAGCCCGTGGGGCTCCCGTCGTTCACTGCGCCCTATGTCCTGACGATGTACCTTTTCATTGCGCCAAAGCTTAACCTGGCACCACATCCGCACAAACCAGTGGCGGTTCACCTGGTGCAAGCGCTCACGAACAAGACAGGCGGGGCGTCTGGCAAACATGACACTGCAGTATAGGTAAAACATTCCATAGGAGACGGAACATGCAGGGGATCGATGCTGGCAATACCGCCTTTATCCTGATGTGCACGGCACTCGTGTGCATGATGACACCGGCGCTGGCCCTCTTCTATGGCGGACTGGTAAAACGCCGCGATACGGTGTCCATCATGATCCAGAACTTCGTCTGTATTGGCGTAGTGGGGCTGATCTGGGTGTTTGGTGGCTTTAGCCTGGTATTCGGCCCAAGCATGATGGGCGGCCTGATCGGTGATATCCGACCCTATTTCGGCATGTATCATATCGGAATCGAACCACACCCGACCTACGGGCCCACTATCCCGTTCATCATGGTGTTTGCCTACCAGATGATGTTCGCCATCATCACACCGGCGCTGATGACCGGAGCATTTGTCGGCCGAATTAAATTCGGCGCCTATCTTTTCTTCATCGCACTGTGGACAATCCTGGTTTACCTGCCCGTGGCGCATTGGGTCTGGGGCGGCGGATTTTTGGCCAAGCTTGGCGTGGTGGATTTCGCAGGTGGGATCGCGATCCACACTGCCGCCGGCTTCTCTGCGCTGGCGACGGCGCGCTTTCTCGGGAAGCGCCGAACCTTGCCGAACGATCCAGAAACAGAGCCTGCCAGCCTGCCGCTGGTGGCGCTGGGTGCTGGCCTCCTGTGGTTTGGCTGGTTTGGCTTCAATGCCGGAGGTGCCTACGCCGCAGACGCGCTTGCAGCCTATGCGTTCACCAACACGATGCTGGCGGGTTCGATCGCCATGCTCGTATGGATGTTTTGGGAATGGCGTGAAACCGGCCAGACTTCGTTCTCAGGCGTTCTGGTCGGCGCAGTGGCAGGCCTCGCCACAATTACGCCTGCCTCAGGCTATGTGGAACCAAGCGCGGCATTGATAATCGGCGCGGCTGGCGCAACCGCCTGCTACTTCGCAAAATATATCCAAAGCTGGCTGAAGATCGACGATACTCTGGAAGTGTGGCGGGCGCATGGGGTTGGCGGGATGACCGGAGCGCTGCTGATCGGCGTCCTGGCCAGTTCCAATATCAACAAGGTCGCGGCCAGCAGCCACCAACTTGGCGTCCAAGCATTGGCCGTCGTTATCGTGGCTGTTTATTCTTGGGTTCTGACAACCCTTGTCCTGAAAGCGCTGGACCTGACCGGCACATTGCGCGTTCCGCAGAATATACCGGAAGCGGGCCTTGATCACGCTTGGAACATGACCAAGAAAATTGCCGACTGATTGCTGGAGGAATGATAGCACCTGATTGGTTGCAAAGGTGCTGTCAGGGCAATGTACCGAATTCAAGGGATTAGCGGCGCATTCAGCGGAAACATTCCGTGTGGATGCGCCGTTGAGGATTACGTTCCCATGGCTTTCGCTCCCCTCCAGCTGACGCGTGCTGCTGGGTCTTCGACAGTTCGCGTGGAATATTTCAGTTACTGAGCGGTCCCGTGACCGGCCTTGCCTTCGTTGCTACAGCGGTCGGTATCAGTTTTGTGTTACGAGGTATTTTCCTGACGATCGTCGCACTCGATCTGCGTAGATACGGGACATAATTGGTTTGGTGAGCGGTTGGCGCAGAATGATGATGCTGATCATCCAATGTCTTGGCGCCTTGCTCCTGCTGCTTTTAGTCGCAGGGGTTGCGATCCGCCTCATCTACCCTTTGCCAAAGCTCGACCCGCGCCCCGTTTCACAATATTTGGGTGACACCGCAGCGACGCCCCTGGGCAAAGGCGTGGCAACGCTCGCCGCCCATCAGCCGGCACATTCCGGACGGTCGGGCATCCATTTGCTGTACGATGGTCGCGATGCTTTTGCTGCCCGTGTTCTGCTGGCGCGCGCCGCAACCCGCAGCCTCGATATCCAATATTATATCTGGCGAGGTGATCTGTCTGGAACCTTGATGCTGCAGGCAGTGCGCGAAGCGGCCGACAGAGGGGTGAGGGTCCGGCTTCTGCTGGACGACAATGGCATCACTGGCCTCGATGCCGTGCTTGCCGCGCTCGATCGTCATCCGAATATTGAGATTCGTATTTTCAACCCGTTCGTCCTGCGCAAGCCAAAGATGCTAGGATATCTCGCCGATTTCTCGCGTCTCAATCGCCGGATGCACAACAAGAGCTTCACGGCCGACAATCAGGCGACGGTCATTGGCGGGCGTAACATCGGCGACGAATATTTTGGGGCGCGCGACGGCGGATTGTACGCCGATCTCGATGTGCTGGCGATCGGCCCTGTCGTCGAAGATGTGTCGCGGGACTTCGATCGCTATTGGTCCAGCCAGTCCGCTTATCCGGCATCGCGCATTCTGCGATCCGTGAACGAGAAGGGCGGGAACCGCCTTGCAACGCACGCTTCACGCATCGAGCAGGATCCTGCCGCGCGTGCTTATGTTGAATCCGTCCGCTCGCTGCCCTTCGTCGAGCAGGTTGTTTCCGGAGAACTGCCTTTGGAATGGGCCACCATCCGTCTGGTGAGTGATGACCCGGCCAAGGGCATCGGAATGGCCCAGAAGGAGCAGCTCCTGGCGCCAGCCCTCCAGAAGGCTATCGGTCAGCCCCGGCGGCAGGTTCGGCTTATCTCTGGCTACTTCGTCCCCACCAAAGCCGGTACGGATGCGCTTGCTGGATTGAGTGAGCAAGGCCTCGACGTGGCAATCTTCACCAATGCTTTCGAGGCAACGGATGTTTGGATCGTGCATGCGGGTTATGCGGAACGGCGCAAAGCGTTGCTGCGCGCGGGTGTTCGGCTGTTCGAAATGCACGGACCACACAGGGCCGATGGTCAGCGTGCCCGGCGCAAACTTCTTGCCACCGGATCGGGCAGCCGCGGAGGGAGTGAAGGACCTGTGCTGCGTTCCGCAAACGCGACCTTGCACGCCAAGACATTTGCGATCGACGATGAAAGGCTGTTCATCGGCTCCTTCAACTTTGACCCCCGATCGTTTCATCTCAACACGGAACTGGGGTTCGTGATCGAAAGCCCGGTGCTGGCAACCATGGTCGCGGATGCATTCGGAAGTGAGATCCGGGACCATGCTTATGAGGTGGTCCTCGCAGACGACGGTCATCTCAACTGGCGCGAACGGGATGGCGATGAGGTTGTCGTACACCAGCGGGAACCAGGCACCAGCCGTTTCCAGCGATGGGGAATCCAGCTTCTCGCGCGGCTCCCCATCGAGTGGCTCCTTTGATATGTCAAAGCGCGCTGACATGCCGAAGACTAGCGCCGCGCGGGGGGCGGAGCCCCGCGGGCACGTGCTAGGCGGGGTTTTTGCAACAGTTCTTTTGCAAACGCGGCGCCTGTTCAGCTATCTTCCCGGAAGCGCCCGATTGGCTCTGAGTTGACCGGGAACTGTGAGGATGCCGCCAGCGCGGGAAGGAGCCAATATGAACGATCAGGCCCACGAGTTTGAAGCGCACGATTTTTTCCGCAGCGATCGGTTCGTCAACGATCCGTACCCCTATTTCGATTACCTGCGAGAGCAGTCTCCGGTGCAGCGCGAGCCGCATCACGGTATCGTCATGGTCACCGGCTACAGCGAAGCGCTTGAGATTTACAACGATCCCGTTCGCTTCTCCTCCTGCATGTCGACCACCGGACCGTTCGCGGGCTGTCCTATTCCCCTCGATGACCACCGGAACGAAGACATTTCCGAGCTGATCGAAGTCTGGCGCGACAAGACGCCGTTCCACGATCAGCTGCCCACGATGGATCCGCCGACGCACACTGCTCACCGGTCTTTGCTGATGTCGCTGATCACGCCGCGTCGGCTTAAGGAAAATGAAGAGTTCATGTGGACGCTGGCCGATGAACAGATCGACACTTTCATTGCTGATGGCGAGTGCGAGTTCATGGATGCTTTTGCACAACCATTCGCCGTACTCGTCGTCTCGGACCTTCTCGGCGTGCCGCCCGAGGACCGGATAACGTTCCGCAAGCATCTGATACGGGTGGAGCAGGAGAGTGGCGGAGCTGTAGTTGGCGGTACGGACGGCGAAGTGACGCACGGGCCGCTTGTCTTTTTGTACGAAACCTTCACAGCCTATATTGAGGATCGCCGGCGCAATCCCCGGGAAGATGTCCTCACCGGGCTCGCGCAGGCTACGTTTCCCGACGGTTCGGTGCCCGAGCCCATTGACGTTGCCCGGATAGCCGCAAACATGTTCGCCGCGGGGCAGGAAACCACGGTGCGACTGCTTAGCTATGCTTTCCAGCTGATCAGTGAGCGCCCCGATATCCAGAAACGCCTTCGCGAGGATCGCAGTCTCATCCCCAATTTCGTCGAAGAATGTCTGCGGACCGAGGGGCCGGTGAAGGGCGACTTTCGTTTATCCAAGATGCCAACGAATGTCGGTGGGATCGACATTCCGGCCGGCACCTTCCTGTTCATCGCCAACGGCGCTGCCAACCGCGATGCACGCAAGTTCGAAAACCCGGCGGAGTTTCAGTTGGACCGAAAGAACGCCCGGTTGCATGTGGGCTTCGGCGCGGGCCGCCATGCATGCCCCGGCGCACCTCTGGCGCGGGCGGAGACGGTCGTTGCTCTTAATCGCATGTTCGACCGTACCAGCGACATTCGCATTTCCGAGAAGATCCATGGGCCGGCCGGTGCACGACGTTATAGTTATCTTCCCACTTTTATATTGCGCGGACTGACGCACATTGGCTTGGAATTTGACCCGGTGGAGGGAGGTTGACCATGAAAGTCCATGTCAACTCGGAGATATGCGCCGGTTTCGGAATCTGCCTGGGGATCGCCCCGGACGTGTTCGAACTGCACGCCGACGGCTACGCGATTGTGCTGGTTAGCGAGGTGAAGCCGGAAGACGAGGATACGATACGCCGGGCGGTCAGTCAGTGCCCGGCGCAAGCCATTTCTCTGAGCGATGATTCCTCCGCTGACTGAAATGTGCGAGCCGAGCGGCGCATCATCCGTCGCGGCTGCGCCGCTGGGAGCGCCGCAGCCCGCGCTTTAGCCTGGCCCCAATCGGGTGAAACGATTCTGATGATCTTTAAAATACAGGGCCCTTATTCGAGCAGTTCCTTGGCATGGTCTGCAAACCATTGCCGGGTCGCTGCATCGTGGTCGTAGCCCACCTGCATTACGCTTACGGCAATATCCTTGCTGACAACGACACTTTCGTTGTCCTGTTCGTGCGGTCCGGGTTCGTTGGCGTTGGCCCCGGTAATGATACCCGGCAGGTTAGACCGTGTTACGCCGAATCTCTGGGCCATCGGATCGCTACCGACATCTTCCGAGAAGCCTAATCTAAAGCCGTTGTAGGAACCGATCCGCGTCAACTTCCATTTCGCCCCGTCCAGCTTTGCTGGAAAATTGACGTTGAGCGCCACTCCCGGCGGAAGCAGCGCGCCCCCATCGGCTTGCGCTTCCAACAGGCGCACAAGCCGGATCGATTCTTGCGCGACGGCTGCGGACTTTGCGTTCGGGCCATCCACCTTTCCGCCATCGCTCGTTCCGTGATCGGCGCTAAGGGCAATGGCGGGTATGCCGCGCGCAGCTGCGTGTTGCACATTGCTCACCGTGCCCGACGTAACCACGATGGACCCCACATTCTGGCCAATATTTGGCCCCGACAGAACCAGATCCGGGGCCTTGCCCCAGCGCTTCTGCGCGGCGACGTCGAGACCGTGGAGGAGGGACATCACGGGCGTGCCGTTAACATAGTAATAGTCTGGCCCCAGGCCGGCTTTGGTCATCGGACCAGCACCTGGATCACCAGCTTTCGCCGCATCTACCCGGCAGTTACCCTTTAGCGGGCCAAGTTCACCCGAAAAATTGATCGCACCGCCCATTCCGCTTTGCTCCGAACACGGAACCGAGACAATCACATCGTGCCCCTCAGCCTTCAAAGCGTCATGCAGCGCCCTGACATTCGCCGTCAGGCCGTCATCATTGGTCACCACGATATTCAGTGCAAAGGCAGGCGCGGTTTGAAATGCCAGAAGGCAGATGAGCACGCTACGAAGTGACATTTCAGAGATCCTCCAACCGTTTATCGTTTAGGCGCATTGTAGAATAAGCGCCCAGCGGCGCATCGCCGCACGCCGTTGCCCCCTAGACGCACGCCGCGGCATAGTGCGAACCAGTCTTTTAGCTTGTTCTGCGGCGTTTTCCTGCGCTCTATTGCATCTGGAGGGAGAGGGAGATAGGGCACCATGGTAGTAATCCGGCCGGGCAGGTCCAAAGCGAAGGCCGGAGCCATAGCCTTGA
>Ga0233380_1000330_pt1 | contig 25916 bp, 24 predicted proteins | sample ElkDunMinimDraft_9_FD_191541 | JGI IMG/M metagenome (GOLD analysis project Ga0233380, IMG submission 191541) | Fecal eukaryotic communites from dung pellets of Tule Elk in California, USA - Elk Dung F36 | ecosystem: Host-associated > Mammals > Digestive system > Large intestine > Fecal | place... | reverse complement strand
CATTGCTGCGCATCAGCACCCTGCGGGGCGGCATCGCGCGGATCGGCCGCCGCATGGGACTGACCGCGCGCCTCGTCCCGATGCGTCAGCCCGAAGCCTGTATCGACGCCGACAAGCCGGCCGACGTCACCCTGATCGAAGCGATATTGCGCGCTAATCGCGCAGGATCCGCCGACTCGCCCAGCGCATCATGATGAAGGCGGCGACCGACGCCACGACATTGGCCACCGCCGCGCCGATCGTCCCGTAAAGCGGCAGCAGGATCGCCAGCAGCGCAAGCAGCGCCACCGTCGCGATGAAGGTGATGCGCAGCGACAGCGCCGCCCCGTCCGTCGCCATCAGGAGCGGGCGATAGCTCACCCCCACCAGATCGATCGACGCCGCGACGCCGAGCAGCATCAGCAGCGGATAGGCGGGCAGGAACTCCTTGCCCGCGATCAGGCCGAGCAGCGGATGACCGACCGCCAGGATGAGTAGAATGATGACAGCGCCCGCGATCAGCGCCAGCCGGTTCGTCCGCCGGAACAGCGCGCGCAGTTCGCTCGACCCATGCGTCCCATGCGTGCGCGACAGTTCGACGAAGATGCTGCGCGACAGCAGGCTCGATATCTTGGTCAGCGACTGGCTGAGCTGGTTGGCGAGGCGATAGAGGCCAGCGCCCGCCGGCCCGACAAAGCCGCCGACGATCAGCACCGCAACCTGACTGCCGACCGACGACAAGGTCGATTGCAGGTTCGTCGCGGTCAGAAATCCGACAATGCCCGGATTTTCGGCCCGCGCATCCCACGCCCGCCCGGCGCGCCAGTGCCCGATGCGCTTGCCCCCGACCCGCAGCGCCAACACCCAATAGGCGATGGCGCACAGCAACTCGGCCGCGCCCCAGGCGATGAGAAAGCTGGTGATCGACGGCCCGGTGGCCAGTGCAACCCCCGCGCCGATCATCCGCCCGACCGGGATCATGGTTTCGGCATAGGTCGCCGAATCGAACCGATTGAACAGACGCAGCACGCCGGTCGGGCTCGACCGGATCGTGATCATCATCGCGACGCAAAATCCCCAGGCGGCAAGCGCAAGGTCCGGCCCCAGGTCCATCAGCGGCCCGAAAACCATGATGATGACCGCCGCCAAAGCCGCGCCCGCCACGGCAGAGGCCAGATCGATCAGGATGCAGAAACGCAGCACCCGGTTCAGTGCGTCGGCATTGCCCTCGGCCAGATGACGCTGGCCGTAGCGCACGATGATCTGCCAACTATCGAAACTGATCAGCGTCTTGATCGCCTGCGCCGCGCTCAGCACCAGCGCGAAACGGCCGAAATCAGCGACGCCCAGCGTACGCGTCACGATGGCGAGATAGGCGAGGCTCAGCACCGCGCCCACGCCCTTGCCGCCCAGTAGCCAGCCGGTATTGGCGAGGATACGGGCAAAGCCGTCCCGCGCGCCGTCGCCCGGCGCGCCTGCTGGTCCGTCCGTCGCCTTCCTGTCGCTCACCTGATGATCGGGCCTTTTGTTCGTCGCGGCAAGCGCCGGTCCCTACAGGCTCGCGCGGCCGGCGGCAATTCGCGGGCGACGCCAAGCCGCTGTTCCAGTGCCCGTGAGAATGGTCTAGAGGGCGGGCATGACGATTTCCAAAGCCATCATCCTGTCCGCGGGGCAAGGGTCGCGCCTGCTACCGCTGACGCGCGACGTGCCCAAATGCATGATCGACCTCAATGGCCGCACGTTGCTTGGCTGGCAGGTCGCTGCGCTGGTCGCCAACGGCATTGATGACATCGTTGTCGTCACCGGCTTTCGCACCGAGCGGGTTGAGGATCATGCGCTCGAACTCTATCGCGACCATGGCGTGCGCGTGCGCACCCTCTTCAACCCCTTCTTCCAGGTCGCCGATAATCTGGGCACCTGCTGGATCGCGCGGGAGGAGATGGATCGGGATTTCATCATCTTGAACGGCGACACCATCGTTTCGGACGAGATCGTCGCGCGCCTGATCGCAGGCGCGAAGGATGCGATCACCGTCACCGTCGACGTCAAGGCGGATGGCTATGATGACGATGATATGAAGGTGAACCGCGCGCCCGACGGCCGCCTGCTCGCCATCGGCAAGCGTCTGCTGCCGCTCGACAGCAATGCCGAATCGATCGGCATGCTCGCTTTCACCGGCGAAGGTCCGGCGATCTTCCGCAGCCAGATCGAACAGATGATGCGCACGCCCGAGGGTGTCGAGCGCTGGTATCTGCGCGCGATCGACCTGATCGCCAAGGGCAATCGCGTCGGTACGGTGTCGATCGAAGGGCTCGACTGGCAGGAGGTCGACTTCCCGCAGGATGTCGACGCCGCACTGGCACTGACCGCACGCTGGGCAGGCGAGGGCAGTTCCGCCGCTTAAAGGACGGCGAATGCTTCCTTGAGCCAAGCGACCAGCGCGGCCGTCTGCGCCTCGTCCAGCTTGATCGCGCTGCCAAGGTCGGGCTGTCCCGGCCAGCCAGCGTCGGCAATGGTCAGGCCGCATCCGCTGCGCTCGCCCTCATAACGGGGGAGCACATGAAAATGGACATGGGGGTCGACCATCATCAGCATGAGATAGTTGAGCTTCTCATAGCCGACTGCTGAACGCAGCGCGCCTTCGATCGCGCGCGTGACCTGCTCCAGCTCCGCGTGCGCCCCGGCGGGGAGGTCCCCGAACGCCTTCGCGTCGCTCTTCGCCGCCAGCACGAGGGAGCCCAAGGTCGGCTGCGCCGGCCGCAGCAGCACGACCCAGTGCGTGAAGTCGGCGACCAAAGTTGCCGGCCAGCCGAATTTCTCCATCGTCGCGTTCATGCGCCTTCCTCCAGCCAGCTGCGGATAGCTATGCCCTTCGCCTTGGCGGCATGGGCCTGCACCAACTGCACGACATGGACGAGCAGCGACAGCGCCGTCCACCAGGCGACGCCGATGATCCCCCAATCGGGCCGGCCGGCAAGCAGCGCTACGAACAGGATCACCATATTGGGGTTACGCCGGGCAGTGATCAGGCGGAACCAGGTGTCGAACGGGCGCCAGACATGGATGTGCATGCCGCCGAACGACCGCATGAACGCCCCCTCGATCAGCCGCTGCACGACATAGCCCACCAATATCACGCCCATCACCAGCCAGAAGGTCTGCGGCGTCAGCCCCAATCCCCAGACCGGCAGGCCCAGCCCCCAGGCGAACCACCAGAAGGGGGGGTGGACCAAGTCGATGCCATGGTCGAAGATATTGCCCCATTTGGACGAGGTGATGGTGCAGCGCGCCAGCTTGCCGTCCACCGTATCCAGCACCATGAAGCCGAAACCGGCGAGGACGCCCGTCCAGTAAAGCCCCTGCGCGAACAGGATGGTAGCCGCGATGCACAGGATCGCGCCGATCGCCGTCACCATATTGGGCGTCATGCCGATCTGCGCCGCGCCGCGCGTCAGCCACAGCGCAAGCTCGGGCCAGAGATATTTGGTCAGGATGTCGGTCACGCCCTTATAGGCGCCATAATAGCTCTGCCGCTCGATCGCCCGCCGCGTCTGCGGGGTCAGCGGCATGGCAAAGGGCTGCTCCAGCTTACGCAGCTGCTCGTTGTACAGCTTCTGCCCTTCGCCCAGCTCGACGATGGTGAGCCCGGCAGCGGGCTCGGGCCGTTCGCGCGCCGCATCGGCAGGCACCTGCCCGATCAGCAGCACCCCGTCACGGGTAAAGACGCGGCCGGGCATGCGCATCGCCTCGCGCAGCAGCAGCGGATCGAACACGAAGGCAAGGTTGACGGCCAGCACCTGTCCGGGCGCGACACGCGCGCCTTTCTTCGCCGCCTCACCCGCCATGCGGCCCACCCGCTCGGCATTGGACATGCCCCAGATGGGCGTCGCATTCTCTCCGATCAGGACAACAGGCCCAAGCGCTGATTCCACGAACATCTCCTCATCGCCGCATATGGCGGATATTGTGGGGTTATAGGCGCGCCCGTGGCGCTTATCCAGCCGCGCGCGCCGCCATGGCGAGCGCATATTCTCGCGCCAGCAGAGCGGCCCAACTCTCAAGACAGCTGTCGAGCGACCAGTGCCGCGCGCCGTCGCGCTGACCCTGCCGGTCGCGACGAAGCGTCAGCTCGCACGCCATAGCGGTGGCCATCGCCTCGACATCATCAACCGGGGCGAGGGTGCCGTAGGGGCCGCGCTCCACTACCTCACGATTGCCGGTGGGACAGTCGGTGACGGCAAGCGGCAGGCCGCATGCCAGTGCTTCGATTAACGTATTGCTAGCCCCCTCCCAGCGCGATCCACCGACAAACAGGTCGGCGCGCGACAGAATGGCGAAAGGATTGTCGCGAAAGCCGAGCAGATCGACCGCATCGGCCACGCCTTCTTCTGCGGCCAATGCCTCGAGCTCGGCGCGCTGGTCCGCCTTGCCATTGCCGATCAGCAGCAGGCGGGCGTCCCGGCTCTTGCGCAGGCGGGCGAGCGCGCGAATGAGCATGTCGAATCCCTTTTGCGGCGCCAGCCGGCCCATCGATACCAGCACGGGCAGTCCCGAACGAAGAAACGGATGGTCGAACGGCGCCTGCGCCAGTTGCTCGACCCGGTCGAGATCGACGCCGTTGGGAATGACGGCAATGTCCGTTTCCACGCCGGCATCGCGCAACTCGGTGCCCAATTCCTGCGCCACTGCGATAATGCCGTCCGCGCCTGCAAATTTGCCGCGCACCTTCTGCGCCACTTTTTCCGGAGAGCGATCCATTCGCTGCGTCGAATTGCTGGCGCGCAGCAACAGGCGCGTGTCCGACCGCCTGCCTGACAGGTCGAGCGCCACGCGGCTTGCATGATGGAAATGATTGCCGCCGCTCAGCAGCAGGGCGGGATTGCGGCGGCGGATCGCATGGGCAAAGCGGGGGAGGCTGAGCACAAGATCGGTGCCACGCCCAGTCAGCGCTTTTCCGCGCGCAATGGCGACGATCGGGACATTGGCGGGCACGCGCGGCAGCAGTTCGCCGCTCTTGCGCACGACCCACAGCTCGACGGGAAGGCCGGCCTGCGCGGCGGCGGCGGCGATTTCGATGGACTTGGCCACCGTGCCGCTGGAGCGGAAATCATAATTGCCGATCGCGATGGCAGGACGCATGGGACAGGATACCGAAAAAGGCGCTAGGACGGGCTTCCCTAGCCGGCCCCGCCCGGCAACGCCACCCCGCGTCGGGGGCGCTATGGGCCGCGGCGCGATCCGTGTGAATGGCAAGTTTCGTGCCGTGATGCCGCAAAGGGGCTTCCGATTTCCGGCTCATTTGGCTATCGCGCGCCAATCAAATGAGGAATGCGACACGATGGCCGAATTTTCTCTGCCCAAGAACAGCAAGATCAGCGGCAAGGGCGTCAACCATCCGGCGCCCGCCGGCGCTACGCGCACGCGCAATTTCAAGGTCTATCGCTACGACCCTGATTCCGGCCAGAACCCCCGCTACGACTCGTTCGAGGTCGATCTCGACGATTGCGGGCCGATGGTTCTCGACGCGTTGCTCAAGATCAAGAATGAATATGATCCGACCGTGACCTTCCGCCGGTCGTGCCGTGAGGGCATTTGCGGTTCCTGTTCGATGAACATGAACGGCAAAAACGGCCTCGCCTGCACCACCGCGATCGAGGAATGCGGCGGCAAGGACGTGCAGATCACGCCGCTGCCGCACATGGACGTGATCAAGGACCTGGTCCCCGACTTCACGCATTTCTATGCGCAGTATAACTCGATCCAGCCTTGGCTCAAGACCGTGTCGCCGCCGCCGTCGGGCAAGGAGCGTCTGCAGTCGCCGGCCGACCGTGAAAAGCTCGACGGGCTGTATGAGTGCATCCTGTGCGCCTGCTGCTCGACCAGCTGCCCGAGCTATTGGTGGAACAGCGACAAGTTCCTCGGCCCTGCGATCCTGCTTCAGGCCTATCGCTGGCTCGCCGACAGCCGCGACGAATATACCGGTGAGCGCCTCGATGAGCTGGAAGATCCCTTCCGCCTCTATCGCTGCCACACGATCATGAACTGCGCGAACGTCTGCCCCAAGGGTCTGAGCCCTGCCAAGGCGATCGCCGAAACCAAGAAGATGCTGGTCGAACGGCAGCTCTGACGTTGAATAGTGACGGAGTTGCGGGCGGTGTTGCGCTGACGGAAGGCCCCTGGGCCGGCTGGTCGGCCTGGTCCGACCCGCATCCCGACACATTTTTGCAGGCGATCGGGCGCGGCTATATGCGCCGCGTCTCGACGGAGCGGGCGCATGTCGCGCTCGAAACGCGTACCAGCCATCGCAACCGCCTCGATACGCTGCATGGCGGCTTCCTCGCCGCCTTTGCCGACCATGCCTATTTCGGCGGCCTCTGGGCGATGGGGCATGAAGCGCAGGTCAATGGCATGACGGTCGATCTGACCATGCAATATCTGGGCGCCGGCCGTGTGGGGCCGCCGCTGGTCGCTGACGTGGAATTGCTGCGCGAAACCGGACGCATGATGTTCCTGCGCATGCTGATGACCCAGGACGGCGCGCCCGTGGCGGCATCGACCGCCACCGTCCGCAAGGTGCCGACTCCCAAATGAGCAGCGTCATTGCCCGTTACGACAGGCTGGTCGCGGCCGGCGAACTGCGGGCCGATCCCGACCAGCGCGCCGCTGCTGAACGGCTCGACGCGCTGCAGCGGGAGCTGGAAGCGGCTCCGCCGCGGGGCTCCACCTTATGGAAACTGCTGCGCAAGGCACCCGAGCCGCCGCGCGGCCTTTACATGTGGGGCGGTGTCGGGCGCGGCAAATCCATGCTGATGGATCTGTTCTTCGACACGGTGCAGGTCCGCGCGAAGAAGCGCGCGCATTTCCATGAATTCATGCTCGACGTCCACGCCCGGCTGGCCGAGGCGCGCAAGGAGGAGAAGGGCGATCCCATTCCTCCGGTCGTCGATTCGCTGGCAGAGGAAGGCCGGCTGCTCTGCTTCGACGAGATGGTCGTCAATAATATGGCCGACGCGGCGATCATGTCGCGCCTGTTCGCCGGCCTCATCGAAAAGCGCGTGACCATCGTCACCACGTCCAACCGTGCGCCCGACGATCTCTACAAGGATGGCCTCAACCGCCAGCTGTTCCTGCCGTTCATCGACCTGATCAAGGCGCGGCTCGACGTCATGACGCTCAATGGGCCGACCGACTATCGGCTCGATCGATTGGGCGACGCGACGCTCTGGCATAGCCCCAACGGCCCGGAAGCGACGGCTGCGCTCAGCACCGCTTTCTTCCGCCTGACAGACTATCCGCCCGAAGACCGCGCGCATGTGCCGTCCGAGGAATTGCCGGTGCAGGGCGGGCGGACGCTGCATGTGCCAAAGGCGCTCAAAGGCGTCGCCGTCTTCTCCTTCAAGCGGCTTTGCGCCGAGGCACGCGGCGCGCCCGACTATCTGGCGATCGCGCGCCGCTATCACACGGTCATCATCGTCGGCATCCCGATCCTGGGGCCGGAGAATCGCAACGAAGCGGCGCGCTTCGTCACGCTGATCGATTCGCTTTACGAATATAAAGTCAAACTGCTCGCCTCTGCCGATGCGGAGCCATTTCGACTTTATCCGCAGGGCGATGGCGCGTTCGAGTTCGAGCGCACGGTGTCGCGGCTCATGGAAATGCAGTCGGACGACTATCTGGCCCTTGGCCACGGCCCCAAATGAGGGCGCTTCGTCGTGTCCGGGGTCACGCGACGGAAACAAGCAAAAGCTAGGACATTGTTGATTTACCGGCAGTGCCGAAGGCCCGGACGCCCCCTCAAAGGAAGGGAGCGCCCGGCAGGTGGCCGCTGCGGGAAGGCTGCGCGCCAGGGTAGAAGCGCGGGCTGACAGCGTGTCCTGCCCTTAATGCAATTGCGAATGATTTGCAAAGATAAATTGGACAGAGGGGCTTCGCAGGTTGAATCCCTTGTCATATCGGCCTAAGCGAACCTCAATTCTGCAATAATGCCCTGGAGGATGGAAGCATATGGCCCGTAAGAAGATCGCGCTCATCGGCGCTGGCAACATTGGCGGCACGCTGGCGCATTTGGCCGCGCTTAAGGGTCTCGGCGATGTCGTCCTGTTCGACGTCGTGGAAGGCGTGCCCCAGGGCAAGGCGCTCGACCTGTCGCAGTGCGGCCCGGTCGAAGGGTTCAGCGGCAAGATCACCGGCACCAATGATTATGCCGACATTGCCGGCGCCGACGTCATCATCGTCACCGCCGGTGTCGCGCGCAAGCCCGGCATGAGCCGCGACGACCTGCTCGGCATCAACCTCAAGGTCATGAAGGCCGTGGGTGAAGGCATCAAGGCGAACGCCCCCGACGCCTTCGTCATCTGCATCACCAACCCGCTCGACGCGATGGTGTGGGCGCTGCGCGAATTTTCCGGCCTGCCGCACAACAAGGTCGTCGGCATGGCCGGCGTCCTCGATTCTTCGCGCTTCAGCCACTTCCTTGCCGAAGAGTTCCAGGTGTCGGTCAAGGACGTCACCAGTTTTGTACTCGGCGGCCACGGCGACACGATGGTCCCGGTCATCGAATATTCGACCGTCGCGGGCATCCCCATTCCCGACCTCATCAAGCAGGGCCGTTCGACCAAGGAGCGCATCGACGCCATCGTCGCGCGCACCCGTTCGGGCGGCGGCGAGATCGTCGGCCTGCTGAAGACCGGCTCGGCCTTCTACGCGCCCGCGACCAGCGGCATCGCGATGGCCGAAGCCTATCTCTATGACCAGAAGCGTCTGCTGCCTTGCGCGGCCAATCTGACCGGCCAGTATGGCGTCGACAATCTCTATGTCGGCGTGCCGGTCGTCATCGGCGCTAACGGCGTGGAGCAGATCGTCGAAATCGAACTCGACGCGGAAGCCAAGGCCAACCTCCAGGTCTCGGTCGACGCCGTCAAGGAACTGCTCGAAGCATGCAAGGGTATCGACTCCTCGCTCGCTTGAAGGCTTTAAACTGCTTGCACCGTTTCGGCCGAGATAAGTGGGCAGCCTCGGCCGGGGCGCTTAAGATCAAAATGCCACGTCACAGACATTGAAGGGACACCAATGTCCATTCTGGTGAACAAGAACACGAAGGTCATCACCCAGGGGATGACGGGCGCTACCGGCACTTTCCACACCGAAACCGCGCTTGCCTATGGCACGCAGATGGTTGGCGGCGTGACGCCGGGCAAGGGCGGCTCCACGCATATCGGCCTGCCGATGTTCGACACGGTTGCCGAAGCCAAGGCAAAGACCGGCGCCGACGCGTCGGTCATCTATGTTCCGCCGCCATTCGCGGCCGACTCGATCCTGGAAGCGATCGACGCGGAAATCCCGCTGATCGTCGCCATCACTGAAGGTATTCCGGTTCTCGACATGGTCCGCGTCAAGCGCGCGCTGTCGGGCAGCAAGTCGCGCCTCATCGGCCCGAACTGCCCCGGCCTGCTGACGCCCGGCGAATGCAAGATCGGCATCATGCCCGGCAACATCTTCTCCAAGGGTTCGGTCGGCGTCGTTTCGCGCTCCGGCACGCTCACCTATGAAGCGGTGTTCCAGACCACCAATGCGGGCCTGGGTCAGACCACGGCTGTCGGCATCGGCGGCGATCCGGTCAACGGCACCAACTTCATCGACGTGCTCGAACTGTTCCTGGCCGACGACGAAACCAAGTCGATCATCATGATCGGCGAAATCGGCGGCGACGCGGAAGAGCAGGCTGCTCAGTTCCTGATCGACGAGGCCAAGCGTGGCCGCAAGAAGCCGATGGCCGGCTTCATCGCGGGCCGCACGGCGCCTCCGGGCCGTCGCATGGGCCATGCCGGCGCGATCGTGTCGGGTGGCAAGGGCGACGCGGAAAGCAAGATCGCGGCCATGGAAGCCGCCGGCATCAAGGTTGCCGCCAGCCCGTCCGAGCTTGGCTCGACGCTGGTCGAAGTCCTCAAGGGCTGACGATATAGGCGGCCGGGCTGCACTCCGGCCGCCTCTTTCCCGCTTTTTGCGCTGTGGCACGCGGCGCGGACGGATGCGAAGATTATGGCTTACGAAGATCAGGATTTCGCGGGTTTGTCGGCAGAGGCCGAGCAAGGCCCCAGCTGGGCGCGGTCGAATTGGCCGCTGAACGACACCGACGACCTGACCGGGGCGCTTGACCCGACACAGATGGAAGTGGCCGTGAAGGCCGCCGTCAAGTCGCAGGGCAAATCTGCCTCCCCCACCGAAATTGCCGAAGCGGCCGATGACGCGATTCGCGCGCAGATGTTGATCCGCACCTATCGGGTGCGCGGCCATCTTGCTGCCAATCTCGACCCGCTGGGCCTGTCGGAGCGCAAGCTGCCCGCCGACATGACGCCGGAATATCACGGCCTCACAAACCTCGACAAGAAAGTGTTCCTCGGCGGCACGCTGGGCCTCGACTATGCCACGGTGCGGGAGGTCGTTGCGATCCTCCAGGCCAATTATTGCGGCAATGTCGGCCTTGAATATATGCACATCGCCGACGTGGAGGAGCGTCGCTTCCTCCAGGACCGGATGGAAGGCAAGGACAAGGAGATCATCTTCACGCCCGAGGGCAAGAAGGCGATCCTGGCCAAGGTCGTCCAGGCCGAGCAGTATGAGAAGTTCCTGGGCCGCAAATATGTCGGCACCAAGCGCTTCGGCCTCGATGGCGGCGAATCGATGATTCCCGCGCTCGAAGCGATCATCAAATATGGCGGCGCGCTGGGTGTGCGCGAGATCGTCTACGGCATGGCGCATCGCGGCCGTCTGAACGTTCTCGCCAACGTCATGGCCAAGGGCTTCCGCGTCATCTTCCACGAATTTTCCGGCGGCACTGCCAATCCGGAAGATGTCGGCGGTTCAGGCGACGTCAAATATCATCTCGGCACCTCGACCGACCGTGATTTCGACGGGATCAAGGTTCATATGAGCCTCGTCCCCAATCCTTCGCATCTTGAGACGGTGGACCCGGTCGTCCTGGGCAAGACCCGCGCGCAGCAGGTGTTCCGCGATGACCTGACCAAGCATGAGGCCGTGCTGCCCGTGCTGATCCACGGTGACGCGGCCTTTGCGGGGCAGGGGATCGTATGGGAATGCCTCGGCTTCTCAGGGATTCGTGGCTACAATACCGGCGGCTGCATCCATTTCGTCGTCAACAACCAGGTCGGCTTCACCACCTCGCCGCAGTTTGCGCGTTCCTCGCCCTATCCGAGCGACGTGGCAAAGGGCGTGCAGGCGCCGATCCTGCATGTGAATGGCGATGATCCCGAAGCTGTCACCTTCGCGTGCAAGCTGGCGATCGAATATCGTCAGACCTTCCACCGCGACATCGTCATCGACATGTGGTGCTACCGCCGCTTCGGCCATAATGAGGGCGACGAGCCTTCGTTCACCCAGCCGCTGATGTACGCCAAGATCCGCCAGCATCCCCCCGTAAGCGACGTCTATTCGGCGCGGCTGAAGGCGGAAGGGGTGGTCGACGATGATTTCGTCAACGGCCTCACCGGCGACTTCGTCAATCATCTCGAAGAAGAATTCGAGGCGGCCAAGAGCTACAAGGCCAACAAGGCCGACTGGTTCGCCGGTCGCTGGTCGGGGCTGCACAAGCCCGCCGATGGCGGCTCACGCCAGAATGCGGATACGGCGATCTCGACCAAGCTGTTCGACAGCCTGGGCAAGACGCTGACCACGGTTCCCGACGGCGTCAACGTCCACAAGACGCTGCGCCGCGTGCTCGACGCCAAGGCGGAGATGTTCCGCTCGGGCGCCAATTTCGACTGGGCGACCGGCGAGGCACTGGCTTTCGGCGCGCTCCTGTCGGAAGGCTATGGCGTGCGCCTGTCGGGCCAGGATTCAGGACGCGGCACGTTCAGCCAGCGTCACTCGGTCTGGGTCGATCAGGACACGGAAGCCAAATATATCCCGCTCTCGACCGTCCCGCATGGCCGGTTCGAGGTGCTCGACAGCCCCTTGAGCGAATATGGCGTGCTTGGCTTTGAATATGGCTATGCGCTCGCCGACCCCAAGAGCCTCGTGCTCTGGGAAGCGCAGTTTGGCGACTTCGCCAATGGCGCGCAGATCATCTTCGACCAGTATATCGCCTCGTCGGAGACCAAGTGGCTGCGTTCCAACGGCCTCGTCTGCCTGCTGCCGCATGGCTATGAAGGGCAGGGTCCGGAACATAGTTCGGCGCGTCTGGAACGCTTCCTTCAGCTCTGCGCAGAGGAAAACATCCAGGTCGCCAACTGCACGACGCCGGCCAACTATTTCCACATCCTGCGCCGTCAGATGCACCGCAGCTTCCGCAAGCCGCTCATCATGATGACGCCCAAGTCGTTGCTTCGGCACAAGCTGGCCGTCAGCAAGACCGAGGACTTTGTGGGCCAGACGCATTTCATGCGCCTGCTTTCCGATCCCAATGCTGCGCCCGATGCGCAGACCAGGCGGCTCGTCCTCTGTTCGGGCAAGGTCGCCTATGACCTGATCGAGGCGCGCAACGCGGCGGGCGACACGGATGTACAGATCGTTCGCGTCGAACAGCTCTATCCGTTCCCGACCGAGGCGCTGGCCGAACGGCTCAAGCGCATGCCTGGGCTCGAGGACATCGTCTGGTGTCAGGAAGAACCGCGCAACAATGGCGCCTGGTTCTTCGTCGAACCGTTTATCGAGGAAGCCCTCGCCCTGGCAGGCAAGGCGCCGACGCGCGCCCGCTATGCCGGGCGCAAGGCGGCGGCATCGCCCGCCACCGGCCTTGCCAAGCGCCATGTCGCCGAACAGGGTGCCCTCGTCGCCGATGCGCTGGGTCACAGCGTTCGTGAAGAAATCCGCCGCCAGAAGAAAGGCTGAGACAGCTTATGGCCACCGAAGTCAAAGTCCCCACGCTGGGCGAATCCGTCACCGAAGCGACCGTGGGCCAGTGGCTCAAGAAGCCGGGTGAGGCCGTGAAGGCCGACGAGCCGATCGTTTCCCTTGAAACCGACAAGGTCGCGGTCGACGTACCCGCGCCGGTTGCCGGCGTCCTGGGCGACATCATCGCCAAGGAAGGCGACACGGTCGAGGTCGGCGCGCTGCTGGCACATATCAACGAAGGCGGAGCAGCGGCATCGCCGGCGCCGTCTGCCGCGCCCGCCAAGGCTGAGGCCGCTGCGCCCGCACCGGCTGCGTCTGCGCCCGCGTCCGACGAGGATGGCGATGGCGGCAATCTGACCCTGTCGCCCGCCGTTCGCCGGCTGGTGCTGGAACATGGCCTGGACCCGAGCAAGATCAAGGGCACCGGCAAGGATGGTCGCCTGACCAAGGACGATGTCACCGCCGCAGTCGCCGCCGGAACGGCGCGCGCCGCCGCCACGCCCGCCGCGCCTGCTGTGCAGGCCGATGCGCCCGCCGCTGGCCCCAGCCGGAAGCAGGAACGCGTCAAGATGACGCGCCTGCGTCAGACCGTCGCCAAGCGTCTGAAGGAAGCGCAGAACAACGCAGCGCTGCTCACCACCTTCAATGACGTCGACATGACCAACGTCATCGCCGCGCGGAACAAATATAAGGACCTGTTCGAGAAGAAGCACGGCGTGCGTCTCGGCTTCATGGGCTTCTTCACGAAGGCCGTGACGATGGCGCTCAAGGATATTCCGGGCGTCAACGCGCAGATCGAAGGCGACGAGATCGTCTATAATGATTTCGCCGACATCTCGGTCGCCGTGTCGGCGCCTAACGGCCTCGTCGTCCCCGTCATTCGCAACGCTGAAAGCATGAGCGTCGCCCAGATCGAAAAGACGATCGGCGCGTTCGGCAAGAAGGCGAAGGAAGGCGCGCTCACCATGGACGATATGAAGGGCGGCACCTTCACCATCTCCAACGGCGGCGTGTTCGGCAGCCTGATGTCGACCCCGATCATCAACCCGCCGCAGTCGGCGGTGCTTGGCCTGCACCGGATCGAGGATCGTCCGGTCGTGCGCGATGGACAGGTCGTTGTGCGTCCGATGATGTATCTGGCGCTAAGCTATGACCATCGCCTGATCGACGGCCGTGAGGCGGTGACCTTCCTCGTCGCGGTCAAGAATGCGATCGAGGATCCGACGCGCCTGCTGATCGACCTCTAAGACAGCGCGGTTCGCGCGGGGAAGGGTATATGATGCGCACCTTCACTACGGCCCTGGCATTCATCATGGCGGCGACACCGGCGGTGGCCGGCGCCGCCGCCTGTGACGCCCCGCGCACCGGCTTCGACAATGTCTATTGCTTCGCCAAGGTCTATATGGACCTCGACCGGCAGCTGAATGACAATTACGTTGCCCTGATGAAGCTGCTTTCCCCCGCGCAGAAACAGGTTCTGCGTACCGGACAGATTGGCTGGATACGCGAGCGGGACAAGCAATGTTATCGGTCAACGGAGGGCAGCAATGCGGTGAACATCGACTGCGCGCTCAGCACGACCCGCAGCCGCATTCAATTTTTGTCCGACCGTCTTGCGGAATGTCGCGGCACGGGCTGCAATCTGAGCAAGCTCGGCCGCGTAGGAGATACTGGAAATGAGTGATTTCGATTATGACGTTCTGGTGATCGGCGCCGGCCCGGGTGGCTATGTCGCGGCGATCCGGGCGGCGCAGCTTGGCCTCAAGACCGCGTGCGCCGAAAGCCGCGAAACGCTTGGCGGCACCTGCCTGAACGTCGGCTGCATTCCCTCGAAGGCGCTGTTGCACGCCTCGGAGCTGTATGACGAGGCCGCCAATGGCACGCTCGCCAAGCTGGGCGTCAAGATCGACAGCATGAGCCTCGACCTCGGCACCATGCAGGGCCAGCGCATCGACGCGGTGACGGGTCTGACCGGCGGCATCGAATATCTCTTCAAGAAGAACAAGGTCGATTGGCTCAAGGGCCTTGCCAGCTTCACCGGCGCGAACAGCGTCGAGGTTGGGGGCAAGAGCTACACCGCCAAGAATATCGTCATCGCGACCGGTTCGTCGGTCACGCCGCTCCCGGGCGTCGAAGTCGATAACGCGACCAAGCGCATCGTCGATTCGACCGGCGCGCTGGAGCTGGACAAGGTGCCCGGCCATCTGGTCGTCATCGGCGGCGGCGTCATCGGCCTTGAGCTCGGCTCGGTATGGCGTCGTCTGGGCGCGAAGGTCACGGTCGTCGAATATCTCGACCAGATCCTGCCCGGCATGGACGGCGACGTCCGCAAGGAAGCCAACAAGATCTTCAAGAAGCAGGGCCTGGAATTCAAGCTCGGCACCAAGGTCACCTCGGCGCAGGACAATGGCGCGGGCGTGACCCTGACGGTCGAGCCGGCAGCTGGCGGCGAGGCTGAAACGATCGAGGCCGATGTCGTGCTGGTCGCGATCGGCCGTCGTCCCAACACCGACGGCCTCGCGCTCGACAAGGTGGGTCTGTCGACCAACCAGCGCGGCCAGATCGAGATCGATCATGACTTCGCGACCAAGGCGCCGGGCGTCTGGGCGATCGGCGACGTCGTTCCTGGCCCGATGCTCGCGCACAAGTCCGAGGACGAAGGCATTGCGGTTGCCGAGAATATTGCCGGCCTCACCGGCATCGTGAACCATGATGTGATCCCGAGCGTTGTCTACACCAAGCCGGAAATCGCGGGCGTCGGCCTGACCGAGGAAGCGGCCAAGGAAAAGGGCGCGGTCAAGGTCGGCAAGTTCCCGATGATGGCCAACAGCCGTGCCAAGACCAATCACGAGCCCGAAGGCTTTGTGAAGATCATCGCCGACGCGGAGACCGACAAGGTGCTGGGCGTATGGATCATCGCGGTCCCGGCCGGCACGATGATCGCGCAGGCGGCGCAGGCGATGGAGTTCGGCGCGTCAAGCGAGGATATCGCCTACACCTGCCACGCCCATCCGACGCATAGCGAAGCGATCAAGGAAGCGGCGATGGCGGTCACGGGCAAGCCCATCCACATCTGACCGACAGTCCCAGATTTTAAGCAGCGCCCCGCTTCCGACCGTGGAAGCGGGGCGTTTTGCATATCAGGCGATGCGGGAGATCGCGTTGGTCCCGCCCCCTGGCCACCGATAAAGCTTGCTCGTTACGCCTGCACCACGGGCCATGTTTCCAGCAGCGGGACCAGTTCGTCGAAATGATGGATCACGGCGTCCGCCTCCAACTGCTCGACCGGGCCGTCGAGGAAGCCGAAGCTGACGGCGATGCTGGGCACGCCGGCATTGCGCGCGCCGGCAATGTCGTTGATCGTGTCGCCAATGAAGACCGCGCGTCCGCCCCCGGCGCGCGCGACCATCTCATGGATCGGCGCGGGGTCGGGCTTGGACACGCCCACGGTGTCGCCCCCGACGATCGCGGCGAAGCGGTCGGCCAAGCCGATCTGCTCCATCAGCGGCAGGGTGAAGCGTTCCGCCTTGTTGGTGCAGATGGCAAGCTTGACGCCCGCCGCCTCCAGCACGTCCATGGCCGCCAGCAGCCCAGGGTAGGGCGCGGACAGAGCGACGAGATTGCTCTGATAAAAGTCGAGGAGGATCGGCAGCAACTGCTCCAGCGTCTCGGCGTCGCCACGACCCGATGCGGCGAGCGCCCGCTCCAGCATGACGCGCGCGCCCTTGCCGACGAAGGGCTTGATCTCCTCCACCGCGAAGGGCGGGCAGCCGATCGTGCCGATTGCATGATTGACGGCGGCGGCAAGGTCGCCGCTGGTGTCGATCAAGGTGCCGTCGAGGTCGAAGCCGACAATGTCGAAAGGAATTTTGCGCATGCGCGCGTCCTTGCCCGGCTGCCGGTGGCAAAGGCAAGCCAAACATGGCAAGGACGCAGCGCCTTAGAGTTTCCGTAGGGTCGAACCATGTTTTCGACCATGTTTCAGGAGATAAATCCGTGACCGCTCCCCGTCCGCTTGCCGTCATCATCCTCGCCGCGGGCCAAGGCACGCGCATGAAGTCGGGCAAGCATAAGGTGCTGCACCCCATTGCCGGGCGGCCGATGCTGCTGCATCTGCTGGCTGCGGTGGAAACGCTGGCGCCTGAGCGGCGCGTCGTCGTGGTCGGCGCAGGGCGTGAACAGGTGGAGGCGGCAGTCGCCGGCACGGGCGCGGCCATCGCGGTGCAGAGCGAGCAGAAGGGCACCGGCCATGCCGTCGCGCAGGCGCATGACGCGCTCGCCGGCTTTGCGGGCGATGTGCTCATACTCTATGGCGACGTGCCGCTGGTCCGGGCGGAGACCATGCGCGCGATGCTCGACCGGCTGAACCGGGGCGACGAACCTCGCGCCGTCGTGCTCGGCTTCCGTCCCGATGAGGCCGCCGCCTATGGCCGCATCATCGCCGATGGGCAGGGCGTCATCGACAAGATGGTCGAATATAAGGACGCCAGCGCGGAGGAGCGCGCCGTCACCCTCTGCAATTCCGGCCTGATGGCGGTGCGCGCCACCGACCTCTTCATCCTGCTTGACCAGATCGGCAATGATAATGCGGCGGGCGAATATTATCTGCCCGACATCGTCATGCTGCCCGGCGCATCGAGTGCGGTGATCGAGGCCGAGGCGTGGGAAGTGGCGGGCGTCAACAGCCGCATCGAACTCGCCGCCGTCGAAGCCGTATGGCAAACGCGCCGCCGCGAGGACGCGATGCGCGAGGGCGTGACGTTGATCGCGCCGGAGACCGTCTTCTTTTCCCACGACACGCAACTCGGCCGTGATGTCGTGGTGGAACCGCATGTCGTGTTCGGCCCCGGCGTCACTGTCGCCGACAATGCCGTCATCCACGCCTTTTCCCATCTGGAGGGCGCGAAGGTCGGGCAGGCAGCGGATATCGGCCCCTATGCCCGCCTGCGCCCGGGTGCCGAGATCGGCGCGCGCGCCAAGGTCGGCAATTTCGTCGAGATCAAGAAGTCGGTGCTGGGCGAAGGGGCCAAGGCCAATCACCTCTCCTATATCGGCGACGCGGATGTCGGCGCGGGCGCGAATATCGGCGCGGGCACGATCACCTGCAATTATGACGGCTATTTCAAATACCGCACGGTTATCGGCGCAGGCGCCTTTATCGGCTCCAACAGCGCCTTGGTCGCCCCGGTCAATATCGGCACGGGCGCGATCGTTGCGGCGGGTAGCGCGGTGACGCGCGATGTGGAGGCCGACGCCCTCTGCCTCGTCCGCCCGACGCAGGAGGCGAAGGCCGGCTGGGCGGCGCGCTTCCGCGAAAAGATGTCGGCACGCAAGGCGGCGAAGAAAGCCTAGGGCAGGGCCGAATACAGGACTGACGTCGCGTGCGCCGTATCCTCCTGTTCCTCTTCGTGCTTCTGCTCGCCGGCCTGGCCTTCGCCGGCTGGATGGTGATGAATGCGGCCGCGACGCCGGTCGTCCGCCATTTGAGCGTCGACCTGGACTTCCCGGCGGACGCCCCGCGCCGCCCGGTCACCATCGCGCTGCTCACCGATACGCATATGTCGGGGCCGGACAACGGCCCCCGGCGCATGGCGCGCATCGTCGCGCAGATCAACGCGCTGGAGCCCGACCTCATTCTGCTCGGCGGCGACTATATGGGCGACGCGAAAGGTGGAGCCACCTACGGCCCCTATGCGAGTATTGCACCCTTCGCCCACCTCCGCGCGCCGCTGGGCGTGGTGGCCGTGCTCGGCAATCATGACCAGCACAGCCGGAAAAATCCCGAGGCCTTGCCACGGCCGCAATGGGAAGCCGCCTTTGCCAGCATGGGCATACCCCTGCTGGTCGATAAAGCCGTGCGGCGCGGGCCGCTCGTCATCGGTGGCATGCGGGACATCTATACGGGCCAGCCCAAAGCGCCCAAGATGCTTAAGCAGATGGCGGCGTTCGGGGGCGCGCCTGTCATCCTCTCGCACGGGCCGGATGCGGTGCGCCTGCTTCCCGACGACCCATCGTTGATCCTCGTCGGCCACACCCATTGCGGGCAGATTGCCTTTCCGGTGGTCGGTCCGCTCGTCATCCCGTCCGACTATGGGACGCGCTTTGCGTGCGGCGTCTATGCGGTGGGGAAACGGACCATGGTTGTGTCAGCGGGCGTCGGTACCAGCCGCCTGCCATTTCGCATGCTTGCACCGCCCGATATCTGGCTGATCACGGTGCGCCCGCGCTGATGCTTCTGCGCGCTCTCATGCTACAGCGCGCGTATGATCAGGATACGAAAGTCTCGCACGAGCGACGTGGACCAGGTCGTCGATATCTGGCGCGAGGCGGTCGATGCGACGCATGATTTCCTTGCGCCTGCCGATCGCGCCGCAATCGAGCGGGAAGTGATCAGCTTCTTGCCGTCCGCGCCCTTATACCTCGCCGTCGACGATCACGACCGGCCGCTCGCCTTCATGGCACTCGACGCCGGCCATATGGAGGCGCTGTTCGTCGACCCAGCCTTCCGAGGCAAAGGCGTGGGCGCGGCGCTGGTGCGCCATGCGTTGGCGCTGCACCCGGGGCTTACCACGGACGTCAACGAGCAGAATGGCCAAGCGGTCGGCTTCTATGAGCATCTCGGCTTCGCGCGGACCGGCCGCTCGGCGCTCGATGGGCAGGGCCGTGCCTATCCGCTCATCCACCTTGCCTATCGCGACTGACCTTGGCGCTCAGCCGCCGCCGGGCGCATTATGCCCGCCCGCCGGCACAGGCCCGCCGCTCGGCGCATGGGTGTGGTCGGGATTGCTGTCCCATTCGATCTTGTAGAGGTCGAACCGCCGGTCGCGAAGGTTACGCACCGTCCCCTCCGCCCGCGCCCAGCTGAGATCCGCCAGATTGACGTCCGCCATGGTCAGCGTCTCGACATTCTCGGTCGATTCGGCCGCGATGCCATCGCGCGCGAAGGGCAGGTCGCAGGGCGTCAGGATCGCGCTCTGCGCATATTGAATGTCCATATTGTCGACATTGGGCAGGTTGCCGACATTGCCCGACAGGACGACGAAGCACTGATTCTCGATCGCCCGGGCCTGCGCACAGTAACGCACGCGCATATAGCCAAGCCGCGAATCGGTGCAGAAGGGTACGAAGATGATGCGCGCACCCTGATCGACCAGCCGCCGCGCCAGTTCGGGGAATTCGCTGTCATAGCAGATCAGCACGCCGATCGGCCCGCAGTCGGTCTGGATCACGTCGAGCGAATCGCCGCCCTTGATGTTCCACCAAAACGCCTCGTTGGGCGTCGGGTGGATCTTTTCCTGCGTGTGGACCGACCCGTCGCGCAGCGCGACATAGGCGATATTCTGCGTGTCGCCATCGTCCGCGCGCGTCGGATGCGACCCGCCGATGATGTTGATATTATATTCGAGAGCCATGCGTTCGAGCTCGCGCGTGAGCTGCGGCGTATAATAAGTGAGGCGGTCGATCGCCTCGACCGGCGTCAGCTTCTTGGTCTCGAACGAGAGGAGCGGGAGGGTGAACAGCTCGGGAAAGACGATGAAATCGGACCGGTAATCGGCCGCGACGTCGACGAAATATTCGATGTTACGGATGAACTCGTCGAAATCGGCCACCGCGCGCGCCTGAAGCTGACAGGTGGCGAGCCGCACGCTCTCCACCCCGCGCGGCACGCGCATTTCGGGCGCCTCGTCGGGATCGACATAGGGGTTGCGCCACACCAGATGCGCGGCATGTCCGTCGGACTGCTTGTCCTCGGGCAAATAGTTTTCCAGCACGCCGAGCAGCTCAAACTGGTTCTTGAGCTGAAAGCTGATGACCTGATCGCGCATCTTGCCCGCCAGCACCTGCTCGAGATAATTTGCCGGACTGCCCGCTCGCCGCTTGGCGCGGGCATAGCCGGGCATACGCCCTGCGATGACGATGCCGTGCAGGTCCAACTCCTCGGCCAGCGCCTTGCGCTCGTCATAAAGACGCTGGCCGATGCGCAGGCCGCGCAGCTTGGGATCGACCGCCATCTCGTAGCCGTACAGCCATTCGCCCGCAGCGCTGTGCCGCGTGCCAAAACCGTTGGCGGTGATCTCGTCCCAGTCATGCGTGGCAAAGGCCATCCCCTTGCTCACCCGCATCGTCGCGCAATAGCCCACGACCTTGGCGTCATAGAGGGCAACGAAACAGCCACCGGGGAAGTTGTTGATCTGCCCGCGCACGGTCGCCGGCGTATAATTGGGCATGCCGGGATAGGCGCGCGCAATCAGGCGCAGGATCGCCCGGACGTCACCCGGCACCGCCGCGCGCACCTCCAGCCGCTTCTTCGCCTGCGTCGTCATTATGCCTGTCTCCCAAAGAAAAAGGGCGGCGCCGGATATCGGCGCCGCCCCTTATGTTCCAACGTTGCGCTACCGTATTGAAACGGCAGGCCGATGGATCGGTTCCCTTGCGTCAGGCCTTGGCCATCTCGGTTTCGAGATTGACGCGGATCGCCTCGAAGAACTGCTCGGTGGTCATCCAGTCCTGATCGGGACCGATGAGCAGCGCGAGGTCCTTCGTCATCTTACCGCTTTCGACGGTTTCGATGCAGACGCGCTCGAGCGTCTCGGCGAACTTCACGACGTCGGGCGTATCGTCGAACTGGCCGCGATAGACGAGGCCCTGGGTCCAGGCGAAGATCGACGCGATCGGGTTGGTCGAGGTCGCCTTGCCCTGCTGGTGCTGGCGATAGTGGCGCGTGACGGTGCCGTGCGCGGCTTCGGCTTCGACCGTCTTGCCGTCGGGCGACAGCAGGACCGAGGTCATGAGGCCAAGGCTGCCAAAGCCCTGTGCGACGGTGTCGGACTGGACGTCGCCGTCATAATTTTTGCACGCCCACACGAAATTGCCGTTCCACTTGAGCGCGGAGGCGACCATGTCGTCGATCAGGCGATGTTCGTAGACGATGTTCTTCGCCTTGAACTTGTCGGCGAACTCGGCGTCGAAGATTTCCTGGAACAGATCCTTGAAGCGGCCGTCATAGGCCTTCAGGATGGTGTTCTTGGTCGACAGATAGACCGGCCAGCCGCGCATCAGGCCATAGTTGAAGCTGGCGCGCGCGAAATCGCGGATCGATTCGTCGAGGTTGTACATGCCCATGGCGACGCCCGAGCTGGGGAAGTTGAACACTTCATGCTCGAACTCAGTGCCGTCTTCGCCGACGAACTTCATGGTCAGGCGGCCTGCACCCGGAACGAGGAAGTCGGTGGCGCGATACTGGTCACCAAAGGCGTGACGGCCGATGACGATCGGGTCGGTCCAGCCGGGAACGAGGCGGGGGACGTTCTGGATGACGATCGGTTCGCGGAACACCACGCCGCCCAGGATGTTGCGGATCGTGCCGTTGGGCGACTTCCACATCTTCTTGAGGCTGAATTCCTCGACGCGCTGCTCGTCGGGGGTGATGGTGGCGCACTTGACGCCGACGCCATGTTCCTTGATCGCGTTGGCGCAATCGATCGTGACCTGGTCGTCGGTGGCGTCGCGGTTCTCAACCGAAAGATCATAATATTTCAGATCGACGTCGAGATAAGGCAGGATCAGGCGTTCACGGATCCACTGCCAGATGATGCGCGTCATTTCGTCGCCGTCGATCTCGACGACCGGATTTTTGACCTTGATCTTCTCCATGCGCTTGATCCGCCTTCTGCTATCGGGATGAAAACTGGCACCGCACTAGGCGGAGAGGGGCCCAAGTTCAACCGCGTAAGCACGGCCTAATCGGCTGGCGGATCATCCCAGGGTATCGGTCGTTGTCTCCAGCTGGGTCTGTCCCTAAGAATGGTGGCCATGGACAATAATGAATTCACGATCGCCGCTGGCGGCACCGTCAAATGGCGCTTTCCCACCGTGCATCGCGAAGGGGTGAAGTTCGGTCTGATCGCGGCGGCCATTACGGCGCTGTTCTTCCTGCTCGGCTGGGCGTTCGTGGGCTGGCTGATGTTGATCATCACCGGGTGGGTGCTGATGTTCTTCCGTGACCCGGTGCGCGCGGTGCCACAGGATGACAATGCGATTCTGGCGCCCGCCGATGGCCTTGTGACGCTGATCCAGAAAGTGCCGCCACCGCGCGAGGTTGCGGGCTTGGAGGGGTTGGGCGATCAGCCGCTGGTGCGCGTGTCGATTTTCATGAGCGTGTTCGACGTCCATATCAATCGCACGCCGATCGGCGGGCTGGTGAAAAATGTGGTCTATATTTCGGGCAAGTTCCTCAACGCCGACCTCGACAAGGCGAGCGAGGATAATGAGCGGCAGCATGTCGTGGTGGAGCGCCACGATGGTCTGCGCATCGGGTTCACCCAGATTGCGGGCCTCGTCGCGCGACGGATCGTGCCCTTTGTAAAGCCCGGCGACATGGTCGCGGCCGGACAGCGCATCGGCCTCATCCGCTTTGGCAGCCGCGTCGACGTCTATCTACCCGCCGGCATCGCGCCGCGCGTGGTTCTGGGCCAGCGCACGGTCGCCGGTGAGACGATCCTTGGCCAGGTGGGCGATGCCCGCATCGTCACGGGGATCCAGCAATGAAGCCCGCCAGTCCCCACAGCCGCACGGCGCGGCGCGGCATCACCCTGCGCATGGTCGCACCCAATGCCGTGACGGCGATGGCGATGTGCTTTGGCCTGACCGGCGTTCGCTACGGCATATCGGGGGAATGGGAACGGGCGGTGCTCGCGATCCTGATTGCCGGCGTCCTCGACGGGCTCGATGGCAGGATCGCGCGCTTGCTGCGTGGCGAGAGCCGTTTTGGCGCCGAACTCGATTCGCTGTCCGACTCCATTGCTTTCGGTGTCGCGCCCGCGCTCATCCTTTATCTCTGGTCGCTTCAGTCCATGCCGAAATTCGGCTGGATCTTCGCGCTCGCGCATGCGCTGTCCTGTGCGCTGCGACTCGCGCGGTTCAACGCGAACATTGATGCCGATGTTCAGCCGCGCAAAGCCGCCGGCTTCCTGACCGGCGTTCCCGCGCCAGCAGGTGCGGGCCTTGCCTTCGTGCCTCTGTATCTGTGGCTGGTTACCGGCGCCGACATTTTCCGCGCCTGGTATGTGGTGGCACCCTGGACCGCCTTCACTGCATTCTTGATGATCTCGGGCATCTCGACCTACAGCTGGTCGTCGCTGCGCCTTCGCAAGCGGATCAGGCTGGAAGCGATTGCGCTGGCAGGACTGCTGGCGGCCCTGCTCATCACCGATCCCTGGCTCACATTGCTGCTGATCTGCGCGATCTATCTCGCGCTCATCCCGTTCGGCATGATGAGCTATGCGCGCGTAAAAAAGGCGCAAAAGCCTATGGAAACCGGGGTGGGCGAGGTCTGAACGCCCGCAATCCTTGATGGAGGAGTGCTGTCAGTTAGACCTGCCGGCATTTCCTTTATATCTGCACGAGGGTCGACGCACAGCGGCGGACTCAATCTGCCTGCGAAGCGTCAGGCCGCTAAAATTCCACTGGGAAGGGGCGCTTGCCTGGCGGCATCACCCGCGCGGCGGCGGCTGATGCGCAGCTGATAGACCGGCGCTGCCTGCGGGATAGGTTCGAAGCGCAAGGCCGCGATCATCTTTTCCTGATATTGTGCAAACATCCAGAAGATGGTCGCGAGGGCCAGGAAAAAAGCACCTGAAAAGATCGTGATAGCGAGGATGGCGAACATAAAATCACTTTCCGTCTTGCCAACAGCACTCTTTGCCCCATTATTCAGATCGAAACTGGGAAATAGCGCTTTGGTTCCGCTTGTTCTCCATATGTTCCGTTTCTGGACCATTGTCAAGCCTTGCAATCGCGCTCGCGCGGCGTTAAGGCCCGCGCCATTCCACATGGGAACCGACATATCCGGTGCCTGATGCCCTTTTTCAAAGGGCTAAAGGTTCCTGGTTCCCAGAGGTAAAACCGGAAAGGAAATGATTATGGCGGCTCCTGTCGTCACCATGCACCAATTGATCGAGGCCGGCGCACATTTCGGCCATCAGACGCACCGCTGGAACCCGCGCATGAAGCCGTACATCTTCGGCCAGCGCAACGGCATTCACATTCTCGACCTGTCGCAGACCGTGCCGCTCTTCAGCCGCGCGCTCGACTTCGTTTCGGCTTCGGTCGCTTCGGGCGGCAAGGTGCTGTTCGTCGGCACCAAGCGCCAGGCGCAGGATCCGATCGCGGAAGCTGCACGCAAGTCGGGTCAGCACTTCGTCAACCATCGCTGGCTGGGCGGCATGCTCACCAACTGGAAGACCATCTCGGGTTCGATCAAGCGTTTGAAGACGCTGGAAGAAAAGCTCTCGGGCGACACGCACGGCTTCACCAAGAAGGAAGTGCTCCAGATGACGCGCGAGCGCGAAAAGCTGGAACTGTCGCTCGGCGGCATCCGCGACATGAACGGCATCCCCGATGTCATGTTCGTGATCGACGCGAACAAGGAAGAGCTGGCGATCAAGGAAGCCAACACGCTCGGTATCCCGGTCGTCGCGATCCTCGACTCGAACGTTTCGCCCGACGGCATCGCCTTCCCGGTTCCCGCGAATGACGACGCCAGCCGCGCTATCCGCCTTTACTGCGATGCGATCGCCGCCGCCGCGACCAAGGGCAACCGTGGTGCGCAGCAGGCTTCGGGTGTCGACATCGGCGCGCTCGACGAACCGCAGGCCGAAGAGGTCGTTGCCGAGGCCTGAAACGGCGTCGCAATAGTGTAGGAAACTAGGCCTAGGGCGCGCTCTTCATCGGGACGCGCCCTAACGCCTGTCTGAACCCTGCCGCATCTTTTGAATTTTCAAACCAATAGGAGCCGAAACATGGCCGAAATTACCGCCGCTGCCGTCAAGGAACTGCGCGACCGTTCGGGCGCGGGCATGATGGACTGCAAAAAGGCGCTCACCGAAGCCAATGGCGATATCGAAGCGGCAAGCGACTGGCTGCGCGCCAAGGGTCTGGCCGCCGCGCAGAAGAAGTCGAGCCGCACCGCTGCTGAAGGCTTGGTCGGCGTTGCCGTCGCCGGCACCAAGGGCGTTGCCGTTGAAGTGAACAGCGAAACCGACTTCGTCGCGAAGAATGAGCAGTTCCAGGACTTCGTGCGCACCGTT
>Ga0233380_1000329_pt1 | contig 25959 bp, 19 predicted proteins | sample ElkDunMinimDraft_9_FD_191541 | JGI IMG/M metagenome (GOLD analysis project Ga0233380, IMG submission 191541) | Fecal eukaryotic communites from dung pellets of Tule Elk in California, USA - Elk Dung F36 | ecosystem: Host-associated > Mammals > Digestive system > Large intestine > Fecal | place... | reverse complement strand
CTGCGCGGCGCGCAGGGGCAATGCGCCTGCCACCTGTGGGACGACCTCATCACCGCACACAAGGTCGATACCGACGCCGACGGCTGCGCCGCGATGCAGAACGCCACGCGCGAGGATCTGGCCTGCATCATCTACACCAGCGGGACGGGCGGCGCGCCGCGCGGCGTCATGCAGCATCATGGCGCGATCCTGTGCAATATCGAGGGCGCGGCCCGGCTGGTCGAAGAGGATTTCGGCTGGGACGATGAGGTCTTCCTTTCCTTCCTGCCCCTCTCCCACGCCTATGAGCATAGCGGCGGGCAATTCCTGCCGATCATGCTGGCGGCGCAAATCTATTATTCCGAAGGGCTCGAAAAGCTCGCCAGCAATATCGAAGAGACGCGTCCCACCATCATGGTGGTCGTGCCGCGCCTGTTCGAAGTGCTGCGCACCCGCATCATCAAGTCGATCGAGAAACAGGGCAAATTCCCCGCCTTTCTCCTCGGCCAAGCGATCCGCATTGCCGCCAAGGAGCAGCGGGGCAAGGGAAGCCTATTCGACCGTCCGATGAAGCTGCTGCTCGCGCGCACGCTGGTGCCAAAGGTGCGCGCGCGCTTTGGCGGACGGATGAAGGCGCTGGTGTCAGGCGGGGCGCCGCTCAATCCCGATGTCGGCACCTTCTTCGACGCGATGGGCCTCACCCTCCTTCAAGGCTATGGCCAGACCGAGGCAGGGCCGATCATCAGCTGCAACCGCCCGCGCGCCGGGCTGGCGATGGACGCGGTCGGCCCGCCGCTCGACGGGGTGGAGGTCAAGATTGCGGAGGATGGCGAAATCCTCGTGCGCGGCGAACTTGTCATGCACGGCTATTGGCGCAACCCGGCCGAAACCGAGAAGGCGCTCAGCCATGGCTGGCTGCACACCGGCGACATTGGCGAGATCGACGCCAAGGGCCGCATCCGCATCACCGACCGCAAGAAAGACCTGATCGTCAATGACAAGGGCGACAATGTCTCCCCCCAGAAGGTCGAGGGCATATTGACGCTGCAGCCCGAAATCGGCCAGGCGATGGTCCATGGCGACCGCCGCCCCCATCTCGTCGGGCTGATCGTCCCTGACGCAGAGTGGACTCGCGAATGGTGCGAGGCGGAAGGGCAGCTCGCGACCGATGTCCGCGCCGACCCCGCCTACCAGGCGGCGCTGCGCGCAGCGGTCGACCGGGTCAATGACGAGCTTTCCGTGATCGAGCGGGTACGGCGCTTCATCCTCGCGGACGAGCCCTTCACCATCGAAAATGAAGAGATGACCCCGTCGATGAAAATCCGCCGCCATGTCATCCGCAAGCGTTATGCCGAGCGGCTCGACGCGCTCTACAAGGGCGGATGACGCGCCGAAGGCCTAGCGGAGTTTGCGATAAGGCGTGAAGTCGCCCAGCGCGCAGCTACCCGTCTGGAAGCCCGCCTGCAGGTTGGCAGTGCGCGCGATATCGCCCCGGCAAAGCTGCGACCCAAAGCTGCGCGTGATCAGCGTGTCGCCCCGCGTCAGGCCCGCACAGCTGCCGATCAGGTCGTTACGATAGATGACGCTGCCCGCACGATAGAGCAGCACATTGTCGCTGATGACCGTCATATTGGCGCGCGTGAATTGGCTGATGCAGTTCACCTTCTCACCGGGCACCCGTCCCTCCAGCGCCTTTTCGAGCTTCGCCGCCTGCTTTTCGCTCAGCGGAGCGGGTTCATAGGTGCCGGCGCAGCCCGCGAGCAGGATGGGCAAAAGAAAGACGGACATGCGCATGACATTCTCCTCAGCAGGCCTTGTCGCCATGACGACGATCCAGAGCGCAAACCGTCGATCCCTCGGCCAGTTTCCTTACCAATGACCCGTGTTAGGCATCGATAACCAGGGCTCCTGCGGGGGCAGTTGTCCATCCTGCAACAGCTCGACCGAAATATTGTCGGGCGTGCGGATGAACGCCATATGCCCGTCGCGCGGTGGCCGGTTGATGGTCACGCCCGCGTCCATCAGACGCTGGCACGTCTCGTAGATATTCTCCACCCGATAGGCGAGATGACCAAAATTGCGCCCCTCGCCATAGACTTCCTGCGGCGTGCCATCCTCGGCCGGCCAGTTATAGGTAAGCTCGACCTGCGCGTCCTCGTCCCCAGGCGCGGCCAGGAAGACCAGGGTGAAGCGCCCCTGCTCACTGTCGACGCGGCGCTGCTCCTCCAGACCGATCAGGCGGAAAAAGGCCACAGTCTTGTCGACGTCACGCACGCGGATCATGCTGTGCAGATATTTGGGCACGGATTAAACTCCCTCCGCTGGCAATGAGCGGTTCATTTCGGACGAGGCAGGATGCCGGCCATATAGGTGACGCGGGCCGCGCGGGAAAGAGAGGGAGAGGCGATGGCATTGGAGATGCGGGAAAAATTGCTGCTGGGCAGCGCGGCGTTGCTCACCTTCGGCCTGCTGGGCGGCGGTTATCTGCTGGGCGACGGGCTGAAGCGCGCCAAGGCAGCCGACCGGTCGGTGACGGTGCGGGGCCTTGCCGAACGCAATGTGACCGCCGACCTTGCGACCTGGTCGATCAGCTATTCGGCCACCGGCTTCGACCTGCCCACCGTCCGTGCGGAAATCGACAATAATACGCAGCAACTGCGCGCCTATTTCGCTGATATGGGTTTCAAACAGGACGCGCTGACCGCCACCGGCGCGGGCGTGAACCAATATATGAACAATGGCGTCAACAATATCACGATCACGCAGCGGATGTTGCTGCGGACCACCGACATCGCTCGCGCCCAGCGCGCGGTCGCTCAGCAATTCGACCTCGTCCGTCGCGGCGTCACGCTTCAGGAAGGATCGGGCATGCGCTACAGCTTCACGAAGCTCAACGACGTGAAGCCGCCCATGGTCGCCGCCGCGACCAAGGATGCGCGCGCCGCGGCCGAGCAATTTGCGCGCGACAGCGGCGCCAGCGTCGGCGGTATCAAGAGTGCCACCCAAGGCTATTTTTCGATCGAGGGGCGTGACGGTGAAGCCGACGGATCGGCCGACACGCCTTACAAAAAGGTGCGCGTCGTCACGACCGTCGATTTCTATTTGAACTAAGTTTTATCCGGCCAAGCGGCAGGGTGCTGCGGTTCAGCAACGCCCCCGGCGGCGATCACGGCGATCGCAGCGGCGGCGATCACTATTGTCGCCAATGATGGCGCCGGCCGCACCGCCGATCGCCGCGCCTTCCACGGTACCAAGGCCGGTCGCGCTGCCGACCAGCGCACCGCCTGCGCCGCCGATCAGTCCGCCACGCGTAGCGCCGCGCGAACAGGCCGTAAGCGACGCACCTGCGGCCACCAGCATGAACGCGGTCAGCATTTTCTTAGGGCCGGTCATCATGATTGTCCTTTTCCTGGGGCACCCCCGCGCTTGCCGAACGGGAAGGCTCCATGGCTTGTTCCATCACAAAATATTGCTGACGCAGATCAGCGGCCCACAGGTGCTGAGGGAGCAAGACGCGACAGATTATCCGCCGCAGCCTTTCCCGCTGGCGCTTGGGGCGCGAGCCGGGCAGCGCGAGACCAGGCCGCGCGGGCAATATCTTCATGGTCGGTGAGGATCGCGATATTACCTTCCTCCAGCGCCACCGACGCGTCGTCAGGCGACATTTTGACCGCCCGCGCGATATGCGCCTGCGCCAGCCTCATCTGCCCCTGCCGCCGCGCCAATGTCGCCGACAAGAGCCAGCCAAGCGGGTCCTGCGGCGCCAGTTCCATCGCATGGTCGATCGATTCTCGCGCCGCAGCCAGATCATCCAGCGCCACCAGCGCCCGCGCCCGGTCGAGAAATGCCTCACCCTTGTCGATGCCGTCGGGCAGGCCGCGCGCGAGCGCCGCATCCAGATTATCGCGCGCCCGTGCAGGATTGCCTGCGGCCAGCGCCGCATTGCCCGCCTGCGCCCATAAGCGGGCGCTATGGGCCGCCTCACCGCCGCGTTCGGCTTCCTCGGCCGCCTGCTCAAGCGCGATCACGGCCGCGCTCCATCGCTCGGCGCGGGCATAGGCAAATCCAAGGCACTGGCGCGCGTAAAAACCGCCTCCTTCGATCCGCCATTTCTCGGCCTGAGCGATCCCTTCGTCGGGCGCGGCAGCCGCCGCATCGACACACGCCTGGAAGCGCGCGGCATGTTCGGGCGGGATCGGCAGGGGGCCATCGGGCGCCGCCGCCTGCGCAGCGGGGGCGGGCGTTGCCGGTGCCGGCGCTGGCGCAGCTGCCGCAGCCGCCTTTTGCGCGGCGCGATTGCGCATAACCGCCTCGATCTCCGGATCGTAAGCTTGGGCGAGCATCAGCAACGGAAAAAGCATCGGCATCAATTTTTATCCAGCAGTCGGGCGACGAGGTCGATCAGCAGCGCGATATCCTGCTCGCGCGACAGGCGGTGATCGCCATCCTTGACGAGCAGCGTCTGCACATCGGCTGAACGCAGCCGCGCGGCGGTCTGCAAGGCTATCTCCCACGGCACGTCGGGATCGGCTTGTCCCTGAAGCAGTCGCACCGGGCAGTCGATCGCAATCTCCGCCCCCAGCAGCCGCAGCGCCTGCCCCGACGTCCAGAAGTCCAGCGTCGTCACCGAAGGGCTGTCGCCATAAGGGCTTGGCTCCTCGATCCGCCCTACCGCCGCCAGCATCACTTTCTGCGCGTCGGCAAAACCCCACTCAGTAAAGTCGGGCGCGGCCGCGATCCCGATCAGCCCAATGACGCGTTCCGGCCGGGCGAGCGCGATCAGCAACGCCAGCCAGCCGCCCATTGACGATCCGACGAGCAGGATTGGTCCCTGCGTAAGCGCATCGATCAGCGCGAGGGCATCGTCGCGCCAACTTGCAAGCGTGCCGTCCTCGAACCGCCCCTCGCTCGCACCATTACCGCCATAGTCGAGCCGCAACATCGCACGCTGTTCCCGCGCGGCCCATTGATCGAGCGCAACCGCCTTGCCGCCTTCCATGTCCGACATATAGCCCGGCAGAAAGACGATCGTCGGCCCACGCCCGGCCCGCCACCGATAGGCCAGCCGCACCTCATCGCCACGCGCGAACATCTGGCGGGGGGCGGGGTCGAAATGGGTCATGGCATCATCCTCTGCGCGCATCCTGCACGCCCTCTAGCCGCTCCCCGTCACAAAGATCAGCGAAATCTTCTTCGACCCGATTGACACCACCCCCACCGCCCGCTACTCGCGCCCTCCTACCCCGTGCCCAGATGGCGGAATTGGTAGACGCACCAGCTTCAGGTGCTGGCGATCGCAAGGTCGTGGAGGTTCGAGTCCTCTTCTGGGCACCAAAACTCCTGCGGGAGTGGCACCAAAATCCTTGAAAAATCCGCGGAAATCTGCCATTTTTCGGTGGATTTTGATGCCGCGTGTTTCACGCTGTTTCAGACCGTGCCCCCACAATCCGGGGCATGGAACGGGGCATATGTCCCGACATGCCCTTTCCGTGCGAAAGGTCATGCCCCCAGATGCCTATGATAGCCACGCAAATCCGGGCGTTTGCGCCCCGTGACACCCCCTACAAGAAGTCCGACGAGCGCGGCCTCTACCTGGAGGTCTTCCCGAACGGCTCCAAGCTCTGGCGATTGAAGTATTACACCGCTGGCAAGGAGAAGCGCCTCGCGCTGGGGGCATGGCCGGAAGTCAGCCTGCAGAAGGCCCGCCGCCTGCGCGACGAGCTTCGGCTGCGCATCGCTGATGGCGAAGACCCGTCGCTTACCCGCAAGCGGGCGAAGGCCACGGCGAAGATCAGCGCGGCCAACACGTTCGAATCGGTCGCCAGCGAATACATCGAACAGAAGATGGTCGGAGAAGGTCGCGCCGATGGCACGTTGCTCAAGGCGCGCTGGTTTCTCGATCTGCTCAAGCCTGCGATCGGCAGCATGCCGATCTCGGATGTCGATCCGCAGATGATGCTCGCGCCTCTCAAGAAGCTGGAGGCGCGCGGCAATCGGGAGACGGCGAAGAAATGCCGCTCCTTCGCGAGCCGCGTCTTTCGCTACGGTGCCGCGACCGGACGCTGCACAACCGATCCGACTGCGATCCTCAAGGGTGCACTGCTCACGCCCCAGGCGCGACACTACGCGGCGATCCTCGAACCGGACAAGCTCGGCGCGCTGCTGCGCGCCATCGACGGCTTCGACTGCTACCCGATCACCAAAATGGCGCTGAAGATTGCGCCGCACATCTTCGTTCGTCCTGGTGAGATGCGGCATGGCGACTGGGAGGAAATCGATCTGGACAAGGCGATCTGGACGATCCCGGCCGGCAAAATGAAAGCGCGGCGCACGCACGCCGTGCCCCTGTCGTCGCAGGTCGTTGAGCTGTTCAAAGAACTCAAGGATTTTACCGGCGGCAAGGGTTTCATGTTCCCGGCCTTCCACACCCGACTGAGACCGATGAGCGAAAACACGATCAATGCCGCATTCCGCCGCATGGGCTTTTCCAAAGACGAAATGACCGCTCACGGCTTCCGCTCAACAGCATCGACGATGCTGAATGAAAGCGGCCTTTGGCATCCGGACGCGATCGAACGCGCCTTGGCTCACGGCGACAGCAACGCCATTCGCGGCACATACAACCGCGGTCACTATTGGGACGAGCGTGTCCGGATGGCGCAATGGTGGAGCGACTACCTCGACACTTTACGACGCGAAGTTCCGGAGGCCGGGCGCTAGGCGCTCGGCTGTTACTTGGGCCGGCCAGCGCCAGTGTGCGCTAGGCCAGCCAGGCAAGACCTATCTCCCTTGCGCCCCGCATTAGGCTCGCTCACAAGACAGTCATGGGGGACGAAAGCAGCATCCGAAAGCGCTGGAGCGAGGAGGAGACGGTTCTCGCACTCTACCTCTACTTCCAGCTGCCGTTCGGAAAGCTGCATTCGGGCAATCCGGAAATCCAGCAACTCGCCAGCGCGATTGGTCGGTCGAGCAGCTCGGTCGCCATGAAGCTGTGCAACTTTGCGAGCCTCGATCCCAAGATCACCGAGAGCGGACGCAAGGGGCTTGCTGGTGCTTCGCGGCTGGACCACGAAACCTACGCCGATTTTGGCCAGGACTGGACCGGCCTCGTGGTCCGTGCCGAAGATTTGTGGGCGGCACAGGTCGAGCCAAGCGAGCCAGTGCTCGCCGCCACCCGGCTCAACGACAAGCGCAGCGAATTTCGCTTTGCCCCTTATGAGGGCGCTTCAACCATGCAGGCGCTCGTCAATCAGCGTGTCGGCCAGGACTTTTTCCGCCGAGCAGTCTTAGCGAACTACGAAGAGACGTGCTGTGTCACCGGGATCGCCGATCCGCGCCTGCTCACCGCAAGCCACATTAAGCCATGGGGCAAGGACACCGATAACCGGCACAATCCCGCCAATGGCTTGCTTCTGTCCGCAACTCTCGACCGCGCCTTCGATCGCGGACTGATCACCGTTGATCGCAATCGTCGCATCCACGTTTCGCGGCAGCTTCGCGAAAGCCGGAGCCGCGAAACCCGCGATTATTTCGAGCAGTTCGAGCAAGCAGCGCTGAGGCCGGCGATTCGGTTCGATCCCGACCCGGCCTTACTCGAATGGCACAACGACCACTGGTTTATCGACCGAAACGTCGCCTGAGGTGTCAGGTGGCGCGGCGCTCTTTCACTGGGGGCGACTATTCCGGTTTATCGAACGAGAGGGCCTGGCCCTCGGCGTTACCGCTAGATCGCATAGCGGTTCAGCAAATGACGGCACCCTTGCAACGGCGCGAAGCCGCCGGTCGCCCTGCGCGCGCGGAAGTGCGCTAGCGGGCGTCCGGCAATCAGAGAGGCAAGAGTGCCAGCGGGTCAGCTCAGGAAACACCGCACCCTCAGGAGCGCGAAGCGCGGGACAGAGTGCGTCCACCAGATATCCCGCTCTGCTTCCATGCTCCTGATCGTCACCCGAATGGGCCGGGACTACAGGCCCGGTCCGCGCCAGCGGACAAAGCAGGTTGCCCATGGGCAGCACAACTCGATGGACACAACATCGGAGAATTGCTTTGATTTTGGACCTGAGAATATGTTGCCTAGCAGGCATTTGGTAGAAGTGGGGCATTCGTGAAGGCCAAAGAGGCTGTCGCAAGAATCAAGATAAACCAGCTGCTTGAGGAGGCAGGCTGGCGATTCTTTGATGATAAAAATGGTCCTGCGAATATCGTACTAGAGCCAAACACCAAGATCACCGAAACCCAGATTGATGCTCTGGGTCAGGACTTCGAGACGACAAAGAGCGGATACATCGATTTCCTCTTACTCGACAGCGATGGCCGTCCGCTGATCGTCCTGGAGGCAAAATCTGAAGGGAAGAATCCGCTTGCTGCGAAGGAGCAGGCGAGGCGCTATGCGCGCGAGCAGAATGCCCGCTTTGTAATCCTCTCCAACGGCAACATTCACTACTTGTGGGACCTGAAGCAGGGCAATCCGAGCGTCATTACCAAATTTCCCGGCCCTGGAGAGATAAAGGATCACCACGCCTTCCAACCTGACGCCGAACGCCTGGCGAACGAGATCGTAGAGCGCGATTTCATCGCGCTCACGCAAATGCCGGGTTATGCAAATGAGGCGGGATGGAAGAACGAGTTCGAACGCCCGGCCTTCATCGAGAAAACCAAGCTTCGGTTTCTGCGGGACTATCAAAAAAGGGCAGTCCAAGCTGTTCAGCGTGCCGCAAAAGGCGGCGCCGTCCGTTTCCTGTTTGAAATGGCGACAGGCACCGGCAAGACGCTTACCTCCGCCGCGATTATCAAACTCTTCCTCAAGACCGGCAATGCGCGCCGCGTTCTGTTTCTGGTCGATCGGATCGAACTGGAGGTACAAGCCGACAAGGCTTTCAAGGCGTTGCTCAAGAACGATTTCACCTGCGTCATTTACAAAGAGCAGCGTGACGACTGGCGAAAGGCGGATATCGTTGTCACCACCGTCCAGTCACTGTTGTTCAACGACAAATTCCGGCGCTTTTTCGCACCAACCGATTTTGACCTGGTGATTTCGGACGAAGCCCACCGGTCCATCGGCGGCAATGCGCGCGCGGTGTTCGAGTATTTCGTCGGATACAAGCTCGGGCTGACGGCCACGCCAAAGGACTATCTTAAGCAGTCCAAGAGCGGCACCGCTTCGCGCGATCCGCGCGACACGGAACGCCGGATGATGCTCGACACCTATCGCATTTTCGGGTGTGAGGGCGGCGAGCCAACCTTCCGCTACTCCCTGCTCGATGGGGTGCGCGACAAGTTTCTGATCAACCCCTACGTCGTTGATGCCAGAACCGAGATCACCACTCAGCTCCTGTCCGATGAGGGATTTGTCGTCGAGACCACCGACGAAAACGGCAATGAAGTGAAAGAGGCTTTCGCGGGTCGGGACTTCGAAAAGAAGTTCTTCGCCGACGCGACCAATGACGTGTTGTGCGAAACCCTCCTCACCCACGGGCTGCGTGATCCCGTGAAAGGCGAGTTCGGCAAGACCATCGTTTTCGCCGTCAGCCAGAACCATGCCGCCAAGATCGCGCAGATTCTGAATGAAATGGCCGATGCGATCTGGCCGGGGAAATACAAGTCTGACTTCGCGATGCAGGTTACCAGCGAGGTGCTGAACGCGCAGACCATGACCGTGCAGTTCGCCAACAACAACCTTGGCGGGCGCAGCAGTTTTGATGAGAGTTACGCCACCAGCAAGGCGCGGGTGTGCGTTACCGTGGGTATGATGACCACCGGCTATGATTGTCCCGATATCCTGAACCTGGCTATGATGCGGCCGATCTTCAGCCCTTCTGACTTCGTACAGATGAAGGGGCGCGGCACCCGCAAGCATCGCTTCGCCGAGGAAATGCGTGATCCCGTGCGCAAGGCCGAGATCGCCGAGCTGGAAAAGACCGAGTTCCGCCTGTTCGACTTCTTTGCCAACTGCGAATATTTCGAAGAAAAATTCGACTACAACGAAGAGCTGAAACTACCCAAACCCGGCGCTCAGCCCTTTTCTGGCGGTGGATTCGAATCGCCCAAACGCGGCTTCAGATTCGAAACATTCCAGCCCGACAGTATCGCCAGCCACAATGAGCAGCAGATTGGTCTGGAGGGCATGCGGGTGGACCGCGAGCTGTTCCAGAAGTTTGAAGCTATGGCCCGCGCTGATCCGGCGCTTACCGCCATGGTCGAGCAGCGAAATTGGGAAGCCGCCGTCCGCCGGGTGATGGATCACCTGTTCGACAAGCCTGACGAGTTCTTCTCGCTCGACAAACTGCGCCGCGCCGCCGGACTGGATCGGCGCCTGACAGTGCGAGAAATCATCGAAAAGGCGTTCGGCCACATCCCCCGCTTCAAATCGAAGGATGAGCTGATCGAAGACGAATTCCAAAAATTTCTTCTCGACCAGAAGCCCGAACAGGCCGACCGGATCGCCCAGATGCGCTACTTTTTTGATGCCTACATCAAGGATGCGGGCGTCCGCAAAACCATAGACGACGGCCACTTCACCCAGCTGAACGTCAATCCGATCTTTGGGATGAAGGACCTGAAGGAGGTGCCGCCGGAATGGCGCCGGCGCATCCCGGAATACATCAAGGACTACGTGGCCCTAAACCGCTTCCTCCCCTAAGGGCTCACCATGCTAGACAGTGATACCAAGCGCCGCATCAACACCTGCCGTGACATTCTGGTGGGCAAGGTTCCCGACCCGAAAAGCCAGGTCGAGCAGATCACCATCGCTCTGATCTACAAGTTCATGGACGACATGGACCTGGAGTCCGAGGAGATGGGCGGCGCACGCACATTCTTCGCGGGCGAGTTCGAGCGGTATGCCTGGGCCAAGCTCGTCGCACCCGGCGTAGGCGGGCAGGAAATGCTCAACACATACACTGAAGCCTTGACCAAAATGGTCGAGAATCCGGGCATTCCCGAGCTGTTCCGCTCGATCTTTAGAAACGCCTACCTACCCTATCGCGATCCGGAAACGCTGCGCAGCTTCCTGCGCGAGATCAATGGCTTTACCTATGACCACAGCGAACGGCTGGGCGACGCCTTCGAATATCTGCTGTCGGTGCTCGGTAGCCAGGGCGATGCCGGGCAGTTCCGCACGCCACGCCACATCATTGATTTCATGGTGGAGATCATTGACCCGAAGAAGGACGAGGTGATCCTCGACCCGGCCTGTGGAACCGCAGGATTCCTCATTTCTAGCTACAAGCACATCCTGAAGGCCAACTCTACCGATACAGCCGGCAACGGCGAAGGCGTAGAGCGGGATGCTGCTGAAGCGACGCTCGACAGTCCGCTGCGCTACTCTGGTGACCTTTTGACACCGGAAGATCGGTTGCGGCTGGCCAGCAACATCCATGGGTATGACATTTCGCCTGACATGGTTCGATTGAGCTTGGTCAACCTGTACCTTCACGGGTTCGTCGATCCCAAGGTAGAGGAATATGACACACTAACCAGCGACGATAAATGGGGCGAAACGGCGGATGTGATCCTCGCCAATCCACCGTTTATGTCGCCAAAGGGTGGGATCAAGCCACATAACCGGTTCGGCGTCCCGTCAAAGCGCAGCGAAGTTTTGTTTGTCGATTACATCGCCGAGCATCTGAACCCCAAGGGCCGTGCCGCCATCGTGGTGCCTGAAGGCATCATCTTCCAGAGCCAGAGCGCCTATTGCGACCTGCGCCGGATGCTAGTGGACAAATATCTCGCCGCCGTCATCTCGCTGCCTGCCGGGGTGTTCAATCCCTATTCGGGGGTGAAGACGTCGATCCTGATTCTCGATCGCACAGTGGCGAAGGCCGGCGACAGCATTGCCTTTTTCAAGGTAGAAAATGACGGCTTTGGCCTCGGTGCTCAACGCCGCGCGATCAAGGGCAGCCAGTTGCCCCAGGTAAAGGCAGAGTTGATTGCCTGGTTAGATGCTGTGCATGGCGGCGGCGAGGTGGTGCTTGAATCATATCTTGGGCATTCGGTATCAAAGACGCGAATTAGTGATGGCGGAGATTATAATCTCAGCGGCGAACGGTATCGGGAAGATGCGACACAGCGCAATTCCATATTTCCAATCGTGCCGTTGTCGGAGGTGATTTCCTCGCTTGGGTCCGGCGTAAGCGTGAATTCAGAAAATCGAATTACCAAGCCCGGCGAGTTTGGCATACTCAAAACGAGTGCTGTAACGTCGGGAATATTTGACCCCAGCGAACACAAGGCTATTTTGCCGGAAGAAGTTGAACGTGCAAAATGCTCACCTAAGCGGGGTTCGATAATTATCAGCCGCATGAACACCGAGGCCCTTGTTGGAGCTAGTGTGTATGTCGATGCGGACTACCCCAACCTTTTTTTGCCTGACCGCCTTTGGCAGACCGTGATCACGCGAGCCGATGTCAGTGCGCGGTTCGTCCATCTTGTCATCTCGTCGGAACTGTATCGAACAAAGATCAGCAATGTGTGCGGGGGCACCAGCGGCAGCATGAAGAATATCGGCAAGGCTCAGTTTCTTGGAATCGAGATTCCCCTCCCGCCCCTCGAAGTGCAGCGGGAGATCGTGGCGGAGATCGAACGCTATCAGAGTATCTTAGACGGCGCCCGCGCAGTCTTGGAAAATTACCGGCCTCACATTCCTATCGAAACTTCTTGGCCCATCGTAGAGATAGGCAAGTTCTGCTCGCTCGCAGGAAAAATCACGACGGATGTCGATCTCTCAAAACCATACTTTGGTGCAGATAGCTTCGAAGCCAACACTGGAAATTTGCTGAAAATGGAGACTGCTGAAAATCAGCGAGTGAACGGGCCGGTATATGAATTTTCAGGAAGAAGGCTGCTCTACAGCAAAATTCGCCCTTATCTAAATAAGCTCACCATTGTTGATCTTGAGGGTTATTGCAGTTCCGACATGTATCCACTAACCGTTGATGAGGCCGTCGCTGACCTAGATTATCTTGCGATCAATTTGCTCTCAGATAGCTTTCAAACTGCCATTCGCGGCTTCTATGAAAGAGCGAGCATTCCCAAAATTAATCGAGGCCAACTGTTTGGCACAAAGATTCCTTTGCCACCCCTCGAAACCCAGCAAGCCATCGTTGCCGAAATCAAGGCGGAGCAGGCGCTTGTCGCCGCCAACCGCGACCTCATTGCCCGCTTCGAAATGAAGATCGAAGCCGCCATCGCCCGAGTCTGGGGCGGGGCTAAGAAGACTTCATCTGAGCAGGCCGCTGCCTGATGGAAGAGGCGCTCGAACTCAATGAATATCTCCCCTACTCGATGGCGGCCGCCAGCGAGCAGAGCTATCTGCAGTTCCTGTGGGCGGCATTCGAGAGCAACTATCAGCAGGGCCGCTATGAGTTCGCCAGCCTGGCATTCCATTTGCTCTACATGAGTTTTGTCAGCTTCTCGATCTGGCAAATCCGGCTTGCCCGACCTGAGGCGTTCCACATGGCCATGGTCGGCTTTCGCGCTGAGGACGAGGGCAAGATCACCGAGTGCGACAGCCCCTTCAAGTTTTATGAAAAGTTGAAAGAATCGCAGATATTCCGCTTCCTTAAGCTGATCGGTTGCAACAATGAGCAGGTTGGGGAATTCGCCAAATTTGTTAAGCGCCGCAACAAGATCGCGCACCCCACAGGCACCGTATTCTTCAATGACCAACAAGCGATTGATGACGAGATCGCGGATATGATGCGCGAGGTCCGCAACATCGAGGACCACATGCAGCCGGTCATCGCCGAACTATATCAGCGCTTCCTCACAGACAGTGCTCAAGCCGAAGAACTTGAGTATGGCACTTTTGGCGAGGAACTGTCCGCCAACTTCATCCACAAGGCCTACATGTCCATGGCTGACCTGCGGCATTGCGCAGACTTCGACATTTTGCAGATCGCCGACCTGCCACAACAGGATGTGATCACTGGTCTGCACGCCGAGGTTGCAGCCGTTACGGAGGCGGATGATGAACGGGAAGACACATGACCACGCACCTCACCGCCCGCATTGCCTGGCATGACGATGGCTGGAACGGACGCATCTGCGCCAAGCCGGAACAAAACACTTATTGTGTCGGTCTGAGGTCTTACCCTGGCGATGTCATTCATCGAGAGCGGGACCTCGATCGTGAGACCAAGTGTGCTGGACAAGCGGTTTGCAAGCTATCGAGCGACGACCTTCCACCGTGCATCTACAGCATCAACGCTTTCGGCCCTGACACCATACGCGGCTTCTCTAACCCGCCCGATTTCTTCTACGGCGGCGCGGAACGCGAGGAGTGGGACATTGCGCCGGCGACTGTCTGCGTCTGGCCCTATGAAGCCATGTATGGCGATGAGGTCTTTACGGAAGGGCGACTAGATAACGACAAGCGCCGCAAAGGGGCCGAGGCGTTCTTCGAAGAGCTGGAAGATGATGAAAGCCTGATCTTCTATTACGCCAATCACTCGAACCCGTTCACCGACGAAAATGATCCCAAGTACGTGATCGTCGGCGTTTCGCGGGTGAAGCAGATCGGCAAGCCGCTCTTTTATCCCAATCCAACCGACTATGTCCGGGAGAAGTATGCGGGCGGGATGATATGGGCCAGAAACGTAACGTCCCACTACCCCGACGAAGGCTTCCGCATCCCCTATCACGCTTATCGTGAACAACCCGAAATCCTGGAGACGATACTCGTCACACCCGAGCACCCTGCGACCTGCAAATACGGTGCGAGGCATCTGACTGACGATACGACCATCGGCATGCTGGAACAGCTGCTTGTCGTCATCGCCCGGCTCAAGGAAATCGGCGACCAGCACGAGGACTGGAGCGCTCGTGAGAAGTGGGTTCAGGCGCAGATTGCCAAACTGTGGCAAAGGCGCGGTTTGTACCCCGGCCTGCTCACCGTGATGGACTTTCTCAACGCGGAAAGCTGCATACCCAGCGCCAAACAACTCTGCGATGCGCGGCAGGAAAAGAAGGCTTTCGAACTGTTCTTCGATGCCCTGGAACAGGGGTCTGACTGCCCAGAACTGAACCTCGTTGGCGCAGCCGCCAAACGCACCTCACGATCGTGGAAACTGCTTGAGGACGATGTTCAGGCCTTTCTCAAGACGATTGCCGTCAGGATCGATCTCTACTTCGATCAGCTTGAAGCCGTAGTCGGCGAAAATCGCTCGACACATGGCCTTTCGGAAAATTTGCAGGAGATCACAGAAGACCCTTACCTTCTCGGTGAGCACTTCGTCGGCGAGGCTCCGGACGACATCATACCGTGGAGCTCAATCGATCGCGGAATTTTCCCTTCACCAGAACTCGGTGCCGATCCGCTTTGCGAAATGCAGCTCGATGACCCTCGGCGACTGCGATCGCTGTGCGTCGAGCAAATGCGCAGAGAGGCAAACCAAACCTTTCGACCAGCAGATATAGTCTTGAAGGAGGTCAATGCCCGACTGGATCGATTGCCGGAATGGAAGCGGCATACGTTCAGCATGCGCTACTTCGCTGTCGACCGGGAGGACCTTGAAAAGTCGCTGGAGCTTAGGGAGGAAAACGAGCGGATTTATCTTTACCTGAAGCAAGTTCATCAGGACGAGCGAGCGGTCGAGAAAACGCTCACGGAACTTTTCGACCGGCCGGCAATATCGCTGCCTCGCCCCGTGCCAGATGGATTCTGGTTTCGCGCAGTTTCGGATGAAGAGTCGAACCTGGCCAAGAAAGGAGGAGACGAATACCGAAAAGCCGTGGAGGCTCAGGCCGACCAGTGCGCGCAGATATTTGGGCTGCCGCTATCGATCGTGTCTGGCCGCGCAGGCACAGGAAAAACCACGATAATCCGAGCGCTCGTCAAAGGCCTTCGGCAAGTCGATGGAGCAGGTGCTCCTGTCCATGTCATGACGCCTACCGGCAAAGCGACGGATCGAGTCCGCGCAGTTTTCGAGAGATACAAGATTTCTGGGGTCGATGTTTCAACCATCCACTCCTTCCTAGCGGCAAATGGCTGGTTGAACGATAATCTCACCTTCAAGCGGCGCGGCGGGCGACGCTCTGATCTAGAGGGCACGATCGTCATCGACGAAACTTCGATGCTCGATCTTGAACTGGCTGCCACGTTCTTTCGCTCGATCGAGTGGCAGAATGTGAAGCGCCTCATCTTGGTGGGCGACCATAACCAGCTTCCTCCGATTGGCCGGGGCCGCGTATTCTCTGATGTGATTGAATGGATGCGTAGGGAAGCGGCGGCAAACCTTGCGGTGCTTGAAACCAACATGCGCCAAATGGAGAACAAGCTTGATGGACGAGGCGAGGGTATCCTTGGGCTGGCTGAAATGTTTCTCGTCGATCCCGCCGCACAAGGCGAGCAAACGTCATTGTCAGCGGAACAGTTGCTTCAGAAGGTTCATCAAGGTGGGCAGATCGATAAGGACCTCGACGTCGTATATTGGAACGGGCCAGATGATCTCGTCAGCAGCCTCATTTCGGACCTGACAGCAGTCTTACCGACGAACGATGATGACCAGCCGCTATACAAAGTCTGGCGGAAGGAAGTCATGCTGAATAGACCCGAGCGTCTTCAGGTGCTCACGCCCCACCGGGGAGAAATGCACGGTGTGGATGCAATTAACGTCGAGCTCCAGTCAGTTCTTACCAACGATCTGATGGATCGCATTGGTGCTATTGATGGCATAACGCTGAACGACAAGGTGATACAGGTCCAAAACCGGACATCCCGCCGTGGGCTTTGGGCCTACGACTTCGATCAGAAGAAATCACGCAAGGTTGAATTGTTCAACGGTGAAATCGGCTATGTCGAGTCTCACAATTTCGACAGGTCAGACCTGAAGAAGGTATTCGCCGGCTATAGCAAAAAGCGTCTGAAGCGATTCCAGGTTAAATTTGCGCGCAAGGAGAAGATTTGCGTCAACTACGGTCGGGAGTTACCGACTGATCGGCCAGGAAAATATACCTCCGAAAGTGTAGAGGGAAATCTTGAGCTGGCCTATGCGATATCAATCCATAAGTCCCAGGGAAGTGAATTTGAACAAACGTTTGTAGTTCTTCCGGATTTCCGACGCCCTCTATCTGCTGAGCTACTTTATACCGCACTTACGCGCGCGCAGGGCCATTGCCGATTATACATACAAGGAAATCTAACGCCATTGCTGGAAGCCAGGCGTAAAGAAAATGCGCAGAGCTTGCTCGTGTCGTCGTCTCTGTTCGGTTGCTTTCGGACTGTAGACGATCGCCTGTTGAAGCGAGAGGGATGGTACGAAAGCGGCAAGGTTCATGAAGCTTTGAGCAATGACATGGTACGCTCGAAGTCCGAGGTAATCATCGCCAATTTGCTTCACCAAGCAGGCATTCCGTTCACATATGAAGAGCCTCTCTATGCAACTGATGGGAGCTTTTATCTCCCTGATTTCACACTTCGTATCGGCGGTGAAAAGTATTTCTGGGAGCACTGGGGAATATTGTCGGATGAAGGATACATTGCGCATCGCGAACGGAAGACCAAATGGTACCAGGCAAATTTCCCTGGCCGCTTGGTCGAGACCGTGGAAAGCGGTCAACTCAGCTCAGCCTCGAGCGACTTGATTGAGAAGCTCAAGGGCAATCACTAGGGCCTTCCTACGGTCAGGTTTGGGTAACGCAAAGCCACTCCGCCGCTTTTGCCGCAGCACTGGCAGCGGAGAAGACCGCCCGATTGTCGGCCTTAAAAACTTTGAGCCAGCTGGCGAGGTAGCCTGCATGATCGGGACGCGGCTCTGACGACAGGCCAAGGTCGGCGCACAGGAATGCTGATCCGAGCTCAGCGACCAGTTCCTCCATCGCATAGGCTTCGTCGCCAAACCGCTTCCCGAAGGTCCGCGCAAGACGGTGTTCGGCGCCTGACCAGTGAACCAGCTCGTGCAGAAGCGTAGCGTACCAGTTCTGTCCCGCAGTGCCGGTTTCGGTCCCGAAGAACAGCTTCCTATCCGGCATGGTAATCGTATCGGTGAAAGGTGTGTAGTGGGCGCTGTCCCCATGGATACGCACAGTCGCACCGGTATCGGCGACGAAGGCATCCGCGTTAGGGATCGGATCGAAGGCTTCGGTTTCTGGGAGTTGCGGCATCGCATAGCCATCCACTTGGCTGACATTGAAGACATGCGATGCCTGGGCGAAAATCCGAACCGAACAATCCCGCTCATCGGTCTCCGCGCCATCCGTCTGGTCGAAGACTTTGTAGAACACGATGGGTGAAGCCTTCTCGCCCTTGCGGACTTGAGCACCGAGCGACTGCCACTGCCGATAGGTCGCCCATAAGCCATGGCCGAAGTCTTGCGCCTCGGCCGAGACCCAGAGGGCGAGTACGTTCACGCCGCGATAGGCTTTCCGGGTGACCGCGTTGATCGGGCGAGACAGCGAGGTGTTGCTGCGATGCCAAGGGAGCGAAAACTGTCCTGCGCCGGCTTCGAGCGAGGCGATAATCTGATTGGTGATCGTGTCATAGATGCTGGCGGTTTGGGAGCGGGCCATGGGAAAAGTCCTTCGTCCTGTCGTTAGGAACGCGGATGAATGGACGGGCCGGATTGGTCGGTCGGGTCAGCGTTCACGCGGAACAGCCAACACGGGAGGGCTTCAGCCCGAATGGAGCGGGCGAGCTGTTGATCCCGGCCGGCACGGCCTGTCGAAGAGGAGCGGTTCATACCAACGGCGGGACGAAGGACGCTGTGGCCATTTCACACGCTATCAATGTCAGCCGAGACCACTCCCCATCGCCTTGGACTTGCCAGGCTCGGACACCGCTGCGGTGATGGCCGCCTGCTTCTCGCCCGCGCGCTCGTGCAGCACGCGAACAAGGCGTTCCCGGTCATCCGTGACGACGATTGCTTCGCCCTTGGCTCGCGATAGCGCGACATAGAACATTTTCTGATCGACCAGATTGGTTGAGTGGCTATCAGCATGGATCAAGACGCGGTCGGCGGTTCGGCCTTGCGCAGCATGGGCAGTCTGGACGTAGGCATGACGCAGATGAGCGTCGCGAGGATCGGAGAGGTTCAGCACCTGCTCACGACCATTCGTCAACTTCAGTGTCGCCTGGCCGGCAGTGGCTTCGATGCCGCTAACGATTCCGCCGAGCCCGTTGATACGGCCCGCTTCGTGGTCATTGCGAGTGAACTGCACGCGGTCACCCGTGCGAAGCTCCATCGGCTTGGCTTCAAACACCTCGGCCTTCGCAGCGCCCCATTGCCTAGGATGCCAGGCGATCGAGCGGTCATCCCGGCCTGCCAGGACGACACGTCCGCGTTGGGGATCGATGCGGATGATGGTCAGCGCTTCTCCTCGCCGAACGTCTTTCGCGGCATAGTCGCGGTTGAACCTTACGACATCGCCGATGGCGTAGCTCGCCGCTTCGCCCGCTTCGGCCCGGGTCAGACCTTTCGCCTCCAAAGCCGTGAATTGCAGTTTGTCGGCCGAAAGCTGGCTGCGAGAGGCAAGTTGCTCGCGAATCATCCCGGTAAGCGCATCCCTGCCGTCCCGTGAAGGCTCGATGACGAGTGTTCGCCCTCGTTCGGCAGGCGACAGGTCAACATAGTGTCTGGCCATGGTCGTAAGACGCTCGTCTCGTGTCGCTGCCTCGATCACCTTGCCGCCGCCTCGGTCGAGCGCTGCCAAAGCCTTTCCGGCGTGCCCCTCGATCGACGCCATCACGGCATCGCGGGTCTCCGGGTTGGTCTGCCGGACCACCTCAGCGAGCTTGGTCGTAGCCATGCCGGCGGACTGGAGCTGCGCGAAAGCAGCGCCAGCGCCCACCGATCCGAGCTGCTTGACATCCCCGACCAGTACGAGCCGAGCACCTGCCTTGTCGGCGCTCGTCATTAACCTTGCCATGTCGTGCGTCGACAGCATCGACGCCTCATCGACAATCCAGACCGCGTGCTTGTCGGAAAGCCGCGTGCCTGGCGTGAGGAGGTGCCGAGCAACGGTGTCGCCACGTTGCCCCAGCGCCTCGCCGAGCACAGTTGCCGCTGATGCGGTCGGCGCGAGTGCCGTCACCGCAAACCCGCGCTTCTCCGCCTCGCGCGCGTAGATCGCCAGGACCGTCGTTGTCTTGGCGGTGCCGGCGTAGCCCTGAACGGCGGCAATTCGATCGCGCGATGTCAGCAGGTCGGTAGTCGCGCGTTTCTGATCCTCGGTCCAGGCATAGCCCGACCGCGAAGATGATCGTGCGGCATGCGCAACCGTTCGTGCTGCCCCGATCGGGGTTGCCAGTGGCGAGGCCATGCCGCGTCCGGCGGCCTCAAGTCGCAGGATTGCCCGCTCATTCTCAATGGCCTGCGGTGTCGTGAAGCCGGCGAATTCAGCGCCGCGCCGGTCGAGAAAAGCACGGGCGACAATATCGCCGCTGTCTTCGGCCCTGGCAATAGCCGCGCTGATCTCGCCATACCCGACCTTGCCGAAGGCAAAGTCGCCCGCTTCCCGCGCAAGTGTGCTCGCTGAAAACACCGCATCACGCTCAGAGAGCTTGGCGGCAGCGAACGCGACTGCCTGTCCTGCGAGAAGTTCAGGGGCGGCCTTGGTGTCGATGTCCCTGGCCCGCTCGCTCGCGTCGGCGATCAGCCTGTCCTGCGCGCGCTCATCAAATCCATTCGCATCGGCTGTAGCCAGCCAATCGGCCCGTAATTCGCGAACATCGACGTGGGACTTTGCCTCGCGCGTATCGAGCGCTGCGATCTGCTTCTCGGCTGCGCTTGCCTCTTCGCGGCTAGTGCCGCGCTCGGCAAGCCGCGCGCCGATCGCTGCCGTGCGCTGGCTAAGCGCGTCGATGACGTGTCTTGGCACACCGGCGATCTCGAACATTGCGTCCTTGCCGGGTTCGATGCGGTAGCCCAGCGCAGCAACGCCGTGCGCCAGCTCCTGGCGATAGATGGCGCCGATCTCCTTCTGGAGTTGATAGAAGGCGCGCGGTTCGAGGCTGCGCCATTGCCCATCCTTGTCCTGGGTCGCGTTGATGACTACGGCATGGGTGTGGAGCTGCGGGTCCTGTGCGCGGCTCGTGGCGTGACGGAAAGTGGCAACGGCCAGATTGCCGGTGGCCTCACGCCGAACTTCGCCGCCATCCCGAACGCGGGTCGCAGCCATATGGCGTTCGATGTGGGCAAGCGCGACTTTTACCGCCGCGCCGTGTGCGGCGATCAGCCGCTTGTCGCCAGCGACCTCGGCCATGATCGATACCGACTTGGGCGCTGAGAAGGTAATGTCCCAACCGGGCCGATGTTCGATCTTGCTCTCGCGGATGGTGCCGAGCTGCTTGCCGGCTATGCGTCCTTCCAAAATCGCGGCGAAGTTCTCGCGATCGACCTCGCCCTGTAGGTTAAGCGCCTTGGCAGCCTCGCCGAACCATTCGGACGGGGCAAGGCCGCCTTCGTCATAATAGTCGTCGGCTTCGTAGTAGCTCGCGGCCTGCCCGGCACTGGACAGTGCCGAAACCGAAGCGACCATCAGACCGGCCCCGGTTTGGCATCGGGCGCGGCATTGCGAGCGATCTCGCTCACCCGGCTCCACAGTGTGCCCGCCGGATCGCCCGCGACGAATCCGGGTTGGCGGGCCGATCCGCGCCTGGTGATGTGATCGGCTGTGAGCCCGATGCGCGCCACCGGCAAACCATCGGGCAGGAGTAAGTAGCCCTGCTGCGGTGCAAGCCTCAGTTCGCTTTCGAGCACGGCGGCGCGGAAGGCGCGCTGGGTGGCGATCGTGGTGCGCGGAACCTCGTTGCCGATCGAGAGCGTATCGGTGGCAACACGCATTTCGATCTCGCAATCGCCGATGGTCTGGCTGGCCCATTGGCGAGTTTCGCGATCGACGGTTTGCAAGAATAGCTTGGTGTTGCAGCAGGCCAGCATGGCTTCGGCGATGTTCGCGCCGTAGCGGTTGCGCATCTGCCCGAGTGCCTGGAAAGTCAGCACGATCGCCGCGCCGAACTTGCGCCCTTCGGGTAGAAGCCTCGCCAGGTTTTCGACGCGCGGCAGGTCAGCCAGCTCGTCGAGTACGAACCATATGCGCCGTTGCGGCGACGGCGAGAGTCCCAGCACGGCACTCGCCGCGCATTCGAGCCAGCAGGCCATTAGCGGCTTGGCGGCTTCGAAATAGTCCTCCTTGCGAGGGACGAATATCCATGGCTTCGCGCCCTCGCGGGCGTCCAGTCCGGCGATGAAATCGCGGAATGCAAAACGCTCCGCGCCGCCGTCTTCGATGCGCAGGAACTGGATCAGGTTCGCGGCCTTGGCGAGCATGAACAGCACCGAGCCGGTGGCGCGGTCGGCGTCGTCGGCGAAGGTTCGCGCCGACGAGGTGTGTCCAAGCCAGTGTTTGAGCTGTTCCTTGCTCTTGACCTGCAAAGCTTCGAGCAGCGCTTCCAGATTGCAGTTGCCCTCTGCCCAAAGCGAGCGAAGCATGTTGGCGACGAGAATGCGGCTCGTCTCCAGCCAGACATCATCATCCTGGCTGCCGGTTTCGGAGACGAGCTGGCGCGCGATCCGGTCGGCATCGGCCGGGTGCGAAATCTCGTCAAACGGCGACCAGAAAGCGCAGCGCGCGTCGAACGGATTGAGGATCACGTCGCCGCGCTCCGGGTCGTAGTAATGGGCGATGAACTCCCCACTCGTATCGTAAACCAGCGCCGCTTCACCCCGCGTCTCGATGCGATCGAGCATCTGCCGGAGCGCCGTTGTCTTGCCGCTGCCCGTGGTGCCAAGAAAGGCAAAGTGCCGGGTCTCGATCCGGCGCGGAATCGGCACCGGGCCGATGGCTATCGCAGAAGGATCATCTTGGCCGGAGGCCTCGGCCAACTCCTCCTGCGCCACCAGTCGGGTGCCGCCGAGAATGCGATCGGAGAGCGTGTCCTCGCCCTGCGACGACATGGTCCGCTGGATCAGCCACACGGTTAGAAACCCGAGCGCCAGACCGATTACGGCACCGATCAGCAGTGCAGTTGCCGCCGCGTTGAACTGGTTGGTGAACAGGGGATCGTTCGCAACGATCCGCGCGGGAATGGTTGCCCGACGACCTCCGAAAGCAATGTTCATCTGAATGTCGCGCCCCGCCATTTCGGCGAACACCTGCAACATCTTCCCGCCCAGACACTGGCCGGCCACGGTCCACGTCCAGGGCGGCAGAGTGAACTGCGACCAGATGATCGCCCCGGCGCCTGTCGAGGCCAAGATCAGCTTGGAGAAGAAGCCGAAGCGTTGCTGGAAATGCGTCATCCGCATGCGCCAGAGCGAGTGCGAGCGGGACGCAAAATCATGTCCCTGGGTCATGGTTCGATCTCCATGGCAAGCGAGCGCTGACGCTCGAAAGCGGCCTTCGCATCGGCCGCGATGACCTCGTCCGACTTCTTCGTGCCGAGTGCCGAATGGCGGGCGTAGGCATAGGCAGCGCAGGCGGTGAACAGGGCCCGGTCGAGCACGCGCTCGACCTCGATCAGCCGTTCTGAAATCGCACCGACCTCAATGGCGATTTCGCGGGTGTCGGCTTCCTTATCGGTCCCATGCAGCACCGCAAGGAACCCGGCCTCGATGATCCGGTGAAGCATCGCATATTCGGTAAGCCCCCGCCGCTCGGCGATGCCGAAAAGCGTTCGGGCCTGCGAGGGATTGAGGCGGACGGTGCGCTTGCTTGCGGTCAGCATGGCAGCCCCCCGAGCGCGTGCCGAGCACGCTCTGCGAACAGCGGAAATCCGCCGTTCTGCGGCGAAGGCACTGCCGAGCGCGCTATCCGCACGCTCGAAAACCGGCGGATTTCCTCGCTGCACGCGTGCGTGGGGTGTGTATCTGAAATCCTGCCTCGATGCGTAGCATCGCAGGCCGAATTCTCATCCGGCATGACGTTCCCGTTGGGCATCAGCGCTCTCCTTCCGCACGTCCGGTGGAAGCCAGAAAGTCGCGGATTCTCTGCGCGGCTTCGGCATCCGCTGCCGCCCGATCCGGGAAGGGTTTCTCGGGTTTCGCGGGCAGGAATTTAATCGGCCCAGCGCCGATCCATTCGGCGACAACGTGATCGACCGCATGGCGCAACCGGGAGCGCAATTCCGCTGCTTCGACGGGGTCGATGCGAGCCCATTCGACAAGTCGCAGGATGAAGCCGCCGAGCGGATAGTCTTTCCCGCCAATGGCAATAGCCGGACCTTCGAACTGCGCGCTGAAACGCTCGCCGGCGAAGCGATCGAGCATGGGCCGCTCGAAATAGAGCCAGTCCTCCAAGAACCGGCGAGAGGTGCGGCCATCCGGTCCGGGGCGGCTCAGCCGCCTCACGAATTCGTCGATCATGGGACCGGCGATCTTGTCCTGAAAATCGTCCGAGGCGATGATCTCGGCTATAAGATCGGGAGTGCGTGTCATGACGAGTGACGCTTTCCGCGAGGCGTGCGAGTGCCTGCTGTGTCTTCATCGTGTGCATGGGGTTGCGTCGGCAGAGCAGCCATCCAGGCGCGAACATCGTCCTCGCGCCAACGGATATGGCCATTGCCGAGCGAGCATGGCGGTGGGAACCGGCCTTGCCGTGTCATGCGGTAAATGGAAGTACGGCTGAGCCGCACGAGCGCGATCAAATCCTGCGTCGTGAGCAAACCGGAACGGGATTGTTGGTCCATTGGGGTATCCTCTTCGTGTGAGAGGACTTGGCTGACGGACCGGCGCGCTCAGGTCATTTCAGGACTGTTCCAGACCTGTTTCAGGGATTTTCAGGGCAGGTCTTCGAGTGGCAAGGCATGCAGTGCCGTTTCAAACTCCGGGTAGTTGCCCGAATGCATCTTGCTGATGATGCTGTCGCTGGCAGCCGGCCCTTTCAGAACGGCCCGAATGGCTGGCATCGCCTTCGTGAAAGGACGGCCCCGCACATCGGGATGCCGCATCGCTTCGATGATCGCGAGCCCACTGATCAGCGCGCCGCTACCTTGGCCGCGTTCGATCGCCCGTTCGCGAATCCATGCGATGCGCTGCTGATAATGCGCCTCATCCGGCTCATCGATCAGCGTCCGTGCCGTCAATCTCGATCGCGCGACCGCGCCCCCAAGATCGATCCAAATCGCGCCCTGCGGCAGTGGCCGGGCGCTGATCTGAAACCAGTCGTTGAGGTTTTCGCTGATCAGCAGGATGCGCCCGTGATCCGCCGCGAAGCAAGCCAGCGCCTTACCCGTCAGCAGCTTCACCGAACCGGATGGCGACACCGAATAGGTCTTCAATGCGCCGCTGCCGATCTGCCTGCGAAACTCCTCAAGCGACTGAACATTGCGCGTCTGAACGGCGTTGCCGGCAAGCCCGGCAAGGTCGGCCCGCGACGGCTCGTGGCGGTTCATGAAGCGATCCCGGACGTAGCTGATCCAGGGCCTGCCGGCGATAAGGACGACGATCGCAAGGACAGCCAGCAGCACGGCCGTAGCTATGCCGCCCATCGGCAGGAACACTATAGCCAGGGCGGCAACCAGCGCGGCGAGCGAGAGCCCTGCGCGGACGGGCGCGCTCGGTAGCGGGGGGATGATGGTCGGTGACTTCAGGATCGCATCGACCGGCTCGCGGCCGAGCAAATCGACTACCATGTCGCCGGAAGGTCGCTTGCAGTACAGCGCCAAGGCTTCCGCGACCGGCTTTGCACCTATTGGCAATGAGGCTGAGCTAGCTCCGTTCATGCAGCGAATATCGGAAATCCGGGCGGGTGAGGCAAGCGATTGTTCTCTATTTGATCTTTGCCGGGATGAGTTTTGCAGTCCCCGGATCACAGGTCGTCGAGAGCACCAGCCAGCTGAGGTAACCGCCGTTCGATGGCAGCCGCAACGCTCTCATGGACAAACTCGGCAAAGCCTTCAGGCATGGCGGCGCGCGCCTCGGCAACAGCGTCCGGAGCGCGGTCCAGCAGGTCGCCTATTGCCTCGCGCATTGCACTTGCACCGAGACTCGCTGCCTTGCCGGTCTGGACGAAATGTCGGCCCATAACTTCCGACATGCGGTAGTGGCGGTT
>Ga0233380_1000325_pt1 | contig 26147 bp, 27 predicted proteins | sample ElkDunMinimDraft_9_FD_191541 | JGI IMG/M metagenome (GOLD analysis project Ga0233380, IMG submission 191541) | Fecal eukaryotic communites from dung pellets of Tule Elk in California, USA - Elk Dung F36 | ecosystem: Host-associated > Mammals > Digestive system > Large intestine > Fecal | place... | reverse complement strand
CCGAGCATTCCGGCGCTGATCGCGGGGCTCATCGTGCTGATGATCCCTGTCGCGGCCCTGGTGCTTGCCCTGTGGGTGACGCGCAAGGCGGTGGGTGGGCTCGATTCCCGGCCCGACGTGCTGGTGCCCGCCATATTCCTGATCATTGCCTTCGTGCCGCTGGAAGGCGTGCTGGCAGCGCTTGTCGGCGGCCCCGTCGTGATGGTGAGCTGGCTGGCGCTCGGCTATGGCTATTTCCGGCTGGCTCGCGCTGCCACCGCATGGAGCCGCGGCGTTTCAGCTTCATTTGCCATTCTGGCGGTGCTCATGCTTGTCGTCATGCGCATCGCGCTCTACATCGTGTCCAACCCTCCCGGTTCCCCCATCTGAGAGTAACCTTGCCCCAGCAGTCCTCTAGCTACGTCGAAGAGATCAAGGCTGCGGTGCGTGGCTGTGTTGCTCTTGTGCTAGGTCAGCGTGATGCGCCGTCCTATTTCGATTTCAGCCAGCGTGGCCTCGTCGGCAGCCTGCTCGCCGTGGTCATCGCCATTGCGCTGGCCGCCTTCGGCCCGCTGATCGCCGGCGCGCGGCTGCCGCCAGGCGCCGCCACGCAGTCCGTGCTGATCAACGTCGTGCTGTTCGCCGCGCAGGCCCTGACGGCCTGGATCGCCCTGCGGCAGATGCGGCGCCCGGACGGCTTCGTGCCTTATCTGGTGGCTTCCAACTGGGTCACCTTCACAACTGCTGTCCTGTTGCTCCTGTCGACCTTCCTCGGTCCGCTCGGCGTGGTCATCCTGGTGGTCGTGGTGGTGATGGCCATTGCGACCTTCATCAATATCGGCCGCCTCGTCGTCACGCTCACTCCGCTGCAGATCGGCTTGCTGTTCCTGTCGCAGGCCGTCGGCGTCTTCCTCGCGCTGGGAGTCGTCGCGATGATGCTGCCGCCACCGCCGCTGCCGGCCTAGTAGTCGACGCCCGTCAGGTAGAGCCCGTATGGCGGCGCCATGGGGCCGCACCGCGCGCGTTCCCGCGCATCGAGCGCCGCCCGGAAATCGGCGGGGCTCCACTTGCCTTCGCCCACCAACTTCAGCGATCCGACCATCGAACGCACCTGATGGTGGAGGAAGCTGCGGGCGCTGGCGTTGATGACGATATGGTCGATCTCCCGGCGCACGCCGAACCGGTCCAAGGTACGGATAGGGGAGTTGGCCTGGCACTCGGCTGAGCGGAAGGTGGTGAAGTCGTGCCGTCCCAGGATCAGCGCCGCCGCCTCGGCCATGGCGTCGGCGTCCAGCGGCTTGGGCACGTGCCACACCTGGTAGCGCTCAAGCGCAGCCGGTGCACGGCGGTTCAGGACCCGGTACTCGTAGTGCCGCGCCGTGGCCGAGAACCGCGCCGCAAAGTCGTCTGCCGCGTCATCGCTGTCGAGCACCACCACCGGATGCGGACGCAGGTGGTAGTTCAGCGCCTCGCGGATGCGGAACGGGTTCCACGGCTTGCCAAGGTCGAAATGCACCACCTGTCCGAGCGCGTGGACACCGGCATCGGTGCGCCCCGCCGCCTGGGTCGTGACAGTCTCCCCGCTCATGGCGAAGATCGCCTCTTCCAGCGCCTGCTGCACGCTCATACGGTCCGCCTGCCGCTGCCAGCCGCAGAAGGGTGAACCGTCATATTCGATGGTCAGCCGGTACCGCGGCATGTGGGTCAGCCCGCCTGCGCTGGCAACTGGCCCGCGCCGCGCAGGAAGGTGGCCGCGTCCATTGCCGCCTTGCCTTCGCGCTGGACCTGCAGCAGCCGGACGGCGCCCGTGCCGCAGGCGATTGTCAGTTCGTCGCCGATGAGCGTCCCTGGCGTACCGCCGCCTTCCGCGAGCGCCGACCGCAAGGCCTTGATCCGGACCAGCTTGCCCGCGAGCTCCAGCTCGAACCAGGCGCCGGGGAAGGGTGAGAGGCCGCGAATGTGGTTGTGCACAGTCTCGGCGGGCAGCGACCAGTCGATCCGGGCTTCGGCCTTCTCGATCTTGCTTGCATAGGTCACGCCGTCCTCGGGCTGCGGCTTGAAGTCGAGGCTGCCGCGCTCGAGCGCCGCGAGCGCCCGACCCATCAGGTCGGCCCCCACGCGCATCATCTGGTCGTGGAGGTCCCCCGCGGTGGTCTCCGGCCCGATGGGCAGCCGGTCGACGAGCGCGACGGGTCCGGTGTCCAGCCCTTCGTCCATCTGCATGACCATGACGCCGGTTTCCCGGTCGCCCGCCATCACCGCCCGCTGGATCGGGGCTGCACCGCGCCAGCGCGGCAGCAGCGAGCCATGAAGGTTCAGGCAACCGAGCCGCGGCGCTTCGAGGATCGGCTTGGGCAGCAGCAGCCCATAGGCGACCACCACGGCGACATCGGCGTCGTGGCTTGCGAACATGATCTGTTCGGCCTCGTTCTTCAGTGATCTCGGCGTGAATACCGGAATGCCGAAACCATCGGCGGCCTCGTGCACCGGGGAGCGCCGCTCCGCCTGTCCGCGTCCGGCAGGCTTGGGCGCGCGGGTGTAGGCGGCGACGACCTCGTGCCCGGACGAGACGATCTCGGTCAGTGTCGGGACTGCAAATTCCGGCGTGCCCATGAACACGACGCGCATCGGCGAAACTCCTTGCCGGCGGCGCGTTCAGCTGCCGCGACCTCGTGGTTCGACAGGCTTGCCATGAGGTCTACGCGGACGCAGCACTCTGCTCCACCTCGTCCGGAGCCTGCCGAAGGACGAGGTCGCGGGCCGGGGGCTACCCGGCCCGGCGGGCCGCCTTCTCGAATTTCTTGAGAACGCGATCGCGCTTCAGGCGGCTGAGATAGTCGACATAGAGCACGCCATCGAGGTGATCGAGTTCGTGCTGGATGCACACGGCCAGCTTGCCATCAGCATCCTTGACCACTTCCTTGCCATCAAGGTCGGTGTACTTGACCGTCACGGCGGAGGGACGCTCGACCTCGTAGTAGAGTTCCGGAATGGACAGGCAGCCTTCCTCGGTCACCTGCACCTCTTCGCCGAAGCGGGTGATCTCGGGGTTGATCAGCACCATCGGGTCGGGCTTTTCGCCCTCGCCGGCGACGTCGATCACCACGATCCGCTTCAGCACGCCGATCTGCGGCGCAGCCAGACCGATGCCCGGCGCGTCGTACATGGTGTCGAGCATGTCCTTGGCGAGGATGCGGATCTCCTCGTCAACCTCGGCGATCGGGTCGGCCACGGAGCGGAGCCGCTGATCGGGAATGACGAGAATGGGGCGAACGGCCATGGCAAGAGGTCCAGAATGCAAGGGAATTGCCACCGATATGGTCCTTTGCGCGCTTCCGGTCAACTCCACCGCGCGGAACCGGCGTGCCTCGGTTGAATTGAGCGGGGCAGGAGGCGCTCATGGCCAACATGTACAAGGGAAGTTGCCGCTGCGGCGCAGTGGCCTACCAGTGCGACGGACACCCGTACAAGACGGGACTCTGCCATTGTAGCGACTGCCGCAAGGAGACCGGCTCGGCTTTTCTCTATTATGCCGATTGGCGGCGCGATCAGTTCAGCGTGACCGGTGAGTACTCCACCTATGAGGGCCGTAGCTTCTGCCCGCGCTGTGGGACGGCCCTGTTCCACCTGGACGAGCGTGGGGTGGAAGTTGCTCTCGGCTCGCTCGACGAGGCGCCGGTGGCACTGGTTCCGCAGAACGAAGGCTGGATCAGGCGGCGCGAACCCTGGATGGCCCAGGTTATCGGCGCCAGCCAGCACCGCGAGGACCTGCGGCATCCGGTGTGAGCGGACAAGTTGATGAGACCCCGGTGAACTGCTCATGACGCCAGGCGTTTGAGGGGCAATACCGGTGCGTGAAAAGGAGCCATCCCATGCCCCCCATCAACAATCCCGGCCACATCATTCCGCAGGACATCGAGCCGGGCGATGCGACCGAGGCCTTCAACTTCGAAGAGCCCTATACCCAGACCGAGATCGAGGACCTGCTTTATGGCGATGATCGCCCGGTGAGCCACCGGCTGGCTCGCCTGCGTGAACTGCGCGAGCAGGCGGTTGCGCGGGAAACCGGGGACTGGGGCGACCAGGACCCGAAGGCGAGTCTCGACGAGATCGACCGTGCCATCGACGAACTCAGCGCCACCTTGGCCAATTCCGAAGACCTCGAGGACTATGCCGAGTTGAACCCCACGCTGGACTACGATCCCGAGGATCGGCTGGATGCGCTCGCCCCCGACGACGTCGACCTGAGGCGCGCCATCGAGGGCCGCGATGCGGATGCCGATTTCGACGGTGACGAGGACGATACCGGAATCGAGCCACTGGACGCCGGGGAGTGGGAAGACGGCGACGACTTCGACCCCGACAAGGGCGTCCACTGACGATCAGATGGCGGTGCGGGCCTTCAGCGCCTGGCTGAGGGTGCCTTCGTCGAGATAGTCGAGCTCCCCGCCCACGGGCACGCCGTGGGCGAGGCGCGTGACCCGCGCGCCCGTGCCGGCCAGCCGGTCGGTGACGTAGTGGGCCGTGGTCTGGCCTTCGACGGTGGCATTGATGGCGAGAACGATCTCGCTGAACTCCGGTGCGCGCCGCAGCAGACCCTCGATGTCGAGGTCATCCGGCCCCACCCCGTCGAGCGGCGACAGAACGCCGCCGAGCACATGGTACTTCACCGCGCCGACGCCGGCGCGTTCCAGCGCCCACAGATCGGCCACATCCTCCACCACGATCAGCATTCCGCTGTCGCGCCGCGGATCGGTGCAGATGCCGCAGGGGCTTGCGGTATCGATGTTGCCGCAGACCTCGCAGGTCCGCACGGCAGCAACGGCCCGGTCGAGCGCCGCCGACAGCGGCACCATCAACTGGTCCTTTTTCTTGATCAGCTGCAGCACCGCACGGCGGGCCGAGCGGGGGCCGAGCCCCGGCAGGCGCGCCATAAGCTGGATAAGCTGCTCGATCTCGGGGCCGCCACTGGCCATTCGCTTCGGTCCTTCGCGACCTTCGGGCCTAGAACGGCAGCTTCATGCCCGGAGGCAGCGGCAGGCCGGCAGTGACTTCGGCCATCTTCTTCTGCATCTCGGCTTCGCTCTTGGCCTTGGCATCGTTGTGCGCTGCGATGATCAGGTCCTCGAGCACCTCGGCCTCGGCCGGATTGAACAGGGACGGATCGATCTTGATGCCGCGCAGCTCGCCCTTGCCCGTCAGCGAGACCACGACCAGCCCGCCGCCGGAGCGGCCTTCCACCACCAGGTTGCCGAGTTCGTTCTGGAGGGCTTCCATCTTGCCCTTCATCTCGCTCGCGGCCTTCATCATTCCCATGATGTCTTTCATTCGTCGTCCTCTTCCACTGGGGGTGGCGCGGCTTCCGCCGCCATCGGGGTTTCTTCGTCGCGCACGGTCACGTTGACGACCTTGGCGCCGGGAAAGGTCTCGAGGATCGCCTGCACCAGCGGATCCTCATGCGCCTGCCGGTGCGCGGCCTCGATCCGCTGCTCCTTTTCCTGGCGCAGGGTCAGGCCTTCGGGAGGCTTGGTAGAGACGGTGATCAGCCAGCGTTGGCCGGTCCAGCTCTGCAGCCGCGCCGACAGGGTATTGACGATGCCCGGATCGGCGCCCTCGACCAGGGCGATCTCGATCTTGCCCTGTTCGAACGACACTGGGCGCATCTGGCTCTCGAGCGCCATGCGCACGAGGATGTCCCGCTTGGCCGTCGCGAGCGCGATCAGGTCCTTGTAGCTGGCAACGGTGGCCAGGGCCGGCTGCACGACGGGCGCAGGCTGCTGCTGTGCCATCGCAATGGGCTGCGACACGGCGACGGGAGTCGCCTCGGGCTGCTCTATGCGCAATGCCGTGGCGCCACCCCCACCACCGGACGGGCCGCGCGGCGGCAGCGACGGGGCAGGAGGCGACGGAGGCACAGGCTGGTTGGTCAGCCTGGCGATTACCTCGTCGGGGCTTGGCAGGTCGGCGGCATAGGCAAGCCGGATCAGCGCCATTTCGGCCGCCTGCAGCCCGTTATGGGCCTTGGCGACCTCGTCGTGGCCGCGAAACAGGATTTGCCATGCGCGGCTCAGCGCGCGCATCGGCAGGCGGTTGGCAAGGTCCGCGCCGCGGGTGCGCTCGTCCGGGGTGAGCGAGGGGTCGTCCGCAGCGGCCGGCACGACCTTGATGCGGGTGACGAGATGGCAGAAATCGGCGAGGTCGGCGATGGTGGTCTGCGGATCCGCGCCCATGTCATAGAGCGCACGCAACGTGCCGAGGGCATCGCCGATGCGGCCACCCATGGCGTCCTCGAACAGGTCGATCACCCGGGCCCGGTCGCCGAGACCCAGCATCGCCTTGACCGTGGCGGCCGTGACGGTGCCGTTGCCATGGGCGATGGCCTGGTCGAGCAGCGAGAGATTGTCGCGCGCGGAGCCTTCGCCGGCGCGCACGATCATCGCCAGTGCCTCCGGTTCGAACTGGATGCCTTCCTGCCCGAGGATGGTCTCGAGATAGGCGGTCATCACCTCGGGAGTGATGCGGCGAAGGTCGAACCGCATGCAGCGGCTGAGGATGGTCACCGGCACCTTGCGGATCTCGGTGGTCGCGAAGATGAACTTCACGTAGGGCGGCGGCTCTTCCAGCGTCTTCAGGAGGCCGTTGAAGGCCGCCGTCGACAGCATGTGAACCTCGTCGATCACATAGACCTTGTAGGGCGCCGAGACCGGGCCGTACTTCACCGAGTCGATGATCTCGCGGATGTCGTTGATGCCGGTATTGGAGGCGGCGTCCATCTCGACGACGTCGACATGGCGTCCCTCGATGATGGCACGGCAATGCCGGCCCTCGACCGAAAGGTCGAGCGTGGGGCGGCGGCCCGTGTCGTCCTCGTAGTTGAAGGCGCGGGCGAGGATGCGGGCGGTCGTGGTCTTGCCCACGCCGCGCACGCCGGTGAGGATGAAGGCGTGGTGGATGCGGTTCTGCGCGAAGGCATTGCCCAGCGTCTGCACCATCGCATCCTGGCCGACCAGGGTGGTGAAGTCGCGCGGCCGGTATTTGCGGGCGAGAACCAGATAGGGAGAGGTCTGAGCGTCAGCCATGGTCTGCCCCTCCCTCGGAAAGCACTGTCGGAAAGCCGCCTGCGGTCATGCGGGGGATCATAGGGCCGTTGGCGTCGCAGGCAACTGCGCCGCGCTCGATGTCCAACGAAAGCGCATGGTGAAGTAGGAGGCTGGCAACGACCCGTGAGGATCTCGTTGGGGCTGCTTCCTTCCGGACCTGACCCGGTTGGCGAGGAACACGTCCGCGCCAACCTCCCGACTGGCTATATGCGAATTAATGATGGTCTTGGCAAGGCCGGCGATGCCAGCACCGGCGCATGTCCTGCCGCTAGCGGGCGTCGATGCGCATCTCGCGGGCCATGCGCAGGCTGCGGGCGATGCGGCTGGCCCACAGCGTCACGCCCCGCGGCTCGAGGATCTCGTCGTGGCGGATCTCGATCATGGTGGCATCGATCCCGCGGGCGTCGCCGTGCCGCTCGAGCGTCAGCGTCACCCCCTTGAGGGCGGCATAGGGCTCGTTCCATCCGATGTTGAGCGCCGGATCCTCGGCCTTGAGGGCACCGAAGAGCGACTGGGTGAACCCCAGGTCCGTGCCGTGGATCAGCCCGATCGGCCACGGGCGCGGCACGCCGTGATAGACGGGGGTGAACGAGTGCATGCACACGAGGATGGTCTCCCGGCCGGCATGCCGGCGCGCCTCGAGCAGGGTCTCTATCGAGGCATGGTAGGGGCTGTGGTAGTGCCGGATGCGAAACTGACGCTCCTCGCGGGCGAGGTTCTCGTTGGCCGCGATGCGGGTCGATTCGGAAAGCGTCCAGATCAGGTCGGGTGCATCGATATCGCGGTTGCAGTCGATGACCAGCCGGCTGACGGTGGATTCGACCAGCGGCGCATCGAGCAGCACGCACAGGGCACGCGACACAGCGAGAGCCCCCGGGTCCCAGGCGATATGGCTCAATCGCTCGACAGGCGTCAGTCCTAGCGTACCGTAGCGTGCCGGCAGGCGGTTGGTGGCATGGTCGCACACCACGACGAAGGGCGAGGAGCCCCGTGCATTGGAAACCAGAACTGCCCTTTCGCGCCAGCCGTCTGCCTGCATCTCACACCCGCTCGCGGCACCGGACCGGCGGCACCACCGACCTGCCTACTCGATGTCATCGAGGGCAAGGAAGTCCTTCGCACTCATCCGGATCAGCGGATCGACTTCCCCGATCGCGTCCTCGTCCTTGCTGTCGTAGTCGAAGTGGTGCAGCACCGTCTGGATCATGGCCAGCCGCGCGCGGCGCTTGTCGTTGGCGCGGATCACGGTCCAGCGGGCATGCCGCGTGTCGGTGCGCCGCAGCATCTCGTCGCGCGCCTCCGAATAGTCGTGCCACTTGTCGAGCGCCTCGATGTCCATCTGCGAGAGCTTCCAGGTCTTGAGTGGATCGTGCCGGCGGTCGTGGAAGCGCTTGAGCTGCATCTCGCGTCCGATCGACAGCCAGAACTTGAACAGGTGAATGCCGTCCCGGGCGATGCCCTTCTCGAATTCAGGCACTTCCTCGAGAAAGCGCGAGATCTCCTGCGCGGAGGCAAAGCGCATCACCCGCTCGACGCCGGCCCTGTTGTACCAGGAGCGATCGAACAACGCCGTCTCGCCAGCCGCGGGCAGCCAGTCGATATACCGCTGGAAGTACCACTGGGTGCGCTCCCGCTCTGTCGGCTTCGGCAGCGCCACGACGGTGTTGTAGCGTGGGTTCAGGTTCTGCACATAGGCCTTGATCGCGCCCCCCTTGCCGGCCGCGTCCCGCCCCTCGAACAGCATGACGATGCGTTCCCCGTGTCGGGTCACATGCGCCTGGAGCCGCACCAGTTGCACCTGCAGCCGGTACATGCGCTCTTCATACTCGTCCAAGCCCATCCTATCCTTGTATGGATAGCCTCCGGAGCTGAGGGCGCGTGCCTTGATTTCCGGTGGCAGCTGCGGGTCGTCGATGTCGAAATGGCGGAGTATGTCAGTCACGATGGTGCTGTCGCTCCCTTGTCATGGACACCATGATATAGACCCGCCCCCAGATGAGGAGGGAGCCCATCCTGGCTGATCTGTCGAAGCAGGACCTGTCTACAAAGCCGCGGCCCCTGCCGTGGTTGCGGGTTGTCGCCGACCGTTTTCTGGGACAACTGCCACTGCTTGCCCTCTTCGGCGTTGTGCTCGCGGTGCTGGTCGTGCTGGGCCATCTGCCGCTCTCGTGGGCGGCGCTTTCGCTCGCAGCCGTCGTAGCCGGTGCCCTCGCCATGCCGGCGGGGATGACGGCAGCGCCACCGGAAGTGCAGGTTGAGGCCGCCGAGGTTGGGGAGCCCGCAGGCCAGATTGCCTTCGCCGACGCGCTGGTCGACCCCTGTTTCATGCTCGACCGGCGGGGCGTGGTGATCCACGCCAACGCCGCCGCCGCCCGGCGCTTTCCCGCGGTCGCGCCAGGGAGGCTGATAACCCTCGCACTGCGTGATCCCGAATTCGTGCGGTCCATCGACGCCGTTCTCCGCAAGGGCGAGAGCCGCCAGCTGGAACTTCACGAAACCGTGCCGACCGAGACCTGGGAGCAGGTGCTCGTGGCGCCACTCCGGCGCCCCGGCACCGACTGGATGAAGGACGAACAGCGACGGGTGATCCTCACCTTCCAGAGCCTGACCGAACTCAAGCGCGTCGACGCCCTGCGCACCGATTTCGTCGCCAACGCCAGCCACGAATTGCGAACGCCGCTGGCCTCGCTCATGGGTTTCATCGATACCCTCCTTGGCCCCGCGGCGCGCGATGCGGAGGCGCGGGCGAAGTTCCTCGGCATTATGCGCGGACAGGCCGAACGCATGAGCAGGCTGATCGATGACCTGCTCAGCCTGTCGCGCATCGAGATGCACCAGCATCTGCGCCCCACCGACAGCGTCGATCTCGCGGCGTTGCTGCGAGAGGTGCGTGATGGCCTGCAGACCCAGGCCCGGGCGGCCGAGCTCGAGGTCGTGCTGTCGCTGCCGGAAGGATCGGTGCCGGTCACGGCAGATCGAGCCGAACTCTACGAGGTGTTCGAGAATCTGCTCGACAACGCCATCAAGTATGGGGCAGGGGGCCTGACCGTGGAGGTGGGCCTCGGCCCGTCAGACCGTGCCGGCTTCGAGCATCGGGTGACGGTGATCGACCATGGCCCGGGCGTCGAGCTCGAACATGTGCCGCGCCTGACGGAGCGCTTCTACCGCATCGACGAGGAGGCTTCGCGAAAGCGCAAGGGGACGGGGCTGGGGCTCGCCATCGTCAAGCACATCGTGCACCGGCACCGTGGCGAACTGACCATCCGCAGCAGGCCGGGCGAAGGAATGCGCGTGGACGTCTACCTGCAGTAGGCTCACTCCAGCCGCCGCGGTGGGTGCACGAGGGTCACCAGTACCACCGAGATCAGCATCAGCAGGTACCACGAGACCAGCTTGCCGAGGCTGACGAGGGTCCAGCCGCTTTCCTGGCCCGGATAAAGCCACGCGCCGCCCCACGTGGCGATGTTCTCGGCGATCCAGATGAACAGCGACACCAGGAAGAAGGCGAGCAGCATCGGCATCGAGTGCCGAAAGCGGAACACCCGGTAATGCATGACGCTCGGAGCGTAGAGCACGAACACGGCGGCGAGCAGCAGCCACCGGAAATCGAAGATATAATGGTGGGTGAAGAAGTTGATGTAGATCGCCGCCGCCAGCGCCGCCGTGATCCACACCGGTGGATAGCGGGTGAAGGTGATGTCGAAGATGCGCTGGATGCGGGCCATGTAGGAGCCGACGCAGGCATACATGAAGCCCGAGAACAGGGGCACGCCCGCCAGACGGAACAACGCCTCCTCGGGGTAGGTCCACGAGCCGACTGCGGTCTTAAACAGCTCCATCCCGGTGCCGACGAGGTGAAAGATCAGGATCACCCGTGCCTCGCCGAGCGTCTCGAGCCTGAACAGCAGCATGCCGGCCTGGATCAGGAGGGCGGCGAGAAACCAGAAGTCGTAGCGATACAGTCCCGCGTCCGGCCACCACAGACGGGTCACGAGGATCATCGCCAGCATCAGCCCGCCGAACAGGCACGCCCAGGCCTGCTTGACCCCGAACACCACGAACTCCACCATGGCATCGGCCACAGGTCCGCGCGGCAGCCGCTGCAGGATGCGGTGCGCGGTGTCATCGATCCGCGCCTCGACGCTGGTGAACCGCGCCATGCTGTGGCCTTGCCCCAGTTACCGTCAGCGGGATATGGGCGGGCGAACTTTTCCGAATTGTGGCAGTTTCGACTGTCAGCAACATCAGGACAAAACATCCGACATGGCCCGACGCAGACCCACTCCGCTGCGCACCTCCGGCGAGGACGTAGCCGCTTCCAAGCGAGCGCCCTCGACGCCGCAGACCGAATCCGCTGCCTTCCGCCTCGCCTTTGCCGATGACGAGTTTCTCACCTCCGAGGAAATCCGCGGGGTCAGGTTCCAGCTCGAATATCTCAAGCCCGAGTTCCGCCTGCGCGAGCGCGGCATCAATTCGACCGTGGTGCTGTTCGGGGGCGCGCGCATCCCTGCGCCTGGTCAGCCCGCCTGGGCCGCCAAGAACGAGACGCAGAAGCGCAACCTCGAGGCTGCATCGCCCTATTACGAAGAGGCGCGCCGCTTTGCGCAACTTGCCTCGCGCACCTCCAAGTCGCTCGACTATTCGGACTACGTGGTGGTGACCGGCGGCGGGCCGGGCGTGATGGAGGCGGGTAATCGCGGCGCCGCCGATGTGGGAGCCCCCTCCATCGGGCTCAACATCGTCCTGCCACACGAGCAGGCGCCCAACCTCTACGTGACGCCCGAGCTGAGCTTCAACTTCCACTATTTCGCGACGCGCAAGATCCACTTCCTGCTGCGCGCCCGCGCCGTTGCGGTGTTCCCCGGCGGGTTCGGCACGCTCGACGAGTTCTTCGAAACCCTGACCCTGATCCAGACCGGCCGCATGGCTCGGGTGCCGCTGCTGCTGTTCGGCGGCGACTTCTGGCGCAAGGTCATCAACTTCGAGGCGCTTGCCGAGGCTGGCACCATCGCGCCCAACGATCCGGACCTGTTCACCGTGGTCGACACGGCTGACGAGGGCTGGGACGTGGTGCGCCAGTTCTACAACCTTCCTGTCATCGACGAAGTGCTGCGCGGCGACTGACCGCGCAGGGCTGCCTTTCGTTTCAGGGCGTTGTGCCGCCGGGATGGCAGTGCCACTTACCGCCCAAGTCGATGGCTCCCCAAGGAGTGCTTGCACGTGCAGCAATACGATCTCGTCGTCATCGGCAGCGGTCCTGCCGGCCGCCGCGCCGCCGTACAGGCCGCCAAGCTCGGCAAGTCGGTGCTGGTGGTGGAGAACCGCATGCAGCTCGGCGGCGTGTCGGTGCATACCGGCACCATTCCGTCCAAGACCCTGCGCGAGACCGTGCTCAATCTCTCCGGCTGGCGTGAGCGCGGCTTCTACGGCCTCTCCTACCGGGTGAAGAAGGACATCGAGGGCAAGGACCTCGGCGCCCGGCTGCGCAAGACGCTCGACTACGAGATCGAGGTGCTCGAGCATCAGTTCGCCCGCAACGGCGTGCGCACCTTCGGCGGCAAGGCCCGGTTCATCGACGCCAACCATGTCAGTGTCACCGACCACGAGGGCGAGAAGCACGTCTTCGGCTTCCAGTTCGCGGTCATCGCGGTGGGCACCATGCCCTACAGGCCCCCCCACATCGACTTCGATGGACACACGGTTGTCGACAGCGACAGCCTGGTCACCGACATCCGGGTGCCACGCAGCCTGACCGTGGTGGGCGCGGGCGTCATCGGCATCGAATATGCGACGATCTTCTCCGCGCTCGACGTGCCGGTGACGGTAGTGGAGCCGCGCGATAGCTATCTCGAATTCATCGACCGCGAGATCATCGAAGAGTTCACCCACGAGCTGCGCCAGAGGGGCATGACGCTCAGGCTCGGTGCGCGGGTGGAGGCGGTGGAGAAGGACGAGCAGGGCTGGGCGATAGCGCACCTCGCCGACGGAAGGCGTATCCGCTCCGACATGCTGCTCTATGCAGCGGGGCGCGTCGGCGCCACGGCCGATCTGGGGCTCGAGGACTGCGGCGTCGTGCCGGATGATCGCGGCCGCCTCAAGGTAGACCCGGTGACCCTTCAGACCCAGTGCCGCAACATCTACGCGGCCGGGGACGTGATCGGCTTCCCTTCGCTCGCCTCGACCTCGATGGAACAGGGGCGCATCGCAGCGCTGCACGCCTTCGGTACGGCCATGCCGCCCGCGCCGCAATTCTTCCCCTACGGCATCTACGCGGTGCCGGAGATATCCACTGTCGGTCTGTCCGAGCAGGAGGTGCGGGCACAGGGCACGCCCTATGAGTGCGGCGTGGCGCGGTTCCGCGAGACCTCGCGCGGCCACATCATGGGCCTGCAGTCGGGAATGATGAAGATGATCTTCGCGCTCGAAAGCCGCAAGCTGCTGGGCGTCAGCATCGTCGGGGAAGGTGCGACCGAGCTGATCCATATCGGCCAGGCCGTGCTCAACCTCGGCGGCACCCTCGACTACTTCGTCGAGAACGCGTTCAACTACCCGACCCTTGCCGAGGCCTACAAGATCGCAGCGCTCGACGCCTGGAACCGCATGCCCCGGGCCACCCCCGTGGCGCCGATCGAATGAACACGCCCTGCCTTACATCGGCGAACGCGCGTGGCTGGATCGCCATCGATGGGGGGCCTAGAGTGGCTCAGCGGCGAGGTGAGGGGCCATGACCGAACGTTTCGATGCCATCGTCATTGGAGCCGGCCAGTCCGGCCCGTTCCTGGCTGCGCGCCTGGCAGGAGAGGGCAGGCGCACCGCCCTCATCGAGCGCGAGCACCTGGGCGGGACCTGCGTCAACGATGGCTGCACCCCGACGAAGACGCTGGTCGCCAGTGCCCGCGCCGCCTGGGTTGCCCGTCGGGCGGGCGAGTTCGGAGTCGAGGTCAGGGCACCGGTCAGCGTCGACATGAGGGCGGTGAAGGCGCGCAAGGACCGCATTGTCAACGCGTCCGTCCAGAGCCTCACCGACTGGCTCGGCGGCATCGACGGCCTGGAGGTGATCCGCGGCGAGGCGAGCTTTGCCGGTCCCCGGCTAGTCGCGGTCGGTTCTCGCCGGCTGACGGCGCCGCAGATCTTCATCAACACCGGCGCGCGGCCGATGGTCCCCGACTGGCCGGGGATCAAGAGCATTACCTACCTGACCAACAAGCAGATGGTGGAACTCGACACCCTGCCCAGCCACCTGATCATCATCGGGGCGAGCTATATCGGGCTCGAGTTCGCGCAGATGTATGCGCGTTTCGGGTCCAAGGTCACGGTGGTGGAACGGGGACTGCGCCCCGCCTCGCGCGAGGATGCTGACATTTCCGCCGCGATCCGGTCGATCCTCGAAGCGGAAGGGGTGTCGTTTCTGTTCGGCACCGAAGTCGAGGCGCTGGATCGCGCCGGCAGCACCGGGGTGTTCGTGTCGCTCAAGTCGGCCAACCGCCGCTCCTCCATCGAGGGGACGCACCTGCTGGTGGCGCTCGGCCGCCTCCCCAACACCGAGGCGCTCAATCTCCCCGCCACCGGAATCGAGACCGACAGGCGCGGCTTCATTCCTGTCGACGATCACCTGCGCACCGGCGTCGAAGGCATCTGGGCGATGGGTGACGTCAATGGCCGCGGCGCCTTCACCCACACCTCCTATTTCGAGCACGAGGTGGTGGTGAACAACCTGCTCGAAGGGGGAAATCGGTCGCTGGCGGGCCGCATTCCGACGCATGCGCTCTACATCGATCCGCCGCTGGGCCGCATCGGCATGAGCGAAGCCGAGGTTCGCGCCTCGGGGCGCAAGGCGCTGATGGCCACCATGCCGATGACCCGTGTCGCACGCGCCCGCGAGCGCGGGGAAACCCAGGGCATGATGAAAGTGCTGGTCGATGCCGCCGACAACACCATTCTCGGGGCCGCCATACTCGGCATCAATGGAGACGAGGTGGTGCAGTCGCTGCTGCAGCTGATGGCGTCCGGCATTCCCTACACGAAGATGGTGGAGACCATGCATATCCACCCGACGGTCACCGAGCTGGTGCCGACCCTGCTGTCGGAGCTGAAGCCGCTGGAGTAGTGGCTTACGGCCTACAGGTCGCCGAATGTTACTACGGTGGCGCGGCCGCGGGCCTTGGCGGCGTAGCAGGCGGCGTCGGCCTCGCCCATGGGGCCGAGCGGAGAGGCGGCGTCGCGGCTGATCTCGGCGATGCCGACGCTCGCGCCAACACGGTATGTGCGCCCGCCCCAGACGAAATCCAGCGCCCCGACCGCGCGGACGATCTTCTCGGCGACGGTGCGCGCATTGGCGACGGGGCAATCGCTCAGCAGCACCGCGAACTCGTCGCCGCCGATGCGTGCCGCCATGTCGTGGTTGCGGCAGCAGCCGCGGATGGTCTTTGCCACCTGCTGCAGCAGGGCATCGCCCGCTGCGTGTCCTGCCGAGTCGTTGACCGGCTTGAAGCGGTCGAGGTCGATATAGAGCAGGCAATGCCGGTGCAGCCCGTCCCGGGCCGAGGCGATTGCGGTGGCCAGCGCCCCCTCGAAGGCGGCGCGGTTGGGCAGGTTGGTGAGCGGATCGTGCGAGGCCGAGTGGGCGAGCTGGCGCTGCATGGCGCGGCTCTGGGTCACGTCCTGGAACACCAGTACCGAGCCGATCAGCCCGTCTGCCGGCATGTGCAGCGGTGCGGCGGTACAGCGGATGTCCCGCTTGGTGCCGGAGCGGTTGACGAGCACCATGTCGTCGTCGCGATGGACGGTCTGCTCGGTGGCAAGGCAGATCGACACCGGGCATTCGCTCGCCCTGCCGGTGGCGCCGTCCCGCAGCGCGAAGATCTCGCTGGTGGGACGGCCGACCGCTTCGGTGGAGGTGAAGCCGGTCAGCTGCTCGGCGGCCGGGTTCATGAAGGTGATGCGACCGTCGGCGTCCGTCGAGATCATGCCGTCGGCGATCGATTCAAGCGTCAGCCGCAGGCGTTCCTTCTCGGCCGCGAGCTCCTGCTCGATGATCTTGATCCGCGTGATGTCGGTATCGGTGCCGAGCGTGCGGACGGGGGCGCCGTTCTCGTCCCATTCCACCGGCTGGCCGCGTGAGAGAATCCACACATAGCTGCCGTCCGGGCGGCGCTCGCGATATTCCAGCGCATCGAAGTCGCTGTCGCCCTTGTCCTGCTTGTCGATATTGGCGAGCACCTGGGCGACGTCATCGGGATGGATCCGGCTGAGCCAGGCCTTCTGATGATCCTCCGGCACCGGCTCGTCCGGCGGCAGCCCCCGCATGATCCGCCACATGCGCGAGTAGAACATGCTGTCGGTGCGGATGTCGTGGTCCCAAACCCCTTGGCGGGCGCTTTCGAGGGCGAAGTTCCACCGGCTTTCGGAATAGGCCAGCGCCTCCTCGGCCTTCTTCTGTCGCTCGATGCTCGATGCCTGGACCACCACGTATTCGGGCGCGCCGCCGCTGCGGGCGGTGAGGGCGGTGGCCACGAGGCTGACCCACAGGGGGCGGCCGTCGGCGTGCCGCATCCGGTGCTCGCCGCGATATTCGCGCACTTCGGCGCGCATCAGTCGCTCGAGCTGCAGCCAGCCGGCGGTAGCGTCATCCTCGTGGATCAGTGCGTCGAACGAGGGCAGGGGCGAACCATCGACATGCCCGAGCAGGTCCGCGAACGCAGGGTTGGCGTAGACCAGATGCCCTTCGAGATCGTAGAGCGCCGTGCCGATCGCCGCCGTGTCCACCATACGCGCGAGCAGCGCGTTGTCCCCTTCCAAGCGAAAGGGGCCGGACACCATGGTCGGAGCAGGTTTCGACGGGGCGGACATGCCGGCGACACTGCACCCGCCACCGTTAATAACAGCCTTAGGCTACGTGGTTTCCCGCAGCAGAAACTCGCGTTCCGTGCGCAGTCCCGTCCACTCCGAAGGCACCTCGCTGTCGAAGATCAGGGTATAGGGGCCGCGGTAGCCCGCCCGCTCCGCCGTCTCGACGCATGCGGCATAGTCGGCCTCGTCGAGATCACCATCGATGAAGCTGGCCTTGGCGTGGCAAAGCTCTGCCCGGCCAAAGATGGCGGCAAGCTGCTCGTACTTTTCGGGACCCCGCCAGTTGCCGAAGTCGGCGAGCAGTCCCACCCTGCCATCGAGCCGGTCCAGCAGCGCGTTCACCTGCTCCGGCCCGGGGAGCAGGCTGTGCCAGTTCTCGGTTACCAGCCGCACCGGGGAGCCGGCGTTTCCGTCGGCAAGCCGGCGGAGGGCCGCCGCGGACCGGTCGAGCGCATCCTGGGTCGGCGGCTGCTGGCCGGCCACGATGCGGGCATTCTCGGCGCCCAGTTCGTTGGCGATCTCGATCCAGCGCGCTATCCAGCGCTCGTCGCGCGCGCCATGTTCGGGGTGGGTGATGTCGCCTGCATCGATCAGCAGCGTCTGCAGGCGCACTTCCGCGGTCTTCAACTGGTCCCTGAGTTCCCCGAGATAGACCGGGTCGATGCTGCGCAGGTGGAACGAGACGATCTCGAGCCGGTGGTAGCCATGATTGGCCAGCACCGAGGGCAGCCCAAGCAGCGACTCCTCGCCCTCGCCATAGGTCATCTGCTCCATCCCGACCTCGAAGCTGTCGAGGTCGTGCGGATAGGTGGTCCCGAGCAGCCGGTGCAGCGACCAGGTGGATACGGCGATGCGGTCGGGCGAAATGGTAGGCATGGCGTGTCTCCTTGCCTCGCGAGACTTCCACGCCCCAGCCGGGCTTTCAAGCCAGCCGATAGATACGTTCGGCGTTGCGGTGGAACAGCTTGGCCTGCTCGTCGGTGCTGGCGCCGCCAACGATGGCGCGGCTCGCCTCGACCCACTGGGTGAGCGAGCCGTTTCGCGTGAGCACTGGGTGGTCGGAACCCCACACGACACGGTCCCAGCCGAATGCCTCGATCAGGTGCTCCACATAGGGGCGCAGGTCGTCGGGCTGCCAGCCCGGCCGGGCATTGGTGGCGATGCCCGAGATCTTCACCGCCACGTTCGGGCGCTCTGCCAGGGCCGCCGTATCCTGGCGCCAGGGGTCGAGTCCGCCGCCAGCGATGTCGGGGTTGCCGCAGTGATCGAGGATGAACTGCACGTCCGGCGCACTGTCGACGAGTCTGCGCCCTATCCCCAACTGGTCTGCCCTGAGGCACAGGTCGAAGCTGAAGCCGTATTGCGCCAACCGGCGCAGGTTCTCCGAGAACAGGGGCGGTTCGCTCACCGCGTCCGGCACCTCGTGGAGGATACGGCGCAGGCCCCGCACGCGCGGCTCGTGGCTGAGGCGCTCGACATGGGCGGCAAAACCAGTGCTCTCCGGTCGGCACGCCGCGATGGCGCCGACGATCCGCGGCAGTTCGAGCACGAACGCGGTCTCTGCCTCCATGTCCGCCTCAGCCGCATCGACCTCCATGTGCAGCGCCGACTCGATGCCCAGCGGCACGGCTTCGGCGAAGTAGGCCTCGTGGCTCCACACCTTGTTGAGGGGATGGCCCCGGCCAATCCAGGGATAGCTGAAGCGATCCGGGAAGATCAGGTGGAGATGGGTGTCCAGAATGCGCATCGAGCCTCCTGATGGCGCGCGCCGGAGCGCTGACATGTTAGTCGTTGCCGGCAAAGTTCGTTTGTGAATAGACTGATCGCACAGGCGCGGCAACGACCCGCGCGGGAGGGAGATCGAGCACCATGCGCCTTGCCGGCAAGCGCATCTTCATTTCGGCCGCAGCCCAGGGGATGGGCCGGGCGAGTGCGATCGCATGCGTGCGCGAGGGGGCCGAAGTGGTGGCCACCGACATCAACGCTGACCTGCTGGCAACCCTCGCCGCGGACGCGCCTGGCATCGAGACGGCCGTCCTCGACGTGCGCAGCACCGAGGCGGTAAACGCGTTTGCCGCGCGACAGGCGCCGTTCGACGGCATCTTCAACTGCGCCGGCTATGTCCACAACGGCGATATCCTCGCGACCAGCGAGGACGATTGGGATTTCAGCTTCGATCTCAACGTCAAGTCGATGTACCGGGTCACGAAGGCGCTGCTGCCGGGGCTGCTGGAGCGGGTGCCGCACAATGGCGGCAGCGTCATCCTCAACATGGCCTCGATGGCCGGGTCCATCAAAGGCTTCCCCAACCGGCTCCTTTACGGCTCCACCAAGGCCGCGGTGGTCGGGTTTACCAAGGCGATGGCGGCCGACTACGTGAAGCGCGGCATCCGCTGCAACTGCCTGTGCCCGGGCACGGTCGATACGCCCTCGCTGCGCGCCCGCATCAACAGTTCTGCCGATCCGGTGCAGGCCGAAAAGGACTTCATCGCCCGCCAGCCAATGGGCCGGCTGGCCACCGTCGACGACATCGCGCCGCTCGTCGTGATGCTCCTGTCGGATGAATCCCGCTTCATCACCGGCCAGCCCGTACTCGTCGATGGCGGTGTCACCATATGAGCGGCTCGTAGCGGCAAGAGCTTCCAGCGTCAGGCCCTGGCAGGTTTCACAGGCTCCCCGGGTGCCGTCCGCACCAAGACGGCATCCGATCCGCGCTGGCTAGGGCCGATGCTGCATCGTCGCCCGGACCGAGACCTCTCCGGCGGTACCCTCGACAAGTCGGGCTGTGCCGAGCGGCTGTGCCACACGGGCTCCGGTAATGATCACCTGCCCGGCGACAAGCGGCATGCCGCGGTCAGACGCATGCCCGGCAAGCCAGGCCACTGCGTCGAGGATGGCGTGCCAGTCCGCGCCCGTGTCCGTGCTGCCGGCCGTCTCGCCGTCATAGCGCAGGTCGAGCTTGAGGCTCGACAGGGCATCGAGCCGGGAGGGGTCGAACCTCTCGCCCACGATCACGGCGCCATTGCTCTGCAGGTCCCCGAGCTGGACGTTGCGGTCGATTGTCTGGCGGTCAACGAACGGGCTGCCGACCATTTCGAGCGCGAGGTGCACGCTGCTGATGGCTGCGTCGACGGCGGCGCGGTTGCTGCCGGCGGGAACGTCCCGCGCCAGCTTCACCGCCACCTCGACTTCGGCGATGACAAGGCGGTGGTGCGTGGCGTCGAGGGTCGCGCCGTCCTCGAAATAGCGCGATTGGGGGATGGGTGCGCAAACGGGCGTGCCTTCGCCGCCCGCAAGCACCTTCCATCCGCCGACTTCGCCTAGCCGCGCGATCACCAGATCCTGCAGCCGTGCGACACCGGCGAGGTCGGTTGGCACTAGCTCTGCGGGCACGCTGTCGATGAGTGCGCCCCCGTCATGTCCGGCGACGAGCCGGTCGGCCAGGTCTTCGATGCCGCTCATGGCGGTGGTCAATTCGCCCACTCCCCGCCGCGCATCACCGGCTCGGTCGAGCCATCCGCGTTCACCCCGTCGATGTCGATCTTGTCCGAGCCGATCATCCAGTCGATGTGGATCAGGCTCTTGTTGCCGCCCTGGGCGTAAATCTGGTCGGGGCTCAGTTCCTTGCCGCCCTCGAAGCAGTCGGCATAGCACTGGCCCATGGCGATGTGGCAGCTGGCGTTCTCGTCGTAGAGCGTGTTGTAGAACAGGATGCCGGACGCAGAGATCGGCGATGAATGGGGCACCAGCGCCACTTCGCCCAAGTGTCGTGCACCCTCGTCGGTATCGAGCACCTTGTTGAACAGGTCCTGGTTCTTCGACGCCTTGAACTCGACGAGCCGTCCGCCCTCGAAGCGGGCATACATGTCCTCGATCAGCGAGCCGTTGTGCGACAGAGGCTTGGTGCCCGAGACGTGGCCCTCGGCGCGCAGACGGTGCGGCGTGGTGAACACTTCCTCGGTGGGGATGTTCGGGTTGCACGTCACGCCGTTCTTGGCTTCCGAAGCGCCGCCCTTCCAGCGATGGCCGTCGGCGAGGCCGATGGTGAGATCGGTGCCGGGGCCGGTGTACTTGAGCGCCGAGAAGCGCTTGCTGTTGAGCCAGGTCCAGCGTGCCTTGAGGTTGGCGTTGTGCTCCTTCCAGGCGCCGATGGGATCATCGCCATCCACGCGCGATGCCTTGAAGATCGCATCGGCGAGCTTGCCGACGGCCACGTCTTCCGGATCGTCGGGGAACACCAGTTTCGCCCAGGCAGGGGTCGGGTAGGAGACGATGTTCCAGTTGATGTCGAAGCCGGTGATCAGTTCCAGCGCCGGCCGATAGGCAGCGGAGTTGGCGCGCATGGCCCGCGACACCTTTTCCGGATCCTGCCCCGCGAGCATCATCGGGTTGTCGCCGGAGATCGCAAGGCGCGCCGCATTGTTGCGGAAGGCCTCGGCCATGCCGGAATAGAGCCAGCCGGCCGAGCGGTCGAAGCTCTGGTCGTTGGCATATTTGTACCGGGCGAGCGTGGCTTCCTCGTCGGAGTAGATCGTGGTCACAAGACCCGCCCCGGCCTTGTAGGCGTGCTCGGTGATGCGGCGGACCAGCGGCGCGGCCGTCATCGGCGCGGTGATCACCAGGTCCTGTCCCTCGGCGAGTTGCAGGCCGACCTTGATGGCGACCTGGCCGAGTTTGTCGAGCTTGTCGGGATCGATGGGGGAAGTCATCGGGCGTCTTGCCTCTTTGCATTGCAATTCGGGTGCGGAGCCTAGCGACGGCGACGACGCAGCGCCACCGCAAATACCACTTGATCTCGGTCAAGGCGGCGGGATTCGGGTGGCGGCACAAAGGGGCATCAACACAGGGAGCCCGCCATGAGCCTCACCATCGTCGTCGCCGCCGTCATTGCCCTCTTCGCGGTGTTCACCGGTGCACTTGCCTACGCCGAGTTCACCACCCGCGACCTGTTCGCGCCCGGCGGGCGCCAGCACTAGGCATCACCACCCGCCCGGGGACGGGACGGGGTGTTGCCATATCGCACCACTCAACGACATCGCATCTTCTTGACCATTGGCAACGGCGAACGGTTTGGCTACAAACCGTTCGCCGCTTTTCGTTTTCGCATCAAAGAGGGAGGCGCAGTGTGACAGCACCCATGTTCGCTTCCCCATCGGGCGTTCGGCTCCTCTAGGTCCGTTTCGCTCCCCGCGGCCCGCCGATCAAGGCCCGCCGCCCGCGGTTTACCCCCCGTTCGATAAGCAGCCGACCCTCACCACGGCCGTTTCGCCCCCTGGTTCTGCTGCGCCAGCCATTAATCAGAAGGACCGGCTGCCCCATGGCGCCGGACACCCAAGATGACTCGCAAGAAGCTCGATTTCCGCGCCGACGCCTTTCGCAATGTGCTCGGCTTCACGTTTTCCCATTGGCAGAAGCAGCCCTGGCGCGTCACGACCATTGCCGCGCTCGTCATGCTGGCCACCCTCGCGGAGGCTCTGAGCCCGGTCTTTGCCGGACGCCTCGTCGACGCCGTGGCGACTCAGGGCGGCGACGCACTGGGCGCGGCGGTGGGCGCGTTTGTCACCATGTCGGTGCTCTACCTCGCTTCCGTCGTGCTGCGCCAGTTCGTGTTCCTGAACATCATCGCGCTCACGCTCAAGATGATGGGCGAGATCGCCGCCAGCGCCTTTCACCGCGTGCAGCGGTTCTCAACCGACTGGCATGCCAACAGCTTCGCCGGATCGACCGTGCGCAAGATCACGCGCGGCATGTGGGCGCTCGACCTGCTCAACGATACGCTGCTGATCGCGCTGCTGCCGTCCACCGTCATGCTGCTGGGCGCCACGATCATCCTCGGGCTGCAATGGCCGGTGATGGGGCTGCTCGTAGGCGTCGGTTCGCTGATCTACATCGCGGTCACCGTCGCGCTGTCGACCGGGTTCGTCGCGCCCGCGGCGACCCTCGCAAATGCCTGGGACACCCGCATGGGCGGTGCGCTGGCCGATGCCGTGAGCTGCAACTCGGTGGTCAAGGCCTTCGGTGCCGAAGACCGGGAGGAGGACCGGCTCGGCGACGTGATCCACAAGTGGGACCGCCGGACCCGGCGCACCTGGAAGCGCGGCACGCTCAGCGGCGGCGTCCAGGGGCTGATGATGGTGATCATGCAGACCGCCATTCTCGGGCTGGTGCTCTGGCTGTGGACGCAAGGCCAGGCCACGCCGGGCGACATCGCCTTCGTGCTCACCATGTTCTTCCTGCTGTCGGGACACCTGCGCGACGTCGGCCAGCACATCCGGAACCTGCAGCGTTCGGTGAACGACATGGAGGAACTGGTGAACCTCTATGCCCAACCGCTCGGCATCGAGGACCGCCCCGGCGCGGGACCGATCCGCATCACCGATGGTGCCATCGAGTTCGACCATGTGACCTTCCAGTATGGTGCTCATCCCACGCCCCTCTATCGCGACTTCTCCGTCACGATTCCCGCGGGTGAAAGGGTGGGCCTGGTGGGACACTCCGGCTCGGGCAAGACCACTTTCGTCAAGCTGATCCAGCGCCTCTATGACGTGAACGGGGGCAGCATCCGCATCGATGGCACCGACATCGCCACCGTGCAGCAGTCGAGCCTGCGCGGCCAGATCGCCATCGTGCAGCAGGAGCCGATCCTGTTCCACCGCACGCTTGCCGAGAACATCGCCTATGCGCGTCCCGACGCCAGTCGCGCCGAGATCATCGAGGCGGCGAAACAGGCCAACGCCCATGACTTCATCGTCGGCCTGCCCAAGCAGTACGAGACGCTGGTGGGCGAGCGTGGGGTGAAGCTGTCCGGCGGCGAAAGGCAGCGCGTGGCGATCGCCCGCGCCTTCCTTGCGGACGCGCCCGTCCTGATCCTCGACGAGGCCACGTCGAGCCTCGACAGCGAGAGCGAGGTGCTGATCCAGGAGGCGATGGAACGGCTGATGCAGGGGCGCACGACGCTGGTGATCGCGCACCGCCTCTCGACGGTCCGCGCCCTTGATCGGCTGCTGGTCTTCGACAAGGGGCGCATCGTGGAGGAAGGCAGCCACGAGCACCTGATCAGGTTGCAGGGCGGCATCTACCGCCGCCTGTTCGAACGCCAGGCCCTAGAATTGACCAAGGGTCTCGTGGCGTAAAGCAAAAGGGCCGGAGCGATCCGGCCCTTCTCTATTCGATGAAGGAAGTGAGGAGTGCTGGCGTCGCCCCCACCCAACCTCCCCCTGAAGGGGGAGGGGCGGGCCGGCGCTATGGGCTGGCTACTGCCACACACGCGGAGCAGTCCCTCCCCCGCCTGCGGGGGAGGCCAGGTGGGGGTACTTGGCCTCACACGACGTCGAGCGATACCTCGAAGCCCTGGCGCGAGACTTCGCTATAGGGGCAGATGATGTGGGCGCGCTCGACGATGTCCTGCACCCGGGTCTTCTCCATGCCGGGTACGTCGATCTTCAGCGCCGCCTCGATCCAGAAGCCTTCGCCGTCCTCGCGATCCTTGAAGCTGACTTCGGCGGTGACGCGTGCGTCGTCGGGTATCTTGTCGCCGCTCTTGCGGGCCGCAGCCTTCATCGCCCCGAGGAAGCACGCGGAATAGCCCACCGCGAACAGTTGCTCCGGATTGGTCCCCCGCGCTCCGTCGCCGCCCAGTTCCTTGGGCGTGGTCAGCGTCACGTCGAGCACGCCGTCATCGGTCGCCCCGTGTCCGGAACGGCCGCCGGTAGACGTTGCGCGCGCGGTGTACATGATCTTGGGCATGGCAGGCTCCTTGCTCGGAAGGGGAGGGCGGCTCACGTGTGGCGGCCAGCAGTCCTGGTGCCATGGGTGAAGCCCTCCGGTGGCCGGGACTTCACCACGAAACCGCAGTGGGGGAAAGGGTCAGCTGGCGTCCTTGTCCTCGGCGACGTATTCGCGCTTGGTCTCGATCTCCGTCTGTATCTGTTCGCCCAGCGTCCGCTTCCGGTTGCGCATGATGCCGTAGACCATCGCCAGGCCGAGAATGACCACGCCGATCGTCAGAAGGATGAGCCAGAAGCTTGCGCCTGCTTGTGATTCCATGTCGTTCACTCCGTTTGGGGGTGGAACGAAAAGCAGGTCGGCAAGGTTGCGGCCGCCCTAGAAGCCGCGCTCGTGCTGTTCGGCCATGTAGGCGATCTCTTCCGGCGTGCTCTGCCGGCCGAGAGCGGCGTTGCGGAATGGGAAGCGCCCGAAGCGTGCGATGGTGTCGCGGTGCTTGATCATGAAGTCGAGGTTGTCGGGCTCACCATAAGCCTCGAACAGGCGCACGCCCTCCTCCTGCACCTGCACCGATTCAGCATGCATGAACGGCATCAGCACGAACAGTCCGCCCGGCTTCCCCACGGTTTCGTGCACCCGCGCGCTCACCGCTTCCTGCGCCAGCACCAGCGCCATGCCGTCCTGCGCGAAGGCGGCCGCGCTGCCGCGGTGCAACTGGCGCGAGAACTGGTCGAGCACGAGAATCTCGGCAAGCCGCCCGCGCGCGTCCCCGCGCCAGGCCCACGCCTCGCCACGGGACACCGCCTCATGGGTTTCAGAAAACCGCTCCGCCAGCGCCGCGTCGAACTCGGCCGTGCGGGCGAACCAGTGCTCCGGTCCATGTTCCACGAACCAGAACGCCAGCACATCCTCGAAACCCTTCATTCCACGCTCCTATGCAGCCACCAGCCTGATCCTGTTGCCGAACGGATCGGTTGTTTCCATCCGCCCGTCAACCGTGGCGACCTCCGCACCCGCCGCCCGGAGGCGCCCGGCGAGGGCTTCGAGACTTGCCGCATCCGGCATGCGGATGGTGAACCAGCTCAGTCCGGCAGTGGAGGTGGGGGCGACCCGCGCCTGCGGGCCGGACCAGATGTTGAAGGCGACCGTATGCGGCATGTAGTCGAGCCCCACGTCGCCCATGCCGAACGAGTGGATCAGCAGGAACCCGCCAAAGCCCACGACATCGCGATAGAAATCCATCGCCCGGCCAAGGTCGGTCACGTGCAGGTGGATGTGACCGATACGGGTGCCGGCCGGCATGCTCGCCTCCAGCACAGGCTGCTCGCCAAGCTCGGCAAGCAGGCCCTCGAGGTCGATCGGCTCGCGGCCGGAATGGGTCTGCCCGTCTGACGTCACCGCGTAGCTCTCGCCCTTGTCGGGGTCGCCGAGGCTGCCGCGCCAGGGGGTCTCGAACGTGATCTCGATGCCGTTGCCGTCGAAGTCCCACAGGTA
>Ga0233380_1000324_pt1 | contig 26280 bp, 25 predicted proteins | sample ElkDunMinimDraft_9_FD_191541 | JGI IMG/M metagenome (GOLD analysis project Ga0233380, IMG submission 191541) | Fecal eukaryotic communites from dung pellets of Tule Elk in California, USA - Elk Dung F36 | ecosystem: Host-associated > Mammals > Digestive system > Large intestine > Fecal | place... | reverse complement strand
TGGCAGCAAGCCTTTTCTGGTCACTTTCGCTGCCAACTCGCGCGCTCTTGCTGCCCCCCTGCTCTCAGCCCACAATCAGGTTTACAGCACTAGGAGGCTATAAGTGGAACTGACCCTTCTCCGCGATCAAGATGCCCAGGCTCTCTGGGTCTTTGAGACCACCCACCGCCAGTACTTTGAAAGCTGGATCAACGCCCGCCCCGAAACGTTTTACACACCCGAGGGCTTTGACCATGCTCTACAAACCGCACTGCTGCAGCAAGCAGCAGACCAGGCGTTTCACTACCTGATCTGGCTGGGCGGTGAACTGGTCGGCCGCATCAATCTCACACAAGTGCGGCGCGCGCATTTTCAGAGTGCCAGTCTGGGTTACCGCATTGCACCTACGCACAGTGGCCAAGGGCTGGCCAGCGACGCTGTGCAGGCAGTGATGCAAAAGGCTTTTCACATCCACGGTCTCAAACGGCTGGAAGCCACGGCACGCCCCGAGAATCCAGCGTCTATCCGCGTACTGGTGAAAAATGGTTTTCACCAGTTTGGCCACTCCCGCTCCAGCCTTGAACTGCACCGCCAGTGGTTTGATCTGCTCTACTTTGAAGCCCACGCCCAGCCACCCAGCACTGCCAAGGCATAAATTGCCCAGGCACTGCAAAGTGGCTCAGAAGGTCTGTGAAGCCCCCCATCACCAAGGGGGCTGGATGAGCATCAGTCCTGCGCTTAGAACAGCACGCGGCAGCGGATGGTGCCAGCAATCTGCGACAGCTTTTCCAGTGCCAGCGCAGAGGACTGGGTGTCAACGTCAATCACGACATAGCCCACTTTTTCATCGGTGCGAAGGTATTGCCCAGCCACGTTGATACCGTTGTCGGCAAAGACTTGGTTGATGGCCATCAGCACTCCCGGGCGATTCTGGTGCACGTGCAGGATGCGGTTGTGGCCCGGGTGCTCAGGCAGCGCCACTTCCGGAAAATTCACCGCCGATGTGGTGGTGCCGTTGTCGCTGTACTTGACCAGTTTTTCAGCTACTTCCAAGCCGATGTTGGCCTGTGCCTCCATGGTCGATCCACCAATGTGCGGTGTGAGGATGACGTTGTCCATGCCACGCAGCACCGACTGGAACTCATCCTTGTTGCTCTTGGGCTCTACGGGGAAAACATCGATGGCGGCCCCCAGCAACTGGCCTGCTGTCAGCGCGCTGGCCAAGGCGTCAATATCAACCACGGTGCCGCGCGATGCATTGATCAAAATGCTGCCCTGCTTCATGGCCGCAATCTGTGCTGCGCCCACCATACCGTGGGTGGAAGGCAGCTCTGGTACATGCAGGCTGACGATATCGCTGACAGACAGCAGCTCTTGCAGTGATGCGGCCTGGCGGGCATTGCCCAGCGGCAGCTTGGTGACCACATCATGGAACACCACCTGCATACCCAAAGATTCCGCCAGCACCGACAGCTGAGTGCCGATGGAGCCATAGCCCACAATGCCCAGCGTTTTGCCACGAATTTCAAAGGCGTTGTCAGCCGTCTTGAGCCAGCCTCCACGGTGGGCTGCAGCGTTTTTGGCTGGAATGCCACGCAGCAGCAAGATCGCTTCGCCCAGCACCAGCTCGGCCACGGAGCGGGTGTTGGAGTACGGCGCGTTAAACACCACCACGCCGCGCTCACGAGCCGCATTCAGATCAACCTGGTTGGTACCGATGCAAAAGCACCCCACACCGACCAGCTTAGGGGCAGCCTTAAAAATAGCTTCCGTCAGCTGGGTGCGCGAGCGGATGCCCACAAAGTGGACATCGGCAATCTTTTGCTGCAGCGCTTCGGCATCCAAAGCGCCAGATACCGTTTCCACATTCGTATAGCCCGCACGCTGCAGCACTTGCAGTGCACTGGGGTGGATACCTTCCAGCAGCAGGAATTTGATTTTCGACTTGTCCAGCGACGTCTTGCTTGTCATGACAGGGCTCCCATTATGTGATGTCGCCATTACAGCGGATTCTGGGTAGTGCTACGCCGGGTAGGTGCTCCGCGTATGGTGTAGCTGTATCCGCGCATTGGTCTTGGACAGAAGAATATGCCCGCCCTGAGGCTACAGGGGCAGCCCTGCCTGATACGCCAACAGACTGTGCTTGCCTGCCGCACATCAACGTCGAATGGACATATTGTGTGGCTGCGCCTGATAACTCAAAAACGAGAGCTATCAACGCTGAACCAAGAAACACCACAGGTGCTTTTTCCAAACGCGATGCCCTGAGCGTGAACCACGTACAGGGCATTGCCAGATCGACCTCCGAAGGTGCCGCGTGATATGCCGAACGCTGGAGCCACCTCAGAGCAGCTCACACGCCCCTGCGAATTCAAGATTTGCAGTGACGACGGGTCGCGAAGCTGCAGGCAGTACCAACGCGTGACAGGGCCAACAACAACGCGCATCCAAGGTGATATTCGCAGTTCTTAGAACGTTTCCCAATCGTCCTCTGCGCCGGTCGTGGCGGCCACCTTCGGCTTGCTCACAGGTTGTGCTACAGTAGGTGCTGCTGTACTGCTTGGCGCCAAGGCTGGAGCCTTGGGCATGCCAGGCTTGCTGGCAGTGACCGCTGGTTTTGCGGGGGCGTTGCTTGCTGCTCGCGTAGCCAGCACAGGGCTGCGCAAGGGGTTCACGCTGCCGCCTTGCAGACGGAAGATGGAGACGGCATGCACCAGCTCGTCGGCTTGCTTGCGCAGACCTTCGGTAGAGCCCGCCATCTCCTCCACCAGCGCAGCGTTTTTCTGTGTGGTCTGGTCCATGTGGGTCACAGCTTCTGCCACCTGTGCCACCCCGTTGCTTTGCTCGCCGCTGGCATGGCTGATATCGGTGATGAGCTGGGTGACCTTCTGAATTTCCGTGATGGCTTGTTCCATGGTTTCACCCGCGTGGGCTGCCTGGATGTTGCCTTCGTGGATTTCAGCCACGCTGTGGCTGATCAGCTGCTTGATCTCCTTGGCGGCATCAGCACTGCGGCCAGCCAATGCACGCACCTCACTGGCCACTACTGCAAAACCTCGGCCATGCTCACCGGCACGGGCAGCTTCCACCGCGGCGTTCAATGCCAGGATATTGGTCTGAAAGGCAATGCCATCAATGACACCAATGATGTCGGCAATCTTCTTGCTACTTGCATCAATGCCTTGCATGGTGTGCACGACTTTGCGCACCGCCTCACCACCTTCAGTGACCACACGCTGGGCTTCGCGTGTGCGGTGATCGGCAGACTGGGCATGGTCAGCGTTGTGCGCCACGGTGGAGCCCAGCTCCTCCATGGCCGCAGCGGTTTCTTCCAGCGCGCTGGCTTCGCTTTCGGTGCGTGTGGCCAGGTCTTGATTGGCCTGTGCAATTTCTGCACTGGCCAGCGCCACACTGTGTGCCTGCTCATTGACGGAGCGCACCACACGGGTCAGACCTGCGCTGGTGTTGTTCATGGCTTCCAGCAGATGGCCAATTTCGTCTTTGCGGTCACTGTGGATTTGCACGGTAAGGTCGCCTTCGGCAATGGCATCAGCCATGCGGCTGGCTTCATTGAGCGGACGCACGATCATGCGGCGAATCAGCCAGAACCACACGGCAGCCAGCACCAGCACAGCACCCAGTCCCATGGCCGCAAACTTGAGAATGAGAGACTGCGTTTCAGCCGTAAATTCATCGGTGTATGCGCTGGAAGCAAACACCCAGTTCCACGGGGCATAGTGACCAAATACCGCCAGCTTATCGCGGGCAGCGCTTTCTCCCGGATTAACCCAGGGATAGCGGATAGCCCCCTGCTTGAGATCCAGCATTTCTCGGATGAACAAGTGGCCGTTGCTGTCCTTGGACTCCAAGATGTTCCCACCTTCTTGCGCAGGATGCACCACCAGCTGACCGCGCTGCGGGCCGTTATCTCCCCGCAGCACAAAGTAGTAACCGCTTTGGCCCACCTTCAAAACCCGGATAGAGGCTTTGAGGTTATCCAGCAGTTCTGAAAAATCCTGGCCCACAAAGACGATGCCCACGGTTTTCCCGCCCGCGTCTTTCAGTGGCTGGTAGTGCGTCATGTACTGGCGGCCAAACAGATTTGCCAGCCCCATGTAGCTTTGACCGGCCTGAATAGCAGCGTAGGCTGGGTGGGTACGGTCCAGCAGAGTGCCTACCGTCGTTTCACCTTGGTCACTTTTCAGCGTGGTGGCAATGCGCAGAAAATCTGCACTGCCTTGTGCCGCAAACACAGTGGCCACAGCCCCGGTGCTGCGCGTGAAGGTTTGAATGCGTACATCATTACCGTTGAGCAACTCACCATCCAGGCTGAGCAAAGGCTCGGTGCCGCTGCTGTCCAGACTGAGTTGCCCCTTAAGGCTGTCTGCCAGACTGTTGGCCAAGAACTGCGTACGCTGGCGCAGGTCTTTGTCACTGGACTCAATGAAACGGTGCAGCATTTGAATGCCTTGCTGCATCTCACTTTGCATTTTGGCTTGCAGCGACTGACTGACGCCCCACGCGATGCCTAAAACCAGCAGGCCCAAAATGGCAGCCACCCAGACAAAATTGGTAATTGCCAGCTTGGCACCCAAACCCTGGTTGCGCCAAAAACGTTGACCGATATGCATCGGGGCATCTCCTTCACGGCTTTTGAGCCGCTGTTGCTTTCGCACAAGTGTGGATACCGCCCTGCGGCATTCCCAGCGCTGCATCTGTGCGGATGCATGCTGATCAAGCGCAAAGCTTGATGAATCATGGCTGGAGCGTAGCGATCCTCTGAGCTTGCGCAATTGATGAATATCAAGCGGTAACTAAATGTTGCCATGCATATGAACGTCGTTCGCATGACCGCGGCAATACCCGCCTCGCCATCCACTTCAAAGCATGAGTGCCAGAGAATGCAAAGTTATTTGCACAGTCAACGACTTGTGCGCGGCCGACGTAACACCAGCCATCTGCTTTCTTTTAGTGCCGCGTCGCGCCGCCATGCAGAAAGCCAAACCGCGCGCCGTCACTGTGCGTGGTGGCACGGTGCACATGCGTCAAACAAAAAGGCATTGCATGAACATATGCAATGCCTTCAATGACTCAAATAGGCATCTATCGCTTGCCTGTAGAGCGCTGAGCGCTATCCAAAACTTGGCTCAGAATCAATCGCAACAGCTTCCACACCCACACGGTCACTGCCCGCATCCTTGGCCTGGCACAGCAAGACATCGGCACGGTGCAAAGCCTGTTGCAGTGAGTCGCTTTCCCGCACCATGGCCAGCCCAAAGCTGGCCGTCAGTGGATCACCCACCGCAGCAGCGGCTTTACCACCCCACTGCTGCTGACGCATGCTGTGGGTAATGCGCTGTATCAGCACCTGGGCATTGTCCATGTCGATATCACGCAAGGCCATACCAAACTCTTCCCCACCAATTCGCGCTACGTAATCGCCTTCGCGCACACTGGTTTGCAACAACTGGGCAAAGCTGCGCAGCACCTCGTTACCCACTGTGGCGCCAAACTGGTTGTTGATGCGCTGAAAATTATCCAGATCACACAAAACCAGCACCGTAATTTGCTGCGCCGCAGGGTGACTGCCGCACACGGCATCAAATGCGCGGCGGCTGAGCAGACCTGTCAGCGCATCACGGTCAAGGCCCGTACACGGCCCGGGCAGGCCGTCTGTCAGCGTGCAGCCCACCATCGCGGCCACCAGCAAACCACCACCAAGAGGAATAAGGAGGCCCCACACCCACGCCGCGCCCTGGCTGGACATGCCCTGGGCATTCAACCAAGGGCTGCACAGCACCAGCACGCTGATGGCGGTGTAAACAAGCAGCAACATGCGCTCCATTCGGTGGCGCGAAGCCAGACCCCACGTTACAGGCAAAACGTGCCCCAGGATCAACGCCAGCCCCAGTGCAGTCACAACCCAGTGCCCTTGTGCAGAGGGACTGATGTGTATGAAGTACCAAGCACCCGCCGCCATCACCCCTGCGCCTGCAGCGACCCAGATCACTTGCACATGGCGCCCAAAGCGCATGGCCACGGATTGCGCCACAGCCACAGCCGCCACGCCGCTGAGTAAACCCATGTATGCCTGCTCCCCCCAACCTGCTGGAGCACCCCGCAGGGCATATGCCGCTTGGACACATCCGGCCACCAACAAACCACCAGCCAAGCAGAGCAAGTTAAGGTGCTTGCGGTGGTAATGCCATACGATGCCGCTTGTGGCGGCCATCAGCGCCAGCAAGATGGGCGCAGTGAAAGGCAAGTAAATAGGGTCCATCTGACTCAGGAGAAAAATGCAGGTACGACCATCGCACCTAGGCAGGCGTTTGTATTTCAATACCGCTGTTACACCAGCCTACACCTGGACAACGAAAACCAACGCCAGACAAAAGCGCAAACAACCCATTTCGAACAAGTTCTGACAATTGATTCCGTAAATTTCTGAGCTATGGCAATGATTCACTGACCGAACCATTGAGTGATCGACCTCAATAACAAACACAGTCCCCATGGCTGGCTTGCCGCATGCCCGTACGTGCTGTAGGGCTCGATGCCGAGAAATATCCCCCGCATGCTGTCTCCACCCTTGTGAAGCATCGCAAGCCGTGCCACATTCAAGGCGTACGCTTTGTATCTATCTTTTGAGGAACTGCCATGACGACACCGGCCACCGTCAATCTCGACAAACTGCGCAATGCAGTTCAGCAGTTTGGAGCGATGAGCTTTACGACCTCACAAGTCGCAATGGATTACCACCAGGGTGAAAGCGGTGTGAATGACAGCGATATCCAGCACTTTGATGGACTTTTGCACCGCCATGCGGCGCTACTCGGTATCGCACCGCAGCCCTCTAGCGCTGGAGGAGATACGGTATGGCAAGCACTGTAGCAACCGGGGGAAACTGATTTCTCAGCACGTCACAGCACGTGCTTTTTGATGCTGCTGACGAAACTCAGGCTACTCAGCAGCAGCGGAGGATGTGGGCCCCTGCGATTGCCACAACGGCTGCAGTCGCAACAGCTCTGCATCAAAGCGCTTGTGAACACGCTGCACTTCTCCATTTTGTGCCTCAATAAGTGCCCGCTGCTCTTGCTGGGCACCCTCTACATCCTGCAAGGCAATACGCAGGCGCACAGGAAGCTTGGAGTAATCGTTGCCGTAAAACTCCAGCTCCTGCAGGAGTTTTCGTTTTTCCTGCGCTAACTCTTCCATGCGAGCTTGGGCCAAAACCTTTTGCTCTTGAACTTGTGCTTGTACTTGTACCAATGCATCACGGCGCGCAACATCATGGCTTTCACGGTGCGGGTAGCGGGTAAGCAACGCGGCATCGCGGCGGCGCTGCTCTTGCACACGCTGCTGCATCTGCTGCTCATTGCGCCGTTGCTCCAAGCGCTGCGACATTTCTACTTCGGACAATGCCGGACCGACACGACTGCGTTCGATGCCTGTGGGACCTAGAACGCGCTGCTCACGGTCTGCACATTGGGCAATAGGACGATCCGCGGTGATGCGCTGGCCGGAGGCATCCACACACGTGTAAATGCCTGCGGCATAAGACGGCGACACGATCGCCAATACGGCCAGTGCAACCCTGCAAAGGACAGAAGACCCGATGTGTGATGCCAACCGCATGCCGTAATATTTTTTAGTCGTTCACTCCATAGCGTTGGCGGTATGCCAGCACACTTTTGTGGTGCTGTTCCATCTCGCCTTCACCCCCCCGTGATCCCAAATAGGTCAACAAATCTGCCAAATTAGCAATGGTGCTGACTTGCAGACCCAGTTGGTTGCGCACATATTGCACTGCGCTGTGATCAACGTCTTTGCCATTCTCTGTGGCTTTCTCTTGGCGGTCCAGTGCAATTGCCACGGCGTGTGGCGTAGCCCCCGCAGCCTTGATCAAGGCAATTGACTCGCGCGCAGCCGTGCCTGCACTCATTACATCGTCGATGATGAGCACGCGGCCTTGAATGGGAGCCCCCACCAAAGTGCCGCCCTCGCCATGGTCTTTGGCTTCTTTGCGGTTGTATGCAAAGGGAACATTTCTACCCAGGCGTGCCAGCTCCACAGCCACCGTCGCAGCCAGCGGAATACCTTTGTAGGCTGGCCCAAAGACCATATCGAACTCCATACCGCTGGCCACAATGGCTTTTGCATAAAATTCTGCCAAACGGGCCATCTTGGCTCCGTCGTCGAACAAGCCAGCGTTAAAGAAATAAGGGCTCATGCGCCCTGCCTTGGTCTTGAATTCGCCAAAACGCAGCACTCCTGCGTCCACGGCAAACTGCACAAACTCTTGCGCCAGACGATCGTTTTGGTCTTGTTGCGCGTTATTGATTGACATGGATTCTTCCCTTTTCAAATTGACCAGCCTCAACCTCAACGGCATCCGCTCTGCCGCATCCAAAGGTGTGGAGGAATGGATTGCGGCCACTGGCCCGGATTGTATTTGCGTGCAGGAGGTGAAGGCGCAGGCTGCGGATATAGAAGGTAAATTTGACAGCCTGGCCGGAATGCGCGGCATCTTTCATTTTGCACAAAAGAAGGGCTACTCCGGAGTCGGCATCTACAGCCGCCATGAGCCCAGCGACGTGGTTGTCGGCTTTGACCCCGAGGAATTTGATGCGGAAGGCCGTTATGTGGAAGCCCGCTTTGATACGCCACAGCGCAAGTTTTCCATCATCAGTAGCTACTTCCCCAGTGGCTCATCAGGGGAGGAGCGTCAGTGCGCCAAATTTCGCTTTCTTGCCAAAATGCATACGCATTTGATGCGCATGAAAGGTGAGCGTGAGTTCGTACTGTGCGGTGATATCAATATCGCTCACCGCAAGGAAGATCTGAAAAACTGGCGCAGCAACCAAAAGAACAGCGGTTTCACCCCAGAAGAACGTGCCTGGATGGACATGCTGCTGGCGGCCAACGACATGGGTGGTCTCCAAGACGTCTACCGCTGCCTGCAGCCCGACACCACCGATGAGTGCTACACATGGTGGAGCAACCGTGGCCAAGCCTATGCCAACAACGTGGGGTGGCGCTTGGACTACCACCTAGCAACACCCGCTATTGCAGCGCTTGCGCGCTCAGAGTCCATCTATAAAGGCCAGAAGTTCTCGGACCATGCTCCAGTGACGATAGGGTATGAGATGAAGCTGTGAGTGCGCTGTCCATGAAACCAACGCACTAATGCACAGAAATTTCATATCCGAATCGAGCCGCACCTGCGGCTCTTTTTATTTTTCTACGGCGATTGCATTTAATTGCTGCTGAATTTTGTGCTGGACTTGACGCACATAACGTCCACTGATGGAGGCAGACATGGCTCGAATCGGTATCAGCAGCTTTTCCCCAACCCCGTCGACCAACACAAATTCAGGACGACCGCTACGCCTTTCTGTGTACATCAAGCCTGCGTAGTTCACCTCCCCAAAAACGATATGCAGATGCACACAATCATCAAAAAATTGGGCCAATGCCCTGTGATGCTTTTCTTGCAGGCCTGGGCCTTTGGCCAGATCCTCAAGCGTCCAGCCTTTTCCGTCCTCCGCCGAGATTTTTTCGGTCACCAAGCCTAAACCCGACGAAGTTGCCACCAATCCATAAGGAATTTCTACAGGGAAAATATAATTATTTTCTCGATAATGATTCTTGCAAAGTTGTAGATATTGCAAAATTTCGCGACGAAACTGGCGATAAATGCCTTGATATAAATTTCTTTTTATTTTACCGTGCTTCACAAAGCCACCATCATCAGCCACTAATTCCGGTTTAATAACTTTGATTATTTTCTCTTCGCAGAACGGGTGTTGATAAACATTCTTAATGGTGCCTTGACCTATTTTTTCAAGATCATTCAGCGCGAAAAATTGATCAGTTGATTTCATTTTTATCTTCAAAACGAATCATCGTATAAAGCAAGCACATTATCAATATGAAGAAATTATATTCTCTAGCATTCCAAAGAGATGCATTCACCATACTATCCACTAAAAATATAGCAATAAACCCCATCATTAACGGCCTATATTTCCCACCTTGCCAACCCGCCCAACAAAGCGTAGAGATAAGTAGTAAAAATAAAATCAAACCAACTATTCCAAGTTCGACAGCAAAGAAAATGAATTGATTGTGAGGCGTTGTATCCCCTACTTTGCACCAAACTGGCTCTGGTGCTTTCTCACACCACTTAATTCCATGGCTACCCAATCCCCAGCCTAAAAGAGGCCGTTCTTGCACCAGCTCTAGAGACTTCATCCACATATACCAACGAGCCCCGATACTCGATAAAGTAGGTAGTTCTCCTCGACTATTCTGCTCGAAAATCAACTGCGTTTCGCTTATAGCTGAGTTATAGCGTTCTTGCACACGTGATGAAGTACTAAACGTAACAAGGCTGGCAAGCACGATAGCAATCACACCCAACCAAGACCATTTCCTTGGAAGTGCAAAAACAATATACAAAAGAATTCCAGCAAGCAGTACAACATAGCCTGTGCGACCACTAGATAAATACATTGTTGAAATAACTGCCAGTCCCGCGACGATACTCCACAGCCATTTTCTCCATTGCACTTCACTATTAAAAGCAAAGAACATCCCCTGCAATGCGAAAAATGACATCATTATATTTTGTGTAATGTAATTACCAAAAACAGTATGATCCACTCCCCATCCTTGTTTTTTTGTTGCCGACCATGGCACTTCAAACCATATATTCAAATAGGTAGAAATCAACACAAAAAACATGCCTGCAGCAAATGCAAAAAACGCATATTCTCTTGCTTTTTTATTCAAAAGAATTGCTATCAAAAATACTCCGAAAAACAACTTTGAATATTTATTGAAATTTATCCCAAGCGCATCATTCCATGTAGAAAGACTATAAAGAGAACCAACACACACCCAAAGAAATAAGGCCAGCAACGACCATACCAAGGGCTCTTTCCACAAAGAATCTCTTTTTCTCCAACCTAATCCACTAAAAAGGGCAGTTAATACAGTGAGCGCCAGCGATGCATTGTGCGCGGCCAAAGAAAATGGCAAAAACAAGAATGCCAAAACCAAAAAAAAGATGCTACTTTTTTCTATGTTCGATTTAAACTTATAAGAATCCAACATCAAATACTTTCTCAGGAAATTCCAACGCCGAAAATATGCATAAAATCTCGCATGGAATTGCCTATTTTTTTTATCAATCTTGACAGAGACACAGAGCGAAGAGAACTGCTGCAGCAGCAGTTTAAAGCTTTATCTTTGCAGGGCCGCCGTCTCGATGCCGTTTGGTGGGCGAATCTCTCAGAAGAAGAACAAGCACGCTGGTATAGCCCTGCACTGAACGCCAAGCAATACTACAAACCGCTGGTGAACGGCGAAAAGGGTTGCTACGCCAGCCACATCAAAGCATGGCAGCAACTGCTAGAGAGTGATGCACCTGCGATGGTGGTCTTGGAAGACGACGTTCAATTGCTCACAGACTTTGGAGCAGCCATCCAGGCGATTGCCCAGCTGGGACAAGGCTGGGACATGATCAAGCTGATTGGCCGACCCAAAGAAAAAATAAAAGCAGAGCGCCAGTTAACACCTACGCACAGACTGATCCAATATCAACGCGTTCCCAGCTCCACGGCGGGCTATGTTATCAGCCGTGCTGGTGCCCAAAAGTTACTGTCTAGCCGCGTCCCCTTTGGCCGCCCGGTAGATGTAGATATCCGATTTTGGTTTGAGAACGGCTTGCAGGTGTTTGGCGTCTACCCTTCTGTGCTGGGTTTGGATGAACTGAGCGAGGTCAGTAGCATCTGGGCACAGCGTGAGCGCACATCCGCTACACAGCGCGTTCGCAAGTTATGGATGAAGGTGCAGCTGTTCACAGGCAACGTAATGTCACGTTCGCCCAAGCTGCCAAAGCATTGATCGTCTTTTCGGTCGAAGAATAAAAATTGCAGACCACTTACGTGGTAGCGGCCAAAAGCGCCTGGTATTGGGTCCACATGTGCTCGCGCCCATAGGCATGGAACGCCTTGGCCCGCGCTGCAAGACCCAGTTGCTCCGCTCTTGAAGGGTTTTGCAGCAAAAATTGCAATGCTGCAGCCAATTCTTGGACATCTTCATGAGGCACAACCAACCCATCGACATCGTGCACCAAAGCTTCCTTCGCCCCAAGCACGTTGGAAGTAATGCAGGCACACGCTGCGGCCATACCTTCGACCAGAGCCAGTGGCATGCCTTCCCAATGCGTCGAAAGAACAAAGATCTGCACGGCTGCCAGCCTCTGCGGCAAATCTGACACATTGCCCAAAATAATCACCTGCTCTTGCAGGCCCAGCTTTGCCACCAAGCTTTCCACCTTGCGGCGCAAACGCGTGCTCCCCCCACCCGCCAAATACAGCTTGGGAGTGAGGCCTTGGGTACGCAGAACCTGCAAAGCCTGAACAAGGCTGGCATGGTCCTTTTGTCGCGCAAAACGAGACGCCATCAAGATGGCCGGCTCCCGCGAAGACCAATCGGCTGGAAGCAGTGTTTCCGGAAATTTTCGCAAATCAATGCCATTCGGGATGGCCATGCATTTTTCTGCAGGAAACCCCAGTTCAATGAGCCGTGTCCTGACTCCTTCAGAGACACCAATGTGCGCTGTCGTCCAAGGGGACAGTGCCAACGCCTGCTTCAGCCTGCGAGGCGTGTAGCGCTCATAAGCGTTGTGCTCCACATGAAAAATGCGCGGCACGCCTTCCGCAGCCGCTGCTTGGCGCCCCCATATGTGGTCGCTGAAACCATGGGCAAACACCACATCCGGCTTCCACGCACGGATCAGCTTGCGCAACTCCCAAACAGTCATGGCGTGCAGCCAGTTAGAAACCACCTGCACAGTCAAGCCCTGGTCACGCAGCGCCTGAACGCGCTGGGCATCTGTATTGCGCTTGCGTCGAAGAACAAGCATGACCTCCATGCCTGGCGTGTTTTTCGCTGCCATACAAAGATCGACAGCAACTTGCGTTGCCCCCGAAAAGCCGCCAGTCACGAAGTGAAGAATGCGCATACGCTGACCTCAAAAAAGAAGGGCTTCGCAGGGAAGCCCTTGGGTTGCCAACGCCGCGTATTAATGGCCTGCAGCAAACACCTCGCCGGCCTTCAGCTTGAAAGTGGTGCCGCAGTAAGGGCACTTGCCTTCACCACTGTGGGCCACATCGATGTAGACCTTGGGGTGGCTGTTCCACAGCTTCATATCAGCCTTCGGGCTGGGGCAGTAAACACCGCCTTGCTGGTTCAGGTCTTTGGCAGCCAGTTCGACAACGGCAGTAGTGCTCATAGTGGGCGTCTCTCTCACAGGTGGAGGCAGCCCGTACATGCAGGCTGCTTGAACTTTAAATCAAGGCCAGCCGACACCCGGCTGGACCTCTGTTGTGAGAGATTTTAAAGGCCTCAGGCCGCCGTTGTACTACTGTCCGCAATAGTAGGTTCAGATTTAGAGGGGCGCTCCAGCGCCCACTTCACCAAACGGCCATGCACAAACTCGCAGGTGACGTAGGAGTCGCTCCCATCCGTCCAGCGATAGATCTCAGGATCTTTGCCTTCCTCAGACATGAGCACGCCCAGTGAGCGGGTCATGGCCACCACGTGCATCAGGTTCACTTTAGGTTTGAGCTTGGCGTTCAGCATCACGGCACTGCCCACATAGCCAATGGGGCGCTGAGAGGCGCGCCGCATGACGGTCATCAAGCGGGTGAAGTGCAGCAGCAGCCACATCAAGATGCCACCGCCTATTGCGGCGACGCCCTTCCATCCCATCGAATCAAAAGCGACATACAGCATGATCGCCAGCCCCAAGGGCACTACAACGTTGCGAAAATTCATGGGCGTATTGTCATATGGACACACCAGCCGCCGCCTGCGGGCAGTGCGTATATTGTCTTTGAGCAACCAGCTGACCAAAAAACATGTTTGCCCACAAGCATTTAGTTGATGGCGCGCACCACATTGATGGCTTCATCCACGCGCTCAACAGGGTGGATGGTCAAGCCTGGAATGGCTTTTTTGGGCACATTGGCCTTGGGCACGACAGCCACTGTAAAGCCCAGCTTGGCAGCTTCTTTGAGGCGGTCTTGCCCACGGGGGGCGGGTCGCACTTCGCCCGCCAGACCCACTTCGCCAAAAGCAAAAAAACCCTTGGGCAAAGGTTTGCCGCGCAGGCTGGAGGTAATGGACAGCATGACGGCCAAATCGGCTGCTGGCTCGTTGATGCGCACGCCGCCCACGGCGTTCACAAACACATCCTGGTCTGCACAGGCCACGCCCGCATGGCGGTTCAGCACTGCCAGCAGCATGGCCAGTCGGTCTTTGTCCAGCCCCACAGACAAGCGGCGCGCAGCCGGTCCGGCGCTGTCTACCAGCGCTTGAATCTCGACCAGCAGCGGGCGCGTGCCCTCCAGCGTCACCATCACGCAACTGCCGGGCACGGGCTCAGAGTGCTGGCTCAAAAAGATGGCGCTGGGGTTGCTTACGCCTTTCAGGCCTTTTTCGGTCATGGCAAATACGCCAATCTCGTTGACGGCACCAAAACGGTTTTTGATAGCGCGAATCAGGCGGTGCGGGCTGTGCGTATCGCCCTCAAAGTACAGCACGGTATCGACCATGTGCTCCAGCACGCGCGGGCCCGCCAAGGCGCCCTCTTTGGTGACGTGGCCCACCAAGATCACGGTCACGCCCGTGCTTTTGGCCATACGCGTCAAGTGCGCAGCGCATTCGCGCACCTGCGCGACCGAACCGGGGGCGCTGGTGAGCTGGTCGGAATACGTGGTCTGGATGGAGTCGATCACCACGACGGCAGGCTGCGTAGCCTCCACCGTAGCCAAAATCTTTTCGAGCTGAATCTCAGCCAGCAAATTTACCTGACTGCCATCAATGCCCAGCCGGCGTGAACGCAGCGCCACCTGCGCGCCGCTTTCTTCGCCCGTCACATACAGCGTGGGCAAGCCAGCGCGGTGCAGCGCATCCATGGCCTGCAGCAACAGCGTGGATTTGCCAATCCCGGGGTCGCCACCAATCAGCACCACGCCACCTTCCACCACGCCGCCGCCCAGCACACGGTCCAGCTCTTCAATGCCGCTGGGGGTGCGGGCCACGTCTTGCGCTTCGATGGCGGACAAGGGCGTCACCGGTTGTGCATTGGCCAACCCTGCGTAGCCCTGTGGAGAGCTGAGGCGGTTTTTACCCCCCGATGCGGCCTCAGGCACACTTTCGATCAGGCTGTTCCACGCGCCGCAGTTGGGGCACTTGCCCAGCCAGCGCGGGGTGCTGCCGCCGCATGCGTTGCAGGTGTAAATGGTTTTGTCTTTGGCCATGGCAGGACTATATCGGTGCAGCTTGTCACCGTTGCCAATGCCTGTGAAATTCCATAAAACAAGAGCTATCAGCGCTTGATGGTGCTTGTTTTCAAATATAAAAGTATTCGAAAACTATACACATCAAGCGCTAGTAGCTCTCTTTTTAATGAATGCTTTGTGATTTATGAGTGCTTATTTGCGCAGCACGTCTTCATCGCTGACCACAGGCACGCGAGGGGCAACAGCGCACATCAGCTCATAGCCCACCGTGCCAGCGGCGGCGGCCACCTCATCAATGCTCAGCAAAGTGCCCGTGCTGGGGCTGCGGCCCCACAGCACCACTTCGCTGCCCACGCCAGCCTCGGGCACGGGGGTCAGATCCACGCAGATCATGTCCATACTCACGCGGCCCAGTAACCGGGTGCGTACACCGTTGACCAGCACAGGGGTGCCCGTGCCGCAATGGCGGGGGTAGCCGTCGGCATAGCCACAGGCGATCACGCCCAGCTTCATGGGCCCATCCGCAGTAAAGGCAGAGCCATAACCCACGGTATCGCCCGCTTTGAGGTTTTGCACACCAATCACCTTGGTGGACAGCGTCATGGCCGGCAGCAGGCCCCAGTCGTGCGCCGTGCGCTGCGGATAGTCTGGCGCGCTGCCGTACAGCACGATGCCAGGGCGCACCCAGTCATTGCGGGCCCGCTCATCGCTCCCAAAAATGAGGGCGCCTGCGCTGTTGCAGGCGCTGCGCTCGCCCGGCAGGTCTTCGGTCACCTGCATGAATACTTCCAGCTGGTGCGCAATACCGCGCGGGCCATCCGCATCACTGAAGTGGGTGACAAAAGAAATCTCTTCCACCTGCGGCAAGGCATTAAGGCGCGCATAGGCACTGCGAAAACGCTCTGGCGTAAAGCCCAGGCGATTCATGCCACTGTTCATCTTCAAGAACACGCGGTGCGGAATTTGCGTTTTGTGCGCCGCCAGCCAGTCAATCTGCTCGTCGCAGTGCACGGTGTGCCAGACACCCAGGCGAGAGCACAGCTCCAGATCACGCAGCTCAAACACGCCCTCCAGCAGCAAGATGGGGCCGCGCCAGTCCAGGCGACGCAGGCGCTGCGCCTCCTCCAGCTCCAGCACCGCAAAGCCGTCTGCCGCACGCATACCTTCAAAAGCGCGCTCAATGCCATGGCCGTAGGCATTGGCCTTGGTCACGCACATGAGCTTGGCGTCTGGCGCTGCGCTGCGAACCCGTTGCAGGTTGTGGCGAATCGCTTGAGGATGGATGGTGGCAAGAATGGGGCGCGGCATGACAAATCACAATCGAGAGCAAACAGCGGCCATTCTGGCACCAGTGTTCGAAGTGTGCGTGATATAACCGCCACTCCTTTCGCCATCGGGACAATCATTTCCGTGCGCCTGTCCCTGAGGGCAGGTGTGCGCACAGCATTTCATGAAGCGCGGTTTCTACACCATCATGTCAGCGCAGTTTTTCAGCTCGCTGGCCGATAACGCCCTGTTCGTCACCGCTGTAGAGCTGTTACGCACGGGCGGAGCCCCCGAGTGGCAAAGTGCCGCTCTGGTTCCCATGTTCGCGCTGTTTTACGTCGTGCTGGCCCCTTTTGTGGGGGCCTTTGCCGATGCCTTGCCCAAAGGGCGGGTGATGTTCATCAGCAATGCCATCAAGGTGCTGGGCTGCCTGCTGATGCTGTTTGGCCACCACCCGCTGCTGGCCTATGCCGTGGTCGGTCTGGGGGCTGCAGCGTATTCCCCGGCCAAATACGGCATCTTGACCGAGCTGCTCCCCGCTTCCCAGCTGGTCAAGGCGAATGGCTGGATTGAGGGGCTGACCATCACCTCCATCATCTTGGGCGTGCTTCTGGGCGGTCAGCTGGTTGGACCGACGATTTCCTCGCACTTGCTGGCCTTGCACATTCCCGGCGTTAACAACGCTGCCGAAGCAGCCATTGGCGTGCTTATTTTTGTCTATGCTCTGGCAGCGGCCTTCAATCTGCGCATTCCACGCACCTCTGCCCCCCTGGTGCCCTTGAGCCAAGACTCCCAGAAAAGCAACTTTCGCAATGCGCTGGCGCTGCTGCCTGATTTCTGGGATTGCAATCGTCGCCTGTGGAACGACAAGCTGGGCCAGATCTCTCTGTCCACCACTACGCTGTTTTGGGGCGTCTCCGGCAATCTGCGCTACATCGTGCTGGCCTGGGCGGCAGTGGCCTTGGGCTACAGCACCACACAAGCTTCAGCGCTGGTGGGCGTGGTCGCCATTGGCACGGCGGTGGGTGCCGTGCTGGCGTCCATGCGCATGAAGCTGCAGCACGCCACACGTGTGATACCAATGGGTATCGCCATGGGCCTGCTGGTTATTTGCATGAACTTCATCGGCCACCTGTGGATTGCCGTTCCGTTCCTGATCGTGCTGGGCGGCCTGGGGGGTTATCTGGTCGTTCCCATGAACGCATTGCTTCAGCACCGCGGCCACAGCCTGATGGGCGCGGGCCGCTCGATTGCAGTGCAAAACTTCAACGAGCAAGCATGTATTTTGGGCCTGGGCGCGCTGTACAGCCTGAGCACCATGTGGGGTGTTTCCGCCTACGGAGCCATCACCGGCTTTGGCGCAATTGTGGCGGCCACCATGTGGCTGATTGGCCGCTGGTACCTGCACAATTGCCGCAAACATGGCAGCGAAGTGCGCCGCTTGCTAGACATTGCGCGCAAAGACCACCACTAAAACAAAAGACTCTATCCATAGCATCCGGCGCAGGCACCACCTGCGCCGGAGCCATTTTTGACATGCATTTCTCTTTACCTTATTTCTCGCTGCTGTTCAATGCCATGGTCTGGGGCCTGGCTTGGTGGCCCTTTCAGACCATGCATGCCGCGGGCCTGGTGGCCCCATGGGCCACCAGCATGATCTACAGCCTGCTGACCGTGATCACCGTGGTGTGGATGCGCAGCAGCCTGCACGCATTTCTGACCCACCGCACGCTGTGGCTGCTGGCCTTGTCATCGGGCTTGACCAATGTGTCCTTCAACATGGCCGCCTCCACCGGTGATGTGGTGCGCGTGATCTTGCTGTTCTATCTCATGCCCGCATGGACCGTGCTGCTGGCCTGGCGCTTTCTGGGTGAGCGCCCAACCCGTGCAGGCTTGCTGCGCCTGGTTCTGGCCTTCAGCGGCATGGCTTTAGTGATCGTGCCCGAAGGCGCCAGCCTGCACAGCCTGACGGCCGGCATTGGCCTGCCCGAATACCTGGCCGTGTTTGGCGGCCTGTGCTTTGCCTGCACCAATGTCATCTTGCGCCGCAGCTTTCACGCACCCAGCATGGCGCGGGTGCTGGCCATGTTCATTGGCTGCATGTGTGTGGGCCTAGCCACAGCCAGCCTCGGCTATGTCACGGGCTACTTTCCTGCCGTGCCTGCGCCCGATGTCATCTGGGTCTCTTGCGCGCTGGGCATGGCCGTTTTGGTGGCCATCGGCTCGTGGGCGCTGCAGTACGGCGCTGCGCGTGTACCGACCAATACCACGTCGCTGATCATGCTGTCTGAGGTCCTGTTTGCCAGCGGCTCAGCGTGGCTGCTGGGTGCCACCGAGCTGACGCCTCGCATGCTGCTGGGTGGCCTGCTCATCATCTCCGGGGCCTTGATGGCCGTGCTGCAGAGCAATAAACGCTGAGCCTGCACCCCATCCAAAAACCCCGCCAGGCTAGCTGTGCGGAGTTTTTGGATCTAACTGGTGCGGCTAAGGCTTGGTGGCCTGCGCAGCGTCAGCAGGCCCAGGGATGGGCTCCATCACTTGCACATGCACCTCGGGTTTGTTGTGTGCCGTATAGGTGCCATACCCCATACCGCTGAGCAACACCACGACACCCAGTGCCAAAACAAAAGTTGAGCTTTCAAACAAAGAGCGTAATCCACGGTCCATGGAAACCTCCTTTATTGCGATGAACTACAACAGGTATAAAAAATTTAACGCAAATCGCGGTGAAATTCAAATACCACGTGGGTACAACTTCTCTGGTTGTATTGGCATCGCGGTGGCGTGCAAAACAGCTGTGGTGGCAAGATGCCTGCACCTCTTCTTGCAACGAGTCCACCATGACCAGTTTTTACGACTTTTCAGCAACCAGCATTGACGGCCACAGCCAGGCTTTGTCCAGCTACGAAGGCAAGGTGGTTTTGGTGGTCAACACCGCCAGCGCCTGCGGCTTTACGCCGCAATTTGAGGGCCTGCAGCAATTGCACCAGCGCTATGCCGATCAAGGACTGGTGATTCTTGGCTTTCCCTGCAACCAGTTTGGCCAGCAAGACAAGGGCAGCGACACTGAAATTGCCAGCTTTTGCCAGCGCAATTACGGTGTGGACTTTCCCATGATGTCCAAGGTGGACGTGAACGGTGCCAGCGCCCATCCGCTCTTTGCGTGGCTCAAAGCACAAGCACCGGGCATTCTGGGCACCGAGATGATCAAGTGGAACTTCACCAAGTTCCTGCTGGGGCGCGATGGCCGGGTTCTGCACCGCTACGCCCCGAAGGACACTCCGCAGAGTTTGACCACCGATATTGAGCAAGCGCTGCGCACGCCACAACCATAAAAAAAGGGCCTTCAAGGCCCTTTTTTGGTTGCGTGCCACTCAGGCTTTTACTCGGCTTGCTGGGCTTGCAACTGCTTGGCACGGTGCAACTGACGCTGCACGGCGTGCGGATTCATGCCGTACATATCGGCAAAAGCCTCAATCGATGCGGCACCGCTGCCAGCAAAGGCACGCTGCACGGCTTCGGCCTTGGCGTCTTGCTCTGCCACCTCGTCCAAAGCGGCATCCAGCAGGGTTTGCGTGGCTTCATCCCGCACTTGCACCACTTCCAGATAGGCATCGCGGCTCAGGCCTGAGTCCATGAAAGCCATGCCCATGCGGCGACGCAGCTTGACCTGCAGATCCTCGCCATCACGGGGCTTTTTGCGCTTGAACACTTCCACCAAAGCGTGGAACACATGCTCCGGTGCCATGACTTCCACTGGATTGCCTTGCAGATCGTGGCGCGCAGCGCCTGAAGCCACCGCATTCAGGTAGCGGGTTGAGCGGGTGTGGATCGCCATGGCAACCTTCAGGCCCGCCTTGTCCAGCGCCTCGCCATGCAAAGCCAGCAGATCTTGGTACGTACCGCGCTTGAGCGGTTGTACGGTTGCACCAAACAGCACGGGGTGTAGTTGCGCCAGCTGGGCCAGCACAGGGTGAACTTCACGCACTGGGCGTGCAGTTGCACTGCCAGCAGGGCGACCACGGCCACCGTTATGGGGAGGACGACGGTCGGCTCGGGCAGGTGCTTGCGCCGGTGCGACAGGCGCAGCGTTTTCAACGGTGGAGGACACGGGTTCGGTCATGGGCGGTAGGCCAGTGCAAAAAATCAAACACGCGATGATGCCAGCATTGCGCCATCAATGCGAATCGATGGCCTCTTTAGTTGTGCGCGGCACCCGCCGCCAAAGACTCATCCAGCACCTCCACCCAGTGGCGCACAGGCAGCGGCGTTCCACTTTGCAGGTGGGCAATACAACCAATATTGGCCGACAAAATGGCTACAGGTTCGTTGACAGCTTCGTTGAGTGCTCGCAATTTTCGATCACGCAGCGTTTTAGACAACACCGACTGCAACACCGAGTAAGTGCCTGCCGATCCACAGCACAGGTGTGACTCGGTGCGCGCCGTGGTCAGCTGAAATCCCAACTTGCCCAGATTGGCCTCCACCACGCCTTTGAGCTTTTGCGCATGCTGCAAGGTGCATGGTGGGTGGTAAGCCATGGGCTGCTGCGCCACCTGCACCTTGCCTTGGAGCTTGGCGGCCAGCTCCGGCAGCAAGGCGGGCAGCAACTCGCTCAAATCCCGTGTCAGTGCGCTGATACGGGCCGCTTTGTCAGCATAGGCCGGCTCATGCTGCAGCACGTGGCCCCAGTCTTTAACCATAGCGCCGCAGCCTGAGGCGTTGCTCACAATCGCCTCCACCTCGCCTGCGGCAACAGCGGGCCACCACGCATCGATATTGGCGCGCATCTGGGCTTTGGCGCCCTCGTGGTCATTGAGGTGGTACTTCACGGCACCACAACACTGGCTTTGTGTCACCACCACGGTTTGAATGCCCACGGCATCCAGCACGCGTGCGGTGGCGTAGTTGATGTTGGGCAACATGGCGGGCTGTACACAGCCTTGCTGCAGCAGCACTTTGCGTGCATGGCTGCGTGTGGGCCATGCGCCGTGCTCACTCTTTGGTGGCACTTTGGCTTGAATGCTCTCAGGCAGCCAGCTGCGCACGGATTGCCCCAGCTTCATCGCCGGTGCAAACAAGGGTGACGTCAGGCCTTCCTTGAGCAGCCAGCGCTGCATGCGCTCGCCCACGGGGCGCTGTACCTTGTCATCCACCACTTTGCGGCCAATGTCCACCAGATGCCCGTATTGCACGCCGCTGGGACAGGTGGACTCGCAGTTGCGGCAGGTCAGGCAGCGGTCTAGGTGCATTTGCGTGGCACGCGTGGGCGTTTGCCCTTCCAGCACCTGCTTGATCAGGTAAATACGGCCGCGGGGGCCATCGAGCTCGTCGCCAAGAATCTGGTACGTGGGGCAAGTGGCCGTGCAAAAGCCGCAGTGCACGCACTTGCGCAGAATGGCTTCCGCTTCTTGCCCTTCGGGCGTTCCGAGGTACTCGGGTGCCAAATTGGTTTGCATGGGTGTTGTCTCGTGGGTTTTCTAGATTTTGACCATTACCTGTGCGCAGCGCTTAGAACAACGCCGATGTACGCCCGGGATTGAAAATGCCCGCGGGATCAAACGCTTGCTTCAATTGCTGGTGTATCTGCACCACGCCCTGGTTTTTTGGATCAAATATGGCTTCAGCGCTTATTTTTTCTTCGCTTTCAGCTCTGAATAACAAAGCACTACCCCCTGCAGCCTGTGCAAGCTGGTGCAAGCTGGCACCGGCTGCGCGTGGCGCTTTCACCCAGCGCAAGCCACCGTGCCACTCCACCAGCGGGGCAGCCACGCCCGCAGGCAGCGCCAGCACCGGGGCGGTTTGTGGCACCGACAAGCGCCACAGGCATTCGGTGGCTGTACGCGCGGTGAACCATGGCAATTGATGTTCGCGGCTGGCGAGCCAGTCGCCCGCCGTCTGCGCGCTGTCCAGCCGCACGCCACCCATGCTGCGGCATGCGGCATCCACCGCGGCCACAGCGCCACGCAGGCGCACATACAGGGTGCCCACACCGGCGTCTTCTACCCAGCAACTGGCGTTCAGCGGCAAAGGCTGTCCACCCCACAGATTCAGGCGCTGCAGTGCTTGGGCTTGCGACACGCCATCAAAGCGTAGTGTGGTTTCAGCGGGCGCAACGGGCAAAACTTTGAGACTGACTTCCGTGATCAAGCCCAGCGTCCCCCAGCTACCTGCCATGAGGCGCGAGACGTCATAGCCCGCCACATTCTTCATCACCGTGCCACCAAAACGCAGCAGCTCAGCCTTGCCATTGATGATTTCAATGCCCAGCACAAAATCGCGCACGGCCCCTGTACTGGCGCGGGCCGGGCCACTCCAGCCGGCAGCCACCATGCCACCCACCGTAGCTTGCCTGTTGGCACTGCCGGCAAAGTGGGGAGGCTCAAACGCCAGACACTGGCCTTGCTCTGCAAGCACGGCCTCCAGCTCTGCCAGAGGTGTACCTGCCTTGACGGTCACGACCAGCTCGCTGGGTTCATAACTGACGATGCCTGTCAGGCTACGGGTGTCCACAATGTCGCCTTGCAATTGCATGGCGTGAAAGTCTTTGCTGCCACCTCCGCGAATGCGCAGGGGCGTTTGCTCAGCAATGGCGGCGCGTACGCGCGCTTGAATCTGGGGAAGGGCTGCATCCATGGCTGTAAATCGTAACGACACCACGGTTTTTTACCAGTTGCTTGGGCGTGAATTTTTTGAATGCCCTGCGTGAATCACACTGCGCTGCAGCAACAAAAAAACCGCCCCAAAGGGGCGGTTCAAGAAAACCTCACAGGCAGTGCAGACTGCCTGCTGTCTATGCTTAACGGTTGTAGGCAGACTCACCGTGGGTGGTGATGTCCAGACCTTCGCGCTCAGCATCTTCAGCCACTCGCAGACCCACCAGGATATCTGCGATCTTGAAGCAGACGTAAGAGACCACACCGCACCAGACCATGGTCACGATCACGCTCTTGAACTGCACCCAGACCTGCGCACCCATGGCGAAGGTGTCAGGGCTCAGACCGCCTGTGCCACCCAAGCTTTGCGAGGCAAACACACCCGTCAAGATAGCGCCCAAGATACCGCCCACGCCGTGCACACCGAACACGTCACACACGTCGTCAGCCTTGAGCATGCGCTTCAGACCAGATACACCCCACAGGCACAGAGGGCCAGCAATCAGACCCATCACGATGGAGCCCATGGGGCCCACAAAACCAGCGGCGGGAGTAATAGTGACCAGACCCGCCACAGCACCGGATGCAGCGCCCAGCATGGACGCCTTGCCCTTGTGCAACGACTCCGTCACGATCCAGGCCACGGCAGCAGCGCCAGTTGCCAGGATGGTGTTAATGAACGCCAGACCTGCACCACCGTTAGCAGCGCCAGCGGAGCCGGCATTGAAACCGAACCAGCCCACCCACAGCAAGGATGCACCCACCATGGTCAGCGTCAGGCTGTGAGGAGGCAGGGCTTCCTTACCAAAGCCGATGCGCTTGCCCACCATGTAGGCACCCACCAAGCCAGCCACCGCTGCATTGATGTGCACCACCGTGCCACCCGCAAAGTCCAGCGCACCGTCGGCTGCCAGCAAACCACCGCCCCACACCATGTGTGCCATGGGGATGTAGCTGAATGTGAACCACAGCACCGAGAAAATCATCACGGCAGAGAACTTGATGCGTTCTGCAAAGGCACCCACGATCAGCGCCACGGTAATGGCGGCAAAGGTCGACTGGAAGGCCACAAACACATACTCAGGGATGGTGGGCAGCATGCCGGACAAGGTGTCGGGCGTGATGCCTGCCAGGAACAGCTTGCTGAAGTCTCCGTAGAACTTGCCTTCGCCACCGAAAGTCAGCGAGAAGCCATAAATAGCCCACAGCACAGTGATCAGCGAGAAGATGGTGAACACCTGTGCCAGCACGGACAGCATGTTCTTGGAGCGCACCAGGCCACCATAGAACAAGGCCAGACCGGGGATGGTCATCAAGATCACCAGCATTGTGGATGTCAGCATCCACGCGGTGTCACCGGAGTCCAGCTTGGCCACTTCTTGCGCGGCGTCAGCGACAGGGGCTACGGTTTGCACAACGGCTTCTACAACAACGGCGGCAACAGGCGCAGCTTCTTGTGCAAAGGCACCTGCGGCTGTAGCCAAAAGGCCGACGCCGAGCGTGAGTGCAGGGAGCGATTTTTTCATGTCAGTCTCTTGCATTAGGGGTTGCGTTACAGCGCTTCCTTGCCGGTTTCACCGGTGCGGATACGCACGACTTGCTCCAGGTCGTAAACAAAAATCTTGCCGTCGCCGATCTTTCCTGTGCGTGCAGCACCTTCGATGGCTTCGATCACTTGCTCAAGCACGGCATCGTCCACCGCGGCTTCCAGCTTGACCTTGGGCAAGAAATCCACGACATATTCCGCACCGCGGTACAGCTCGGTATGGCCTTTCTGACGGCCAAAACCCTTCACCTCGGTCACGGTGATGCCCTGGACCCCAAGCTGCGAGAGGGCTTCGCGCACCTCGTCGAGCTTGAAGGGCTTGATGATGGCTGACACCATTTTCATGAGACGTTCCTCCGGGAAGTGGGAAGTTGTAAAAAGTGTTGTGACAAGCCCTTTAAGCAGTTAGCGTGCCAACCAGCGGCATTGAAGCGAGAGTGACAAGCGTCCTACAGTGAGCGCGCGCCACTCGCCAACAACGCACCAAATCAGTGCAATCTGGAGCCAGGTTTCTGGCGCGCACTTGCACCGGAATAGGGAGGACACCGTTCATGAGCTTGGCCTGTGTGCAAAGTCGGGCATTGCTGGGGCTGCACGCACCGTCTGTCACCGTGGAAGTCCACCTTGCCAATGGTCTGCCCAGCCTGAGTCTGGTGGGGCTTGCAGACCTCGAAGTCAAAGAGGCTCGCGAACGCGTGCGCTGCGCCATTGCCAACAGCGGGCTGGAGTTCCCCAACAACAAGCGCATCACCGTCAACTTGGCGCCCGCCGACCTTCCCAAAGACTCAGGCCGTTTTGATTTGCCCATAGCGCTGGGCATCCTTGCGGCCAGCGGGCAGATCGATGCCAAAAAACTGCAAGGCTGGGAATTTGCAGGCGAGCTGTCTTTGTCGGGGGCGCTTCGGCCTGTGCGGGGGGCGCTTGCCACCAGCTTGGCTTTGCAGATGCAGCACGCGGCTGTGCGCTTGGTGCTTCCCATGGAAAGTGCCGCAGAGGCCGCATGCGCCCCCCAGGCCGAGGTCTACGGTGCGCAACATTTGCTGGATGTCGTGGCACAGCTCCTACCCTCCACGGCCACGCCGGACACCACCACCAGCACAGGCTGGCAGCGCATGCCAGCGCCCCCTGCCACCGCGCATGCAACGCTGGCCGACATCAGCGATGTCAAGGGCCAGGCATCTGCCAAACGCGCGCTGGAGATTGCGGCGGCCGGTCAGCACGGCGTATTGATGGTGGGGCCTCCCGGCTCTGGAAAATCCATGCTGGCACAGCGCTTTGCCGGATTGCTGCCTCCCATGACCGCACACGAAGCACTGGAGAGCGCCGCCATTGCCAGTTTGTGCGGACGTTTCAAGGCCGATCAATGGGGACTGCGCCGCACAGCCAGCCCCCATCACACTGCCAGCGCAGTGGCTTTGGTGGGCGGCGGCTCGCCACCTAAACCGGGTGAAATTTCATACGCCCACCATGGCACCTTGTTTCTGGATGAATTTCCTGAATTTACCCGCAGCGCTTT
>Ga0233380_1000322_pt1 | contig 26382 bp, 23 predicted proteins | sample ElkDunMinimDraft_9_FD_191541 | JGI IMG/M metagenome (GOLD analysis project Ga0233380, IMG submission 191541) | Fecal eukaryotic communites from dung pellets of Tule Elk in California, USA - Elk Dung F36 | ecosystem: Host-associated > Mammals > Digestive system > Large intestine > Fecal | place... | reverse complement strand
CGTGCAATTTCTTGTTTTACGGCTTCTTCAAAAATAGTAAAATCGTTATCATAGATAATATGCGAAAATCCAAAGGTTTCGTTTTCTTTTAAAACCGTTGATGAAGCATCGATACGATCATGCTGAAAAACCTTTCCATTATCAATTCGCAACTTAAAAGCGGGTAATTCATTTATGGTTTTCAACGTAGCGTACAAATAGTAAATAAAAAACGATGTTTTTAATTCTTTGGTTTTTTTGTAGGCTTGGGTTACATCAATTTCAACGGTTAATCCGTAAAAAGGCTCATCCATTGCCGAGAAAAATTCAAAATGACTTTTTCGTTTCCAGCTATCTAAATTAATTTCGGTTTTCATAAATTCAGTAAAGTCAAAATTTCACTTGTTTTTTCAACGCTGTAAAAATTATTGTGGACAATTTCATGATCAATACGTTCGTGTGCCCACGTGGTGTGAAAAGGTACGTGAACGGCAGTTCCGCCAATATTTAAAACCGGCAGTACATCAGATTTTAGCGAGTTTCCAATCATTAAAAAGTTTTTTGGTTCAATTTCCAAACGCTTTAAGAGCTTTTCGTAATCTAATTCCTCTTTTTCAACCATCACCTCAATATGATGAAAATAAGCACCCAAACCTGATAAATGCAACTTGCGGTGCTGGTCTTTTAAATCGCCTTTGGTAGCTACTACCAATTTGTATTTTCCGTGTAATTGCTGTAAAGTATCTTCAATTCCGTCTAACAAAACAATTGGTTTCGCCAAGAGCTCTTTGCCTATTTCAATAATTTTTTCCATTACTTTGGTCGATACCGTGTGGTTCGATACCTCATAAGCGGTTTGTACCATCGATAGCACATAACCTTTTATTCCGTAGCCATATAAAGGTAAATTGCTGATCTGGGTTTTAAATAAAGCTTGTGCTAAACTTTGTTTTGATAAATAATCACTCATTAAAGCACAAAATTTTTCTTCGGCTTCATCAAAATAAGGCTCGTTAATAAATAGCGTATCGTCTGCATCAAAAGCAATTACTCTAATGTTTTCAATCATTTGGTGAAAGTTTTCTCAAAGATAAACCTAATAAATTTTAATTGTCCAAAATGGATGTCTTTGTTAAAAAAAATCGACCAATAATTAAATTTTGTACATTTAATAGAAAAAGAGAAACTATGAAAAATGTAATTAAACAAGAAATGCAGCAGCTAAATTATGAAGATATAGCTGCGTTAGTTACTACAGGTGCAGCGGCAGGTATTGCCGTTACAAAGGTTACAGGACACTCTAAAACAATGGGTGCGGCTGTTGGCGTTGGCTTAAGTATGTTGTTTTACGGAATTTTAAAAAGAATGTAGAAGTTATCTATTTATGATTTATACTATATTTTTTTATTTTAAGAGAAAAATTAAGGTTGCCAAGTGCAGCCTTTTTTATTGATTTTCTAAAATAAACTTTTATTTTAGCAGTTAAAACAAACTAAAAACTTTCAACTTTGGAACAAACAACAACAGACAACACCTTAAAGCGCGGGTTGTCTAACCGACATATTCAGCTAATTGCGTTGGGTGGTGCTATAGGTACCGGCTTATTTTTAGGAATTGGACCGGCAGCCGTTTTAGCAGGACCATCGGTTATTTTTGGATATGCCTTTGCAGGAATCATTGCCTTTTTTATTATGCGCCAGTTGGGAGAAATGGTTGTAGAAGAGCCTGTTTCGGGATCTTTTTCGCATTTTGCCTATAAATATTGGGGTTCGTTTGCGGGTTATGCTTCGGGTTGGAATTATTGGATTTTATATATTCTGGTTTCCATGTCTGAATTAACCGCAATAGGAATTTATGTACAGTATTGGTGGCCCGAAATTCCTTTGTGGGCATCAAGTACTTTTTTCTTTTTTGCAATTACAGCACTGAATTTAGGTTCGGTAAAAATGTTTGGCGAAGCCGAGTTTTGGTTCTCCATTATTAAAGTAGTTGCTATTGTGGCAATGATTGTTTTTGGAACCTATTTATTGATTTCAGGAACAGGTGGCGAACAGGCAAGTATATCAAACCTTACAAATAACGGAGGTTTTTTCCCTAAAGGCTGGTTCGAAAAAACCGAAATGGGTTATCAGGGATTATTGTCGGTAATGGCAATTATCATGTTTTCGTTCGGTGGTTTGGAACTTATTGGAATTACTGCTGCCGAAGCCGAAAATCCAGAGAAAAACATTCCAAAAGCAACCAATCAGGTAATTTATAGAATTTTGATTTTCTATGTTGGAGCCTTGATTATCTTGTTTTCACTTTCTCCTTGGGAAAGCATCACAACAAAATCAAGTCCATTTGTTACCGTTTTCGATAATTTAAAGGGGATGCAGTTTAACTTTTTCGGAACCGATGTGTCTGCAACAAACCTAATCGCAAACGCCTTAAATGTAATTGTTTTAACGGCAGCTTTATCTGTTTACAACTCATCGGTTTACAGTAACAGCCGGATGTTGTTTGGTTTGGCAGAACAAGGTAATGCACCAAAATTTCTGTTGAAGTTAAACAAAAGTTCTGTACCAACGCGCGCGATTATTGTATCGAGCTGTTTTGCCGCAATTTGTATTTTAATCAATAAATTTGTACCAGAACAAGCGTTTGAGATTTTGATGTCACTTGTGGTTTCTTGTTTGATCATCAACTGGGTAATGATCTCTTTTACGCATCTAAAATTCAGGAAGTTTAAAGATCAGGCAGGCATCAAAACAAAGTTTCCGTCTATCATATATCCTATTTCAAATTACATCTGTATTGTGTTTTTACTGGCAATTTTAGCAATTATGAGTATTACGGGTATGCATGTTTCGGTAATTTTAATTCCGGTTTGGTTAATTATTTTGTTTGTAACATATCAAATTGTTCAAAAAAACAAGCAGCGAAAATTAATGTAAGTTAACGTGTGTTTCCAAAGTATTTTATAATTTTAAGGAACTAATCTAAAACTAAAATGGTTATGGAAATCAATCACAGAAAAGAAGAAAATAAAGGAGCTTTTATTGCAACTGAAAACGGAGCAAAAGCAGGTGAAATGACTTACAGTAAAGCGGGCGATACATTAATTATTATAGATCATACCGAAGTTGATCCCGCATTTGGTGGTCAAGGAGTTGGAAAAAAGATGGTTTTGGTAGCTGTTGATTTCGCTCGAGAAAACAACATTAAGATTTTGCCTTTGTGTCCGTTTGCTAAAGCAGCATTCGATAAAGATGCAAGTATTCAAGATGTACTTTAAGCATTAAAAATATTTGAAAAGCAGTTCTTCGGAACTGCTTTTTTGTTTATTCTCATTATATTTATAAAAATTTCGATAAATGAAACAGCTTTTCTCTTCCTTATTTATTTGTGCTTTCCTGATGTTTTCTTGTAAAAAAGATAGTACGGAAACTACTATTCAGCCAGAACAAAATCAAAAAACATTAAAATTAGAATTAGCCGAAGCACAAAAGATTATCGCGTTGCCGCTACATTGTTTAGAGGTTGAATATCCGAATAAATTGGGACAGGTTTTAAAATCATCAGACGAATTGAAATCGCCTAAACAGTTGCGACCAATTTTTTACGGTTGTTTCGATTGGCATTCATCGGCACACGGATATTGGTCGGTAGTGAAGTTAGTGAAGCAGTTTCCGGAATTAGATCAGGACAAAACAATAGATCAGCTGCTTACAAAAGTATTTACCGATGAAAATGTAGCGATAGAAAAATCTTTTTTCGATCAACCACACAACAAAACGTTTGAAAGAACTTACGGTTGGGCGTGGTTTTTCAAGTTACAAGAAGAATTATATACGTGGAAAGACAATCCGAAAGCACAGCAATGGTACAAGATTTTGCAGCCGTTAGAAGATGTTTTTGTTGAAAGATATTTGGAATATCTGCCAAAATTAAATTATCCGATTAGAACTGGAACACATGACAATACCGCATTTGGAATGGCGTTGAGTTTGGAATATGCACAAACGGTTGGCAACCCCAAATTAAAAGATGCAATTAACGCAAAAGCGAAAGAATTATATACGAACGATGCCGATTGCCCGATTGCTTACGAACCAAGCGGACATGACTTTTTATCGCCTTGTTTGCAGGAAGCGTGGTTAATGAGTAAAGTGTTGCCACAAACCAATTATAAAGTCTGGTTGCAGAAATTCTTGCCACAATTGTTTGATAAGAAATTTGATTTAGAAGTTGGTAAAGTTTCCGACAGAACCGATGGTCACTTAGTACATTTAGACGGATTAAACTTTAGCAGAGCAACCTGTCTGTTTCAAATTGCTAAAGTTTTACCTGAATTGAACCATTTAAGACCTATTGCTGAAAAACATTTTAACGCTGCTTTTCCAAACATATCAAACGATGATTATATGGGAAGCCATTGGTTGGGAAGTTTTGCGTTGCAAGCATTGGATGCGCAGTAGTTTTAATTAAATTTTTCGAGAAGTCAAACAAGAGAACTTTTCTAATTCTCTTGTTTTCATTAAGGATTATTACATTCAATTATTTTTAATTCACTTTCTATCAGACTATTTAAAAAATTTCTATATTCTTTTTCAGAATAAGTTAAATTAAATATAAAAAGAATATTTTTAGTAATAGATATACATCTGTTATTTAGGTCTTTTAAATTTTCTGCACCATATTCTTTCTTAATTTCAGATTCTAATAAAGAAGTTGTCGATCCTATATATCCAGATGAAATCTCAAGTAATTCTTCTTTGTAAAAGGGTAATTTATTAAGTAAATAAGTGTCAACCTCTGAAATATTTATTCTATTTGTACTTATAGAAATATTTGCCCTATATTCATCTGAACCTTTCCAATTTCTTGAAGAGATATTAACAAAAACTTTATATTTTCTTATCTCATCTATAAAAAGAGGATCTTTTATATCAGTTAGCCTTTGGTTACAATATGAAAGTATGTTATTACTAAAAAAAAATCTAAAATATTTATAATTAAAAAAGAATCTTACTAAATTAAGATTTGAGTTAATTAAGTCTTTTAAGCTCTTTATTGATGACTCATCTAATGTAAAATAATCTTCTTCGTAGGGAAACCACTTGTTTAAGATTGATTTTAATTTTTCTGAATCTTTCTTTAAACTGAGTAATCTTAGGCTATGGGTATCTAAATTTAAAATGATAATTCTATTTTCACCTAGAGCAGTTAACAGGTTTTTATTGGAATTGAAAAAATAATTATCTCTATAATTATAAGCACCACGTATATATTCCCTTTTACCATTTTTATCATAGTAGGTCTCTCTTAATAAAGTTTTGTCAAAATAATATTTATCTAAAGAAGAGTATTCATTTTCATCATAGTATAAAACCTTAGCCTTAAGATTTTTATCAATTATAGCATATATTTCCATAGGCTTTTAATTTTATCCAATCGTTGCTCCGTTATAAACTCCAGCTTCATCAGGGTTTACAAACACCAATTTGCCCTCTTTGGTTTCAGTTAGTAACAGCATTCCTTCGCTGTTCACGCCGCGTAAAGCTCTTGGAACCAAGTTTACCAAAACGGTAACCTGTTTACCAATTACTTCTTCTGGAGTGAAATGCTCCGCAATTCCTGAAACAATGGTACGGACATCTATTCCTGTATCAACCTTTAAAACCAGCAATTTGTTTGCTTTCGGCATTTTTTCGGCTTCAATGATTGTTCCTACACGTAAATCAATCTTTGTGAAATCTTCGAATTGTGCGGTTTCCTTTTGAGGTTCTGCCGTTTTTGCTTCAGCTGCGTTTGCCAGTTTTGTAGCTTCCAATTTGTCAATCTGTTTTTGAATTTCTTCGTCTTCGATCTTTGCAAATAATAATTCAGCCTGACCAATTTGGTGACCTGCAGGAATTAAATCTGATGTTTCTGTAACTTTTTTCCAAGTCATCTCGACTTCGCTCGATGCAACATTCAACATGTTTTTCAGTTTTGCTGCCGAAAATGGTAAAAATGGTTCTGCCAATGTTGATAATGCAGCGGCAATTTGCAATGCTACATACATTTGCGTTTTCACGCGCTCTTCATCGGTTTTAATCAGTTTCCAAGGCTCTTCGTCAGCTAAATATTTATTTCCTAAACGTGCAACGTTCATTAATTCTCCTAAAGCTTCACGGAAACGGTAACGCTCAATTGAACTTTCAATTACTGCAGGAGACGCCTTTAATTCAGCCAGCGTTCTCTCATCAACTTCATTAAAAGCATTTGGCGCTGGAATAATTCCGTTGTAATATTTATTGGTTAAAACCACTACGCGGTTTATGAAATTTCCGAAAATAGCAACCAATTCGTTATTATTTCTAGCCTGGAAATCTTTCCAAGTAAAATCGTTGTCTTTGGTTTCGGGCGCATTTGCCGTTAAAGCGTAACGCAAAACATCTTGCTTTTCAGGGAAATCAACCAAATATTCATTCAGCCAAACTGCCCAGTTTTTAGAAGTAGATAATTTATTTCCTTCTAAATTTAAAAACTCATTTGCAGGAACGTTATCAGGTAAAATATAACTTCCTTCCGCTTTCAACATCGCAGGGAAAATAATACAGTGAAAAACAATATTATCTTTCCCAATAAAATGAACCAGTTTCGTGTCTTGATCTTTCCAATAAGGTTCCCAATCTTTTCCTTCGCGAGCTGCCCATTCTTTGGTCGATGAAATGTATCCAATAGGCGCATCAAACCAAACATACAGTTTTTTACCTTCGGCACCATCAACAGGCACATCAATTCCCCAATCTAAATCTCGAGTTACTGCTCGTGGCTTCAAACCATCGTCTAACCAGGATTTTACTTGTCCGTAAACATTCGGTTTCCAATCGTTTTTATGACCTTCTACAATCCATTCACGTAAAAACGCATCGTATTCATCTAAAGGTAAAAACCAGTGTTTTGTAGCTTTCAAAACCGGAGTAGATCCTGTAATTGTCGATTTTGGATTAATTAGATCGGTAGCGTTTAATGAGGTACCACATTTTTCACATTGATCGCCATAAGCACCTTCACTACTACATTTTGGGCATGTTCCGGTTACAAATCGATCTGCCAAAAACTGATCTGCTTCGGCATCGTACAACTGTTCGGTAACTTCTTCGATAAACTTACCGTCATCATACAGTTTTCTAAAAAAATCAGAAGCCGTATCATGATGGATTTTAGCCGAAGTACGTGAGTAATTATCGAACGAAATTCCGAATTCCTGAAAAGAATCCGTAATGATTTTATTGTATTTATCGATTACTTCTTGTGGAGAAATGCCTTCTTTTTTAGCTTTCATAGAAATTGCAACTCCGTGTTCATCGGATCCGCAGATAAAAGCAACATCTTTATTTTGCAGGCGTAAAAAACGAGCGTAAATATCGGCAGGAACGTAAACTCCCGCCAAATGCCCAATATGTATAGGTCCGTTGGTGTAGGGCAAAGCCGCTGTAACGGTATATCGTTTAGGATTTTGAATCATTGTATCAAGTTTTCAAGCTACAAAAATACATAAAAACAAGGATACATAAAATAAATAAGTTGTATTTGGGCGTTCCCTTCGGTCGGGCTTTTCGCTGTATCTTTTATCGGGGCTTCGAGTACCTCAGCCACCTATAAAAGGATGCCGCTGCAATCCCTAACGCAATTTTAGTCTTAAAGTTTTTAAAGTCAAAAGTTATTAACGTATTTTGTAATTTCTGACTCGAACTTGCGAACTGACGAAGTAATCTCATAATGAAAAATATATAACTAATAGAATAACATAGATTCTTCACTCCGCTATCGCTTCGTTCTGAATGACAAAGTCCGTTCTGTGAGAGAAGTCGAACCGCCGAAAAAGAAAATACAAAAAAACCTACAAGATTTCAAAAATCTTGCAGGTTTGTCTAATATCTATCTTCTATTATCTAGAATCCAAAACTAAATTACGGTAACGGTTGACCAACCGAAATGTCGCAACGGTGACCTGGTTGTCCGTGTGCTGGATTTGGTTTTCCTTTCATTCCCGGAGCAGTTTCTTGTTTAGGTGCTGCTGTTTGTTGTTGAGCCGGAGCTTGTGCTTGAGCGTCTCCACCACCTAAAAAGCCACCTTGGCTTGGTTGCGCTGCTGGTGCAGCAGTTTGTCCTGCTCCTTGACCTGGAGGTGAATTTAATGGTGCTCCTACCGGAATGTCGCAACGGTGACCTGGTTGTCCGTGAGCCGGATTCATACCTGCTGCAACTTCTGTAGCTTCTGTAGTTGCTCCATGATCATGGTCGTGACCTTCACCTGGTGCATGATTATGACCTGCATGCGGATCTACCGGCGCAGCATCTGTTGTAGCTGTAGTATCTGTTGTAGTAGTTGTAGCTTCTGCTTTTTTGTCGTTACAAGAAACTATTCCTAAAGCAGCAAACAATGCAATAATTGTTATTTTTTTCATGATTTTGATCTGTTAAAGAAACAAATATACACATTTTGTTTAAAAAAACGCACGTAATTGAATACTTCCTGTATGAATGGTTTTTGCGGTTTCGCTGGTTCTACCTTGATAGCTTATGTTTGCATCTAAATACTTGGTTAAATTTCTTTGGAAAAGTAAGCGCCATGTGATATTTTTACCGGGCTGCAAACCTTCTAACATTTGATACGCTACTGCCGATAAAGGATTACCTGAGAATTTGTTGTTGTAAAACGAAAATTCGCCGTTAAATGTAAATTTTTGCGAGGTACTCCAGTTAAAAGTAGTTCCAATGCGGTGTTGTTGCAAGGTTTCTAGATCTCCCTGTACATTCTTTTTATCTTTCCATTCGTAAAATAATTCTACTCGGGCATTTTGCGAAAACAAATAACTTATTCGTGGATTGATGCTTAAATTATTCAGCAGGTAGTTTTTAGATCCGTAGTTTTCTGAAATACTTTCAACCTTATCAAATTTATTGGTTAACTGCACCAGCCACCACTTGTTTAATAAATGCTGAAACTGTATTTGGTGTGTGGTGATTTTATTGTCTAAACTTCCAAAATTCATCAGGTTTTTAGCCCGATTGTTTATTAACGAATAAATGGTGGTGTATTTTTGTTTCCCGCGGTTGAAATAAATCGAATTACGAATGTTTGAATTTTCTGCAACCAGTTCATCAGACGAAGATCCAAAAGGATTCCAAGCAATTCCGCTTCCATCTCTCAAAATACTTCGATCGATAATAAAAGACGATTGCAAATGAAATTGACTGGCAAATTTCTTAAAGCCACTTTCGTTCTGCCAAATACTGAAGTTGAAATTAAAAACCTGCGTTAACTTGGTTTGATGCGTTTTTACAAAACTCTGATTCGGTAAAAACATCCGCACATATTCAGCCAAATCGGGATAAGGCGCAATTTCAAATTCTTCTAATTCCTGAATGCCGTTGCCGTTATAATCGTTCCACATGTGGGTTCCCAAACCTGCATCAACCTTAATATAGGTAAATTCTTGCTGCGCCACAGCACCCGATGAGGTTTCGTAAATAGTGTTGGTCTGTATCAGGTTTTTTAAATAACGATCGTTGTATGCAATGCGTGAATTCAGCGTAGGTTCAACCAAACCGGTATCGGTATATTTTAATCGGCGGTAATTGGCGTAAACAGATAAATCGCTGGTTTGCGTTTTAAACAATTGCGATTTTACATAGAACGAATGCGCGTTTGAAACGTTTCGCAACACATTATTCTGCAACGAATCGTTTACCCGATAGGTATAACCCAATTCTACATAGGTTTTTAACGTATCGCCACGACCTACAAAGGCATCAATTTGCGCGTATTTTTGTGATAAGGTTTGAAACTGCTGCGTGGCAACATCTTTTACCTGATAATTTTCTAAATCTAAACGCGAACCTGCCCAATTTTTATCTTTTGTGTAAACCGCCTGTGTTTTGCTTCGAATAAAATTGGTATTGTAAACGCTGCCTTTTGCCGATAGAAAACTGGTATTAGTGTTTAGGTTGAAGTTTTTGTACAGATAATTACCAATCAAAGACTGTTTGTGCCCAATGTAGCTGTTGCTGTATTCTAAACGGCTGTATTGATAAGTAAAAAAACTATTATCATTCGGGGAAACTTTAGATCCAACGGTCAGCAACGATTGATTTCCGAAGGTATTTGAAACATTCCAATCCCGATCAAATTCAATAGAATACAAGCGTTCAATGGTCTTGAAATTTTCTGTTACCAACTGCACATTTCCAAAAACATCCACCTTCCATTTATTGTTCAAAACTCGATGCGTGGCATTTACATTGGCGGCAATTCCTTGATTATCTTCATCATCAATAGGCGAAAACAAGTTTTCATCGTGGTTGCTAAATCCAAATTCAAAATCTACCTGCGTAAAATCTTTCGGTTTGTATTGCCCCATAACGGTTGCCAAAGTTAAACGCGTAGGCGCAATCAGCTGAATAACCGGTTCATAATCGCCTTGATTTAATCCGTTTACAGGTTCGATAAATTCATAAATTTTACCAACGCCCGACGAATTTGCCAAACGATAATTTCCGTTGCTTGGACCAACATAACTGAACGAAACCATATACAACGTATCGGTTGGCGTGTTAGAATACTGATAGAATTCGTATCCATTTTGGCTGACTTTCTTGTACAAGGTTTTATTTTCTGAATAAGTATCGGGATACGCAGACGGCGCCATCATTAACGATAAACTATCACCGGCTTGTTTAAGAATATCGACTTGTTCTTTGTTTAGATTTTGCTGTACAGGCTGATTTTTAATATCGGTTTCGGTATAAAAATATCCAGCAATATTCCATTTTTCGCGTTCGTGTTTTATACCGCCATAACCTAAAAATCGAGCATAATTTCTGTCGGTATATTGATATTCTACCACAATACGCATATCCGAAGTAATTGGAAAAAGAGTGGTAAAACGAATTTCGCCCGAATTGTAATCAATCACATAATCATTCTGTTCGCCTCGAGCGAGTTTTCGTCCGTTTACATATACCGATTCCGATCCCGAAATAATCAAGATATACAGTTGGTTGGTGCTGCCTTTTAATTTATACGGACCTTGATTTCCTTCCTGACCAACAAATTCGCTTTTTGCATATTGTCCGCGAACCAACGCAGCTGCAGTTTCAATGGTGGTTTTGCTTTTGTCGTTTCCGAATTTTACGGTGCCCGAAATTCCCTGAACTTTTTTATTGAAGTTTAAAAATCGGGAAGCTCTGTTCTCTAAAAACAAATCTCCGGCTTTAATACTCCAGTTGGTCGAGAACAATTCCATAAAAATCTGATCGAACTCATCCATTTTCTGTGAATATCCGCCGTTTTGCAAAGGAACATTACTGTCTTGCAGCGATGCCCGAATTTGAACTTTGTCTGATAAATTTCCCACGATCTGCAAATCGAGATTAGAGTTTGTTACCAGATTTTGATTGTTTCCTACGGTAATTCCCCGGGAAATACTTCCGTTGGTATTCAATCCTTCAAAAGGCGTAAAAGTGGTTGCCTGTTTTTCGGGAACCGAGAAAATATACGCGCCTTCTTTATTTGGAACGATCCGTTTGGTATCGTACAAAGCATAGGTTCGCGTTAAAAAATCTGGGTAATTTAAAAAGGAAACGCTTAGGGTATCTTGCAACGGTTGTTTAAATGTAAGGATTGCCTTATTGTAATCTACCTTATAATTTGCAGTATCCAAATCGATTCCCTGATTGTTGACAATCTTAAAATAGGTGTTGTTTAGTGCAACACTGTCTAAATGAACTGTTGTGGTTAAAGAATCGGTTATGATTTTTTTTGATTTGTACAGCGAATTTGTTTCCTGTGCATTGGCAAAAGAAAAAATTAAAAAACACCATACAAAACAAAAAAACTGTTTCATGTAAGTTATAACTTCAAAACATCAAAAATAGTGTATTTTATTCTTGAAAGTTTGATTATTAAAGTTTACGAAAACTATTTACTTAATTCATTGAATTCACAAATAATCGGCATATGGTCACTTAAACTAATCCAATCATCGAATTTTCCAATTTCAAACATTTTAATTTTCTCTTGAAAATTTGAAGGTCCAAATATATAATCAATATGGTATGGTCTTATAAATTTTCTTTGCAAGTATAGTGTATGTATAGTTTCTTTTCCTTGATCTTCATTTGACATTTTATGATAGAAACTTTCTATTCCTATTTCTTTTAATTCTTTTACAACATCAGAATGATTCCACCATATATCCCACTGATCCCAAATAGAATTACTATTAAAATCTCCAATAATAATAGTTCTATTCATATTAGTTTTATTGATTTGTAGATATTTCCATAGTTGACCTATATATCCAAAATTTGGAGAATTATTTTGATGCGTCCACACTCCAACTAAATCGAAATCATTGTTTACTCTACAAGGTAGAAAGTATTTAACAGAATGATCATGATATTTATTTGACCAAGGAAGATTTTGAAGTATTATTTCTGGCTTTGCAAATATTCCTAATCCTTTGTTTTTATTTTCTCCAATCCAAATATAATTTTTACACCATTCCTTATAATGTAAATCATTGGATTCACTAGGGTTTTCGCATTCTTGAATAACGTAAATATCTGCGTCTAAAAATGATAATTGCTCGAATTTTTTCCTAAATGCACCATTACAGTTCCATGTAATAATTCTCAATTTGCTGTTTTTTAGTTATGCTTAATTCAAATATAAATAAAAAGTCTGTATCATTTTAAACGATACAGACTTTTTTGAATAGTGTTTTTATTAAAAAGTATAACCTAATTTAACACCGGCTTTAAAAACAAAGTTGTCAAAGTATTGGTTGTCAATAACGCCTTTGCCTTTAACTTCCCATTTCCAGTTAAAACCAACCGATGGATCTAAACTTAAATTTTTAGTCAACTGAATTTTGTATCCAACATTCGGGTTAATGATACTCCAATAACTGTATTTTCCTTCAAAATTTTCGCTTAACAAGAGGAAACATTTCGTCTTACGAAGAATTACGAGCAGAACCTAAATTAGAAATTATTATAAAAATTGCTAATTATTTTAGCATTCCGTTAGAACATCTTTTGACAAAACAACTGTCGGTTAACGAGATTTTAAACTTTAACGACTATTTTAACGAGGAAGGTCAGAAGAAATTACAAAAAAACTTTGCAAACATTCCGTTTATTTCTCGCGAAGCCATTCATCATATTAAGGAAGGGACTTTTGATGTTCAGAAATTAGATCTTATTGCTTTTCCAATGTACAGTTCTAATAAATTTATTGCTTTAGAACTAACGCACGAAATTGCTTCACCGGCAAACGTTGATATTCCCGAATACACTATTTTGTTTTTTGAACAAGTACAAATTGATACTTTACATATCTTAGATAATCATTTAGGAATGTTTTTAACGAATACCGAAATCTTTATTGGAATCTACAATCAAAACAAAACAACGATTAATTTAAAACTGAACGAATGGAAATCGGAAGATTTTAATACCGAAAACCTGCCAAGCTTTTGGAAATTATACGCTAAATTTGAAAAAAATATAAAAAATGGTTCAGTCAAAATTAAGTAACACCGCCTATTTTTACAGCATACTAATTTTAAGTTTTCCGGTTTTAACTGCCTTTATTGTCAACAAGTTTTTGCGCATGTTTCAAGACAGCTGGCATTGGGGCTTAACGGTATTTTTGGTGTTGTGCTGTTTGGTAAGTTTGTTTGTTATTATCTGGGGCTTTTTTATTGAAATGAACCTGCGCATGGCAACGGTAAAAATTACCGATGACACTATTGAAGTAAAACAATTGTTAGGATTTGGTACTAAAAAAACTTTTAAGATTGATGCCATTGATGGTTTTGCTATTCGCGAATTTAGACAGCGAGCACAGTATCACGAATATTGTTATTTAATTCAAGATAAAAAGGCTTTAGCGGTATTTTCGAGTTTGTACTACAAAAACTATATGGAAGTGCGCGATGAACTGCAACAACGCTTAACACTTTTGAAATAAGATGTTGAAAAAAATATTTTACTATGGTTTTAATTTAACCGGTAAAGCCAACAGATCTGAATTTGCAATATATTTTGTAATAGAATTAGTTCTTTTACTTGTAGCACTCGAATTATCAACTCGAATAAATCATTCTGATTTTAGAACCTACATCAACCTTTTTTATATTGATTTAATACTGCTTGTTGTAACTACACCTACTCTATCAGCAACAACAAGGCGTTTACGATATTTGAACCTTTCTACAAACTTAATTCTTATAAGCTTTATTCCATTTATAAGTTCTTTTTTCAGACTCTTTCTTTTAATAAAATCTAAAAAATAAAAATCCTTTTGTATCTTTAAAATAAAAATGGGCAAAAATTGTTTAGAATGTGGCGAAAAAATCATTGGTCGGGAAGATAAAAAATTCTGTAACGATGCCTGCCGCAATACCTACAACAACAAATTAAACAAAGACAGCACCAATTTAATGCGAACGGTTAATTACACGTTGCGCAAAAATTACCGTATTTTATCAGAAAACAATCCCGAAGGGAAAGCAAAAATCAACCGTAAAAAACTACTCGATTTAGGCTTCGATTTTTCATTGTTCACTTCTATATACATCACAAAATCTAACGTAACGTATTATTTTGTGTACGATCAAGGTTACATGCCTATAGAAAACGATTGGTTTGTATTAGTTAAAAAGAATTAAAATGTACAGTTATCTGTTAATAATTCATTCTTACTTACGATGGTTAGTTTTAGCGTCTATTTTAATTGGACTACTATTTATCATCATAAAACGATCAAAAAAAGCTATTTACACAACCAAAGATTATCAACTTTTTAAAGTGATAAAAAACGTTTTCAATCTGCAATTTTTAGTCGGAATTTTACTTTTAACCCAAAGCCCAATGGTTAAAGCCTTTTGGTCGGAGGTGAGTCAGGCAGTAAAATGGCGTGAAATTCGCTTTTTTGGATTAGAACATCCGTTTATGATGATTTTGGGCGTATTGCTTTTAAATATTTTTACAGATAAAACCAAAGAAAAAATCGGCACAAATAACGCTTTTAATTATCTGTTTGTGAGCTATCTAATTATACTTTTTATTCTTTTTGTATCGATTCCCTGGTCATTTTCTCCATTCACCGCTCGACCAAATTTGCGTTAATTTTAACATCTTAATCGAACATTTTTTATAATTTAAGGAAAAATTTACGAGAAAGAATGCAAATCAACAAAGTAGAATTAAGAAATTTAGAAATTGAAGATTATATCGAATTAAAAAATTCCATGCTTCAGGCGTATGAAGAAGGTGTGGAAGATCCGTATTGGAAAAAAGAAGAAATCCGTCGGTTACTGAAAGTTTTTCCCGAAGGGCAAATCGTAATTGTGGTAGATGATGTAGTAGTGGGAGCTGCTTTATCGCTTATTGTTGATGAAAACTTAGCGCTATCAAACCATAAATACAACGATATTGTAACCGATAGCAAATTTAAAGCACACAACCCAGAGGGCGACGTTTTGTACGGAATTGATATCTTTATTCATCCTAATTACCGCGGACTTCGTTTGGGACGCCGTTTATACGATGCCAGAAAAGAATTGTGCGAACAGCTGAATTTAAAATCGATTATTTTTGCGGGCAGAATTCCAAATTATCACAATCATTCTAAAGAATATACTCCGAAACAATATCTTGATAAAGTAAAAACCAAAGAAATTCATGATCCGGTAATTTCGTTTCAGGTAAACAACGATTTTCACATAAAACGTTTATTGCGCAATTATTTAGAAGGCGATCACGACTCTAAAGATTATGCTGTGTTACTGGAATGGAATAATATTTCGTACGATAAATCACCGGTTTTAATCAACGCCAAAAAAAGTGTGGTTCGTTTAGGTTTGATCCAATGGCAAATGCGTCCGTTGAACAATTTAGAAGAGTTTTTTGATCAGGCAGAATTTTTTATCGATGCTGTTTCAGGTTACGAAAGCGATTTCGCTACGTTTCCAGAATTATTCGTAGCACCACTTATGGCAGATTACAACCATTTAAGCGAGGCCGAAGCTATTCGTGAATTATCAAAACATACCGATATCATTCAAAAGCGTTTTCAAGAATTAGCTATTCAATATAACATCAACATTATTACGGGCAGTATGCCTTACTTAGAAGACAATGTTTTATACAACGTAGGTTTTCTTTGTAAACGCGACGGATCGTCTGAAATGTATCGCAAAATACACATTACACCAAACGAACGTTTATATTGGGGAATGCAAGGTGGCGATACCATACAGACTTTTGATACCGATTGCGGAAAAATTGGAATAATGGTATGTTACGATGTAGAATTTCCAGAATTAGCCCGAATTATGAGCGAAGATGGTATGGAAATTTTGTTTGTTCCTTATTTAACCGATACCCAAAACGGATACACGCGAGTGCGTAGCTGTGCCCAAGCCCGTGCTATTGAAAACGAATGTTATGTTGCCATTACAGGTTGTGTTGGAAACTTGCCAAAAGTAAATAATATGGATATTCAATACGGACAAGCGGCCGTTTTCACTCCATCGGACTTTGCTTTTCCAAACAATGGTATCAAAGCAGAGGCTACACCAAATACTGAGATGACGCTGATTGTTGATGTGGAACTAAACGCACTAAAAGAATTACACGAATTAGGGAGTGTACGCATTAAAAAAGACCGCAGATTAGATCTATATAAATTAAGAAAACTAAAATAGAGCCATAAGGCTCTATTTTTATTTAATATACGATTCTAATCTGTTTAAGAAATCTTGAAAAGCAACGGCTTCTTCTTGTGGAACACGTTTTGCCAGCTCAACACCTCTTTTTTGATACTCGTTTAGTTTTGGACCCAAAGTTTTTAATGCCTCAGAATCATTGTGTGCTGTTGCAGTTTTAAAATCGTTCACAAACTTGCTGTATTCTTGCGCAAACTGATCTGCTTCGGCATATTGAAAATTTGGAACAGCAACTACGTCTTCTACCGTATTTTGTTGTACATCGTTAGAATTCTCAACCGGTGGATCGGTCATTGGTTCCTGAATTTTGTTTTCTTCTTTTTTACATGCCGTCAACAAAACTGCCGACAATAACATGGGATAAATTATCTTTTTCATACTATTTAATTTTATTGATTGATTTATAAATGTAGTAAAAAACAAAATACAATTTCAAAAAAAAGACACAGCATACACTGTGTCTTAAAAATTTTGAATTTTTTTTTACTATTTAATTGTTGAATTTTGTTGTTCAGCCAATTTCATAGAATATTCTTGCCATAATTTAACATCTTCCGGTGTTAATTTTGTAGCTACTTCTGTTTGCTTTTTTTGCCAATCAGCAGCTTTAGCTTGTAATTCTGATACTTTTGCAGCATCTCCAGATTTTGCCGCTTCCATTGATTCTTTTACATAAGCAGTATATTCTTCTGCAAATTTTTGTGCTTCCGGAGAACTAAATTTAGGTACTTCTAAAGTAGTTTCTGTGGTAGTTGTTGTTGTCTGCGTTTCTGTTGCAGCATCTACAGTTGTTTCTGTTTCTGTAGTTGTTTTTTCTTCAATACCTTTCTTTTTGTCACAAGATACTACTAACATAGTTGATGCGAATAATGCTGATAACACTAATTTTTTCATATACAATATTTTAATTATTTATATCAAATATATTTTTTTTTTTAAAACGATCAAATTTTTAATTAGTAATATAGTAAATTATTAACACATGATTTTATTAGAACCATTTGTCTGCTTAATTAAAAGACTTTAATAATGTAAAAATCTAAAAATGCTTAAAAATAATTCGGGCTTAAGTAAAAACCCAAGCCCGAATGTGTAATAAGTGTTATTTAACTTTTTTAAATATAAATTTTAAAGACACGTACATTATCTTTTAATCAAGATAGGTTATACTACAAACTTAAAAGGGAGACAATAATAAAAATTCTTTTTCATAGCATTTTATTATTTGACAAAGGTATACAGTTGAAAATTAATAATAAGTAGAATAAAGCGGTAAATAAAAGTAGAACTTGTTCTACATAAAAAAACAAAACTCGCAGCAAAACTAAATTCGTGCGAGTTTAAAAATTTTATTTTCCGATAGATTATTCTTCTACATATAAAACCAAACCTTTTAAATAAGATCCTTCGGGGTGAAACATATTTACAGGATGATCTGGACCTTGCGAAAGCTTGTGCAGCACACGTACTTTTCTGCCCGATTCTATTGCTGCTGCTGCTACGGTATTGTAAAAAAGCACCTCGTCTATAACCTGCGAACAAGAAAAAGTAAACAAAAAGCCGCCTTTTGTAATGTTTTTTAATCCGGCAACGTTCAAACGCTTATATGCTTGTGTTGCGGTGTGTTTGCTTTTTATGTTTTTGGCAAATGCTGGCGGATCTAAAACAATAACTTCGTACTGATTTTTATTTTCTTTTAGAAATTCAAAAACATCTGATGCTACTGCCTGATGATTGCTTCCCGGAAAGTTTAATTCCATATTTTGATCAGCCAGTTTCACCGCTTTTTCTGATATATCAACAGATGTAACCAAATTTGCACCAGCATTCATGGCATAAATAGAAAAACCGCCGGTGTAGCAAAATGTGTTCAATACTTTTTTTCCGCTTGAATATCTTTCTAGCAACTTTCTGTTTTCACGCTGATCTAAAAAGAAACCGGTTTTTTGTCCTTCTACCCAATTTACATGAAACTGAATGTTGTTTTCTTTTGCTATAGTTTCGGCTGCTGTTCCATATAAATGAAAATCGGTTCCGGTATTTGGAAGTGTATTTGCGCTTTTGCAGTAAATGGTTTCGCAATAATCAGGAAAGCACTTTTGTATGGCTTCGGCAATTTTCTTCATGCTTAAATAAATACCTGTTGAGTGCGCCTGAATTACAAAGTTTTTGTTGTAATAATCTATAATTAAACCCGGAATTTCGTCGCCTTCGCCATGAATCAATCTAAAAGCATTGGTTTCTTCGATATTAAAAAGCTTTAAACGTAAATTCCATGCTGCTTTTAATCTATTTCCCCAGAAATCTTCATTAAAAACTTCGTTATTAAAAGTTAAAATACGCACAACAATGCTTCCTTTATTGCTGTAAAATCCAGTTGCTAAATGGTTGCCGTCATAATTAGTTACATCAACCATTTGTCCGTCTTCTAATTCATCTGATACTCCGTAAACCGCTCCACTGAAGACCCATGGGTGTTTACGTAAAATTGATTTTTCTTTTCCTTGTTTTAATATAACTTTTGCAAAATCCATTTAATAATTTTTTACAAAAGTAAAACAATACGAAAAAAGAATTTATAGACTAGGTACTTTAATTTTTTAAAACATTTTTATAGATAACATTGGCTTAAATACAAAAAATCTATCGTAACGATAGATTTTTTGTATTATAAATTATTCCGTTTCTTTAGAATCTTCTTTTGGAGTTTCTTGTTCATTCTCCTGATGATTTTGCTCTTCGGTTTGTAAAACCTTAGGCAATTCTTCATCTTTAGGCTTTCTACGATAAATGTATCGATCGTAATATTTTTCGAACAAAGGTGTGGGCGCATTATCTTCCCCAAGAACAAATCCATACGGTCGCATTCCTTCCACATTATCGAAAATAATTTTGAATATCGCTAAAACAGGAATCGCTAAAAACATACCAGCAATTCCCCAGATAGATTCAGCAATCACAATACCAAACAATACTACAAACGAATTCAATGCTACTTTAGAACCAATGATTTTTGGTGTAATGATGTTTCCATCGATTGAATTTACAACCACAACTGCAACAATTACCCAAAGTGCCTGTATAGGCTCACCTGTTGCTAATGTTACAATAGCTGCCAAAAGGGTAGCTATAAAAACACCAATGTAAGGTATTAAATTTAAAACACCGCACAGCACAGCAAACAGCAATGCATACCTAATACCAATGATTGAATATGCAATGAACATTAAGCCCGAAACTGCAACTACTTGAATCATTAAACCAAAAATATACTGTTTTATGATACTTTGAATTTCAACAATTACTTCTTTTACTTTGGTTTGATCTTTTGGAGGGAAACACCAGATTAAAAATTTCACCAAATGACTGCGGTACAGTAAAAAGAAAAATATTCCTAAAAAAGTGAACATTGATGATGCAAGCATGGAAGTTAATGATGTAACTGCAGTTCCCAGCACACCTGAACCACGCTTTAGAAAATCTTCGGCATTTTTTTCGATATAATTGATTTGTTCTTCTTCAGAAACGCCAAATTTATCATACACAAAAACTTGTGCTTCGTGAACCAATTTTTCGATTTGTTGCTGAAATTCTGGTAGATCTTCTGTAAATCGTGCCATTTGTGTTCCAATGAAATAAAATACGGCAAGCACCGCTAGAGAGAACATTATTGCAGATAACAATGAAGACAATATACGCGGAAATTTCAGTTTTTTTTCCTGAAAGTTAGACAGCGGTAACAGCAACATAGACACTAAAAAGCCAATAACCAATGGCACCAGAACAGATTTGCCGGCAATACAAATGTAAAAAACTGCTATTAGGCTTATTAATACACAAGCCAAACGCACTACGAACGGAACCTTTTTTTGTTGTTCGGCTGGATCAATAACAGCTGTTTTTTTATTATTCTCTGAATATTCGTTTTGCATAGCCTGATTTTTTTTAAATACTCATTTCAGGAATTGTTCCTTCTATAATCAATTCAGCTTCGGTAGCTTTTATAATATCTTCTACAGATACTCCCGGAGCGCGTTCTAACAATTTAAACCCTTTTGGTGTTACCTCCATTAAAGCTAATTCGGTCACAACTTTTTTAACACAACCCACGCCTGTTAAAGGCAAGGTACACTTTTTTAATATTTTAGATTCGCCTGCTTTGTTTACGTGCATCATGGCAACAATGATATTTTCTGCCGATGCTACCAAATCCATAGCGCCGCCCATACCTTTTACCATTTTTCCTGGAATTTTCCAGTTGGCAATGTCTCCGTTTTCAGAAACTTCCATAGCGCCTAAAATAGTTAAATCTACATGCTGTGAACGAATCATTCCAAAACTCATAGCCGAATCAAAGAATGATGCACCAGGTAATGTGGTTATAGTTTGTTTACCTGCGTTGATTAGATCCGCATCTTCATCACCTTCAAAAGGAAAAGGTCCCATACCTAAAACACCGTTTTCAGACTGAAATTCAACGTTCATTCCGTCGGGAATATAGTTTGCAACCAATGTAGGTATACCAATTCCTAAGTTTACATAAAATCCCTCTTGTAATTCTTTGGCAATGCGTTTTGCAATACCTACTTTATCTAATGCCATAATTAATCTCTTTTGCGTACCGTTCTTTGTTCAATTCTTTTTTCATACTTTTCTCCTTGGAAAATGCGTTTTACGTAAATTCCCGGAATATGAATCTGGTTAGGATCTAACGCGCCAAGTGGCACCAGTTCTTCAACTTCGGCAATAGTAATTTTACCTGCACCAGCCATAACCGCATTAAAACTACGTGTTGTTCCTTTAAAAACCAAGTTTCCTGCTTCGTCACCTTTCCATGCTTTTACAATAGCAAAATCGGCTTTGTAAGCTTCTTCCATTACATACATTTTTCCGTTGAACTCACGTGTTTCTTTACCTTCGGCAACTTCGGTTCCGTAACCAGCAGGTGTAAAGAATGCAGGAATACCTGCTTGTGCAGCACGACATTTTTCTGCCAATGTTCCTTGTGGTGTTAATTCAACATCTAATTCGCCACTTAACATTTGGCGTTCAAACTCGGCATTTTCACCTACATACGAAGCAATCATTTTTTTAATTTGACGCTTTTGCAGTAATAATCCCAAACCAAAATCATCGACACCCGCATTATTAGAAATACAGGTTAAGCCCGTAACATTTTTACGAACCAATTCTGCAATTGAATTTTCGGGAATTCCGCTTAATCCAAATCCGCCCACCATAATGGTTTGATTATCTTGCACATCGTGTAATGCTTCTTGCGCATTTGCAACCTTTTTATTAATCATAATTATTTAGATTGTTAAGAGTATAAAAATATAAAAAAAAACGACTTCAAAATAAGAAGTCGTTTTAAATATTAAAAGTTAAATTCTGTAGGTACGCTTTCGGTTGGTGCTGCCAAACTATCTCTTTTCTGACTTCCGTCAATTAAAGAATCATTTGCCACACGTTTCCAACAATCAACCAAAACACTAATGTTAGCTGGGCGTTCAAAATCTTCATCAGAAACATACAGTGTTTTATCGCCATAACATTTTTTCATAAAGATACCCCAAATAGGCAATGCCATTGTTGCTCCTTGTCCGTAAACTGTTGATTTAAAATGTGCGGCACGATCTTCGTTACCCACCCAAATACCAGTCACTAAATTTGGAACCATACCAATAAACCATCCATCTGAATTGTTTTGAGTTGTTCCTGTTTTTCCTGCAATAGGATTTTTAAATGCGTACGGATAACCGGTCATGGTATGATAACCTGCACCACCTGAACCGGTATAACGTAAACGACCACCCGATCCACCTTCTGTAACACCTTCTAAAAGTTTTACAATAGCATAGGCAATGTCTTTATTCATAACGTCGCGGGTTTCTGCTCGTGATTCAAACAATACCACTCCGTTTTTGTCGGTAATTTTATTTACAAATCGTGGCTTTACGTAAACACCCTGATTTGCAAAGGTGCTGTATGCTGCAACCATATCGCTAACCGTAATTTCTACAGCTCCCAACCCAATTGCTGGTGAAGCGGGTATGTCTGATTTTACACCTAAATCTCTACATAAATCTATAACCGCTTTTGGACCAACACGATCCATTAAACGAGCCGTTACGGTATTTAAAGATTGTGCCAAAGCATATTTCATTGTTACAGATCCATAATATTTACCTCCGGAATTTTTAGGCGACCATGGTTGTTGTATTCCATAGCGTCCTTTCGGCATGGTAAAAGGTCCGTCGTAAATATAATCGCAAGGACTCATTCCTAATTGATCTATTGCTGTTGCATAAACAAACGGCTTAAAGGTAGATCCTACCTGACGTGCTCCTTGGGCTACGTGATCGTACTGAAAATGTTTATAATCAATACCCCCAACCCAAGCTTTTACATTACCTGTAACAGGTTCCATAGACATCATACCCGATTGCAAGAAATGTTTGTAGTAAACAATAGAATCGCGTGGTGTCATTAGCGTATCTTTTTCACCTTTCCATGTAAAGATTGCCATTTTGGTTTTAACATCGAACGATTTAATAATATCTTCTTCTTCTTTTCCTTGTGCACTCATTTGTCGCCAACGCTCAGAATTACGCATTGCCCTGTTAATAATTTTATTCGTTTCGTCTTGATTGATCTGAATAAACGGAGCATTTTTATTGCCTTTTTGCTGTTTAAAGAACTCTTTTTGCAAGTTGGCCAAATGCATTTCTACGGCTTCTTCGGCATATTCTTGCATACGTGAATCGATGGTAGTATAAATACGTAAACCATCGCGGTAAATATCATACGTAGACCCGTCTTTTTTAGGATTTTCCTTCACCCATTTACGCATATAATCACGTAAATATTCTCTAAAATAGGTTGCGTATCCTTTTGTATGTGTTTCAGGCGTATAATTAATTTTTAATGGTTTGGCTTGATATTTTACCTTTTCTGCTTCGGTAATTTTTTTATTTTTAGCCATTTGTGCCAAAACAATATTTCTACGATTTTGCGATCGTTCTGGATTAAATCGTGGATTGTATCGCGATGGCGCTTGTAACATACCTATTAAAACCGCAGATTCTTCAACCGTTAGTTTTTTAGGCTCTTTATTAAAATAGATGTTAGCCGCTGAACGAATTCCATACGCGTTACTAACAAAATCTACCGTATTTAAGTAATAAGCTATAATTTCGTTTTTGGTGTACTGCCGTTCTAATTTTACGGCAATAATCCATTCTTTCACCTTTTGAATAACGCGAAAAAGTTTGTTACTTGATCCTGAACTACCGTGAAAAAGATTTTTAGCAAGCTGTTGGCTTATGGTACTTGCACCACCGCTTGAACCAGCAGTAAAAATAGCACGCATGGTTCCACGGGCATCGATACCTGAATGCGAACGAAAGCGTTCGTCTTCGGTAGCAATCAACGCATCGACCAAATGTTGCGGTAATTCATCGTATTTAACCGGAATACGGTTTTCTAGATAAAATTTACCTAATGTTTTCCCGTCTGCAGATATAATTTCTGTTGCAACGCTTGATTCCGGATTTTCTAATTCATCAAAACTTGGCATTGCCCCAAAAATACCCCAATTGGCAAAGGCAAAAATTAGTATTACAAATGCTATACCCGCCCCAAATAACTTCCAGAATAAACGTAGAAATTTTCTGTTTGTAGATAGCTCTTTCTTTTTAGAATGTTCTATTTTTTCCATAATGTCTTATGAATAATTATTGTACTTGTAAACCAATTTCGGTGATTCCTTCTAAAACAGCATCGCCCTTAACTTCGTTTACTTTTCGTATGGCATGCTCCACTTCAATCTTGTAAACACCTTGTTTAATAAACCTTATATTTTTGCGCCAAAAAAGCTTGTGTTCTTTTACGTCTGTAAAGCCTGTGCCTAACATGCTACCGTCTGCATTTGCCATTTGGTATTGCAGGGTATCTACCGTGGCAGAACCTTCTGGCGGATGCATTTTCACAATTAAAAACAAGTTGCTGTAAGGATAATTATTTTTAGTTCGCACATTAATATACGCATTGTGTTTACTTATTGTATCTAAAGATTCAAAGCTAAAAACGGCTGGTTCACTTTTTTTCCATCCATCGGACAGCGATTTGTATTCGTTAAAAAAATCGTTAGTTGTACAAGCGGTAAACGCGAATATTGTTGATAAGGTAACAACTTTAAAGAAATTTCTTTTATTGTTTGTTATCATTTGGTTTGTTGTTTGGTGTGTTTCCGTTATTTTTATTTGGTCGCTTAAAATTCTTTTTACGCGCATGATTTTTAGCAGCACCTTCTTCGTTTGATTTTGCTGGTGCGTTATTTTGAACAGCCAGTTTTGGCTTTTCGGTCTGATTATTTTGATTGTTTGGGTTATTCTGAACCTTTGGCTGATTGTTTCTTGGTGTACGGTTTTGAGGTCTTGTTTGCTGCGAGTGCGGATGTTTTGGTGCGTTTTCGTTTGTTGAACGTGGCGCTTTTTTCACATCAGTTGTAGTTGTTGCTACTTTTTCTACCGTATTACCTACAGGTTTTTTCTTGTTACGTGGCACACGTTTTTTACGTTTAGGCTCATCAAATCTAGACAAACTGTCTTCAGTCACTACGCTTTGTACAGAAGCATTGTTTTCTTCTTCTGCAACATAATCTTCAATATTATCTACAAGTTGCCCTTGTTTGTTTAATGCCAAAATTTCTTTAACCTGCGGCACTTCAATTTTATACCAATTTGCACCATTTGAAGGATAGGCAAACCACATAACTTGTTTAAAAATATCAATTTTTTGGCAATAAGCGTCACCATTTTTGGTTTGCAATTTGGTTTCGCTGTCTGGCATACCTTTTAAGGCATCTAAATACGTATCTAATTCATAATTAAGACAACATTTTAGCTTACCACACTGCCCTGCCAATTTTTGCGGATTCAATGATAATTGCTGATAACGAGCTGCTGCCGTATTTACACTTCTAAAATCGGTAAGCCATGTAGAACAACATAATTCGCGTCCACACGATCCGATACCGCCCAAACGAGCAGCTTCTTGACGGAAGCCTACTTGTTTCATTTCGATACGCGTATTAAAAGTACGTGCAAATTCTTTAATCAGCTGACGGAAATCTACACGATCATTTGCGGTATAATAAAAAGTTGCTTTAGAGGCATCGCCTTGAAATTCAATATCAGAAATTTTCATTTCTAGTTTTAATTCAATAGCAATTTCACGAGCACGAACTTTCATTGGTTCTTCGCGCTTGCGGGCATCGCTCCAAATATCAATGTCTTTCTGTGTTGCTTTACGGTATATTTTTAAGGTATCGCCATACGGATCTACCTTCTTTTTTTTCATTTGTACCTTAACCAATTCTCCGGCTAAGGTTACTACTCCGATATCATGCCCAGGACTTGCCTCGGTTGCTACCACATCGCCCATTTGTAGGGACAATTTATCTATATTTTTATAAAAGTCTTTTCTGCCGTTTTTAAAACGAACTTCAACTACATCAAAAGGTTCAAACCCCGAAGGATAGTGCATATTCGACAACCAATCGAACACACTTAATTTATTGCAACTGTCGGTTCCACAAGAACCTTTGCTACCACAACCTTTTGGA
>Ga0233380_1000321_pt1 | contig 26390 bp, 23 predicted proteins | sample ElkDunMinimDraft_9_FD_191541 | JGI IMG/M metagenome (GOLD analysis project Ga0233380, IMG submission 191541) | Fecal eukaryotic communites from dung pellets of Tule Elk in California, USA - Elk Dung F36 | ecosystem: Host-associated > Mammals > Digestive system > Large intestine > Fecal | place... | reverse complement strand
TGCCCCGCCCGATGCCCGACGCGCCGCCGGTGACGAGGATCGTGCGGCCTTCAAGGCTCAGGAAATAGTCGCTTGCTCCGGTCATGGCGTCATCCACCGTCCGTTGTCGGCGCCGATAGTCGTGCCGGTGACCGATGCGAAGCCGGGGGTCAGCATCGTCGCGGCGAGCGCGGCGATCGCGTCCCAGCCGGGCTCGGGCGTCGTGAGGCTCTGGGCGGGCAGCCCGGCGCGCTCCATCGGCGTGTCCGCGTCCACGCCCGCCAGCAGGGCGGCAGAGGCCGCGAGGCAGTTGATGCGGATCGGGCATCGGCCCCAGGCGCGGGCGGTCGCCTTGGCCAGCGAACGCTGGCCTTCCGCAGCCGCCGCCCAGGGCAGCAGCAGGTCGGAACCGGTCATGGCGAGCGACGGCAATAGCAGGATCAGGCTGCCGCCGCGCTCCGCCAATTCCTCATAGGCGGTCTGGAAGAAGGTGCGGGCGTGTGTGAGGGGTTTTTCGCAGCGGGCGATCCATTGGGCCTCTGACATGGCGTCGATCGGCGCACGCTGCGCCATTTCAGGATCGACCCACGCATAAATCAGGGCGTCGATGCCGCTTAAAGTCACCTTAGCGCGCGCCAACGCCGCCCTCGCGGCCACGCGGGAGCGCAAAGGGGGCCTTCCGTCGGAGTCGGGCCCGATGGTTGCGGCCCGCACGCCCTGGCGCTCGAGCGCTCCGGTCAGGTCGCTGGCTTGCGGTCCTCTCGCGAAAATCGCGACCCTGGGGGCCACGCTTTCGTCCGCGAACACTCTGGTCGGTGTCTTGGCTGTCATGATGCGGGCCTAGGCGGGACCGGGGCGCCCGGCCATCGAACGCGAGGTATCTTCCGAAATGTCGGAATATCTTCCGTAATAAGGAATATTATTTCATCACGAGCATGGGTCGATGCGCTAGACCGCGCGCAGCAGCGAAGGAGAGAAAGATGATGCAGGATCTGGCAGGACGCGTTTTCGTGGTGGCGGGCGCCGGTGGCGGTGGCATCGGCACCCAGACGTGCGTGATGCTGGCGGAGCGCGGCGCCCGGCTGCTGGCGCTCGACAAGAGCGCGCAGGGCTGCGCGACCGCGCTGGACGCGCTGGGCCCGGACCATATCGTCGAGCAGGTCGATCTGGAGGACGAAGGCGCGACCGCGGCCGTGATGGAGCAGGCGCAGGAGCGGCTGGGGCCGGTGCGGGGACTGGTCAACATCGTGGGCGGCATCCCCGCGCGCGAACTGATCGCTCCGCTGGTCGACCCGGCGGCGATCGGCAGCTTCGAGCGGCTGATGCGGCTGAACCTGATCCCCGCGCTGGTCGCCGCGCGCGCGGCGATCGCGCTGATGCGGGTGCATGGGGAGGGCGGGTCGATCGTCAATACCGCGTCCGCCGCCGGGCAAAGCTCCATGGCCTATGCCGCCGGCTATGGCGCGGCGAAGGCGGCGCTGATGAACCTGACGCGCACCATGGCGGTGGAGTGGGGCCGATACGGCATCCGGGCCAACGCCGTGTCGCCTGGCACCATCCGCACCGCGAAGATCGGTCGCGACAGCCTGGTGCCGGCCGGGGCCGAACCGGAGGGCGGGGAACGCGGCGTGATCCCGCTCGGCCGGCGCGGCGTGCCCGGCGATGTCGCGGGCGTCATCCTGTTCCTGCTGTCGGACCTGAGCGCCTATGTATCCGGCCAGATCATCGGCGTCGACGGCGGCATGATGGCAAGGCCGCCCTATAATGATGCATGGGACGTGCCGGTGTTCATGGGCGATGCGGTGCTGCGCGCGCGCCTGGAATAAGGAGCGGCTGCCGGGGTGGACGGGCATGGCGGCCCTCACCCCGCGGCCATATCCCGCCGCAGCGCCCGCGCCGCCAGCAGCCAGTGCGCCGCCGCCCATGCGAACAGCAGGGTGAAGACGGTGAGCGCCGTGCGCAGGCCCGCCGCCGGATCGCCCATCGCGCCGCCGAACTGGTCGCTCATGATGCCCAGCACCAGCGGCCCGGCCGACACGCCGATCAGGTTGGCGGCGACGATCCGCACCGCCGACGCGCGGGCGCGGGTGGCGACCGGCGAGAGATTCTGGGTCAACGCGATCGCCGGCGCGGTCCAGAAGGCGCCCAGGATCGTCGGGATCACCAGCAGATAGAGCGCAATGCGGCCATCGGACAGGTTGAACACCGTCATGTAGAAGGGAATGCACAGCAGCAGACCCGCGATCGGCAGCCACAGCATCCGGTCCATGCCGTACCGGCCAAAACGCGTCCCCTGCCAGCCGCCGATCAGCGTGCCGATCACCCCGCCGGCCCCGGCGATCAGGCCCATGCTGGGCCCGACTTCCGACAAGGGCAGCCCGTGCGCGCGGATCAGGAAGGAAGCGATCCAGGGCATCATGCCCGCCTCCACGAAGGAGGTGACGGCGGTCGCGATGATGACATGGACGAACGACACGCGACCGAGCAGCGTCCGGAGCGCGGTGGTGAACGGGATCGGATCCGGCGGCGCTGGCGCAGCGCCGCGCGCCGCGTCCATCGCGCCGCGCAAGGGTTCGCGGGCGAACAGCCAGAAAATGATCGCGGCGACTATGCCAGGCGCGCCGGCCACGAACAGCGCGGTGCGCCAGTTGGAATATTCCGCCACCAATCCGCCGATCGACAGGCCGGCCATGACGCCAAAGGGGATGCCGATGGAGAAGAAGCCGAGCGCGCGCGGCCGTTCGGCGGGAGGATAGAGATCGGATATCAGCGCATGGGCGGTGGGCGTGAAGCCGGATTCGGCGAGGCCAACGCCCATGCGCGCGACGAAGAAATGGACATAGCCGCGCGACAGGCCGCACAGCGCGGTCATCGCGCTCCAGACCGCCAGCAACCCGGCGAGCAGCCGCACCCGGTTGATGCCGCGATCGACGATCTGCGCGATCGGCACGCCCATGATGGTATAGAAGAATCCGAACGCCGCCCCGGTGAGCAGCCCCAGATGCCAGTCCTGAAGCTGGAACTCGTGCTTGATCGGCTCCTGAAGGATCACGATGATCTGCCGGTCTAGATAGTTCAGCATGTAGATGAAGCACAGCATGAACAGCATCGCGCGCCGCCGCGCCGGTCCAATCTCCGGCCGGCCAGCAAGTGGCGGTGAAACCGGCGTCGCCGCCATTGCCGATACAGTTTCAGTCATTCTCTCACCTTCTGCTGGCTGTGGCGCCAGTTCCGACGCGCGGCCATGGCCGTTCGCGTGCCCGATGATGCCGGGTTCCGATGCGATCGTTCAGCTGCCGTCCTGGGTCACGGCGTTGCGCTGGTCGGTGAACCATTCGGGAATGTCGAGCGCAGCGTCGGGCAACTGCTCCACGCCCCGTTCGCGGCGCAGCCGCTCGAAACCTTCGGGATCGGCCGGGAAGGAGCCGGGATCGCCCATCATGATCATGTAGGACGTGCAGCCGTCGGGCCCGGCGACGAACGGACCGAAGGTGTCGCCCTGGTCCAGCGCGATGTGCGTGCCCGGCCCGCAGACCCGGTCGCCGCAGGTCATCGAGCCCTTCAGCACGAACACGATATGGTCGCTGTTATGGCCATGGGCGCGGATCATCATACCCGGGTCCCATTCGGCGTAGAGCGAATTGTAGCGGGGGTTCCACTCCATCCACTTCTCGCGCGCCTCGACCACGCGGTCGCCGATCTTCTGCCGGCGCACGATCTGCCACTTATGGTCTTCGAGCTGGGTGAAACGGGCCTTTTCGTTGATGCCCGGCAGCGGATAGCGGGGGTCGGCGTCAGCCATGGCGGTTCCTCTCCTTTTATGTCTGTCAGGCGGCCTGCGCTTGCGGTCCCTGCGGCTTGTGCCCGACCAGCGCGACGCGCTTCATCACCCGGCGGGTGTTGAAGTCCGCGATCGCGCAGTGCTGGACCGAGCGATTGTCCCAGAAGGCGACATCACCCACATTCCACTGGAAGCGCACTGCGAATTCGGGCCGCTTCACATGCTCCAGCAGGAAATCAAGCAGCATCCGGCTCTCTTCCTGGCTGACGCCCACAATCTCCGTCGTCCAGTTGGCGTTGACGTTGAGCGCCTTGCGCCCTGTCGCCGGATGCACCTCCACCAGCGGGTGGATGGCGGTGGGAAAGCTGTGCAGCTTTTCACCCAGCGCGTCGCGCACATCCTGGCTGCGGGCGGCGAGCGGGCGGATCGAATGCAGCGCCGACAGCCCGTCGATCAGCGCACGGATCGGCGCGGACAGCGCCTCATAGGCGGCGACCGAGCTGCTCCAGCAGGTGTCGCCTCCGACTTCGGGCTTGACCATGCATTGCAGGATGGAGCCCAGTGGCGGCGCTTCCAGATAGGTGCGATCGCGGTGCCAATATTCGGCGCCCTTGCCCTTGGCGGACATGGCCTCCATCCACAGCACTTCGCGGTTCGAGGACGGCTTGGGCTGAATCTCGGAAATGTCGAGCGTGCCGAAATAGCCGCCGACGCGCATATGCTCTTCTTCCGACAAGGGCTTCTGGTCGCGGAAGAACACGACGCCATGGTCGTGCAGCGCTTGCGTGATGGCGCGAACCTCTTCGGGGGTAAGCTCGCCCGACAGGTCTATCCCCTTCACCTGCGCGCCGATTACGCCCGTCACCTGCCTGATTTCCATCATGGTCTGCTTCCTCTCGCGTCACGCAGCTTCCAGCGCGGTGCCCGGCGCTACCACATGGCCGGGCATCGCGCCGGTCAGCTCGCCATCCAGCACGATCGGCTGGCCGTTGACGATCGTCGCCTTGACGCCGGTGCCCAGCGCCTTCCACCGGCCGATATTGCCGGGCAGGTCGTGGACGAATTCCTTGCGCCACGGGCCGATCGTGTCGGGATCGAAGATCATGATGTCGGCCCAACCGCCGACCCTGAGCGTCCCGCGATCGGCAAAGCCGAGCATGGCGGCAGGCACCTGCGTGATCTGGCGGATGCCTTCCTCCAGCGTCCAGCGTTTGCGGTCGAGCACCCAGGAGCGCAGGAAATAGGAGCTCCAGTCGGCGCCGTCATCCTTGTGCAGATGGGCCCCGCCATCGGAGACGCCGACGATCATGTTCGGGTGCCCCTGCGCCACGTCGACCGCCTGCGCCCATTCGGGGCTTTCGGTGCGCCAGCGGAAGGTGGTGCCGAAATCCTCGTCGATCGTAAGGTCGAGCAGGGCGTCCATCGGCGCGACGCCGCGTTCGCTCGCGAGGTCGGCGATCGACTTGCCCTCCAGCGTCCGGTTGCGGTCGTGCGCGACCTGAACGACATAGATGTCGCGCCATGCGGGTGCGGGCAGGGTCGTGCCCTTGGCCGGGTCCTTGTTGCAGTTTTCGACCGACGTGCGCAGCCGATCGCGCCAGGCCGGATCGTTGATCGCCGCGCGGCGCTCGTCATCGGGCAGGTGCAGGAAATCATGGAAGGCGAAGCACGCCTTGTAATGGCCGTTATTGGGGCCGATCTCGACCGTGCGGTCGAACGGGCGGCTCATCATCAACGAATAGACCGGGGTGCCGCGCTCGGTCGCATGATTCAGGAATTTGGAGGCGGCGTCCCAGCCGGCGGTGGGCACGTCCACCTTGGACCGGCCGCCTATGCCCTGGATGACGACAGGCAGGCCCGACGCGTCGCCGATCTCCAGCAGCAGGTCGTAATCCTCCTGCGTCATGCCGCCGATCGCGCTGGCCGGTAGGTAGCAGATGGTGCCCGGCCGCCCCTTGCCGGCGGTGGCGGACAGCGCCAGTATCTCCTCGCGGTTCGCCGCGCGGGATGGGACCGGGCGGCCCTTGATATCGAGATGCGTCGCCGCCGCCGAGGAGGAGAGGCCCGCTGCGCCGGCCGCGATCGCCTCGTCGACCACAAGCTGCATCGCGGCGATCTGCTCAGGGCTGGCTTCGCGGTCATAGGCCTCGTCGCCCATCACCCAACGGCGAATGTTGGAATGGCCGACATAGCAGGCGAAGTTGACGCCGAGCTTGCCCTTGAGCGACGCCAGATATTCGGGAAAGGTCTCAAAATCATCCCACGGCACGCCCGACAGCGCGATCGGGTTCATGTCTTCCACCGCAGCGAAGATGTCGGTCAGGAACTCGCGGTCGTCCTTGCGCACCGGGGCGGCGGAAAAGCCGCAATTGCCTGCCAGCACGGTGGTGACGCCATGGAAGCAGGACATGGTGGCATAGGGGTCGAAGGTGATCTGCGGATCATAATGGGTATGCGGATCGACGATGCCAGGGGCGACGATCAGGCCGGTGGCGTCGATCTCCCGATCGGCGGTCGCATCGTCCAGATGGCATAGCGCGGCGACGCGGCCGTTGCGAATGCCCACGTCGACGCGGCGGCGGGGCAGGCCCGTGCCGTCGATGACGCGGCCGCCGCGCACGATGAGGTCATAATGTTGATCGGTCATGGTCATCTTCACCTGAAATATGGCGCGCCGCCGGAGCGGGTTTGGTTGCGACCGGCAGCGACGCGCGTGGCGGGGCTGACGCCGGCGTCCGAAGGAAGCGGATCGGGCGCGCAAGCGCGACGCGCCGGCGTGCGATGCCTTGACTTCATCGACCTCTCCCATCGTTGCCGCACTGGTCGGCGGGTCCGCGTCAATTGAACCGAGCGGGCGCACTTCGTCAAGGAATGTTTGATATTGTAAAAAATTATTCCGAGAAAGGAGAAGGTGTCATCCCTGCCTCGTCGATCACCGGGGCTTTGCCGAGCGCGGGCGTCCGGCGCGCGGTCTGGAGCGCCGCGGTGACGGGGAGGCAGTGCGGCGCCGCGGCGCTTGCGCGGGCGGTCAGGCGTGCTGCAGCGGAGCGGACATGGCGGCTGGATCAAGGACCGAGCGGCCGGCGATGAAGTCGCCGATGCGCTCGCATGAGGCGCGCAACTTGTCGCCCATGGCGCCGACCGTCTTGCCCTTGAGCGCGTGGTTGAAGCCGAGGAGATTCAGGCTGAAGGCCACTTCGTCCGGCCGGCCGAACACCGGGGCGGCGATGAAGGCGAGATTGTAGCTGTCGGCGGGATTGAGCGCCGGCGCGGCATAGCTGGTGAGGTCACGCCGATTGCGCAGCGCAAGCGCGCGCTCCGGGCTGTCGATCGGCATGGTGCGCACGCCGAATGTGTAGCCATGGGCACGCAGGAATTCGAGCGTGCGCAGCATGTCCTGCCGCTCCTGTGGGCTGAGGGGCGGGGCGGCCCCATCCAGCCAGCGCGTGATTTCCCGTTCGCCCGACCAGGCCATGTAGACATTCCCGATGGGCGCGATCGCCTTTTGCGACGGCGTGTTCTGGGTGTTCCAAGTGATGTGTGACACGGCGGCGGCGCGCGCCTGCACAATCACATCCTCGCCGCGCAGGAAGGCGGCCGAACAGACCACGTCGAACTCGTCGGCCAGCAGCCGCATTTCCGGCCGCACAACCTGCATCAGCACGTCGAGCGGCAGCGTCTCCTGCGCCAGCCGGCTGAGCGCCGGGCCGATCACATAGGTCTTGGCCGCGGTGCGATAGATATAGCCTGCCTCCGTGAGCGCGCCCAGCAGATTATGGCAGGTCGCGCTGCTGATGCGGAGCGACTTGGCGATCTCGGTCAGCGTGAAGGCCTGCCCGGCATGGCCGCCCAGGAAGTTGAGCACGGCGACGGCGCGAGCGATGGGAGGAGACGAAGACATAGGCCAGCCATAACCAGAATTTCGGCGATTGCGAAGGGTATGCCAACAGCGATTGCGAACAGAGTTCTCGATATATGGAAAACAAATTACAAACATCTTGACAGGGCGGCGGCGGAACCGGCATTGCAAGGGGGAAGGATGATCCTGCCCCCGGCCGGGTCGTACCGCCCTGTCTGGAGAGATGTGATGACGCAGCTGAGCTTCGAACCCTTTGACGCGGATGCGCACGTCAATCCCCCGCCGACCTTCTGGGACGAATATCTCCCTTCATCGCTGGCCGGACGCGGTCCCAAGATCGAGGAAGGGTCCGAGCAGGACGGGCATGACTGGGTCGTGTTCGAAGGCGCGCGCAAGCCGCTCAACGTGCTGTCTTCGGTCGTGGCGCAGGGCAAGAATTTCCGCCCGGTTGGCCGCCGCAGCGACATTCAGGCGGGCAGCTGGCAGCCCGGATCGCGCCTGACCGACATGGACCGCGATGGCGTGGGGATTGCCGCCCTGTTCGGCGGCGGCCCGCTCGGCACGCGCGACAACGACCTCTATATCGCGAGCTTCGAGGCCTATAATCGCTGGCTGGCGGATTTCTGCGCCCATTCGCCCAAGCGGCTGGTCGGCGTCGCCTATCTGCCGATGCAGGACATCGACCAGTCGATCCGGATGCTGAAGGAAGCCGCGAGCATGGGTATGCGCGCGGTCAACATCCCGGCTTTTCCGCAATCAAGCAAGGGCACGGACGGCGGCGGCTTCGCAGCGCAGGTGCTGGCGTTGACCGGCGATCCGGACGGCCCGCTGCAATATGACGATCCTGCCTTCGACCCCTTCTGGAAGGCGTGCGTCGATCATGACATGGCGATCACCATCCATTTGGGCGCGCGCGTCGCGCGGCCTGGCATGAACCGCTTCCTGCCCAATCTGGTCATGTCGAAGGTGTGCATGGCCGAGCCGATCGCGATCATGATCTTTGGCGGTGTGTTCGAACGCTTCCCCGACCTGCGCTTCGCGGCGATCGAGAGCGGGGTCGGCTGGATGGCCTGGATGGCCGAATATATGGACAGCATCTACGACAACCAGCGGCACTGGCTGCAACTGGACCTGAAGCACCGGCCCAGCCATTATATGGACCAGAATGTCTTCGCGTCGTTCATCCGCGATCCCGTCGGCATCCGCAACCGCGATCTGCCCGGCGGGCGCAACATCATGTGGTCCACCGACTATCCGCATTCGGAAACGACCTGGCCAAGGTCGCTGGAGGTCATGGACTGGCAGTTCGAGGGGCTGAGCGAAGCCGAGCGCCGGCCGATCATGCGCGATACGGCGGTGCGTTTCTTCGGCTTGGGATAGCGGGCGTTGCGCGATCCGGTCCCAGATCGGGCCGGATCGACCCGCCAGAAGGCCGCAGGCGCGCCGCCCGGAGCCCTATCCGTCACATCCGATGATCAGGATCGGCCGTCGGGCGGCGGGGACAAATTCCGTACCGGCAGGTTCGACCAATTTCGCCATTTCAAAGAATGATGCGCCAGCCGTTTGCGGGCATTGCTCGCTATGGCATCTTTCCGATGTACAAGCTGCATCATCGTCCAGTCCGCGAACCGTCGCCGGCCGCGACGCCCATTCGTAACCGTCAACTGGGCCATCGACGTATCAACGCTTCCAGTCCCGACACGACACGAGCCAACCGCTGGTAGTCGACCTTGTCGGGAGTATCGCGTGAGCTGTGGTAATGGGGATAGCGGAATGGCGCGGTGTCTGTGACCATCAGCGCGGGAAAGCCTTCCCTGGCAAATGACCAGTGATCTGACCAGCCGATGCCTGGAAGTGTGCCCGGCGCAGTGCCGCCAACGCTCGGGAAGGGAGCTTCCTTTCGAAACGCTGCTACGGTTTTGCGAACGAATGACCGTGACGGAAGCGCACCGACGAACGCAACGAAATTTCCTGTGGTGGGATAACGAAGTCCCAGCGGAAAAGGATAATGCTGGCTTCCTGGTTCGTCACTATAATAGCCTAATGTCTCCAATGACATCATTCCCAAGACATCTTCGCCGGACTGGCGGAGCCGCTTTGCATAGACAGCACTTCCCATTTTCGCGGTTTGGAAGAATGGCGGCTCTTCATTGACGAAAAACACCAACCTTATCCTGATTGGCGATCGGCTGCGCAGATCGCTCATGCGTCTGGCGAGCGCAAGCAATGCCGCTGCGCCCGAGCCATTGTCATTTGCACCTGGTGAATTGCCCGCGCTGTCGTAGTGCGCGCCGAAAATCAATGTCCTGGCGCTTGACGACGTCGGTTGGATGACCACTTCGATGTTCCGCACCAGACGTCCACCCGCTTCATAGGCTTGACGCTGGACGGCATAGCCCGCCGCCTCCAGTTCCTGCTCTACGTGCCGAGCGGCAGCGTCCAATGCGATCGGATGTTGAACATTGTGCGGTTTACTGGCGATGGCTGTTACATCTGCTTTCAGCGACCCGGCAAGGCGCGACTGGTCCGATGTCAGAGGTGGCAAAGGACCGGGATACGATTGTCCCGGCACAGCAGTCATCCAAACGAACAAACCGATCGGCAGCGCGAAAAGCAGAAGGAGGAACCCGAATCCCGTAACCCGTGTCACGGTATCGCTGGAGACGTCTGGCATCTTCATTTGTACCGCTTAGCATGGGCTGGCAGGAAATAGCTGCCTACGGCAAACTTCTACACCTTGCCTCCGATGGCTGCCAGCCAGTTTCCATCCCCCCGCTACCCAGCCAATCCGACCATGCCCTAGTTGATGCCGGGCGAGCGGCCGCCGTCGCTGCGGAAGTTGGCGCCATTGATGAAATCGGCGAGCGGGCTGCACAGATAGGCGGTGAGCGAGGATATGTCGCGCACGCGGCCGACGCGCGAGACGGTCTGGTGCACGATATTCTCCATCGCCCACGCTTCGGCGCGCCGGGGCGCATCGGGCCCGTCCCAGCCCTTTTCAGCGGCGATCTGGTCGAACCATTCGTCGACCGACGGGGTCGCGATCATCCCCGGGCTGACCGTGTTGGCCGTCACGCCGGTATTGGCGAAGGCCTTCGACAGGCTGACCGTCAGGTTGATGATCGCGGCCTTGGACGCGGCATAGTGGCCGATGATGTTGCTGGGCGAATTGGCGGCCGAGGAGGCGAACTGGATCAGCCGACCCCAGCCGCGTTCCTTCATCGCCGGAGCCAGCCGGTGGATCATCCGCACGCTGGCGATCGTGTTCTTCTGGTAGGTATCCGCCCAGTCGGCGACGCTCACCCCCATCCAGTCAGACGCGTCGCCGCCCGAGCGGCCGCCGGCATTGTTGATGAGGATGTCGATCCCGCCAAAAGCCTCCAGCGCGGCCGCCGTGACCACGTCCGCGCCCTCGTCGGTGGAAAGGTCGCCGATCGCCAGCGCGACCTGGCCGCCGCTATCGCGGATACCCTGCGCCACCGCTTCCGCGCGGTCCCGGTTGCGGCCGTGCACGACGACGAGGGCGCCTTCGCGCGCCAGCTCCTCCGCGATGCCGGCGCCGATGCCCGAGCTCGATCCCGTAACCAACGCGCGCTTGCCGGTGAGTTGCAGATCCATATGCCATCCTCTCCTTCTGGTCGTTCCGATCGCCCCTAGCGCGGCCGTGCAGTTGGCGGCTGCACCGCCGCGCCTTTTCCGTCTATTTGGATTCGCCCGACGCCCACGCGACGGGTGTCGCGACAGGATCAGGATGTTCATGCGCATAACCCTACGCCAGATCGCCGTGTTCGAAGCGGTCGCCCGGACCGGCAGCATCGCGGCGGCCGCGTCGGAGATCGGGCTCAGCCCGTCCGCCGCCAGCATGTCGCTCAAGGATCTGGAGACGCATCTGGGGGTGCAGCTGTTCGCTCGGGCGGGGCGGGGGATGCGCCTGTCGGATCAGGGCCGGCCGATGCTGGAAACGGCGCGCACCATCCTGGTGCGGGTCGCCGACATGGAGGCGCTGTCGCTGCCGGAGGCGGTGCGTGGACGGCTGCGCATCGGCGCGGCGTCGCCGGTCGGCAATTATGTGCTGCCGGGCCTGTGCGCCCGCTTCATGCGCGCCCATCCCGGCGTGCGGGTGGAGCTGCGGGTGCTGCCGTCGCAGGACGTGATGGAGGGCGTGCGCAACATGGCGCTCGACATCGGCTTCGTCGGCGCGCCGGTCAATTCCAGCCATCTCGACGCCGAACCGTGGCTGCGCGACGCGCTGGCGGTGTGCGCCGCGCCCGACCATCCGAGCGTAGGCGCCGCGCGACCCCTGGCCACGCTCGCGAACGAGGCGTGGGTGCTCGAAAAGACCCAGTCGAGCGAGCGGATATCCTTCACCGTCGAGGCGCTCAAGACCATCAACTCGCTCAACATCGTGCTGGAGGCGGACAGCGTCGAAGCGATCAAGCGGGCGGTGCGCGAGGGCGCGGGGCTGGCCTGCCTGTCGCGGCTGACCGTGGAGGAGGAGATAGCGCGCGGCGAACTGGTGCTGATCGACGTGCCCGAACTGCATTTCACCCGCATCTTCAGCCTGATCAGCCGGCGGGACACCGGCCAGCCCGCCGCCGCCCGGGCCTTTCGCCATTTTGCGCTGGAGGCGGTCGGCGAGGTGGTCGGCAAGGCGGGGCAGGCAACGGCTGTGCTGGACGTTTGAGGGTGATTGCGTCAGTTTGGCTGATGTGACCCTTCGGTTATTCGGAATGGTCGCGTGGCAAGCAAGCGACTAGGCAGGCGACGAACCTGCGGGGGGCGCACGAGAGGAGAGCGATGTGAAGGCGATGGTGTGCGCGGCGTTCGCGCCGGTCGAGGCGCTGACCTTTGGTGACTTCCCCGAACCGCAGGCCGGCCCCGGCGAGGTGGTGATCGACGTCGTGGCGGCGGGCGTCAACTATCCCGACGTGCTGATCGTGCAGGGCAAATATCAGTCGAAGCCGCCGCTGCCCTTCGTGCCGGGCAGCGAGGCGTCGGGGCGCATCGCCGCGATCGGCGAGGGCGTGGAGGGCTTCGCGCCTGGCGACCGGGTGATCGCCTTCACCGGCAGCGGCAGCTTCGCGCGGCAGGTGCGCGTGCCCGCAACGCAGGTGTGGCCGGTGCCCGATGGCGTCGACCTGGAGGTCGCGGCGGGCATTTCGATCACCTATGGCACATCCTATCATGCGTTGAAGGACCGGGCGGCGCTGAAGCCGGGCGAGACGCTGGTGGTGCTGGGCGCGGGCGGCGGCGTGGGCCTGACCGCCGTGGAGCTGGGCAAGCATTTGGGCGCGCGCGTAATCGCCGCCGCGTCGAGCGCGGAGAAGCTGGCGCTGGCGAAGGCGCAGGGCGCGGACGACCTCATCAACTATGCGGACGAGGATCTGCGCGAGCGGATCAAGGCGCTGACCGACGGCAAGGGCGTGGACGTGATCTATGATCCGGTGGGCGGCCCGATGAACCTGACGGCAGTGAAAAGCCTCGCCTGGGGCGGGCGGCTGCTGGTGATCGGCTTCGCGGGAGGCGAGATACCCTCCATTCCCGCCAACCTGCTGCTCTTGAAGAGCGCGTCGGCCGTTGGCGTACTGTGGGGCAACAGCGTGCGCGCCGATCCGGTGGCGCAGGGCATCAACATGCGCCAGCTGCTCGCCTGGCTGGCCGACGGGTCGCTCCGGCCCGTGGTCGACGCGCGCTACGCGCTGCCCGATGCGGTGGCGGCGCTCCAGCATCTCGAAGGGCGCAGGGTCAAGGGCAAGGTGCTCCTAACCGTCGCGCCCGCCTTCTGACCGATGGGGACCATCATGTCGCAGACCGTTACCTATTCCGTTCACGGCGCCATCGCCGAAGCCCTGATCGACAATCCGCCCGTCAACGCGACCTCCGCCAGCGTGCGGCAGGGGCTGGCGCAAGCGATCGAGGCGATGCAGGCCGATCCGGCGATCGCGGCGCTCGTGGTGCGCTGCGCTGGCAAGACCTTCATCGCGGGCGCCGACATCAAGGAATTCGGCAAGCCCATGGCCGACCCCGGTCTGCCTGAAGTGATGGCGATGATGGACGACGCCACCAAGCCGATCGTCGCCGCTGTCCACGGCACCGTGCTGGGCGGCGGATTCGAGGTGGCGCTGGCCTGCCATTATCGCATCGCCGCCAGGGGCACGAAGTTCGGCTTCCCCGAGGTGAAGCTGGGCCTGATGCCCGGCGGCGGGGGCACGCAGCGCACGCCGCGCCTCGCTGGACTGGCCGCCGCGATCCCGCTGGTGACCGAAGGCAACCCGATCGGCGCGGATAAGGCGCTGGCGGCGAACCTGATCGACGCGATCGCGCAGGGCGACGATCTGGCGGCGGAGGCGCGCGCCTTTGCCGAGCAGCTGGTCGCCGACGGCAAGGGGCCCCGCAATGCCGGCGCGCTGCCGATGCCGGCTGACGACCCTGCGCTGTTCGAGGACGCGAAGAAGACGCTGGGCAAGAAGATGAAGGGCCAGACCGCGCCGCTGCGCGCGCTGGAGGCGATCCGGCTGGGGTACGAGATGCCGTTCGAGGATGCGGTCAAGCAGGAGTTGGCGATCTTTCGCGAATGCATGGCCGGTCCGCAGTCCAGGGCGCTGCGGTATCTGTTCGCGGCGGAGCGGGAAGTGACGCGCATCCCCGACCTGCCCGCCGACACGCCGGTGCGGCCGGTCGAGACGGTCGGCGTCATCGGCCTTGGCGTCATGGGACGCGGCATCGTGATGGCGCTGGCCGCGTCGGGCCTGCCGGTGATCGCCGTTGGCCTGGATCAGGGGCATGTCGATGCGGCGATGAAGGCCATCGGCAAGATGTGGTCGTCGTCGGTCGCCAAGGGGCGCATGAGCCAGGAGGCGATGGACCGGCAGACGGGCCTGATCACCACCGCGACCGATCCTGCCGCCTTGCCCGCCGCCGATCTGGTGATCGAGGCGGTGACGGAGGATATCGAGACCAAGAAGGCCGTGTTCGCGCAATTGGGCGAGGTGACGCAGCCGGGCACGATCCTGGCGTCCAACACCAGCTTCCTCAACATCGACACGCTGGCGAACATATCGGGCCGCCCGCAGGATGTGTGCGGCATGCATTTCTTCAATCCGGCCAACATCATGAAGTTGCTGGAGAACGTCCGCGCGGCGGAGACCGATCCGCAGGTCGTGGCGACGATCATGGCGCTGGGCAAGCGCATCGGCAAGCTGCCGGTACTGTCGGGCGTGTGCGACGGGTTCATCGTCAACCGGATGCTGTCCAAGCGGTCGCGCGAGGGCTTCTTCCTTGTCGAGGAAGGCGCGAAGCCGGCGGATGTCGACAAGGTGCTGCTGTCCTACGGCTTCCCGATGGGGCCGTTCGCGCTGGGCGATCTGGCGGGCCTCGACGTGCAGGCGGCGGCGCGCAAGGCGCGGGCGGCGTCCGCGGCGCAGCGCGAACTGCGCGCCGACTTCCCCGAACAGATGGTCGCCGCCGGGCGGCTGGGGCAAAAGACGGGGTCGGGCTGGTACAGCTATGACGAGAACCGCAAGGCGAGCGCGAACCCTGAGACTGACGCGATGATCGCCGCGCATGCCGAGCGCCATGGCCTCACCCTTCGCGCCATCGGCGAGGACGAGATCCGCGAGCGGCTGCTCTACGCAATGGTCAATGAGGGCGCGAAGATCTTGGACGAGGGGATCGCGCCCCGTGCGCAGGAAATCGACGTCGCGATGGTGAACGGCCTGGGCTGGCCCGCTTACACCGGCGGTCCGCTGCACTGGGCCGACCAGATCGGTCTGGACAAGGTGCTGGCGCGGATCGAACAGTTCCGCGACGAGCAGGGCGACGCCTACTGGACGCCATCGCCGTTGCTGGTGCGCTATGCGCAGGAGGGCAGGGGCTTTACCGCATGAGCTACGAATCCAATGCGAAGACGGCGGACCTGCTGGCGCGGCTGCGCACGTTCATGGACGCGCATATCTATCCCAACGAGCAGGCCTATTATGAGGAGGTGGCGACCGGCGACCGCTGGGCGCATGTCACGCTGGTCGATCGCCTCAAGCCGCTGGCGAAGGAGGCTGGCCTGTGGAACCTGTTCCTGCCCGAAAGTCGGCATGGCGCGGGCCTCACCAACCTGGAATATGCGCCGCTGTGTGAGGAGATGGGACGGGTGCACTGGTGCCCGGCGGTCTTCAACTGCGCCGCGCCCGACACCGGAAACATGGAGACGATCGAGCGGTTCGGCACGGAAGAGCATAAGGAACGGTGGCTGAAGCCCATGCTGGCGGGCGAGATGCGATCAGCCTTTGCCATGACCGAGCCCGAGGTCGCTTCCTCCGACGCCACCAATATCCAGAGCTCGATTGTCCGCGACGGCGACGATTACGTGATCAACGGCCGCAAATGGTGGATTTCGGGCATGGGCGAGGCGGACTGCGCGCTCATGATCTTCATGGGCAAGACCGATCCCGCGGCGGCCAAGCACAAGCAGCAGTCGATGATCCTGGTGCCGCGCGACACGCCGGGCATCACCGTGCTGCGGCCGATGACGGTGCTGGGCTATGACGACGCGCCCCACGGCCACATGGAAATCCTGTTCGAAAATGTTCGCGTGCCCGCATCCAACATGCTGTTGGGCGAAGGGCGGGGGTTCGAGATCGCGCAGGCGCGGCTGGGACCGGGGCGCATCCACCATTGCATGCGCATGATCGGCATGGCCGAACGCGCGCTCGAAGCCATGTGCCGGCGGGTGAAGTCGCGCGTCGCCTTCGGCAAGCCGCTGGCCGAGCAGGGCGTCATCATCGAACGCATCGCCAACGCTCGCATCATGATCAATCAGGCGCGCCTTCTGACCCTCCACGCCGCGCACCGCATGGACACGGTCGGCAACAAGGAAGCGAAGGCCGAGATCGCCATGATCAAGGTCGCCGCGCCCGGCATGGCGTGCCAGGTCATCGACTGGGCGATGCAGGCGCATGGAGCGGCCGGCATCAGCCAGGATTTCTTCCTCGCCAACTATTACGCCCACGCCCGCAAGATCCGCTTCGCCGACGGGCCGGACGAAGTGCATCGGCATCAGCTTGGCCGGATGGAGCTGGCGAAATATGGCTGACGGGCAGGACGTGCGCACGCTGGATGTCGCGCGTCTGACGCCCTGGCTGCGCGACCATGTGCCGGGCGCGGACGGCGTCATCACGGCGGAGAAATTCGCGGGGGGACAGTCCAACCCGACCTATCTGCTGGCGGTCGACGGTGCGGAGAAATTCGTGCTGCGGCGCAAGCCTGACGGGGTGCTCCTGCCATCGGCCCATGCGGTCGAGCGGGAATATCGCGTCACCGATGCGCTCAAGGATACGGATGTGCCGGTCGCGCGCCCCTTTGCCCTATGCGAGGATGCAAGCATCGTCGGCACGCCCTTCTTCGTGATGGACTATGCGCGGGGCCGCAACTTCTGGGACGCGCGCCTGCCCGACCAGACGCCCGCCGAGCGCGCGGCCATCTATGACGAGATGAACCGGGTGCTCGCCGCGCTGCATGGCGTAGACCCGGTCGCGGTGGGCCTTGCCGACTATGGCCGGCCCGGCAATTATTTCGCGCGACAGGTCGCGCGCTGGACGACCCAGTATCGGGCGACCGAAACCCGGCGGATCGACGCGATGGAGCGGCTGATCGACTGGCTGCCGGCCAATGATCCGGGGCTGGAGGCGAGCCGAATCGTCCATGGCGATTATCGCAACGACAATATGATCTTCGCGGCCGACACGCCGCGCGTGATCGCGCTGCTGGACTGGGAGCTGTCGACGCTGGGCCATCCGCTCGCAGACCTCGCCCAGCATGTCATGGCGTGGCGCGTGCCCAGGGAAGGGTATCGCGGCCTGTCCGACGCGAACCTGCCCGCGCTCGGCATTCCGGGCGAGGACGATTATGTGCGCCGCTATGGGGAGCGCAGCGGCGCGGGTGCGATCGATCCAGCGCACTGGCGCTATGCGCTTGCCTTCGCGATGTTCCGCAACGCCGGCATCCGGCAGGGCGTCTATCGCCGGGCGCTGGACGGGAACGCATCGGGCGCGCAGGCGGCGGTGCATGGCGCGCGCGCGGCGGAGATTGCGGGCCTGGCCTGGCGGATCGCGGACGGCGAGGAGGGTGCACATCTGTGACCCGGTCGGGTATCACCGAACGGCTGATCGATGTCGGCGGCGTCCGGTTGCGCGCGGTGGAGCAGGGGGCGGGGCCCCTGGTGCTGATGATCCATGGCTTTCCCGGCCTTGCATGGTCGTGGCGGCACCAGATGGCGCCGCTGGCGCAGGCGGGCTACCGCGCCGTGGCGATCGACAGTCTGGGCTATGGCGGCAGCGATCGGCCGGCCGATCCCGCCGCCTATGCAGCTGACCGGATGCAGGATTATCTACTGGCTGTGCTCGATCATTATGGCGCGGCCCGGGCGGCGGTGATCGGACAGGATTTCGGTGCGCAATATGCCTGGAACCTGGCCGTGCGCACGCCCGGGCGGGTCGCCGCGCTGATCGCGACCATCCCCTATGACTATGACCTCGCCGGGCGGGCGATGCTGGGGGCGGCGCCGCTGTTGCCGCCCTACGCGCCGCCACAGCCGGTCGCCTCTTCGCCCGACCGGCCGCCGTCCGAGCGGTTCGCCGCGATGGCGCGGGACGCGTTCGTCCATTTCCATTATTTCCAGACAATCGGACCTGCCGAGCGCGAGCTGGGTGCGCGGCCGGCCGAATTTCTGCGCCGCCTGTTCCACACCCTGTCGGCCGATGGCGATATGTGGGCGTGGAAGGCGGGGTCGAGCGACGGGTCGGGCTATCTGGACGTGCTGCCAGACGCGCCGCCGCTGCCGTGGAGCTGGCTGAGCCGGGAGGAATTCGACCGCTTCGTCGCGGGCTATGACCATACCGACCCGATGCTGCGCTTTATCGGTGGCCTCAACAGCTATCGCACGGCCGATATGAACTGGCGGCAGGGCGCGGCCCATGCCGACACGGATTTGACTACGCCGACCCTGTTGCTTTATGGCACCAAGGACCCGTCCTTCGGCTTTTTCCCGCATTGGGAGGAGCGGCTGCGCCTGCGAGTGCCGGGGTTGCGCGGGATCGCGGCGATCGCGGGCGCGGGCCATTTCGTGCAGCAGGAGCAGCCTGAATCCTTCAACGCGGCGATGCTCGACTTTTTTCGGGAGCAGCTTGGATGAGCGATGCTTCGGTAGCGGGCGGGGCATGGCGGCTGGCGGGGCATCTGGGTCTTTCCAGCCCGCAGGCGCCGCTGCTGGCGCATCTGGCGCGATCGGTCGCGCCGCTCGACCAGATCGATGCCCTAGCGGATCGGGGATTTGCTGGCGTGCAGGACCTGTTTCTGAAGCTTCGGCCGCCCGAGGAGCAGGCGGCGATGGCCCGGCGGATGGCGGAGCGCGGCTTGTCGCTCAGCAGCTTCGGCGGCGATCCGCTGCACTGGAACGCGCCGTTGTGGAGCGGCGCGGATCAGGCGGCGGTGCTGGAGAGTGTGACTGCCAGCGCAGCGATCGCGCAGATGTTCGGCGGGGCGGGCGCTGTCTGCGTCACGGGGATCGACCCTGGCCGCGCGTTCGGTGCGCAGATCGATGGCATGATCGCCAATCTGAAGGCCGCCGCGCCGATCGCCATGCGGGGCGGGCTCACCCTGCTGGTCGAACCGATCGCGCCGCAGCGCATCCCCGGCATGCTGCTCGACCGGCTGGAACCGGCGATAGCGATCGTGCGCGCGGTGGATGCGCCGTCGGTGCGGCTGATGTTCGATATCGGCCATGTCGCGATGATGGGGCATGATGTGGCCGACGCGATATATGGCTGCGCCGATATCATCGGCTGTGTGCAGGCGTGCGATGTCGACGGGCGCGAGCGGGTGGATATCGGCCGTGGCACGCTGGACTGGCCGGCGATACGCGACGCGCTCCAGGGAATCGGAGAGGACGGCATCGTCGAGCTGGAGCATGAGCCGGTCGATGCGACGGCTGCGGGCGAGGCGGCGATGCTGCGCCGCCTCGCCCGGATCATGGACAATCAGAAGTCGTAGATGCGCCGGACATTGCCGCAGACGACCTTCTCGATCTCCTCCTCGGTCAGCCCCGCCAGCCTTTCCTCCAGGATTTCGCGCGAGCGGGGATAGGTCGATTCGGTGTGGGGATAGTCGCTGCCCCAGCACAGGCAGTCGATGCCATAGACATCGCGCAGGCGCAGGCCATAGGGGTCCTCCTGGAACGAGGCGAAGACATTCGAGCGGAAGAAATCGCTTGGCAGTTTCGAACTGTCCGCGAAACGCGTCCATTCCGCGCCGCGCGCGGGCCGATCGGTATAGGCATAGTCCAGCCGGTGCAGGAACACCGGCATCCACGACAGTTCGAATTCCACCGCGCCGACCTTGAGGCCCGGGAAGCGTTCGAAGATGCCGGAGAAGATCATGTCGCCCAGCGTGATGCGGACGCGATAGTCGGAATTGACGAAGTTGGATGGCGGCACGTCCTTGACGCTGAGGCGGAAGGCGGCGTCGCCCACGCGCGGATCGGCGCGGTCGGTGCCGATGTGCAGCGACAGCGGCATGGCGAGGTCCTGCGCGGCCGCCCAGAGCGGGTCGTAGTCGCGGCTGCGATAGGGCGCCCAGGCGGGCGGCGCGACGGTGATCATCGCGCCGACCAGCCCCAATGCGCGGGCGCGCTTCAGTTCGGCGACGGCTTCGCCGATATCGTCGACGTTGAGCATCGCGATGCCCTTCAGCCGATTAGGCGCGACCGAGCAGAAGTCGGCGATCCAGTCATTGTAGCGCCGCATCGCGAGCGTCGCGATCTCGCTGTCGGGGACCGCATAGAGGACGAGCCCCTGGCTGGGATAGATGACCGACGCCCAGACGCCGTCCGCCTCATTTTCCAGCAGATATTTGCCCGGATCGCTCGCGCCCGGCGTCACCTCCGCAAAATGGCCCGAGGTGCGCAGGTCGTAATTGTCGATTTCGAACCGCTTGCCCGCATTGATGCCGAGGAACGACATGGTCTTCTTGTTGTCGACATACCACCAGTCGCCATCTTCCGCCGATACGACGCGCGGCGCGCGCGCGCCCAGTTGCGCCTCCAGTGGGGTCCACAGGTCTGGCGGCTCGATAATATGCGAGTCGGAGGAGATGAGCTTGAGGCGCGACAGGGTGCCGGCGACATTGGCGGGACGTGTTTCGGCGAGGGTGGCCATGGTCGGTGTCCTTTCCGGAAGATCAGGGGGTGGGCTGGCTGCGCAGGATCTGGCCGGGGCCGCGCTCCACGGCGGCGCGATCGACTATGCCGTCGCGGCGGATGGGCACGCCGTTCACGAGGACATGGACGATGCCGCTGGGCGCGTCGGCGATCAGCCGGTCCGCGCCGCCCGGAAAATCATGGACCCGGCGGATCGGCCCGACCGCCAGCGCATCGAGGTCGAGAACGACGATGTCGGCTGGCATGCCAGTGCGCAGATAGCCGCGCGGAATACGCATGACGTCGGCCAGTTCCCCGGTCAGTTTGCGGATGCCCTGTTCGATCGGCATGATCGCACGGTCGCGCACCCAGCGGGACAGGAAGTCGGTCGGCAGCACCGCGTCACAGATTTGCGCCGCATGGGCCCCGGCATCGGACAGGCCGATGATGCAGCCGGGCGCGTTCAGCAGGCTGGCGACAGCGGCTTCATCGTCATTGGCGAAGGTCACGCTGAAGCGGGTCTCCAGATCCTCCTCCAGCGCGAGGTCGATCATCACGTCGAACGGGCGTGCGCCGCGCTCCGCCGCCAGATCGGCGATGGACCGGCCGACAAGATCGGCGTGGCGCTGCGTCTCGGCGACCCGGATCAGCTCCCAGCGGGGCTGAAGCACGCCGGGCTCCTCCAGCCCCTGGTGCAAGGCAGCGCGCCATTCCGGGCGGCGATAGATGGCGGCGCGCCCGTCCGCCGGGGCGGCCAGGATTTCCGGGAAGGCGGGCAGGTTGGAATAGGAATAGGGGGTGCGCAGCGACAGCAGCTGGATGATCGGGCGGCAGGTGACCTGGCCCACCAGATCGCGGCCCTGTTCGCTCGCCTGCGCCAGCAACGCGGCCTTTGGCTGATAGTCCCGCCCCGCGTCGGGCGGAAAGACCAGGATGGCGGACCAGTTGACCATGCCGCCGGTGCGCTGCTGGAACTCTGGAAGCCAGGCGTAATTCTCGCCCGGGGCGATATGCGCGATGCCGCGCCCGATCTCGGCCGGGACCGCCATGAGCGCCTCCGTCTCCTCCTGCGAGGCGACGACCGACGGCACTGGCTTGCCTTGATGGCCGAGGATGAAGCCGGCGCGATCGGTCGAAAAGCCCAGCGCCCCTTCCTCGATCGACCGGGCGACCAGCTGCTTCATCGCGTCGACTTCGTCGGCCCGCGCCTCCCGCTCGCACGAGTCGGCGCCCATGACATGGACGCGAATGGGCGTGTGGCCGACATAGCCGCCGAAATTGATCGCGAGGCCCGCGCGTTCGAGCGAGGCGAGATAGTCGCCATAGGTTTCGAAATTCCAGTCGATGCCGCTGCGCATGGCGTCGGCGTCCATATCCTCGACCTTTTCGAGCGTGCCGATCAGGATTTCGCGGCCTTCCGGCTTCACCGGCGCGACGCTGAACCCGCAATTGCCCGCGACCACGGACGTCACACCGTGCCAGGACGATGGCGTGAGCTCGCGATCCCACAGCACTTGCGGGTCGTAATGGGTGTGCACGTCGATGAAGCCCGGCGCGACGATGGCCCCGGTGGCGTCGAGCCGCTCGCGGCCTTCCAGCCCCTGGCCGATGGCGGCGATCTTGCCGTTGGCGATGGCGATGTCAGCCGCAAAGCCGGGCTCGCCGCTGCCGTCGATTATCGTGCCGCCGCTGATCACCAGATCATAATGCATGGGCCGGGCATCCTCCTTGTCTATCTGTCGTCGCCGACCCTGATAGCAAATTAGATGTAATATACAATATATTCATGCGCCGTTGCGCGGATGTGGAAAGGCCGGCGTCCACCCAAGGGTAGCGCCGGCCTTTCGCTCAGCCTCGACGGGCGGCGTAGCCTACCATTCCATCTCCGGCGTCACGAGCAGGTCGCGCACCGCAGGCGGAGCGAAGGTCCACGGTTCGTCGAAGCCCACGGCCACAGAACTGTAGCCCATGAGCTGACGCAGGGTCGTGGACGAACCCTGCATCACCTGCGGGTCGGTGGTCATGGGGAATTTGATCATCGGGTTCCACCAGGGCGGACAATAGCCGATGATCACGCCGGCCCGTTCCAGATTGGAGGAGGTGTTTGCGCCGGTGCCGTGCAGCAGCAGGTCGGTGTAGATCAGCACCGATCCGGCCGGCGCTTCGGCCGGCACCGATTCATATTGCACGGTCCATGACTGCGGCTCGGTGTCGCGGTGGCTGCCGGGAACGACGCGGGTCGCGCCATTTTCCTCGACGAAATCATCGAGGCACCAGATGAAGCGGGTCTGGGCCGCGCCCGCGCTGAGCGGCACGTTGCCGCCGCGATCGCGATGGATGCCCTGCTGTGCGCTGCCGGGGCGGGTGACGTTCGCGCCATAGCTGTGGATCAGGTAGGATTCATTGTGCGTCTGGGGGCCCAGCACTTCCTTCGTGATCTGAAGCGGCAGTTCATGCTCCAATATGTCGCGGAAGAATTTGTGGCGGTTGACGAGCTCCGCGCCCGACATGCGGCGGTTGAGATCGTCATTGTCGGTATAGAAGCGACGCACGCGCTCCTCGTCGATCGCCTCGTCCCTGGCGATTTCAGCGCACAGGAACTCGCGCATCTCGCGCGCCTTGTCCGCGGAAAAAACATCTGCCGCGATCGCATAGCCCGCCCGGTCCAGATCGGCCCGGATCTGGTTCATATCGCTGGTCGGCCGGGGCAACGGCCCGTCAAAGTCGATGGGCTTGACCGGGCGCTGATCCGCCCCCGCCATGCCGGGCATTTGTCGCCGCTTTGCATTACCTACCGCCATAGTCGCACTCTCCTCGTTGAGGCGGCGCGGCATCGGCCGCGACGCGCATGATATGTGCTGCCATCATCATGCCGCGCGAAGGCAGCGATGGCCATGATCGCTTCAGTCGCTGTCCGGCCCCAGATCCGGTGTCCACGCGACGCCGTTGATGTGCGATCCGCCGCCCACGAACAGCGTGTTGCCGGTAACGTAGCGCGCATCCTCGCTGACCAGGAACAGCGCCGCCGGCGCGATATCGCGCTCCGGATCGCCCATGCGTCCCATCGGGTTGGCGGCGGCGAGCGCATCGGCAAGCGCGGGCTGCATCGCCCTGAACTTGTTATAGTTGGCGGTCGCTGCGCCTGGACAGATGATATTGGCGCAAATGCCGTAGCTGGCCCATTCGCGGGCAGCGGTGCGGGTATAGGCGCGCAGCGCCTCCTTGCTGGCATTATAGGCGGCCGTGCCCGTATGCGCGTTGACGCCATTGAGCGACGCGATGTTGACGATCCGCCCCCAGCCGCGCACGCGCATCGGACGGAAGGCGGCCTCCATCGACCATTTGGCGGCATAGAGGTTGATCGCCAGATTATTGTCGAATTCCGCGTCCGTCTTGGTTTCGATCCGGCCCTGGCCATCGCCGTGATAGGCGTTGTTGACGAGGATATCGATCGATCCGAACGCTTCGACCGTTGCCGTGACGGCGGCGCTGACCGCCGCCTTGTCGCGAACGTCGCAATGACGAAACAGGGCGCGGTGCCCTTCGGCGGTCAGGTCCTGCGCGACTTGTGCGCCCCGTTCGTCATCATAGTCGGCCACCAGCACGGCCGCGCCCTCCTGCGCGAAGCGGCGCGCCATGCCGCGGCCGATGCCGTCGGCGGCGCCGGTGATCATCGCCGCGCGTCCCGCCAGCCTGCCTTGCGTCATCCATCTTCTCCCATCGCGCGGTTTCACCGCAGATCAGGCGGCTGGGCCAAGGGCGCGACCTTTTTTCCGCCATAGCATAAAATAACAGCGCACGATAAACTATTTCGCGGCCGGCGACCCCGTGATAGATGCCAAGGACACCAGAAATAGAGCCGGTCCGGGCAGGAGAGGGGTTATCGTCATGCAGCACGTCGCATTGGTTACCGGCGCAACGCGGGGGCTGGGCCGCGCGATCGCGCTGGCGCTGGGCAAGGCCGGCTTCGCCACGGTCGTGACCGGGCGCACCATGGGCGCGGGCGAAGGGCGGCATGACGGCATGGCAAAGCCCGTGCCCGGCAGCGTCGCGGAAACGGTGGAGGCGATCGAGGCCGCGGGGGGCATCGCCATGGGCGCGCGGCTGGACCTGCTCGATCGCGGCTCGATCGACGCGGCGCTGGCGGCGACGATGGCACGGTTCGGTCGTCTCGACGTGCTGGTCAACAACGGCATCTATCAGGGGCCGATGACGCGCCAGACCATGATGGAGGTCGACATCGCCGACGCGGAGCGGGCGACGATGGGCAATTTCGTCAACCAGTTCCACCTGACGCGCGAGGCGATCCGGATCATGGCGCCGCAGGGGAGTGGGCGCATCATCTTCATGTCGACGCTGTCGTCGGCGATGCCGGCCATGGGATCGTCCGGCCTGTTCTACAACGCGCCAAAGGCCGCGTTCAATCGCATCGCCGACTATGTGCAGTTCGAACATGGCAAGGACGGCATCCACGCCTTCCTGATCGAGCCGCGCTTCACCATGACCGATACGCTGCGCGCCACCATGGGCGAGGAGGCCGACCGGATCGGCATGGGCAGCCAGGCGCGTCATCCCGACGAAACGGCGCGAACCGTGGCATGGCTGGCGCGGCATCCCGATGCGCCGCGCTACGCCACGCCCGAGATGATCAACGCGCCCGATTTCTTCGTCGACCGGGCGATCGCCCCCGACCTCGACTGATCAGCGGTCGGTCGGCGTCCACTGCCCCACGGCGTCGCCCTGTCGGCTCCATGCGCGCGCCCGCGCCAGGGCCTCCTGCCGCTTGACGGCGATCTCTTCTGCGCGCGCCTGCGCCAGCGCGGCGCGGGCCTCGCCGATCGGGACGTGGGTGCAATAGACGGGTGCGCCGGGCTGCTGGCGCCAGGAGTCGGCGAGCGTGCCGGCGTCGAGCCCATCGAAGCCGATCTCGTCCGCCAGGGCGATGGCGCGGGCGCGGGCGGCGGGGTCGTCGGCGGCGACCGGCAGGCAAATGCGGTCAGCGGCGCCCGGCGCACGATGGCCTTCCGCGATCCGCCCGGCATGGATGGTATTGAACATCTTGACCACCGGCCGTCCGATCGTTGCGGCCACCCAGGCGCTGTCGGGCATGCCAGCGTCGATCGCGGCGATCGACCCGTCGCGCACGCCGGGATAATAATTGCCCGCGTCGATCACGATCGCATCGGCCGGCGTCGCGGAAAACAGACCGGCGGGCAGCGCCGCGACCGCATGTTCGGGGATAGCGATCAGCACGAGGTCGGCGGCCGCCGCCTCCGCCAGCGTGCCGGGCACGATGCCGAGCCGCGCGGCCTGATCGCCGAGCGATCCGGGGCCCCGGCTGTTGGCCATGATGACCCGCCAGCCGGTCGCGATCAGGCGGCTGGCGACCGCGCTCCCGATATTGCCCGATCCGATGATGCCCGCCGTGCGCGCCATGTCTTGTCCTTCCTGTCAGATTGCGGGATTGACGCCTTCGCGCTTCAGCAGGCGCGACGCCCAGACCCAGTGCGCCGAACCGATGAAGAAGAACAGTGTCAGCGTCATCATCGCGTAGCGCAGGCCCGTGGCCGGATCACTGCCCGGCAGGC
>Ga0233380_1000320_pt1 | contig 26426 bp, 25 predicted proteins | sample ElkDunMinimDraft_9_FD_191541 | JGI IMG/M metagenome (GOLD analysis project Ga0233380, IMG submission 191541) | Fecal eukaryotic communites from dung pellets of Tule Elk in California, USA - Elk Dung F36 | ecosystem: Host-associated > Mammals > Digestive system > Large intestine > Fecal | place... | reverse complement strand
GAAGGACGCCAGCGGCGTCACCCACTATTCGCAGACGCCGCCGCCCAAGGGCAGCTACCAGCAGCGCCTGATCAGTGGCGACCGCGCCGGCATCGCGCAGCCCACCACCGTCCAGGCCGCCGCCGAAAATCCGCGCTGCGCCACCGCGCGCGCCAACCTCGAGGCCCTTGGCAGCGGTCGTCCCGTGCACGAGGCCGACGAGGACGGCCAGGCCGGCCGCGCACTCAACGACGCCGAACGCGCCAGCCAGGTCGAACTGGCCAACGCCGCGATCAGGGCCTACTGCACGGGCGCCACGAGCCCGGCCGGCTGACGCTCGCAAGGCACCGGGCACCGTCGCCCGGCGCCTCGCCCTCTTCTTGAGAAGCGGCCATGCGCGCGGCGGCGGTCGCGGATGCCGCGCTGCCCGCCGTGGACCCGGGCCGTCGCGGTCGCGACCCGATACCCGTCCGCCCGGGGCGCCGAGATCATCGGCCCGTACCCGTGCGGCGGCGGACCATGGGTCCCGCGGCGCCGCCGCACCTGCGCCGGTTTCGACGCTGCGTGTTGCGCGCGCGGGAAGCTGCGGGGGCCGCGTGGCAGAATGCGCGCTCCCGTCGTTCCGAGCCCGATGATGCGTCTGTCGCAATTCCACCTCCGTACCGAAAAGGAAACGCCCGCCGACGCCGAGATCGTCAGCCACCAGCTGATGCTCCGTGCCGGCATGGTGCGCAGGCTCGCCGCCGGCCTGTACACCTGGTCGCCGCTGGGCCTGCGCGTGCTGCGCAAGGTCGAGGCGGTGGTGCGCGAGGAGATGGGCCGCGCCGGTGCGATCGAGATGGCCATGCCCTCGGTGCAGCCCAGGGAGCTGTGGGAGGAAACCGGGCGCTGGGAGAAGTTCGGCCCGCAATTGCTCAAGATCCGCGACCGCAAGGAGCAGGAATACTGCTTCACCCCCACCGCCGAGGAGGCGGTGACGGACTTCTTCCGCCAGGAGTTCGCGAGCTACAAGCAGCTGCCGGTGAACTTCTACCAGGTCACCACCAAGTTCCGCGACGAGATCCGCCCGCGCTTCGGCGTGATGCGCGCGCGCGAGTTCGTGATGAAGGACGCCTACTCGTTCCACGTCACCGACGAGGACCTGCAGCGCGAATACCGGAACATGTACGACACCTACGTGCGCATCTTCACCCGCCTGGGCCTGCAGTTCCGCGCGGTCGCCGCCGACACCGGCGCGATCGGCGGCAGCGCCTCGCACGAGTTCCACGTGCTGGCCGACTCGGGCGAGGACGCGCTGGCCTTCTCGCAGGACTCCGACTACGCGGCCAACGTCGAGCTGGCCGAGGCGGTGGCACCGCAGGCACGCCCCGCGGCATCCGAGCCGCTGCGCAAGGTCGAGACGCCGGTGCAGAGGACCTGCGAGGACGTGGCCGCCCTGCTCGGCCTCCCGCTGCAGCGCACGGTCAAGTCGGTGGCGCTGTGGGGACAGGACGGCTTCGTGCTCGCGCTGGTGCGCGGCGACCACGTGGTCAACGAGATCAAGCTGTCCAAGCTGCCGGGCATGGCCGACTACCGGTTGGCCACGGAAGCGGAAATCCGCGAGCACCTGGGCGCCGACCCCGGCTTCCTGGGTCCGATCGGGGCGCAGAAGACGATCCGCGTCATCGCCGACCGCAGCGTGGCGGCCATGGCGGACTTCGTGGTGGGCGCGAACGACAACGGCTTCCATCTGGCCGGTGTGAACTGGGGGCGCGACCTGCCCGAACCCGACGCGGTCGCCGACCTGCGCAACGTCGTCGCCGGCGATCCCTCGCCCGACGGCCGGGGCCACCTCGCGCTGGCCCGCGGCATCGAGGTCGGCCACGTGTTCGCGCTGGGCCGGCGCTATTCCGAGGCCATGCAGTGCACCGTGCTCGACGAGGCCGGCAAGGCCGTGCATCCGGCCATGGGCTGCTACGGCATCGGCGTGTCGCGCATCGTCGCGGCGGCGATCGAGCAGAACCACGACGAGGCCGGCATCGTGTGGCCGGCGCCGATGGCGCCGTGGCAGGCGGTGGTGTGCGTGATCAATCCCAAGGGCAATGCCACGGTCGCCGAAGCGGCCGAAGCGCTGTACGGCGAGCTGTGCGACGCCGGCATCGATACCGCCCTGGACGATCGCGGACTGCGCCCCGGATCGATGTTCGCCGATATCGAACTGATCGGGATTCCGCACCGGATCGTGGTCTCCGAGCGGGGCCTGGCGGCCGGCACCTTCGAGTACCGGGCACGCGCCGAAGCCGAGTCGGCGCAACTGGACCGGCAGGCGCTGATGTCGCGCCTGCTGGACAGCTAAAAACCGCTCGAATATCGCCACCGGGCGCCGCCGGATAATCCGCGATTAGGCGCCGCGCCGGAGTCCGATTTTGTCCGGGAGTAACATTCAACTACCATGGCCCCGCGCCACGGAGCGGCCATTCCCTTTTTTCTTACTATTGGAGCGCTGTTGAATGGCAATCGACCTGAACGTACTTTCGCCCAAGGAGCTTGATGCGCTGATCAGCGCGGCGCGGCAGCGCAAGACCGTGCTGAAGAAGCGCAAGCCCATCGCCGCCATCCGCAAGCGGATCGTCGATTTCGCCGCGGCCGAAGGATATTCGATCGAGGAGCTGTTCAAGGGCGGCGCCGCGCGCGCGACCAGGAAGGCGCCCGCAAAGGCCGCGCGTCCGGCACGCAAGCTGGGCAAGGTACCGCCGAAGTACCAGAACCCCGCCAACCCCGAAGAAACCTGGACCGGGCGCGGCAAGCAGCCGCGCTGGATGGCGGCGCTGGTGAAGAAGGGCAAGAAGCCGGACGACTTCCTGATCAAGGGCTGAGCCCAGGCCCTCGCCTGGAGATGCACGCGGACGCCGGCGCAAGCCGGCGTCTTCGCATCCATCGTCCCTACAGGTCGCGGCGCGCGGGCAGGACCAGGTTGCCGATCAGCAGTCCGGCCACCAGGGCCAGCAGCACGTTGAGCACCGTGATCGCCGCATCCTGCCCGGCCGCGACGTCCTGCTGCTGTACCGCCGTCAGCAGGCTGCGCAGGCTGGTGCTGCCCGGCACCAGCATGATGATCCCGGGCACCCGGATCAGGGCGCCCGGCCGGTTCAACCAGCGCGCATAGCCGTTACCCGCCACGGTGATCGCGAGCGCCGAGAGGAACACGCCGGCGGGACTGCCCAGCCATTCGCCGCCCATGCGCGAGATCGCGTAGCCGATGATCGCCGCGGCCATCACCAGCAGATAATCGCGGCGGTCGGCGCGGAACAGCGCCGCGAACGCCCAGGCCGCGGTGACCACCGCGCCCCACTCCACCCAGTCCGGCTGCGGCCGCCAGGCCCGCACCTGCGGCTCCAGGCCGACGAGCTCCACCACCGTCAGCGCGATCATCGTGCCGACGGTGAGCTTGAGCAGGGTGGTCATCGCCCCGAAGAAGCGCGCCGTGCCCGACATCAGGTGCTGGCTTGTGAGCTCGCTGAAGGCGTTGGTGAGCGCCATGCCGGGCATCAGCACGATCATCGAGGCGATCACCACGGTGTTGAGGTTGAGCGGGGCCACGAAGACCGCGACCAGGGCGGCGAGCCCGCCGGCGAGCATGCCGGCGATGGCGTCTTCGGCCTCCTTCATCTGGACGCCGCGGTTGGCCACCAGCAGCAGGCCCACCAGGGTCCCGATCACCGCCGCGGTGCCGATGTCGAGCCACGGCAGGCGCAGCAGGCCGGCGACGCTGGCGGCCGCCAGGCCGAAGCCGAAGATCTGCCGCAGGTCGGCCCGCCAGTCGCCCTGCCGGTCGAGCGCGCGCAGCGCCGCATGACCCTCGGCGATGTCGAGCCGGCCGGCGGTGACCTCCTCGGCGATGCGATCGGCTTCGCAGAGCTTGGACAGGTTGGTCTCGCCCGGCGGCAGGCGGATCACCCGCGTGGTGTCGCTTTCGCCGGGTGGGCGCTGGGGATCGCTGAAACTCAGGATCAGCCCGGTCGGGTTGCTCCAGGGCTCGCAATCCAGCCCGAGCCGGCGCGCGACCGAGACGATCGCGCCCTCCAGGCGCTGGGCGGTGGTGCCGTAGCGGTGCAGGTGGCCGGCCAGTTCCACGATGAAGGCGATGCGGATCGCGTAGGCGGCGGTGGCGGGCATGGCGGCGACGGGCATGGCGACAGGATCGCATGGCAGCGGTCGCCTCGCACCGCGACCGGTGATCGGCCACTGCACAGGGTTGGTTGTATGCTCATGGCGATGAGTCCATCCCATCCGACGCCGCCCACCGCCGGAGCAGTCCCGGGCGACGACGCACAGTTGCGCCTGGCCGGCGCCTGGACCCTCGACTACGCCGCTGGCGTCGGCGAGGCGCTGCAGGCCGCGCCCGACTCTGTGCGCACGATAGACGCCACCGGCGTGGACCGGCTCGACTCGCTGGGCGTGCTGCAGTTGCTGCGATACGCCGCGCAGCGCGGAATGGACTACCAGACCTTCCGGTTCCGCGAGGACCATCGCGCCCTGGTGGCGGCGATCCAGGACATCCACGACGACCGCCCCAAGACGCGGCGCGAGTTCGGCTTCGCCGCCGCGCTGGCGCGGCTGGGCCGCGCGGTCCACGCCAACGCGTTGGAAGTGGTCTCGCTGGTGAGCTTCCTCGGCGAGAACCTCCTCAAGCTCGGCCGCACGGTGCTGCAGCCGCGGCGCTTCCGGCTCACCTCCACGGTCTACCACATGGAGCAGGTGGGCCTGGACGCGGTGCCGCTGGTGGCCCTGCTCTCGTTCCTGGTCGGCGCGGTGATCGCGTTCCTGGGTGCGCAGATCCTGGCCGACTTCGGCGCCACCATCTTCGTGGTCGAGCTGGTGTCGATCGCCTTCCTGCGCGAGTTCGGCGTGCTGCTCACCGCGATCCTGCTCGCCGGCCGCACCGCCAGCGCGTTCACCGCGCAGATCGGCGCCATGGTCAGCCGCGAGGAGGTCGATGCGATCCGCACCCTGGGCCTGGACCCGGTGGAGCTGCTGGTGCTGCCGCGCCTGATCGCGCTGCTGATCATGCTGCCGCTGCTGACCTTCATCGCCATGGTCGCCGGCCTGCTGGGCGGCATGGCGGTCGGCGTATTCAGCCTCGACATCCCGCCGCAGGCGTACCTGGCGCGGATGCAGCAGGAAATGGAACTGCGCCACTTCCTGATCGGCATGTCCAAGGCGCCGCTGTTCGCCATGGTGATCGGCCTGATCGGCTGCCTCGAGGGCCTGCGCGTGGAGGGCACGGCGCAGTCGGTGGGCGAGCGCACCACTTCCTCGGTGGTGCAGACCATCTCGCTGGTGATCATCCTCGATGCGTTCGCCGCGATCTGGTTCATGTACATGGATTGGTGACGAGGCCCCGGTGAGCGAAACCAAGATCCCCAACCCGCCGGCCGGCGACTCGGCCGTCAGCGCATCCGCCTCGCGGGGCCACGTGGTCGACGCCGACGCGCCTGTGGTGATCCGCGTGCGCGGCCTGGTGAACCGCTTCGGCTCCCAGACCGTGCACGACGGCCTGGACCTGGACGTGCGCCGCGGCGAGATCTTCGGCGTGGTCGGCGGTTCGGGCACCGGCAAGTCGGTGCTGATGCGCTCGCTGATCGGGCTGCGCCGACCCGACGCGGGCGAGATCGAGGTCCTGGGCGTGGACCCGCGCTCGGAGGATCCGGCCGACCGCCTGCATCTGGAGCGCAACACCGGGGTACTGTTCCAGGACGGCGCGCTGTTTTCCTCGCTCACCGTCGGCGAGAACGTGCAGGTGCCGCTGAAGGAGCATCATCCCGACCTGTCCGAATCGCTGCGCTACGAACTGGCCCTGCTGAAGGTGCGCCTGGCCGGGCTGCCGGCCGATGCCCTGGACAAGCTGCCGTCCCAGCTTTCGGGCGGCATGCGCAAGCGCGCCGCGCTGGCCCGCGCGCTGGCGCTGGATCCGCCGCTGCTGTTCCTGGACGAGCCGACCGCCGGACTCGATCCGATCGGCGCGGCGGCCTTCGACCACCTGATCCGCACGCTGCAGGAGGCGCTGGGGTTGACCGTCTTCCTGATCACACACGATCTCGACACCCTGTATGCGATTTGCGACCGTGTCGCCGTACTCGCCGACCGCAAGGTCATCGCCGCCGCGCCCCTGGACGAGATCGAGCGCAACGAGCACCCGTGGATCCGCGAGTATTTCCATGGCCCGCGCGGGCGTGCTGCGCACGCGGCGGCCATCGCTGAGGACATCTGATGGAAACCAAGGCCAACTACGTGCTGATCGGGGCCTTCACGATCGGCGTCACCGTCTTCCTGCTGCTGTTCGCGCTGTGGGCGGCGAAGTATTCCTCCGACCGCAGCTGGGCCACGTACTACGTGGTGTTCGACGAGCCGGTCACCGGCCTGTCGGAGGGCAGCAGCGTCCAGTACAACGGCATCTCGGTGGGGACCATCGAGGACCTGGCGCTGGCGCCCAACGACCCGCGGCAGGTGATCGCGCGACTGCGCCTGCAGGCCGACGCGCCGGTCAAGTCCGACACCCGTGCGCGGCTGTCGATGACCAGCCTGACCGGCCCGCCGATCATCCAGCTCACCGGCGGCAGCCCCAATGCCCCGCCGCTCACCGCCGGCCCCGATGGCGCTCCGCCGGTGATCCAGACCGAGCCCTCGGCGCTGCAGAACATCGCCGATACCGCCAACCGCCTGGTCAGCCGCCTGGACGAGATGCTCAGCGAGGAGAACGTCCAGCGCGTGACCGACACCCTGGACAACATCCAGGTGATGACCGCCTCCATCGCCGCACAGCGCGAGGACGTGCGCCAGATCCTGCTCAACGCGCGCAACGCCAGCGAGCAGCTGACCGTCACCATGGGCACGGCCAACCGCACCCTCAACACTTTCGACCGCGAGTTCAGCCAGCAGCTGCCGGGCCTGGTGGCCAAGATCGACGGCACGCTGAACCGGCTGGACTCGACCGTGAGCGGCGCCGACGCCATCGTCAACGACAACCGCGCGGCGATCAGCAGCTTCGCCAACGACGGCCTGGGACAGCTCGGCCCGACCCTGGCCGAACTGCGCAACCTGGTGCGCGACCTGCGCCGCATCAGCGACCGCCTCGACGCCAACCCGGCCCAGTACCTGTTCGGGCGAGACGCCCCCAAGGAGTTCGAACCGTGACCATCACCGGATCCCGCCTACCCAGGGGCGGGGGCGCCGCCCTGCTGCGCGCGCTCGCCCCCGGCGCGCTGCTGCTCGCCCTCGCCGGCTGTTCGCTGCTGGGCGGCGGCAACCGCGACCTGGCCACGATCTATGCGCCCGACCCGCGCGCGACGATCGCCCCTTCCGCCCCGTCCGTGGACTGGCAGCTGGTGCTGACCCCGCCGCAGGCCGCGCGCATCGTCGACAGCCTGCGCATCGCGGTGCGCCCCACCCCCGGCGAGGTCCAGGTCTACCGCGGGGCCAGCTGGGCCAAGCCGCCGCCGGCCATGATCGAGGACACCCTGCTGCGCGCGCTGGAGGACTCCGGGCGCATCTCCGGGGTGGCCCGCCAGGGCACCGGCATCAGCCCCGACTACAAGCTGGCGGTGGAACTGCGCCGCTTCGAGTCCGATTACCGCGGCGGGCCGTCGCCGGCGGCCACGATCGAGTTCAACGCCAAGCTGATCCATGTCCGCGACCAGCTGGTGGTGGCTTCGCGCACCTTCTCGCATGCCGAGCCGGCCGGCGGCACCGCTATTCCCCTGGTCGCCGATGCGTTCTCGCGCGGGATGGAAGGGCTGGTCAGCGACCTCGGGCTGTGGATCCTCACCGAGGGCGATGCCTACCAGCGCCGCGTGCATCCCGCCGTCGCGCGGTGATTCCGCGGCGGCGCGGCCGCGTCAGCGCGGCACGATCCGGCGGAAGGTCAGGTTGATCCGCGGGCCGACCGGGCGCACGGTCGCCGGCAGCGCATGCTGCCACTGCGCCTGGGTCTGGCCGCGCATCAGCAGCAGGCTGCCGGCGGGCAGTTCGAGCGCCAGGCGACGCCTGCGGTCGGCGCGGTGGCGGAGCAGGAACCGGCGCGTGGCGCCGAGGCTGAGCGAGGCGATCAGCGGGCGCGCGCCCAATTCCGGCTCATCGTCGCTGTGCCAGCCCATGCGGTCGCGGCCGTCGCGGTAGATGTTGGCCAGCACGCTGTTGAAGGAGGTCCCGGTCTCGTCCGCCAGGCGTTGGCGCAGCGGCGCCAGCGCCGGCGGCCAGGGATGGGGTGCGTGCAGCATGCCCGAGTAGCGATAGGACGCGCCGGCATCGCCGATCCAGCAGCTGCGACGCGGCGAATCGAACTCGCGCCCGAACATGCGCACCCGGTGGACCTGCCAGGGCAGCGCCTGCCTCAGCGCCTGCATCAGGGCTTCGGCCGGGCCGGGCGCCAGCCAGCCGGGAAGCAACTGCAGGTCCGGCCCGTCGCCGGGATCGCCACTGCCCATGTCGCATCCCCGTTCCGGCACCGCCCGCGAGCATCGCGCCGACCGCGTGGACCGGGCGTCGATGCGAGGACGCGCCGGGTCAGCGGACCTCGGCGATCTCGACCCCGTCCAGGCCCTGCGACAGCGTCCGCGCGTCGCCGCCCTGGGCGAGCTTGATCTTCAGGCGCACCTCGTTCTGCGAGTCGGCATAGCGCAGCGCGTCCTCGTAGGAGATCTCGCCGGCCTGGTAGAGCTCGAACAGGGCCTGGTCGAAGGTCTTCATGCCCAGGTTGGTCGACTCCTTCATCACTTCCTTGAGCTTGTGGATCTCGCCGTCGCGGATGTAGTCCTGCACCAGCGGCGTGCCGAGCATGATCTCCATCGCCACGCGCCTGCCCTTGCCGTCCGGGGTCGGGATCAGCTGCTGCGCGACCACGCCCTTGAGGTTGAGCGACAGGTCCATCAGCAACTGGCTGCGGCGGTCCTCGGGGAAGAAGTTGATGATGCGGTCCATCGCCTGGTTGGCGTTGTTGGCGTGCAGCGTGCACAGCACCAGGTGGCCGGTCTCGGCGAAGGCGATGGCATGGTCCATCCCCTCGCGGGTGCGCACCTCGCCGATCATGATCACGTCCGGTGCCTGGCGCAGGGTGTTCTTGAGCGCGTTCTCCCAGCTGTCGGTGTCGATGCCGACCTCGCGCTGGGTGATGATGCAGCCTTCGTGCTTGTGCACGAATTCGATCGGATCCTCGATCGTGATGATGTGGCCGGTCGAATTCTGGTTGCGGTAGCCGATCATCGCCGCCAGCGAGGTGGATTTGCCCGTGCCGGTGGCGCCCACGAAGATGATGATGCCGCGCTTGGTCATCGCCAGCGTCTTGATGATCGGCGGCAGGTTGAGCTCTTCGATGCTGGGGATCTTGGTCTCGATCCGGCGCAGCACCATGCCCACCTGGTTGCGCTGGTAGAAGCACGAGACGCGGAAACGGCCGACGCCGGCCACGCCGATCGCGAAGTTGCACTCGTGCGTCTTCTCGAATTCCTCGCGCTGCGGCGGCGACATCACGTTGAGCACGAGGTCGCGCGACTGCTGCGGCGTCAGCGGGTTCTGGGTAATCGGCTGGATCTTGCCGTGGACCTTCATCGACGGCGGCATGCCGGCGGTGATGAACAGGTCCGACGCCTTCTGGTGCGCCATCAGCTTGAGGAACGAGGTGAAATCGATGCTGCTCATGGTGGCTCCTTCGGCGGGGACCGGGTTGCCGGCCGGGACCAGGTCCCGACCACCACCCCGGCATCCTCAGCTGTTGCGAAACGGGTTCCCGGAAACGTGCTGCGGCCGGCATGCGCCGGCCGGCGCTGCGGCGTTCATTCGAACAGCCGCTTCTCCTTGGCGTATTCCCTGGCCTGCGGGCGCGTGATCATGCCGCGCTTGACCAGGTCCTGCAGGTGCTGGTCGAGGGTCATCATGCCGTGCTGCTGGCCGGTCTGGATCGACGAATACATCTGCGCGACCTTGTCCTCGCGGATCAGGTTGCGGATCGCCGGGATGCCGACCATGATTTCCCAGGCCGCGGTGCGCCCCCCGCCCACCTTCTTCAGCAGCGCCTGCGAGATCACCGCGCGCAGCGACTCCGACAGCATCGAACGCACCATCGGCTTCTCGCCGGCCGGGAACACGTCGATGATGCGGTCGACGGTCTTGGCCGCCGAGCTGGTGTGCAGGGTGCCGAACACCAGGTGGCCGGTCTCGGCCGCGGTCAGCGCCAGGCGGATGGTCTCCAGGTCGCGCAGTTCGCCGACCAGGACGATGTCCGGATCCTCGCGCAGCGCCGAGCGCAAGGCCTCGCTGAAGCCGTGCGTGTCGCGGTGCACCTCGCGCTGGTTGATCAGGCACTTCTGCGAGGTGTGCACGAACTCGATCGGGTCCTCGATGGTGAGGATGTGCCCGTACTCGTTCTTGTTGATGTGGTCGATCATCGCCGCCAGCGTGGTCGACTTGCCCGAGCCGGTCGGGCCCGTGACCAGGATCAGGCCCTGCGGCTGCTCGATCAGCTCGCGGAAGATCGGCGGGCAGCCCAGGTCCTCGAGCGTCAGCACTTCGGACGGAATCGTGCGGAACACCGCGCCGGCGCCGCGGTTCTGGTTGAACGCGTTGACGCGGAAGCGGGCCAGGCCGGGGATCTCGAAGGAGAAGTCGGTCTCGAGGAATTCCTCGAAGTCGCGGCGCTGCTTGTCCGACATGATGTCGTAGACCAGCGCATGCACCTGCTTGTGTTCCAGCGCCGGGATGTTGATCCGGCGCACGTCGCCATCGACCCGGATCATCGGCGGCAGACCCGCGGACAGATGAAGGTCGGACGCCTTGTTCTTGACCGAGAACGCCAACAGCTCGGCGATATCCATGCAAGCTCCCCTGCGGCTGCGATATGTCGTGATGCGGCCGCCACGACAGTCGTGCGACAGCCTATCCCCGGTCGGCAGTATAGCCATGTACGCGGATCACAATTCGCGCCCGGGCGGCCACCGGCGGCCGGCATGGCGCCTGCCTGGCGGGCAACGTGACGCGGCGCACGCGACGGGGCGCGGGGCCGACATGCACGATGCCGGCGCGCCACGCGCAGGGGCCGCTGGCCCGTTCCACCGTGCCACTTGCCCGACCGCGACATGCCGGGCGCGCCGCTTCGCGCTAGGGTGTGGATCCCGAACATCCATGTCCGTGCCATGACCGTGCCCAGCGCGTCCGCGTCCTCCTCTTCCCCGATCGCCTTCATCGGCGGCGGCAACATGGCCCGCAGCCTGATCGGCGGACTGCTGTCGGGCGGCATCGACCGCACCCGCATCCGCGTGGCCGAACCCGACGCCCGCACCCGCGCGGGGCTCGCCGGGGATTTCGGCGTGGCCTGCTATGCCGGTGCCGACGAGGCGGCGCCGGAGGCGGGCACCTGGGTGTTCGCGGTCAAGCCGCAGGTCATGCGCCAGGTCTGCGAGTCGCTGGCCCCGGTCGCGCAGTCGCGGCGGCCACTGGTGGTCTCGATCGCCGCCGGCATCACCAGCACGCAGCTGGAGCGCTGGCTCGGTGGTGGCCTGGCCGTGGTACGCGCCATGCCCAACACGCCGGCGCTGCTGGGCGCGGGCATCACCGGCCTGTTCGCCAATGCGCGGGTCGATGCGGCCGGTCGCGAGCACGCTGCGGGACTGCTGGAAAGCGCCGGCCAGACCGTCTGGATCGCGGAGGAGCCGCTCATGGACGCGGTCACCGCCACCTCCGGCAGCGGACCGGCCTATGTCTTCCTGCTGGCCGAGGCGATGGAGGACGCCGCGATCGCGCAGGGCCTGCCCCCCGATGCGGCCCGCGTCCTGGCGCAGCAGACAATCCTGGGCGCCGCGCGCATGCTCACTGCCTCATCCGAGCCACCGGCGGAGTTGCGCCGACGGGTCACCTCCCCCAACGGCACCACGCAGGCGGCGATCGAGGTGCTGCAGGCCGGCGGCTTCGATGCGCTGGTGGCGCGGGCGATCGCGGCGGCCACGCGGCGCGGCGCCGAACTTGCCGCCGCCAATGACTGAGTCCCTGCCGCGCATACGGCGCCTGCTGCTGCCGCTGGCGCTGTGCGCGCTGTGCGCGCTGGCCGCCTGCGGCGGCAGTCCCGATGGCCAGGCCGAGAGTGCGGCGCAGGCCGCGGCTGCGCGCCAGCCCGCAACGCTGGAAACCGGGGGCGTGCGGATCAGCGCCAGCCTCGCGCCCACCGCCGCGCTCAGCCCCGCCATCGCCCAGCGCTATGGCGTGGACCGCGAGCGCCGCTCGCAGCTGCTGCTGGTCGGCCTGCGCGAAGGGCCGGAGGATGCCGAAACCCCCGTGCAGGCACGGGTCACCGCGCGCGCCCGCGACCTGCGCGGCGTGTGGCAGGACGTGGCGATGCGCGAGCTGCGCAGCGAGGGTTTCATCGACTATGTCGGCACCGTGCGGGTCGATCCGCCGGACACCCTGAGCCTGGAGATCAGCGTGCAGCGCAGCGGCACCGAGACGCCCGAGCTGCTGCGCTTCAGTCGCGAGGTGTTCGCGCAGTAGCCGCGGCGCCGGCCGGCACGCACTGGCCCGCGTGTGGTACAGCGCTAGCCGCGCGCCCGTGCCCAGCGGCGGATGATCCCCGCGATCTCGCCCACCCCGTCGGTCAAGGCGGCCGGCCCCGGCTGCAGGATCAGCGGCGAGCGGATCTCGTGCAGTTCGCCGTCGCGCACCGCGGGGATGGCCGACCACCCGGGGCGCGCGGCCACCCGCTCGGGGCGGAACTTCTTGCCGCACCACGAGCCCAGGATGATGTCGGGGGCACGTTCGACCACGGGATCGCCGCTGGCAAGGATGCGCGCCTTCGCCAGCGATTCGGCCGCCAGTTCAGGGAACACGTCCCGGCCGCCGGCGATCCGTACCAGCTCGGCCACCCAGCCGATGCCGGTGATGAGCGGTTCGTCCCATTCCTCGAAGTAGACCTTCGGACGGGCCGGCAGGCTCGCCGCCTCGCGCGCGATCGCGTCCAGGCCGCGGGACAGCTGGTCGGCATAGGCCAGCGCGCGCGGACCCGCGCCCACCAGCGCGCCGAGCCGGCGCACGTAGTCCAGGATGCCGTCCACGCTGCGGTGGTTGCTGATCCAGACTTCGACCCCGCGCCGCACCAGATCCGCGGCGATGTCGGCCTGGATGTCGGAGAAGCCGACCACGAAATCGGGCTGCAGCGCCAGGATCGCGTCGATCTTCGCACTGGTGAAGGCGCTGACCCGGGGCTTTTCCCGGCGCGCCCGCGGCGGCCGCACGGTGAAGCCGCTGATGCCGACGATGCGGTCCTGCTCGCCCAGCGCGTAGAGGACTTCGGTCGGCTCCTCGGTGAGGCAGACGATGCGGCGCGGGCCGGTGGCCACGGCGGGGCGCGGATACGTCTCCAGGGCCGGAACCTCCGGCCCGGTGGCGATCGTCACGGATACAGCATCCGCTTGCTGCACTGCCCCGCCAGGTCGAACTCGTACAGCCAGCGCTCGTGCAGGCGGAACAGGGCGCCGTACCAGAACTCGATCCGGTCGGCGCGCACGCGAAGTCCGGTCCAGCGCGGCGGTCGCGGCACCTCGCGGCCGGCGAACTCGGCCTCGAGTTCGGCCAAGCGGCGCTCGAAGGCCTCGCGCGACTCCAGCGTCTGGGACTGCCGGGAGGCCCAGGCACCCAGCTGGCTGATGCGCGGACGCGAGGCGAAATAGGCATCGGCCTCCGCCTCGTCGACCAGCTCCACCGGCCCTTCCACCCGCACCTGCACGCCGTCGCGCACGCGCGGCCAGTGGAACAGCAGCGCCGCCTGGGGATTGGCCTGCAGCTCGCGTCCCTTGCGTCCGTCCAGGTGCGTGTAGAACACGAAGCCGCGCGCGTCGTAGGCCTTCAGCAGGACGGTCCGGACGGACGGCGCACCTTCGCGCGTGGCCGTGGCCACCGTCATCGCGGTGCGGTCGGGCTCGCCCGCCGCCAGCGCCTCGGCAAACAGGGCATCGAAGGTGGCCAGGGCCTCGGCCTGCAGGTCGGCGCAGTTCATTGGTCTATTGTGTCGCGATGGTCAACGACGCGCATCTTGCACCGCGGCGCGGATTTCCCGATGAAACCGTCGCGGCCGTGCTCGCCGATGCGCTGGCCGGGCCCGCGCGGGTGTACGGCATCTGCGGGCTGCAGGGCAGCGGCAAGTCGACCCTGGCTGCCCAGCTCGTGGAGGCCGCGGCCGCGCGCGGTCTGCGCGCCGCGGCCCTGTCGCTCGATGATTTCTACCTCGACCGGCCGCAGCGCCAGCAGCTTGCGCGGGAGGTGCACCCCTTGCTCGCCACCCGGGGCCCGCCGGGCACCCATGACCTCGCGCTCGCCTGCGCCACCCTGGACGCCCTGCGCGCCCGTCTGCCCGTGCCGCTGCCGCGTTTCGACAAGCGGACCGACCGCCGGCTGCCCCGCCGGCGGTGGCGCCAGGCGCCCGGGGTCGATCTCGCGTTCTTCGAAGGCTGGTGCCTGGGCGTGGCGCCGGAAGCCGAGCCGGCGCTGGCCGACCCGGTCAACGCGCTGGAGCGGGAGGACGATGCCGACGGCCGCTGGCGGCGCTGGTGCAACGCGGCGCTCGCGCGCGACTATCCCGCGCTGTGGCGGCGCATCGACCGCCTGCTGTTCCTGCGGCCGCCGGGCTTCGAGGTCGTGCCGGAGTGGCGCTGGCAGCAGGAGCACGCGCTGGCGGCGGGCGATCCGGGGCGCGGCATGGACCGCGCGCAGCTTGCGCGTTTCGTGCAGCACTACGAACGCATCAGCCGGCAGGCCTTGCGCATGCTGCCGCGCACGGCCGACGCCGTGCTGCCGCTGGACGCGCAGCGCCGTCCCGGCGCGCTGCGGTTGCGGGCGCCGCCGGGCGGATTGCCGGACGCCTAGGCCGCCATCCGCCACGGGCCGGGGCTGGCGCCGACGCCGGCAGTGGCCGGGTGCGATGGGCTGTCGATGGACTGGCGATGGCCTGCCAATGGCCCGCCCCGGCGCCTGCGGGGCACGGCCGTCGGCGCGACCGCACATCGCCCGACCCCGCCCGGCCGGCCTCCGAACCGCATCGGCCGCGAGTGTCCCGTGCGGGCGCCGGCGGACCCCGACGCGGCACTGGCCGCGCCGCCACATGCGACCGACATCGTCGCCGATGCAACCGTTCCGGCGCGCCTGCTGGGGGGCGGCGTCGCGCAGTCGCCTGCTAGGATCAGGCGGATGAATCCCGCGCCCAACCTCGTGCTCGTCGGCCCCATGGGCGCCGGCAAGTCCTCCATCGGCAGACGCCTGGCGGGCCGCTTCGGCCTGGCCTTCGTCGATGCCGACCGCGAGATCGAGGTCCGCACCGGCGCCACCATCCCGACCATCTTCGAATGCGAGGGCGAGGCCGGCTTCCGCGCGCGCGAAGCGGCCACCCTGGCCGAACTGCTGCGGCTGGAGGGGCTGGTGATCGCCACCGGCGGCGGCGCGGTGCTCGATGCCGGCAGCCGCCAGCGCATGCGCGAGCGCGGCTTCGTCGTCTACCTGCAGGTCGGCCTGGAGCGGCAGCTCGAGCGCCTCGCGCGCGACCGCACCCGGCCGCTGATCTCCGGCAACGACCGCGCGCAGGTGCTGCGCGAGCTGGGCGTCCAGCGCGCGCCGCTGTATGCCGAGGTCGCCGACCTGTGCTTCGACACCGACCTGCTGTTTCCCCCGCAGGCCGCCGCGCAGCTGGCGCGGCGGCTGCAGGCGCAGTGGTCGCGCCTGTCCCACGACGGTTTCCCGGAGACCAGTCCCGCATGACGCTGCCACGCCGCGAGGTCGCCGTCGCCGGCGACCACCCCTACGCCATCCACATCGGTCCGGGCCTGCTGCAGGACGGGGCGCTGCTCGCCGCCACGCTGCGCGGACGCGATGCCTTCGTGGTCAGCGACCGGACCGTCGCGCCGCTGTACCTGCAAGGTGTGCTCGACGCACTGCGCACGGTGGACCCGGGCCTGCGCCTGGGCCACTGGACGATGGCCGCCGGCGAAGCCTCCAAGACGCTCGCCACCTTCGGCGAGGCCATCGACGCGATCGCCCGCGCGGGCACCCGCCGCGACGCCACCGTGTACGCGCTTGGCGGGGGCGTGGTCGGCGACCTGGCCGGATTCGCCGCGGCGGCCTGGATGCGCGGCGTGGACTGCGTGCAGTTGCCGACCACCCTGCTGGCGATGGTCGATTCCTCGGTGGGCGGCAAGACCGCGGTCGACCTGCCGCAGGGCAAGAACCTGGTCGGCGCCTTCCACCCGCCGCGCGCGGTGCTGGCCGACACCGCCACGCTGCGCACGCTGCCGCCGCGCGAACTGCGCGCCGGCCTGGCCGAGGTGGTGAAGTACGGCGCGATCGTCGATGCCGGCTTCCTGGACTGGCTCGAGGCCAATGCCGCGGCCCTGCTGGCCATGGACGATGGCGCGCTGGCCGAGGCCATCGCACGCAGTTGCGTGCACAAGGCGGCGATCGTGGCGCGCGATCCGTTCGAGCACGGCGAGCGCGCCCTGCTCAATTTCGGCCACACCTTCGGCCATGCGCTGGAGACCGCGCAGGGCTATGGCGGGCTGATCCATGGCGAGGCGGTGGCGGTGGGCATGGTCCAGGCCGCGCGCCTGTCCGAGCACCTGGGGCTGGCGTCGGCGGCGGACACCCAGCGCCTGCGCGAGCTGCTGCTGCGCTTCGGCCTGCCGGTGCGCCCGCCGCCGGGCCTGGACCCGGACGTGCTGATCGGGCACATGCGCCTGGACAAGAAGACCCAGGCCGACGGCCTGCGCTTCATCGTCTGGGAAGGGGCCGGGCACGCCAGGGTGGCGGCGGGCGTGGCCGAGGACGCCGTGCGCGCCGCGCTCGGGGCCTGATGCCGGGCGCGCCGCGACCCTCGCCAGCCGGCGCCGCCCGCCTCGACGGGGCGCCGCCGCGCCGCGACGTACAATGGCCGGCCCATGCGCCTGCTCCTGCAACAACGCCCTGAAGGCCGCGAAGCCCCGCGCTTCGTCAAGCTGACCCTGCAGCCCGACCTGCTGGGCGCATGGACCCTGCTGCGCGAAAGCGGCCAGACCGGTGGCCGCAGCACCCTGCGGCGCGAGCAGTACCTCGACCACGCCAGCGCCCTGGCCGCGCTCGAACACGCGCGCGACGCCCAGCTCAAGCGCGGCTTCCAGCTGATGTATGCCGAAGGCGCGGGCGCGCCGAAGTGACCAGTCCCCGCTGCGGCGCGGGATCCGCGCCCGCCCCCGGCGGCCGCATTGCGCCCCGCTCCGCCGATGCCCGCCGCGCTGTGCCCGCCCCGCTTCCGACCGGCGCGCGCCGCGCCGCAAACCCGCCTTGAAACGAGCCCGACCGCAATGACCACCGTCCTGAAGAACGACCGCTTCCTGCGCGCACTGCGCCGCGAACCCGTGGACCATACCCCCGTGTGGCTGATGCGCCAGGCCGGGCGCTACCTGCCCGAATACCGCGAAACGCGCCGCCAGGCCGGCAGCTTCCTGGCCATGGCCAAGAACCCGGAGATCGCCTGCGAGGTGACCCTGCAGCCGCTGCGCCGCTTCGAGCTGGACGCGGCGATCCTGTTCTCCGACATCCTCACCATCCCCGACGCCATGGGGCTGGGCCTGTACTTCGTCGAGGGCGAAGGCCCGAAGTTCGAGCGCCCGGTGCGCAGCGCCGCCGACGTGGCGCGGCTGGGCGTGCCCGACATGGAGTCCGGGCTGCGCTACGTGATGGACGCGGTGCGGGTGATCCGGCGCGAGCTCGATGGCGCCGTGCCGCTGATCGGCTTCTCCGGCAGCCCCTGGACGCTGGCCTGCTACATGGTCGAGGGCGGCGGCAGCAAGGACTTCGCGCGCATCAAGGCGATGGCGCTCAACGACCCGCAGGCCCTGCATGCCCTGCTGTCGGTCAACACCGACGCGGTGATCGCCTACCTGGCCGCGCAGCGCGCGGCCGGCGCGCAGGCCCTGCAGGTCTTCGACACCTGGGGCGGCGTGCTGTCGCCGGCGATGTACCGCGAGTTCTCCCTGCCCTACCTGCAGCGCATCGCGCGCGAACTGGGGCGCGGCGAAGGCCCGGCGCGCACGCCGCTGATCCTGTTCGGCAAGGGCACGGCGGCCTATCTCGAGGACCTCGCCGGCAGCGGTGCCGAAGGCGTCGGCGTGGACTGGCTGGTGGAACTGGGCGAGGCGGCGCGCCGCACCGGCGGCAGGGTTGCCCTGCAGGGCAACCTCGACCCGACCACGCTGTACGGCTCGCCCGAGGCGGTGCGCCGCGAAGTGCGCCGCGCACTGGACAGCTATCGCGACGGCAACGGCGGCTCGCGAGAGGGGCACGTGTTCAACCTCGGCCACGGCATGTCGCCGGACATGGACCCCGACCACGTCAAGGTGCTGGTCGACGAGGTGCACGCCTACAGCGCGCGCTGACCCCACAGGCGCGCGCCGCCGGCGGCGGCCCCCTGGCGTGCGCGGTCAGCGCTGCGGCGGCTCATCGGCCCGCACCCGCAGGAAGCGCGCGAACCGCGGCACGCCGTTGCGCGTGTGGCCGTTGTGGCGATAGGTCACCAGGCTGCCGATCGGCGGTGGCGCGGCGCGCTGCGCATCGTCCAGGCCGCTGCCCAGGCGGAAGCGCAGGCCGTCGGGACGCTCGACCAGCAGCGCGCCCACCATGCCTGCGTACTTGCCCTTTCCCGGCGCGTATCCCACCACGCGCGCCTCCGCGTCCGCGTGCGGCTTGAGCTTGAGCAACCTGGCGCTGCGGCCCGGCCGGTAGGGCGCGTCGCGATGATGGAGCATCAGCCCCTCCCCGCCTGCCCCCACCACCGACTGCAGCCCGGCCCCCAGCGCGGCCGCATCGGCGTACTGCCGCTGCGGGACCGGCTGCAGCCAGGCGATGCCGGCGCCGGCCAGCAGGACCCGCAGGCGCGCCAGCCGTTGCCCGAAGCCCCCCGCTTCCCGCGGCAGGTCGAACACCATGAAGCGGACCTGCCGCCAGGCGGCCCCCTCGGCACGCTGCGACCGCACGATGGCGCTCACCTCCTCGAAGCGCCCGCGCCCGATCCACAGCTCGCCATCCATCGGGACCGGCGGCCATCCGGCCACGAACCAGTCCGGCACGTCGATGCGACCGCCACCGCGCGTCCACAGCGCATGTCCATCCCAGCGTCCGCGCACGCCGTCGAGCTTCTCGCTGACGAAGTACTCGGTTACGTCGATCCCGCCCCGGTAATCGTCGGCGAGCATGAGCGCCGGCGGCTGCGCGCGAAGATCCGGAACGAGCGCCAGCGCGATGGACAGCAGCAGCATCAGGCAGGTACGCATGGCGGTGTCCGCGGCGAGGAGGACCGCAGCTTCGCGCACGCGGAGAACGCACCCGCATCGGCCGGGCACTGGCCCGTGCGTAGGACAAAGCCGCGATCCGCAGGGCACGGGGAACGTGCGATGGGCGGCGGCCGCGCCCTCAGCCCGGCAGGGTGTCGGACAGGACGCGCGCGAGCATCGCCCCGGTCACGGGCTTGCGCAGGAAGGCATCGAAACCGGCCTGCTCCGTGGCGCTCTCGGCCTCGGCGTCGGCGCGGGCGGTGACGGCGATGAGCGGTGCCTGGAAGCCGTTGGCCCGCATCAGCCGCGCGAGCGTCAGGCCGTCGATGCCCGGCAGGTCCAGGTCGAGCAGCGCGGCGTCGAATGCGCGCACCGGGATTTCCGACAGCGCCGCCAGGCCGTGCGCGACATGCGTCACCTGGTGGCCCTGCGCCTCCAGCAGGCCGGCCACGACGCGGGCGATGGTGGGATCGTCCTCGACCAGCAGCAGCGAGCGCCGGACCGGGGCGACCGCCGGTTGTGGCGCCACGTCCGATGGCGCTTCGCAGCTTTGCAGCGGAAGCTCGACGATGAAGGCCGTGCCCTGCCCGGGCGCGCTCTGCAGATCGATGCGCCCGCCCATGGCCGCGGCCAGTTCCTGCGAGATCGCCAGACCCAGCCCGCTGCCGCCGTAGCGCGCGCTGGTGCGCGTCCCTTCGGCCTGTTCGAAACGGCGAAACAGCCGCCGCTTCTGCTCGTCGTTGAGGCCGGGCCCGGTGTCGCGCACGGTCAGCCGCACGCCGCGCGGCTGCAGCGCCGCCACCAGCAGGCTGACGCTGCCGCGCTCGGTGAACTTGACCGCGTTGCCCAGCAGGTTGAGCAGGATCTGGCGCACGCGGCCGGCATCGCCGAGCACCCAGTGCGGCACATCGGGGTCGATGGCGTGGTGGAAGGCCAGGCCGCGCTGCTGCGCCTGCGGCGCGCAGAAATCCACGGTCTCGCGGACCAGCGCATGCAGGTCGAAGGGCTGCTGGTCGAGTTGCAGGCGGTCGGCTTCGATCCGCGCCAGGTCCAGGGCATCGTTGACCAGTCGCAGCAGGTGTTCACCGGCGCGGCGGATCGATTCGACGTGGCTGCGCTGGCGCGCATCGAGGTCGGTGGCGGCCAGCAGTTCGCTCATGCCCAGCACGCCGGTCATCGGCGTGCGTACCTCGTGGCCGAGCGTGGCTAGGAAGCGGGTCTTGGCCAGCGAGGCCTGTTCGGCCACCTCGCGCTTGTGCTCGGCCAGCTGCCAGGCGTGGCGGCGCTTGAGCCGGGCGCGGTAGTGGCCTGCCAGCATCGCCAGCAAGGCGATCGCGGCCAGGATCCACAGCGCGATCGCGGTGGGCGTGCGCCACCACGGCTCCTGCACCACGAACATCAGGCGCTGGATCGGCGTCCACTCGTCGTCGGCGGTGCGCGCCTGTACCTCCAGCGCATAGTCGCCATGGCGCAGGCTGGCGAAGACGCGTTCGCCCTCCGCGCCGACCTCCACCCAGTCCGGATCGTATCCGCCGAGCCGGAACCGGTAGCGGTGCGCATGGGCATCGGTGAACGAGAGCAGGCGTGCGACCACGCGCAGGTCGCGGTCGTCGTGGCGCAGCACGATCGGCGCGTCGGCGGGCAGTTCCAGCAGTTCCTCCCCGCGGCGCGCGTGCACCGATTCGATCGCCAGGGTCGGGGCGCGCTCGCTGACCTGCACATGCTCGGGATGGAACAGCAGCAGGCCGTCGGCGGTCCCCACCGCGATATACCCGCGCGCCGACGCCTGGAAGGGGTAGTCGCTGAACTGCTGGCTGGGCAGGCCGTCCTGCACGCTGTACACGCGCAGGCGTTCGCGCTGCGGGTCGTAGCGCACCAGCCCGCGGGGCGTACTCATCCAGACCACGCCCCGGCCGTCGACCGCCAGCCCGCCCGGCGCCACCGCTGGCAGGCCCTGGCGCGCATCGACGGTGCGCTCGGCGATCAGTTCGGCGCCGGTCCAGCGGTAGGACACCAGCATGCCGCTGCCGCCCACCCAGACCGCGTCGTCGGGCGCGAAGCCGAAGGCGAACACCTGCCACGACGGCCCCCCCGGCACGGGCTCGAAGCTGCGCGTGCCGGCGTTCCACATCAGCAGGCCCTGTGCGGTGGCCAGCCACAGGGCGCCGTCGGGGCCGCGCGACATCTGCTGCAGGGCGTTGCCGACCGGAAACCCTTCCACGCCGCCGGCGGTCAGCACCTGGCGCACGTCGCCGTCGGGCCCGCGCAACTGCAGCGCGTCCGGCGTTCCCAGCCAGATGGCGCCATCGGGTTCCTCGACGATCTGCGTGAGCACGCCCGCGGGCGCGGGATCGTCCGCGCCGTCCTGCTCCCAGCGACGCAGGATGCCGCTGGCCGGTTCATAGCGCGTCAGCGATCCGTGGCAGCCGATCCACACGCTGCGATCGCGCATCTCGCGCACGACGTAGGGCAGCATCTCGCCGCATACCCCGCCGACGTGATGCTGGATCCGCGCGGTCTGCGGGTCGAGCCAGTCGAGCACGCCACCGGTGCCCACCAGCCACAGCCCGCCATCGAGGGCGGGCGTCGCGCTGTAGACGAAGGCGTTGGCCGAGGTGGCGTCGTCGTCCAGCCGCCGCCGCAACACGGTGAAGTTGCGCCAGTTGGCCGGCAGGTGCCACAGACCCGTGTCGGCGCTGGCCAGCCACAGGCCGCCTTCGCGATCCTCCAGCGCTGCAGACCAGGCCGGCCGCACGACGCCGCGGCTGGTGTTGCTGTACAGCGGCACGTCCTCGACGCGGCCATTGCGCTCCACCGCCAGCCCGCTGCGGGTGTCGAGCCAGTGCGCGCCCTGCCGGTCCTGCGCCAGCAGGCCCAGCGCCGGCAGGCCGAGCACCGGATCCAGCCAGGGCGCCGGCTCGATCCGGCCGCTGGCATCGCGATACACCCAGGCGCTGCTGGAGGTGCCGATCCACAGGTCGCCGGCCTGGTCGAGCACCAGCGAATTGACCGCCGCGCTCGGGCGCACGTCCTGCAGCAGGCGGTCGAAGCCATCCCCGGTCCAGCGCGCCAGGCCCTGGTAGGTGCCCACCCACAGCCTGCCCTGACGGTCCACGCACAGCCAGGTGACCGCGGCCGACGGCAGGCTGCGCGGATTGCCGGGCTCGGGCATGAAGCGCCGGATCGCGCCATCGTCATCGAGGCGGTGCAGTCCGCCATCGGCGGTGCCGAACCAGATCGCACCGTCGGGCGTCTGCGCCACCGACCACACATCGTTGCTGCCGATGCCCGGATGGCTGCGGCGGTCGAAGTGGACGAAGCCGCGGCGGCGCGCATCGAGCATCGCCAGCCCGCCGTTCTGGGTCCCGATCCAGACGCGGTCGCGGTCGTCGACGAACACGGTCCAGACGTGGTTGTCGTTGAGCCCGTCGCCCACGCGCCAGACCCGGTAGCCGACCCCGTCGTAGCGGGCCAGGCCGTCGCGGGTGGCGATCCACAGGTAGCCCTGGCGATCCTCGGCCAGCGCGTTGATGCGGTTGGAGGGCAGGCCGTCGTAGACGCTGAGCTGGCGCGGCATCGGCAACTGCGGCGGGGCCTCGGGCACGGCGACGTCGGCCCGCGCCGCCGCGGCCGCCAGCCACCACAACACCACTGTCAAGGCGATCGCCCGCACCCGGCCTCCCCGCTCGCAGTGCCGTCGACGCGCGCCCGCGGCACGCGCCCGGCATCGTCGCAACGCAACGTTGTCCACGCAAGTCCGGGCCGCCGCGGCGCACGCGCCTACAATGCCTGTCGATCCGTCCGCCGCCGAGGTTGCCGATGCCGCGCCTGCTCCACTGCCTCTTTGTCGGCACCTGCCTGCTCCTGGCGCTGGCGCTGGCCGGCGTCGTGCGGGCAGAGCCACCGGCCTATGCGCTCGATCCCGTGCATACCCGCATCCTGGTCGCCGTCGATCACGCCGGCTTCTCCACCGCCCTTGGCACCGTCTCCGGCGCCACCGGCACCCTGCGCTACACGCCGGGCGACTGGTCCGGCGCCAGCGTGCGCGTGGAGGTGCCGCTGCTGCGACTGGACTTCGGCGACGAGGCCTGGAACCGCGCGACGCTGGCGCGCAACCTGCTCGACGCCGAGCGGTACCCCGTGGCGATCTTCACGTCCACGCGGGTCGAGCCGCTGGACCAGGACCGCGCCATCGTGCACGGTCTGCTCGAACTGCACGGCGTGCGCCGCGAAGTGGCGCTGGAGGTCCGCCTCAACGGCGCCAGGCGTCACCCGCTGCCGCCGTTCCGGCGCACCGTGGGCTTTTCCGCGACCACCTCGCTGGCGCGCTCGGATTTCGGTATCGACGCGTGGCGCTCGGTGATCGGCGACACCGTGCAGCTGCGCATCGAGGCCGAAGCCACGCGCACGCGCGGCGGCGCGTCCGACGATGAAGACGCACCGGTCCCGGCCGCGCCGGCGCCGGACCAGGCCGCCGATCCCGCAGCCGACAGCGCCCCCCTTCCCGAACCGGAGCCATCATGAGCGTGCGCAATTCCCGCGAGCACTGGGGCCACGTCAGCCAGACGTTCCACTGGCTGATCGTGGCCCTGATCCTGGTCATCGCGATCCTCGGGCTGACCATGGGCGAGTTGCCGCGCACGCCGAAGTACTTCTGGGTGTACACCGCGCACAAGTCGCTGGGCATCACCGTGCTGGTGCTGATGCTGGCGCGGCTGTGCTGGCGGCTGTACGCCGGCGCGCCCGCGCCGGTGGCGGGCACGCCGCGCTGGCAGGCGGGCATCGCCAACGTCACGCACTGGCTGCTGTACGCGCTGGTGCTGGCGATGCCCTTGTCGGGCTGGCTCTACGACTCGGCGAGCGGCTTGCGTCCGTTCCGCTGGTTCGGCCAGTTCGACATGCCCAAGCTGGTGGGCCCGAACGAGTGGCTGGCCGGCCTGGCGGGTCAGGCCCATGCGCTGCTGTTCTGGCTCCTGGCGGTGCTGGTGGCGGTGCATGCCGGCGCGGCGTTCTACCATCACCTGTTCCAGCACGACGACACCCTGGCGCGCATGCTGCCCCGCCGCCGCCCGCGCCCCGATCCTTCCCGGACCCCCGACCATGGCCCATAGACTCGCCACTCCCGCTGCCGTCACCGCCATGCTGATAGCGATGCTGGCGCCTGCGCGCGCCGCCGACTACGTGCAGGCGCCCGGCTCCTCGCTCGCCTTTGCCAGCAAGTACGACGGCGAGGTGTTCAGCGGCCGCTTCGGCGGCTTCGACACCAGGCTCAGTTTCGATCCCGAACGGCTCGATGCCGCGCGCCTGGACGTCACCATCCAGCTGGCCGGCACGCAGACGGGCAACGCCGACCGCGACACCACCCTGGCCGGCGGGGATTTCTTCGATGTCGCCCGGTTCGCCCAGGCCCGCTACGTGGCCGAGCGCTTCCGCGCGCTCGGCGACAACCGTTACGCCGCCGAGGGCACGCTCAGCCTGCGCGGCGTGAGCCGGCCGGTCACCCTGGAATTCACCTGGACCGCGGGCAGCCCCGCCCTGCTCTCGGGCCGCGCCACCGTCAGGCGCCTGGCCTTCGGCGTCGGCGCCGGAGACTGGGCCGACACCGGCGCGATTCCCGACGAGGTGGCCATCAGCACGCGCGTCTTCCTCACCCCCGCGCCCTGAGCCCTGAGCAGACGCCGGTCTTCCGGCGCGGCCTGGCCGGTCAGCCGGCGGCCGGATCCGCCGGCGGGCGCCCGGCGGTGGCCGCCTGCAGTCGGGCCGGATCGAAAGGCCAGTCGTACTCCAGGCCGGTCAGCGTGTCGCGCAGGACCGGCACGCGCAGGCCGTAGCGCGCCTCCAGGGCCTCGTCCCCGTCGATGAACACGCTGCGCGGCTCGGCGAAGCGGACCCGTGCCAGCAATTCCAGGGCCTGGTCGCACAGGTGGCAGTCGTCGCGCTGGTAGAGGATGTAACGGGACATTCGGACGGGCGGACAGGCGGCTGGCCAGGCCGCAGGGTAGCGGCTTCAGGAACCTGTCATGGTATCGGGTCCGTTGCGGTTGCAACCAATACAATGGGCACGCGCCCCAGGAAAACCGGTCATGTCCGTCAGCACCTTCGACCTCTACAAGATCGGCATCGGTCCCAGCTCGTCGCATACGGTCGGGCCGATGCGCGCGGCCGCGCGCTTCGTGCAGCGCTGGCTGGTCGAGCCCGGCCGCCTGCCCGCGGTGGCGCGCGTGCAGGCCGAAGTGTTCGGTTCGCTGGCCCTGACCGGCCGCGGCCACGGCACCGACAAGGCGCTGCTGATGGGCCTGGAGGGCCACCTGCCCAACCTGATCGACCCCGACCTGATCCCCGACGCCCTGGCCCGCATCCGCGGCGGGAAGCGGATCGTGCTGGGCGGCAGCCACGCGATCGCCTTCGACGAGAAGCGCGACCTTGTGATGAACAAGCGCCAGAAGCTGCCGCACCACAGCAACGGCATGCGCTTCACCGCCTTCGACGCCGAAGGCCAGGTGCTGGCCACCCGCGAGTACTACTCGGTCGGTGGCGGCTTCGTGGTCAACCAGGACGAGGCGGCCGAGGATCGCATCGTCGCCGACACCACGCCCCTGCCCTACCCCTTCTCCAGCGGCGCCGAACTGCTCGCCCAGGCGCGCACGCACGAGATCAGCATCGCCCGGCTGATGCTGGAGAACGAGAAGAGCTGGCGCAGCGAGTCGGAGATCGCGGACGGCCTGCGCGAGCTGTGGGCCGCCATGCAGTCGTGCGTGGCGCGCGGCATCCGCGCCGAGGGCACCCTGCCCGGCGGCCTGCACGTGGTGCGTCGCGCGCCGGCCCTGCATCGCGAGCTGGCCTCCAAGCCCGAGGCGGCGATGCGCGATCCGCTGACCACGCTGGACTGGGTCAACCTCTACGCGCTGGCGGTGAACGAGGAGAACGCCGCCGGCGGCCGCGTCGTCACCGCACCCACCAACGGCGCGGCCGGCATCATCCCGGCGGTGCTGCACTACTACGACCGCTTCTGCCCCGGCGCCAGCGAGCAGGGCGTGTTCGACTTCCTGCTCACCGCCGCGGCGGTCGGCATCCTCTACAAGGAAAACGCCAGCATCTCCGGCGCCGAGGTCGGCTGCCAGGGCGAGGTCGGCGTGGCCTGCT
>Ga0233380_1000318_pt1 | contig 26524 bp, 24 predicted proteins | sample ElkDunMinimDraft_9_FD_191541 | JGI IMG/M metagenome (GOLD analysis project Ga0233380, IMG submission 191541) | Fecal eukaryotic communites from dung pellets of Tule Elk in California, USA - Elk Dung F36 | ecosystem: Host-associated > Mammals > Digestive system > Large intestine > Fecal | place... | reverse complement strand
TATTCTGTACTTCGTAAAAACTACCATCTTCTTTTATTTTAACGCCATAAACATCTAATCCGCCTAAACCAATTCTACCATCGCTTGAAAAATACAGTTCATCGTTGCTATTAATAAAAGGAAATGTTTCTCTACCTTCGGTATTAATTGTAGGTCCCAAATTTTGTGGCACACCATAACCGTTACCGTTTACAGTCACCATCCATAAATCTGAATTTCCGTAACCACCCGGACGGTCGCTGGCAAAATACAATATGCTGCCGTCTTTGTTTAATGTTGGATGCGCCGTACTAAAATCATTACTATTAAAAGGTAATTCTTGAATATTGTTCCATTTTCCGTTTTGTAATTCGGCACGATAAATTTTTAGTTTTGTATTTTTATCAACATCATAACCACGGGTATTACCCAACATATTGTTTCGGGTAAAGTACATTGTTTTACCATCTGCAGTTAAAACAGTGGTAGATTCGTTGAACTTGCTTTTTACGTCACCTTTTAATTTTTTAACTTTTAATTTCTTGGAAACAGTATCATTAGGCAAATTATACTGGTACAAACTTGTAAAAGCTTCACCTGTCCATGTATGAATTTTCTTTGAAAAACTGCCGGTATCACGAGCGCTGGTAAAATACAACTGATTATTGTGTACATGACTCCCAAAGTCGGCAAACTGGGTGTTTATCGGCAGATTTTCTACACTGCTGTATCTACCAGAATTTGTTTTAATTTGCTTTTTAAGATCTGCTTCATTTTTGCGTACTGTTGCAATTTGTGTTTGGCTACCTATTTTTGCTATAAACAAATCGTAATAGGTTTTAGCTTCGGCAGTTCTGCCGGTATGCTGTAATGTTTGTGCGTAACGATAATAAAATTCTGAAGCTATTTCTTCTGTAGCAAATTCGGTAAACAAACGTTCATAGAAAGGTTGTGCTTGTGCGTATTGTGCGTTGAAATAATAAGTGTTACCTAATTTTTCTAAAATGTCTTGACTTACATAACCTTTATTTACAATTTTTTCGTAGATGTTCATAGCATCTACATAAGCCCAACTATCGTATTCTTTGTTAGATTTTTTTAAGCCGGCTTGCGCTTGTGCATCTGCGTTTCCTAAAAATAAGAATGATGCCAAGGCTAGTATTGATAATCCTTTTTTCATGTCTGTAGCTTTTTAGAAGAAACGCCCTGTGTTAATACGGCGGTACTTGCTAAACAATTCAAACCTTACAAAAATCTCATGCGATCCGTTGTTATAATTTGCCAATTTTGTGGTTTCGGCATCATAGCTGTATCCTATAAATAAGCCGTCTGTTGCCTGAAAGCCTAATAAACCGCTCCAAGCTGCATCCCAACGATAAGCTGCACCTACTGTAAACTTGTTACTTATTAAAAAGTTAGCAGTAACATCGGCTTGTAAAGGTGCACCGTTTGTAGCTTTCAGTAAAAATGCTGGTTTAAATTTCAACATCGGATTCAGTTCAAACACATGTCCACCAATAAGATAATAACTCATGGTAGTACGCATGGTACTTTGTATATTATCATCGTATCTAGTTGTTTCTAAGAAATTTGGGATCGATAAACCTAAATAACTTTTGCTGTTGTGCCAATAAATTCCTGCACCAATATTAGGTGTAAATTGTGCGCTTATATCGTTTTGAAAATTAGGATCGTTTGGATTGTAGGTCATATAACACTACTTAAACATTACGAAGAAGCTATTGTTCTTTTAAAAGAACAAAATGAAATGCTACGAAAAATAATTTTTAAGCAATACGAATGCTAAATACAAATTAATAGTACCCACAGTATTTCTACTTTTCTATAAACAAAACACCCATTAACTTAATGTTAATGAGTGTTATTATTTACAACTATTATTAAATTTAGATGAATGTTAATTATTAAAAAGTGACTAAAATACAAATAGTACTAAAAAAAAGAAAAGCATCTAACTTTACAGTTAGACACTTTTCTATAACCAAAAAAAACACTTATGAACTACAAATGTACAAAACATTTAATAAATAAACAACCTTAAATTAATTTTTTAATTGTAAAAAATATTCAACATAATGTTCGTTTTTAAACACAGTGCTTAATTAAAACATAATCAATTAGTTACACTCGAAATATTATTTAAAAGATGTTTTAAAATTTATAAATACCAACTAAAACCAACATTGCTTTAGGTATTTTATGAACTAAAACTACATACTATACACCGAAATTGAACAAAAGACTTTACATGAAATTTTAGTTGTTATTTATTTATGTATAAAAATAGAAGTATTAAAGAACGTATTTACTTAAATTTGTTACCTAATACGTAAGCAATGGAAACTTTTATTCTAATTGTACTTTTATCGGGAATAATTCCATTACTCATACTTTTTATAAAAAAGAAAGCCTTTAATTTTAGTGAGCCTATATTGCCGTTTATTTGGATCACTGCAATTGCAAGTGTGTATGAAATTGTAGGTACAGGTTTTTTACAAATTAATATTTCGTATTGGTTTCAAATTTATCCGTTTTTAGAAATAATTGCACTTACTTATTTCTTTTTAAAACTTTTTAAAGAAAAATACAAATTACTTATTTACTTTGGATTAACAATTTTATTGGCTGCATATTCCTATTCGTTTTTTTTATGGAAAGATGACGGAAGTTTATTTTCTCATGGTTTAAATAAAACTTTTATCTCAATTATAGTTATTCTTTTTTCTACATTATGGTTTAAAGATTTATTTAAAACGCTAGAGGAAGAAACCCTATGGAAACTACCAAATTTTTATTTTATATCTGCTATTCTTTTATACTATTCTAGCACTATGCTGTTATTTTTATTAAGTTCAGTAATTCGCGATGAGTTTATAGATAATTTTTGGTTGATAAATGTAATTGCAACCTTTTTATTACGAATTATATTAACTAGTGGCACATGCAAGATGAAATACAATTAAAATTATTTTTTTGGATCGGATCCGCAACAATGCTTTTTTTAGCCTTAGGTATTATTTTTATAACCGTGGCTTACAAAGCAAAAGTTGATAGGTTAAACCGAATAAAATCAGAAAGTTTATTAAAAGCTTCGTTAGATTCAGAAAAAAGAGAACGCCAACGTATCGCTTCTGATTTACACGACGGTTTAAGTGGTGATATAAGTGCACTTAAAAACTATATTACTATACTAAACAGTAAAGAAGAAGATCTTTTTAAAAAAGAAATTTTACAAGAAGTATCTTCTGTACTTTCACATGCCCTTACAAATGTTCAAAATATTAGTTACAATTTAATGCCCCCGCTTTTAGAAAGTTACGGTTTGGTTTCAACCCTTAAAAGTTACTTTGATAGAGTAAAAAAACTACATACTATTAAAGTTAAACAATACTATTTTAGTGAAGTTATAGAAATTCCATCGTCTGAAGCTTATGAACTATACCGTATTATTCAAGAGTTTACAAACAATATGATAAAACACGGTAAGGCACAAGAAATAAGTATGGCTATATCTTTAAATGAAAACACGGTATGTTGTGAGATTTCTGATGACGGTTTACCGTTCGATTTTAAAAAAAACATACAAAGCTCTTTAGGAATGGGGCTTAAAAATATTAGTTCACGAATAAAACATATTGAAGCAAAACTTGTACAAGTACCTGAACAAAAGGGAAATAAATTTCAAATAATTTTAAAATCTGTAAAGAATGTTAAAAATAGCAATAACTGACGATCACACCTTGTTTAGAAAAAGTTTGGGCATGTTACTCAATAGTTTTAATAATATGCAGGTGGTACTTGAGGCTTCAAATGGTAGTGAATTATTAGAAAAACTTAAAACAACAAACGTTGATATTTTATTACTTGATTTACAAATGCCTGTGCTTGACGGTTTTGAAACCAGTAGACATGTTAAAGAAAAATATCCTGAAATAAAAATTTTGATACTCACCTTAATGAGTGGTGCCGATATTATTGAAAAAGTAATAAAAATGGGCGTAAATGGATATTTTACCAAAAACACACCGCCTAACGAGTTAGAAAATGCTATTTGGAATTTAAAAGAAGATGGTTTTTATTTTGAAGACAGTCTTTCACAAGTAATAAACAAAATTTTAAGCACTACAGATAATCAAACAATTAAAGAACACGAAGTACTTTTTACCGAACGCGAATTAGAAATTATTAAACTTACAGCCGAAGGATTTAAAGCACGCGAAATTTCAGAGAAACTTTTTATTAGCCCAAAAACTGTTAACAACCACAAACAAAATATACAAAACAAATATAAATTTGAGAATATGATGACTACTATACTATATTGTATAAACCATAACTTAATAAATGTAGATCTAAAATAATTGAAAAATGGGTATTTTACCTATTGCCATAATAACCTACTTTAGATAATTTAGCCGAAGTTTTATTGATAGAGTATATTTATAAATTTATAATAAAAAGAAAAAACACCTTTGATTCACGGACTGTTAAAAATTTTTTAGCAGTCCTTTTTTTATCTCTAAATTTTAGAAACAAAAAAACATCTTTCTTTAACCCCTATAGCACTTATGTGTTATTTTTTTTCGATAAAACCTTCGTTATAAAAAAAATTTAGTGTAAATTAGATACTCCTTAAAACATAATAACTACTTATATTATTTGTAATACTAATTGTAAACATGTATTTATGAGATTAGTTAAACGGAAAGGCACACACTCTTTTTCTGGTCAGAATACTCATGAAAACACATACAATTCGTTACTAACACCATTTTTATTATACCGTTTTAGAACATTTGTTTTAAACACAACTGAAAAGCAGAAAAATGGTTGGTTGAACTTTAAAAATTGTTAAACAAAAAATATAAAATTATGAGTACAGAAAATCTAAACAACAAAGAAGCCGTTGAAAAATTAAAAACATTGGTCAACTCTATAGACATTGGAATGTTATCAACTTTTCCTGCTAATAGTGATTACCCACATAGCATACCTATGAGTAGGCAAGAAGTAGACGAAGAAGGTGCTATTTGGTTTTTGTTTTCTTCCGAAAGTGATACCCACACACATTTAACGCAAAATAAAAAGGTATCTATTACTTTTTCTGATGTTAAATCGTATGAATTTGTAAGTTTAAACGGTATTGCTGAAGTAAGTAATGATGCAGATCGAATTGAAAAATATTGGAATAAAATGATGGACGCTTGGTTTGAAAAAGGGAAAGAAGATCCTAATATTCGAATATTAAAAGTCACTCCTAAAGATGCACATTATTGGGATAACAAAACAAACAAGTTAGTAACCTTTTTTAAAGTTGCCGCAACAGCTATAGCAGGTATAAAAACAGATATTGGCAGAGAAGGAAATTTAGATATTTAAGCTTATAATTTTAAACACAAACAAAAATTTTATGAAAAAGAAAACCATATTTTATGTTGCCATTGCAATTATTATGGCAAGTACTGCTAGTTTTATCTATTCATGTAAGTCTGTAAAAGTACCAGATAATATAACGGTGGTAGATAACTTTAAATTAGAACCTTACATGGGGACGTGGTACGAAATTGCTCGTTTTGATTTTAAACACGAAAAAGATTTAAGTAACGTTACGGCAACGTATTCATTAAAAGAAAATGGTAAAGTTAAAGTAGTTAACAGAGGTTATAATTACGTAAAAGACAAATGGGAACAAGCCAACGGAAAAGCAACTTTTGTAAATAATACCAATGTAGGTGCTTTAAAAGTTTCATTTTTTGGACCTTTTTATGCGGGTTATAATGTAGTATTAATGGAACCCGATTATGAAAATGTATTGGTTTTTGGTGAAAACACAGATTATATTTGGATACTATCACGAAAAAAAACCATTCCTAATGCTGTAAAAGAAAAATTTTTTAAAGAAGCAGAAAAAGCCGGCTATGATTTAAATAGATTGGTTTGGACAAAACATGATAAATAATGTTAATGAAACCTTCGTCACTTCGAGTAGCGTAATGAAATGTAGCGTATCGAGAAGTTGATTTCTCAAGTTCTTGACAAACTCGAACTGACGTGCGTTCTATAATATTTTAAGAGAAAATTATCTATTTCTGTTTTTCAATCAAGTACTTCCAATATCTTTTAGGAACATGTTGTAAATGCAGCTTCATATTTTTACGTGCTTCAATATTCGTGCTTTTAAAATATTGTTTCCATAAACGTTTAAAAAGTTCGTCACGTTCATCTAATGCAATTGTTAAACCAGTACTTTGCAGATTTTTCTGCTCTGTGGTGTCAATTTCAATTTCCGATATAGTTATCGTATCATAATAAAATCCGTATTTGCGCTTAGCATCATAAATAATCCAAGGTTGATCGGCATATCTATTCTTAAAAAAAGAAAGTATTAAAGGCAAAACATTAAAATCGGGTTCAATAAGCGCGTAAAACAAACCGTCATTACTTTTACTAAAACGAATAAATGCCTTCATACGGTGGCGTTCTCTACTCACTTTTTTTAAAGTTTGATGAAAGTAAAGCACCTGTGAATCGCCAAAATTTTCTAAAACATTTGTTTGTCCTTTAAATAACTGAACCATGACGTGATAAGCTGCTTGCCATGCCAACAAATCTTCAGACAAAAACGCTCGGTACATATCATCTGTCAATGATTTTCCAAATTTGCTTTTTAAACCTTTCTGAATGCGTTGGGCTTTATCAACATCGGTAAAAATGGTTCTATGTGGCTGAAATATATCAGGCTGAAACCTATTTTCATCAACAGGTACGGCTTGCCATTCTTTCATTTCGAAACATTCAAAAACGCAGCATAAAAACCCATAGTAGCTTCCGTCAAAAACATAATTCATTCTAAAACAATTTTAACTGATTTTCTGGCGTTTGCAGTTTATATTTACTGTTTCCTGTTTGTAAAATAATGTTTTTAAGTTGTGGTGCGTATTTAAAACCTAAAGAAACAGCAGAATCTGCACAAATAATAAAGTGTTTCGCACGATTAAATGCGATGCCCATTTTTTTGAGCTGATATTCGCGCAAACTTCCATATTTTCTTGCTGAAACAATTTTCATTGCAGATTGCCTGCCAATACCTGGAACTCTAATTATTGTTTGATAATCTGCCGTATTTACATCAACCGGGAATAAATGTAGGTTTCGCAATGCCCAACTTAACTTGGGATCTATATCCAAATCTAACTGTGTAAATGCTGGATTTAAAATCTCGTTCAAATTAAAATTGTAGAACCTCAGCAACCAATCGGTTTGATACAATCTGTTTTCTCTAATTAACGGTGGATTGGTGCCTATTTGCGGTAAAAAGGCATCAGAATTATTTATAGGAATGTATCCACTGTAATACACGCGCTTAAGCTGATATTTTTTATAAAACTCATCGGCAACACTCATAATTTCCCAATCATTTTCAGGCGTTGCACCAATAACCATTTGCGTACTTTGTCCGGCAGGCACAAATGTTGGCGTGTGCTTTATAAGTTTTTTTTCGTTTTGAAACGTTTGTATTTTAGTATTTACAAACTGCAATGGTTTACGTACGGCATCATGGCTTTTTTCTGGAGCTACCAATTTTAAACCAGCTTCGGTAGGCATTTCTAAATTAATACTCATACGGTCAACATACAATCCGGCTTCTTGAATTAATTCTTCACTAGCCCCGGGAATAGTTTTTAGATGAATGTACCCGTTATAACGTTCTTCTAACCTAAGTTTTTTAACAATGCACAACAAACGTTCCATAGTAAAATCGGCATTTTTAAAAATGCCCGAGCTTAAAAATAAGCCTTCAATGTAATTTCTGCGGTAAAAGTTCATGGTTAAATCAACCACTTCTTCTGCTGTAAAAGCCGCTCGTTTTACATCGTTACTTTTACGACTTACACAAAAAGCACAATCGTAAATACAGTGGTTTGTCAATAAGATTTTTAGCAACGACACACACCTGCCATCTTCGGTATAGGTATGGCAAATTCCAGAGGAAGAAGCATCGCCAATTCCACCTATATTTTTTCGTTTGCTACCGCTAGAACTACAACTTACATCGTATTTTGCGGCATCTGCAAGAATCATTAATTTCTCTTCAATTCGTTCCAAAACATTCGCTCTAAATACCTTATCAAAGGTACTTATTTACTACTTTTTAAAAATGTCGTTGCAGTGTTAAAAACGACATAGAACTGTTAAGTTTTTTATAAGATGTCTTTCTGTAAGCACTTATTCGTTTTTTAACCAAGGATTTATTCTTAACTTGTAGTTTCATTTTAAAAAATTAAGCTATGAATGATTTAAAAGGAAAAAAAATTGCCATTTTAACCGAAGATGGTTTTGAAGAAATTGAGTTAACCAGCCCAAGAGATGCATTAAAAGAAGCTGGTGCCGAAGTGTTTATTGTATCGCCCAAAAAAGACAAAGTTAAAGCTAAATCTGGTGATGATTGGACCAATGAATACCAAGTTGATGTATCGTTAGAAAATGCAAATTCCAGTAATTTTGATGCATTGGTATTGCCTGGCGGAGTGATAAATCCGGATAAACTGCGTACTAATAAAGACGCCTTAAGTTTTGTACAATCTTTTTTTAATGAAGATAAAACGGTGGCTGCAATTTGCCATGGTCCGCAGGTATTGATAAATGCCAATATGGTAAATAACAAAAAAATGACATCGGTTGAAGCTATTGCGTTAGACTTAAAAAATGCCGGTGCGCAATGGGAAGACAAAGAGGTTATTGTAGACGGAAACCTTATTACCAGTCGAACACCAGAAGATCTGCCAGCCTTTAACCGCGCAACTATTGAAGCAATTGCCAAAAACAAAGTAAACAGGTAGCTACCCAAGGTCTTGAAAGGTTTTGGTGTTCTCATATTAAAACTGCAAGGCTTTATAACCTTGCAGTTTTTTTTAAGATGCTTATCATTCCGCATCAGATTTACGAGATTCTTCAAATAATCTCATTCAGTTACCTTACCGACATCGCGGATTTTTTGTGCTCTAACATATAAAGCAACAAAAAATCTTCTATTAGTATGACCTATCATCTATTTTACACTTTGAATCATGGAACTGGGATTGCTATCTTCAGTTTAAAACGGTTGAACTTTTCGTAGTTCACTGGTTGATCATCTTTACTATTTTCATAAGTCTGCATTCATGATAGGAACTTTGCGGTTGAACGAAGTTAGTCTCGGATTTCGCACTGCTGCCCGATGAGCTTACTTTAAATTACATCTAGACCTCATTTTAAAGTTTGGAAACCGGGAGTCTTACGGTTTCGTCTGTTCAACTAATATTTTCTCACTAATGGCGTGTTGATTCATATTTTTTCACTAAACAAAATAAACTATTTATTTCTATTTATCTACCAGTAATGTATTCATGAATCTTCGATTTCGAGCAAGCTCTCAAACAGCATTTCGTTTTTGACGTGCAAAACCATTCATCGTTTTACGGATTTTTTATGATGTCGTTTTTAGATTCTTTGATTGTGAATTTGATAAACCCAAAGGTTAAATGGGGCTACTCCATAAAACCCAAAAAGAGCTTTGCGTTCAGGTGTACTCTTCTTCTACCCTGTTGCGGAAATGGTTCAGGAGTTTTACAAGGAACCGCGCGGGTTGCAGTATGCGTCGTTGTATGTCGATGTACTTCCCTGTAGAGTATCGGCAATCTGTATCTGGAATAATTCGCCGCATTGTTTTGCTAGTTCGTAGACCGTACATCTATCGTTATCTACCGCACCGGAATAATACAATGCATATACAAGTTCCGCTGCACCTACTTTCTTAGCTTTCCATTCCAACATCATTGACTGGTTATTCTTTGTGGCGGTAGCGGTACTTCCAGCATGTTTAACTGTTTGGTATAAAACGGCACTTTTCATAATCGCTTATTTTGCGAGCAGCAAACCGTGTGAACATGACGATTGGAGATCTGTATTCAGGCTATGCATCGTACGTGCCACACTAGAATGGGTTAAACGTGTTAAATAACTTTCATCATTATGGCTGTGCTTTCTTTACATAACCATAAAATTCCTTTTCATCCCTAATAAAGCACAACAGCCGTTTTACCTCCTTCTTAAATGGTTTGGACTGTTCTATTTCCTGCTCCTGATGTTCTTCATAGAATTTTTTCCGTGAACTCAGAAACACATATTCCTTAACGAGTTTCGGTTATATCTCTTTAAAATATATAATTTCGTCGTGAATGGAATCGAAACGGTAACCACGTATAAACTGCCTAACTCCGTTATTCCGTTTTCTATCTGTTGAATCTTATCATTCAACCGGGGCTGCAATCCGGGATTTACATATTCAAATACTTCCATGCCTTTTGTGAGTTCGGTTACCCGTTCCAATAACTTTACGTTCATTTTCAGTTGTTTTTTAAGGGGGTTAAAACAGTGCTTTAATGTGTGAAAGTTGTAAAGGACTACTCGAATGTAGCCAACAAATCAGAACTGTAGGTATCCTTAGCCTGTACGTAGGCATATTTTTTAATGATTCGTGCACCCATTTTTTTCTTTTCAAAAGAGGCAGACAAACCAAGGTATGATTTGGTACACTTCATTTCTTCCGCAAACAGCAACGTATGGTACAGCAGCTGCCTGTACAGCAACAGACGGTCAGGTACCTCATCCATCCCGATCAGTACAGGACTGAAAGACCGAGCCACATCATTGTAATAACAGAACATACAGCCCGCCAAACTGCCGTCTGCAGGGTTCACTGCTTTGAGAAAATACCAGTTGGGGTGCTGGTTCATTTCATCAAAAACCTGTTCTTCGTACGGAAAGTTATTTATTGCGAGGTTGTTGTCTTTCACCATGAGGTACAGCCTGTGCGCGTCCTTCAACTCATCTGGTGTAAGAAATGAGGTAAGCGTAATAGTATAAACTCCGGTGTAAGGCAGTACCTCCTCCTTCAAATGGCGTCTGTTACGCTTAGAAAGCATCTGAGAGAAATTTTTATCATTCAATTCAGCCACCGCAGTATCGGGCATTTCAACCTGCACAAACCCTTTATCAAGAAAACAGCCGTTCAGGTTCGCGTCTTCTTCAAAATCTCGAAAAACCACTTTCTCTGCTAAAGATTTGTCAAAATCAGCTGTTATAGTTCGTATCATTTCAGACAGCACCTCGGTACAGTTATCTTTTAGATAAAGATGAACACCTTCGGAAAACGTGGTTCCAGACGACCAAGCGAGTTCGACAAGGAATAGTGGCTCCTTTTTTCTTACCTCCTCTATTTTCTGTGAAACCTGCGGTTTTGCAAGCATGTCTTCCTTCCACAGAGCTTCGGACATCCCTACCAGACCCACACAATCACCATCGGTATCAAAAAAACCGTAATACCAGAACGTCATAAGGTTGTATGATGAAGCAGGAAGCGAAGTAAAAGTTTTTTCGACAAACAGCATCCCAGCGTAATCAAAGGCGTTGCTGCTGCCAAGGGTATCGTTCCACAAGGCTTTCGGAATATCGGCAATGCTGTTCCACCTCTTAACCGTATATTGTTTATGAGGCAACGGTTTGCTTAACTTCCTAGTATCCATACGGAATGCGGTGCGAACCGTGTTAATGGAATTGCCCGTTTGTTCCAATGCCTGTGGGTAGTGGTATTTTAATGCTTTTACCAGCTCTTGTATATGTTCCGGTTCGTTATGGTTTGAAACCGTTATCCGTAATCCGGCATTCTTTACCGGTACGGCAGGAAATATTCCCGGATTTACAATAAACCCTTCCTCCATCAACCTGTTTACCAACAAATAAGCCGTCTGCGGCATGGCGGTAGCCACATAAAACACCGGCGTGTTACAGTTTGCTACCAATGGAATGTCTGTATCAGACAACAACCTGTTCATCAGTCCGATCCGTTCCATGAGTTTGCTCTGCAGTTGCTCCACTTCCGGTGACAGGAAAATCTTTGCGGCTGCTGTAGCGGCTGCCACCGCCGCAGGTTCCAGCTGTGCGGAAAAAGTCAGTGGTCCACCGAAATTCTTTACCTGCGCATGGAGCTCCGGATCACCGCATAGTACTACTGCCCCACTGGCTCCGAAAGTCTTACTAAGGGTAGTTACCAGCACCATGTTGTGCGGTACACCGTTCCAATGGCTGTATGCAAATCCGGTACCGTTTTTACCGATCCAACCTGTACCATGAACATCGTCGATATACAGATGGAGTGCCGGATATCTTTCCGCCAGGTGTTTTAGTTGTTCCACCGGTGCATGGTCGCCGTACATCGAATAGATGCCGTCTGCCATATACCAGACCTTTCTGCCCGAACTTTGGTATTTCCTTAATACATCTTCCAACTGCTCCATATTATTATGCCTGATCATGTGCACCGGCACACCACCTGCCTTTACCATTTTACAGGCGTGCTGTACACTCCAATGAACCTGATGATCCATCACCACCACATCATCGCTGCCCACTGCCTGTGGAATCACCCCCAAATGCGCCAACGTACTGTTCTTACACACAATGACCTGTCGGTTAAACATTTTGAAGAGCAACTCTTCCAATTCGGCATACAGCGGGTGCGATATATAGGTCTTTGAAAGGGGAAACTGCGTACCATACTTCATAACGGCATCTGCTGCTGCCTGCTTCAGGCGCATATCCTGTTCCAGTCCCAAATAACCCGTCGTGGCAAAATGCCAGCAGTCCGTATCAGCGATCTTCAGCGATCTTCCGGTGAGTATTTCGTCTTGTGCGTACAGATGCACCGCATTCTGCATACGCGCATTTTCAATAAAACTGTTTATTGTTTCAAATGCATTGTTGTGATTAATTTTAGCCATAATCTTCTTTTTATTTTTCTAAAGTTGAAAATTAAGCGCTGAATAAAAAAAAGGATTTGGGCAACTCTGCCTTTTGTATATGCTTTTCTACTTATATGAGATGTTTATGTTAAAAACCATCGCTTTAAAAAGACTACATTTTATCAATATGAAATTTATTTTACTAATTTTTTGTAGATTGTAACATAAAAATACTAATATGAAAACCTATTATGAAAATAACTACGCTACCTATTCTCTACTTTTGGGAATCGTATATGTTTATTACAAAAAAGATGTGGTAATAGACCTTGAAGCTGCCAAAGAAATTGTTCTTGACCGGCTACAATTTCAGGACGGCAGATCTTATCCCGTACTTTGCGATATTACAGACGTACACTATGTAGCATACGAAGCCCGCACCTACCTTGCCTTTTACGGTTCACAACTCACGGAGCATGTAGCGCTGGTATGCCGCCAGATGGGCAACTACCGCATGGCGGAGTTCTTCATAGGAACCAATCAGCCCTTACAGGAAACACAATTATTTACAAATGAAGCTGCGGCACTAGAATTTCTTGAAACCCTTAAAAAAAAGAATAATGACCTTTCTTAAAAACGTACATCCGCTTATCGTTCAGATAAATGAAAAACTAATGGAAATGGCACGGGGTGATTTCAACACATTCATCCCTAAAAGTGCGGAACAGGGAGAAATAGAAAGTATTGCGATGAGCGTGAACATGCTGTCTGAAAGCCTTGCCCACCGCATCCGCCAGACTGCCTATTCAACAAAAACCAATGCAGACCATTACTTTCAGGTATTCCACCTGCAACTGGATGAAGATTTAATCATCAGGGATTTCAGTACTTTAAGCTGTTCCCTGCTGAACGTTCCTGCAAACCAGCTGGCTAATGCTTCTATAGGCAGTTTTTTATCGGAACGTTCGTACAACAACCTGTGTACTGTGGTTAAACAACTGCATTCGTTATCCAAGGAAACGGTTACGGTTTCATTGGAATTTCACCATCATTCCGTGCCATTCTTTTACGAAACACAAGTACAGTACAGCAGCTATTCGCAAATGTTTACCCTGCACCTTACGGCCATACGGTTTAAGAAATTTACGCCCGAAACCGATACGCCATCAAAAAGTCGCGCCGAACAGAGAGATTATGTAGAACGACAGATACAGAAAATCCATACCTACCTTTGCAGACCCGAAAACTCCCAGAGGGCTACATTGGACTTCCTCAGCAGGAAATTTTTTATCAACAAAGAAATACTGAAGACGAAATTTAAGGAAATGTACCGCGATACCGTTTACAACTTCCATCTGCGGATGCGCATAGAACAAAGCAGGCTGCTGGTTACCAGCACAAAGAAGCCGTTGAAGGAAATTGCCGCCACTACGGGCTTTAACTGTTATGCCAGTTTTCACCGCACCTTCGTGAAGCACCATCATGTGAGTCCGAAGATCCTGCGCAAGCGTATGCAGAAGAAGGAATGATCCAAATAAAAAAACTTCTTATCGTATATGCGATTTATTTTTTATCTATTTTATTTTACGATTGTGTTTGTGAGCTTTACAATAAACAAAAATGTAAAGTCATGCGTAACATTCTATCAACCAGCAGACAGGTTCTTATTTACTTCTTCATCATACTGTTCGTATATGCAGCGGTAAGCAAGCTGACCGACTTTGAAAACTTCCAGGTACAAGTAGCACAGTCGCCTTTTCTTAGTGCTTTTGCAACCTTTATTGCATATACCACCGTTATTGGTGAGCTGATTATTGGCCTGATGCTCTGCTTTCAAAAAAGCAGGTTGTTGGGGCTTTATCTTTTTCTTGGGTTTATGACCGCGTTTACGATTTATATTTTTCTGATTTTAAATTATAGTCCGTTTGTTCCGTGTTCGTGCGGGGGTGTTTTGGAGAAAATGGGATGGCAGGAGCATTTGTGGTTTAATGGGGTTGTTTGTTTTTTATGTGTTCTTGTAATATTATCAGAGGAGTATTCAAAATTTAATCCATCTTCTTTTCGGATGAAAAGAAGCAAAAATCTTTTTTCTTTGATCTTGCCTCAGTTCAAAAATAGCTGAGCTATTCCTCTAAAGCTATCTGATCGAAACGTCGCTCTGCTCCCCGATCATCTCACGCTTTATTCGTCGGCTCAACTTCGTTTTTTCACTAATGGCGCTCTGATTCAGGTTCCTTATATACTCCGTTTTGTTTGAAAGATATTAATGGTATTCATGAATCTTCGATTTCGCTTCCCCTCAAATGCAAACAATAGTGTTGCATTCATGAGAACAAAAACAAATATAAACGCTCGAATAAACAGGCATTTTGTTTTTAACGTATAAAAACCATCGGCGCTTAACGCTTTTTTTATAATGTCAGTTTTTTAGATTCGGGTTTAATTTAAAATTAGGTTTTGTTTGAGGAGGACTATATGGAATTGGTGATGAATTCTAATAAACAACCTACAACTAAGAACTTATAACCATAAACTATAAAATTATGAAGAAAAAAATATTCTATATCGTATTAACCATGGTGATCAGCAGTGCGGTTGTAGTTGGTTTGTTCGTGAGTTCGGAGCATATCATGAAAAGGGAGAATCCGTTTGTACGTCGGTTTATGCCACATCACATTGACAAAGCGGAGTATCTGGATCTGGAGGTAAACTCTTATTATATCGCGGGACTTACTAATGATACGGTTTATCTGGGAAACTATACGGCTCCATTGCTTATAACGGCAGTACCTACCAATCTAGGAACAAAAGTAGAACATCAGATCGAGCTAGATGAAACGCAACGGTCATTTAGAAGTTTAACCGTAAAGGTTCAAAATAATCATTTTTATGTAAGTGACGGTACCATTCCGATTATTTATAATGGAAGAACTGACGACTGGACTTCTACTAAATATATGCAGGAGAAGATCTATTTCTCCTTATTAGAACCGCTAGCAAACAATACTTTTCTATTCAGGAGTCAGCGGGCAGCAAACGGCGAACATGTATTGGGCAGGTTGAAGGTGAGCGACAGTTCAAGCTTTGAACTGTACGACGATGCATTACAAAAACAGATCGACGGGGTGTTTGATACGGATGGGCAGTTAATTACCGATGCTAAAACAAATCAAGGTGTATATACTTATTATTACCGCAACCAGTATTTAGTATATCAGCCACAGAACAACAGTTTTACAACAGGTAAAACCATTGACACCACCAGCTTAGCTAAAATTGAAGTAACCACTTTAGCCAATGGCGAACGCAAGATGGGTGCACCACCGCAGAAAGTCAATTCGAAGACTTATGCCTATAATGGGATGTTGTATATAAAATCAGACCTGATGGGTAAAAATGAACCAAGAAGCATGTGGAAGCAAGCAAGCATTATAGATGTGTATGACTATAACAAGAACGAGTATTTGTACAGCTTTTATGCGTATGACCATCAAAGTGACAAAATCAAAGAGTTTGCCTTAAACGATCATTATTTCTTCGGATTGGTTGGAAATTCGTTAGTGCGCTATCAAATAATGAAACAATAAAAATCTATAGGCCAATAGCAGGGCTTAACGGTTGAAAACCTGTATAAAAGAGTAGACCAACAAAATTATTAAATCATGAAAAAAAATTTAAAACAAGCCTTAGTACCATTGGCAGTAATGGTATTTGGCGCAGCGGCTGCATTTGCAACAAATGCAGCAAAATCGAACGAAAAGACTGATGAAGCAGCTGTAATAGGCTATTACTACGACCACAATGAAACAGTCTTAAATAAGTGTAAACCGATTGTAGTGGAATGTGGAACCGATATTAACGTAATTTGTACAGATCTATCTCAGGGACAAGTTTGGAGATACGGCACAGAAACATTGACTGGTTGTACTGATTTACTTTATATGAATTTTTAAATGAGGGCTGCTTATTGCAGCCCCTTTTTTACCCTAGATCCTTTACATCATCTTTCAAATAGTAATCAAACCAATGTTTTATTCTCCGTGCAAAATCACGTTTATTTTCAAATTTAATAAAACTATGGATTTCTTCTGGATATAATAATAATTTAACTTCTTTGTTTAGACGTTTCATTGCTAGAAACATCATTACCGATTGTTGCCAATTAACCTGTAAATCCTTATCACCCGTTACTAACAATAATGGAGTAGTTACATTCTCAACAAAATTAGAAGGAGAATTCTTACGATATGCGTCGCGATTTTCATACATTCCTTTTCCCATACGGAACTGATGATTCTCCATGCGCCACATATCAGGCTTCATTGTTTCCCAATTTATAGTCAAATAAAAAGATTCTAGATCAAATACACCTGCGCTGGAGGCGGCTGCTTTGAACCGATCGGTTTGGGTTACTATGTAATTCGTTTCATAACCACCGAAAGAGTGGCCACAAATACCTACCCTATCTACATCTATAGAATAAGCTTCAATAACTTTATTTAAAGCGGTTTCTACACATCTCAATGCAGAAATGCCAGGTTCGTCTTCATTGTATAAAATATCAGGTTCAATTACAAAATATCCATCGTTGATATAGTCCCTATAATTAAATCCAGTTCCATATAGTATTAATGGATCTTCATAGGTATTGCGATTTTGCTTCTTACTTTCATAAATACGAAAAACAGCAGGATAGCTTTTATTTTTATCGTAATTTATAGGAAACCTTACAAGTGCACCAGTCAACCTTCCTTCTGTATCTTTCCACTTCAAGTAATCTACTTTAATATCTTTGGCAGCAATATCCCATATATTGCTTTGAAATATCATTTCTGTTTTGAGTGAGTTAAGGTCTATTGCCAATAGTTGCGGAGGCAGGTTGGCTTTTTCTTTCAAAACTGATATAAAGTTACCATTAATACGAAGCTGGTTAAAACTAGCGTCGTCTTTAACAATATCCTTGATTTTCCCATCAGTACTAACTACGGAAATCCCTTCTTCGGAATAATCTTCCGTATGCCATTTCAATAATAGTTTATTGTGATTCACCTTTTTCCTAGAGAAGTTTAAATCCCATCCCAACACTTTGTACTCAGCATGCTCTAATTGAACAGTATACCTACGCCCAGTTTCTTTACCATTCGTAATTCTTTTAAGTTTAGTTGATTTGTAATCATAAACATAGACATCATATTTTTCCTGAATAATTAATTTATTACTAAATGTAGCAGGAATACTTAAATACATTTTTTTGGAATTATCAAGTTTCTGAAACCGCTCATTATAATATATACCACCAGAGCCTGCTGTAATATTTTTTGAAGCCTGTTCTGCTACATTAAACAAAAACCAATCACCATTTTTAAAATAAAAGTAATGAGGTATATCATCAAAACTAAAAAGAGGTATGGATCCTTCGGAAAAAAAACCAAGATTTTTCTTTATTTTAGAATGTTGATTATACCAATATACTTCTTTTAAGGGATATTCTAGGGTAAAATCTTCATGCTGATATATTTCCCAGAAAAAGATCATGTCTTTATGTACACCAATTCGAAAATCTAAAAGTTTGTCTTTCTCTGAAAGATCCATCAAAGAACCATCTGCGACTTTTACCAATAAGAGATTTTGCGAGTTATCCAATTGACGAGTTTTGTTTTCACTAATATCTTTTGTAAACTGGTTCCAAATCTTTGGAGAATTTAATGTATTGTAGAATTTTTCCTTTTTACCTAAAGCAAGATACCCGTTTAAGAGTCTAGCCTTTGTAAAAAGTGTATCAATTACAGAGCCATCACGTTCGTCAATTCTCTTTAAAACTACTACTTTATTGAGTATTTTTTCATCTACATTTAAGATTGTAATGTTGTGCTGATTGCTTGATAATATATAGGCTCTTTCATCTGAAGACCACAAAATTCTTTTAATACGAAAATTTATCAAATATTCGTCTTTCTTTTCAATTGTCTTACGGCTAACCATATCAAACCACACGATTTTATGATCAGTAGTGAATATCAAAAGCTTATCCATGCTTTCGGACAAACTGTAAAGGCGCACGTTTCCAAACACTTTAATAACATCACCAGATGATGTAGTTAAAATAATTTTCTCTGCTTTTCTCTGATATTGAACAAGTAAATCCAATTTCTCATGCCAATGGAACCCCGATACATTATTAACCGAATCTACTTGTCTACTTCTAAAATTGATACGGTATAGTTTCTGTTTAAAACTATTCCATCCAATAAATACCTCTTCATTTAAAACAGTTCTGTTTGAAATTCCTTCTAAAGAATACTCTTTATTATGTTTTAGATCTTTTACAATCATCGTTACAGATTCAGCTGTATTTTTGAAAAACGCAACTTTTTCGCCAGATGCTGTGATCTTATGGTTTACAAGATTCTCTGATTCCTTTGAATAATTCTGTCCTATACTTTCAGATGTAGCTATAATCAGAATAAAAAGTATCAATTTATAAATATTTCCCATCGTGTTATTTTTTTAATATCCTATGTTTTGAGGAAGCAGCTTCGGGTTTAACAATAATTCTTTTTCAGGTAATGGTAACAATTCATGATGTTTTTGCCACTGCGGCTTTATCATTACCATCTCACTAAGAAAGTTCCATCTTTTTAGGTCATAAAAGCGGTGTCCAAATTCACAAAAAAACTCTATCCTTCTTTCTTGTTTAATTGCTTGAATTGCATCCTGATAATTGTCAATATTTAGTAGTGATAATCCTGCACGACTTCTTATAGCGTTTATGTATTCGTTAAATTCACTCCATTCTCTTTTTTCGGCTGACACTTCTGCTGCGATAAGATACATTTCCTCCAGTCGCAGAATTATTGAATATTCTCTAGAAGACGAACTTGATTCTTTAATTTTATACTTAAATGCACAAGCATTTAAAGCATCATTTCCAACAAATTTCACCCAATGTTTTTTCCGTAAATCTCCTTGTTCAAAATCAGCTAGTAAACTAGAACTTAAACGCACAAACGGTGGAGGTAAAATCTCAAACTGATACTCCGTAGCTTCTAAAGTACTTTTACCTTCCACTTCAGGTTTCAGCTGCCAAATAGCACTTTTACTTTCTTTAAGAAAAAGTGTCTCTAAAGATTCAAGTCTAAAGGAATTATTATTTATTAACTTTTCAGCATAATGCTGGGCCATCTCCCAATTATTTTGATATAAATAGATCCTTGCTAGAAAACCTTCAACAACACTCTTGTTTATTCTTACCTTTTCTGTAGAAGGATAAACATGAGATAGTACCTGCTCTGCTTTTGTTAAATCATCTATTGCCTGCGTAATAGAAGCTTGCACAGATTGTTTACTAATGGTAGTATTTTTTTTATAATCAGTAGACGTCACATAAGGTATACTACCATAAGTTTGGGTAAGATAAAAGTGTAATACGCCTCTCAAGGTCAACGCTTCACCCTGTAATTGTTCATTCAAATCTTTTGAAACAGCTTCCGATTTTTCTAAACCCTCCAATACGTTATTCAGATTATAAATTTGATTGTATGTATCATTCCATAAAAAACCAACCGCATTATTATTACTTTGAACACTATTTTGATAGAATCTTAAAAAATTGCTTTCATTTAGATTAGTAGCTTCCAATTCATCTGTATAACATCCAAATAAATAACCAATTCCTATTTTATTACCAGTAAAAAAGCCAAGATCTCTTACCTTAGAATAGATATTTGTCATCGCAGAAACTGCCATACGATCATCACTAAAAACTAATTTCTGATCAATTTCGTTTTTTGGTAATTCAACATCTAAAAAGTCTTGACAAGAGTTTAATATCATCGCCAAAACAAAAACTCCTATATGTTTCAAATATTTTTTCATGATTTATTCGATTAAAAATTAATATTTATTCCCATAGCTATAGTTCGTAAAGCAGGTAAATAATTACCATGTGTTTCAGGATCACTTCCCCAATATTTTGTAATTGTAATCAGATTAAAACCTTGGAGATTCACGGTCAATGTTTTTCCTTTTAACCATTGTGAATCTAAAGTATATTGTAACTGTAAAGTTTTCAACCTGATATAGGAACCTGTGGTCACTACCCCATCACTCGAATTAAAATTCTGGTGCGCCTGCAAGGCTTTGATATTTGCGCCAGTTGTTGGAATCTGGTAACGCGCATCTTTATTATCCTCAGAAAAATAATCTGCTGCCTGGGTGGGCTGATTATTAAAACTACCCAAATAGCTTCTGTAATAATCTGGGCTATAAACCTTTTGTTTCACAAAAATCCAATTAAAGTCCAGAGTCCAACTGCGATATCTAAAAGAATTTTGCACCCCCCCGAATAATGTAACCCCCAGATTGACTTTAGTCTGACGGTCATCTGCGTTTAGAACACCATCATTATTAACATCTTCAAATTCGTAAATACCCGTTTGTTTATTAATACCCTTATATTTATAAAGTTTTACAATAGATGTAGGTAGTCCTACCTCGTATCTATTGGCATAGGTCGAATTTTCTAAATTTGGAAAAGCAATCAGTTTATTTTTTGGAATACTAATATTAAAACTAGAATTCCATTGAAAGTCATTTTTCTTAACGTTTGAAGAACGTAAAACAAATTCCCAACCCTGATTTTCTACTGTAGCATTCAGGTTTGCATTTACCGAAGGAAAACCAGTAGTACTAGGTAAGGGTATCCCTACTAATTGATTGGACGAACGGTTTCTGTACCATGATACAGAAGAAGCCAACCTACCTTTAAAAAATTCTAGTTCTAGTGCTGCTTCGATTTTTTTGTTTGTTTCCCAACTAAAATCAGGGTTAAACAATCTTATAGGTTCTAATCCAGAAACACCATCATATTTATACCTGCTTATTCCAAAAGTGTTTAAGTACTGGTAGTCACCAATCAAATCACTGCCAGCCAAACCGTAACTCATACGCAGTTTACCAAAATTTAGCCAGCTAATTTCATCGAGCAGTTTTTCACGGCTGAAAAGCCACGCTGCTCCGACTGCTCCAAAATTTCCAAATCGTTTATCCGGTCCGAAACGGCTTGATCCGTCTCGACGTCCGGTAACATTCAATATATATCTGTCTTCCAGCGTATAGTTCAACCTTGCAAAAACAGCCATATATCTGTACCTACTTTCCGTATCATACAGGATCATCTTAATGCCGGCATTTGCAACATTAAATATAAGATCGTTAGAAGTAAAGTTCCCCGCCTGCAGGCTGAATGCTTCCTGCGTACGCTCTTCAAATGTCGCCCCTATAAGTGCGTCCACTTTCCCGAACTTTCCAGTAATGTCCCATGCCAGTTTAGGTTCAACAATCCATCCGCTACGTTTACTATCTGCCGTATGTAGAATGGATTCAGCACTGGTACGGTTTAAAGAAGGATTGTATATTGTTGATGGCGATGTTCGTACTTCATTAAGCGTATTTTCAAACATCCCTCCGTTCAAACTTATATTCAGGTTTTCAAGTAATTTATATCGAACTGTAACATTTGAAATTAGATCTTGAGTTTCAGATTGGTAAATACCATTTAATTTTGCTACCGGGTTAAGGAATGTATTGTTTTCCCAATTCAATTTTCCTTCCTTATCATATAATTCAGGTGCATTTGGAACCAGATACATTTCTTTGGTAAAATCGGCGGACATGAGATTATTTTTCTGACTGCTCTTAATGATGTTTATCTGGGTATCGAACTTTTTATTCTTTGACTGATGATTTGCATTGACGGAAAAATTAGTCCGCTTATAACCAAAATCACCCGGAAACACGGTACCATCCTTGCGATGCGAAGCACTGAGCAGGTAGGAAGTCTGCCCCGATCCGCCACCAACGGAAAACTGTGTGTTCTGTGATACCGCTTTTCCACCAATAAACTCTTTTTGCCAGTCGGTATAACGATCTTGATCCCAAGTGCCGTTAACATCGTATGCATTTGCGGGATATTCCGATATACCGTCATTATGATAGGCATCACGGCGCATCTTCAGATAGTCATCTGTTTTCATCAGATCCATATATCTGGAAACCGTGCTGACCGAAGTTGTAGATTGAAGTGAAAAAGTAGTTTTATCACCTCTGCCTTTTTTAGTAGTAATCAACACTACCCCATTTGATCCTCTTGAACCGTAGATGGCAGTAGCATCTGCATCCTTCAATACTTCGATACTTTCGATGTCGTTAGGGTTGATACTGTTCAACGGACTTATGTTTCCTCCATAAAAATTATATATAGACACATTTGGATCTGAAACGGACTGTGACGGATACGGCACGCCGTCAACGATATACAGGGGCGCATTTCCCTCGGTTCGTAAACTGTTGCGCCCCCTGATCTGTATATCGAAGCCGCCGCCGGGGGTACCGCTGCTCTGCGTAATGTTCACCCCTGCCATACGTCCCTGCATTGCGGCCAGCGGGTTGGCTACCGGTTGTTGACCGATTTCCTTACTGGTAATCTTTGAGATGTTTCCGGTGCGTTCTTTGTCTTTTACGCTGTAATACCCCGCATTAATAACTACCTCATCGAGCACGTCATCGTCTGCCGTAAGGATAACGTTTAGTATACTGCCGGAGGCTTTTACGGTTTGGGTTTTGTATCCGATGTATTCAAAAACGATGACTGCATTTGGTGAGATACTTAAGGTATAGAAGCCCTGTTCATTGGTCTGGGTACCATTATCGGTGTTTTGCTGCCACACGGTTACGCCTTCTATTGGGGTACCATCGACAGTTTTTACCACGCCGCTTAGAATTGTTTCTTGCGCGTGTATTTTGTTGCTGTTAAAGAATAGTAATAATAGCAACACCCACATTAGGGGTACAGCAAGTGCTGCAAAAGTAATTTTTTTCATACCTTTGGGTTGTTAATTTATTTCGTTAATTAATACTATCTCCCTGATCGAGTGCCAACTTTAGTCAGGGGGATTTTTTTTAACCTGCGAGGTTTTGAAAACCTTGTAGGTTTATGATTTTTGATTTTAGTTTTTAATCATACTTCTGTTTTTTTATTATTTAAGATTGTTGGACTATTTGGGAAATTAATCTCATTTAGTCGTAATATGAACATTTAGGTTTTGTTCTTCTTTTGTGACCAAAAGAAGCAAAAGTCTTTTCTTTTTTATCTTGCCGTATCATTAAAACGGTCAATTTTAATTTTGAATTCTAAAGAATCGAATCGTCACTTCGTTCCCCGATTCTTTTACGCATTCTTCAATTAATTGACGCTCGTTTTACTGATAATGGCGCTATACTTCTCCTAAGTAGTCTATTCATTTTTGAATCAAAATCCTGATGTTCAATTATTCCAGATTTTAAAAGCGACATTATTTTTTCAGCGAGTGTCAACTCTTTGCAGAAAAGGAATAAATCAAATACGACCGTAGGGAGCGATTATTTGATTTCCTTTTCAAGAAGTTTGTTGACCGTTGAAAAAATAGAGTCTTAATCTTTTGTAACTTTTATCTCTACTTCATCATTTTTAAATTAATGAATCGATGAATCTTCGATTTGTATCAAGACAAAAGTTAAAAGAAAGTCTTACTAATCCAGATTATGCTACTAATCACTATTATAATCAAAGAACAAAATTTTTTTTTGCAGAGCGGCGGCACATAACTTCCTCCAGTTTTAACTACTTTCAATAAACTAACCTTGTTATAAATTAATACTCTCTTATGATTTGGAAGTTGTTATGTGCTTGGCTCCGACCTTGGCAAACTACTTTTTTGTATTATGATTTGTTTTTAGTTGCAAGGTTTTATTTGTGCTGTTAGCGTTTAGCTATCAGTTTTTAATTTATTTTAATTCATAATTCGTTTTTTAAAATTTGGTCGCGCGCGCGCGTTTTTCGGAAATTCGCTTGTCGGGATTAATGAGCTCACGCCAAGATTAATTTTTTCTATAATATTTATTGGAGTGAAAGATCTTTTTCGATTCTCAATCTCCATTTGTCTTCACTGGTACATTTCGGTTTTTCTCTTCTTTTCCGATGAAAAGAAGCAAAAATCTTTTTTTTGTCTTGCCGTATCATTAAAACGGTCAATTTAAATTTTGAATTCTAAAGAATCGAATTGTCACTTTGTTCCCCGATTCTTTTACGCCTTCTTCAATTAATTGACACTCGTTTTACTGATAATGGCGCTTTGATTCGTCTTAAGTGTTCATTCCATTTTCAATCAAAAATCCAATAATTCTATTTACTGCGATCTAAAACTGAGCATTCACAACGCAGTGAGCGTCGATTCGATGAAAATAGCGTAAAATCAAATGTTGTTTAAGCTTTGAAAAAGCGAGTTTATTTGATTTCGTTATTGAGGCGTTAATCGACCACGAGTAGTGGCGCTCAGGAGTTTTGTTTCTTTTGCGACCAAAAGAAAAAAGACCTCTGAATCTACCATCAATAAACTCAATTATTTTTCTCAAAAAACAAATTGCATTTATCTTGTAAAAAGCATTATTGCAAACGGTGTTTTCGCCGTTTGTTTTTTATTTGTTATATTTAACTGTTTTTACCTCTTAAAACCACGATTTTTCCTTTTTTGAATTTTCGGTATTTTCTGACTAAATTGATAAATTTAGAATAATCTTCTGTTTTCGAATATTTTTTCCGAAAATGTGTTTCATGCACTATCTATGCTTTATCCATACAGTATCTATTTAGTATCCTCGCAGTTGGCAAACCGAAAAATTTTCGGTTTCGATTTTTGGTAAAATGTTCTATAATTTCCCTCTTCTTTTGTGACCAAAAGAAGCAAAAGTCTTGTTTTGCGGCGATCTTTTAATCGGTCGAAATTCACTTTTGAAGCTACCAGATCGAAACGGTGTTCTACACCCCGATTTGTTTACGCGTCATGCAGTGGTTCGACACTTCCCGATGCTCGGGACAAGCTGATGAAAAGTTCATACCGCTGGTTAAAAGTCCATCAGTGTTATTGAATCAAAATTTTTGATTTAACGACATTTAATATATAGACGCATTCGGTTTTTACGTCCAGACTTTATTTTACAGCTTGGAAGCCGTGAACCTTGCGGTTTGATGTACCAATACGCAAAACGAGGTATGAAATCTTAGTTTAAAGGTTAAACGACCACAAAAAATAATCTCTTTTAAATATTAGTGCTTGTGCACAGCACCATAACCGGCAAAAGGTTGAGTTGAAAGCATAAAAAAGCCATGGAACTCAACATTATCCGACTTGAGGTACTGGTATACCGTGCAACAGATAAGTGAGCCCACGGCCGAAGTCGTGAGCTTATCTACTTATCATCTCGTTGCTTTTAAATTACCAGTTTTCAAGTCGAGACTCTAAGCAATAGCTTAATATTTTCAATATAAAGTATTGCAAAATTACAGTTAATCTGTAATTATTAATCAAATATAGTAAAAAATATTTACAATGTACGTTCGTCCGCAATTATTTTTAATAAAAGACCTTATTTTGATTAAATATGGTGAATATGAATCGAAAAATAAGTCAGTTTATTTATAACGAATGGGTTTTAAAATCCCCTTCGCAAAGATTCTTTGCTGATTCACACTCTATTGATGAACGAGTTGTTCGTAAAATTAAAAATGCGGCTAAATTTCAAGACTTTATTGAATACGATATGCCAATATCAACCCTGGAAAAAATTTGCTCTTCTAGAGATTTAAAACTTTCTGATTTTTTTAAACTAGTTGAAAGATATACAATAATGCAATAAAGTATTATAAAAAA